>Ga0335081_10011298_pt1 | contig 14436 bp, 8 predicted proteins | sample Lox_Sample_35_FD_206713 | JGI IMG/M metagenome (GOLD analysis project Ga0335081, IMG submission 206713) | Soil microbial communities from Loxahatchee National Wildlife Refuge, Florida, United States - Lox_Sample_3.5 | ecosystem: Environmental > Terrestrial > Soil > Wetlands | place: USA: Florida... | reverse complement strand
GGCTCCAAAGGATGGTTGGGCGGCAGGTTGGGGTCGATCGGCTGCCGCATGGCGGCGCGAGGCGCCGCGGCCTCGACAGCCTCCGGAGCAGGAAGCCGAGCGGCAGCCGGCATCGGCGCTGCCTCGACCACCGCCGCGCGAGCCGGCGGAGGTTGAGGCTTGGAAGCATTCTCCGGCGGCTCTGCCCGCTTTTCAGCGCGCAAGCCGCTTTCGATGCGCGCCAGACGGTCAACGACATGCTCGACGGTGTTCTGTACCGTCTCGAGCGAATCCTGCGTGCGGCGCTCGCTTTGCTTGATCTCGGCAACGTCACGCTCGATGGCTTCGGAGGCGGCGGAATTATCCTTGCCGCCAGACTCGGCGAGGCCGTTGGACGCCCGCATCTGCTCGATATGCACCAGCAGATCGGCAAGCCCGCGTTCGACGCTTTCGAGACGACCGAGACGCGTGTCGGAAGCGTCGAGCCGCTTCACCAGCGTCGCGATACGGTCCTCGAGATGCGCCAGCGCCGCGTGATCGGTGTGCGTAAGCTGCACCCATTCGAGCTTGTCGATCAGCCCGGACAGCAGCTTTTCCAGTTCCCGCGGGACCGCGTGGCCGGCTTCGGTCGAAGCGTCGAGCGCGGCCGCGAGCGTGCTGATGCGGCTCTCGAGCGCGGAGATCGCCTGCCCGCTCGCCAGCGTGTTGATCCGGCCCTCGATCGCCGAGAGCGCGTCGCCGCTCGCCAACGTCTCGATGCGGCTCTCGAGTGCCGAAAGCGCATGGCTGCTCGCCAGCGTCTCGATACGGCTTTCCAACGCCGAGACCGCTTCGCCGCTGGCGAGCGTATCCATGCGGCTCTCCAACGCGGAGATGTCGCGGCCGCTGGCCAGCGTGTTGATCCGGCTCTCCAGCGCCGTGATGGCTTCCCCGTTCACCGCGACATTGGCCAGACTATCCACCTTCGCCGACAGGGAACGTACGTCCTCCGCGACCTTGCTCAACGCGTCGTTCGAGGCCACGTGCGAGACGACGCCGCGCAGGGCGCCGATAGCCGCTTCGATCTGCTGCAGCGCGGCCGGATCTTCTTTGCGGGCAATCCCATCGACCTTGCCGGCAAGCGCCTTGACCGCCTCGTCGACGCCGACAAGGTTCTCGGCGGTGGTTAGGCCGCGCAGCGCCTCGCGCACGTCGGCCAGTCCGTGCTCCAAACCTGCAAGCGCATTCGCGTCGATGCCGGATTGGCGACCGTGATCGATGCGCTGCGAGAGCGCCTTGACCTCGATCTCCAGCGATTCGACCGCGCGGCGCGGCAGCGCTTCGGTAAGCAGGCGCCCGATCTCGCTGAGATCGGTGCGCAGACCCGCTATCGCATTTTCGATATCGCTGACCGGCCGCAGCGCTTCGATGCGCAGCGTGATCTGGCGCAACTGCTGCTCCAGTCCGCTGAGATCGATGGCCGGCGCAGCCTCTTGTACCAGGGCGGTTTCCACGGACCGGATTTCGCTCGCGCGAGGATTTTCCGCAGGCGCGGACGCGGACGCAGCCGGCGACGGAAGCGGCGCTGCGGCCCTCGCCAGCGCGGGCTCGGCAGGCGCGGACTCAACGGGAGCAGGGTCAACGCGCGCGGGCGGCTGCTCGCTGGGTGCGGCCCGCTTCGCAGCCTCTCCGGAGGCTTCGGTGTCGAGCGCAAGCTGCCGCGCCGTGATCTCGGCCACGGCCTCGTCGATCAGTTGCTCGTTGCGGGCCAGCGCCGGCCCGGCGGCGGCCTTTCCCTGCCGTCGCAGCAGCGGGCGAAGGCGCTCCGCCAACCCATTTTTGCCGGCCCGGCGCGGCGGCTCGGGAGCGCCGGTCAGCGGTTGCGGTGAGGCGTTGCTCGGTCCTTGCGACCCTTGCGGCGTTGGCGCCGGGCGGCGCTGCCGCGATGCCAGTGCATGCGGGTCAACGGCCGCGCGCGCCAGCCGTTCGAGCTGGCCAGTGAGCGTGTCGAGACGCGTATTGATCTGATTGAGCCCTTCGCGGGTGCGAGCGGCTTCACGCAGCTCCTCGCGCACGCGGGCGGCCTGTCGCGCTTGTTCCCGGGCGCGCGCCTCTTCTTCCCGCGCATGCGCCTCCTCGCGGGCGCGAGCCTCCTCATGAGCCCGGGCCTCGTCACGAAGGCGGGCCTCTTCGCGGGCCCGAGCTTCCTCCTCGCGCGCGCGAGCCTCCTCGCGAGCCCGAGCTTCCTCCGCGCGCGCGAGAGCCTCTTCTCGAGCCTTGGCCTCCTCGCGGATGCGAGCCTCCTCACGAACGCGAGCCTCCTCGCGAGCTCGAAGGTCTTCCCGCGCACGTGCCTGCTCACGGGCACGCGCTTCTTCCTCGCGGACGCGCGCTTCCTCTTTCGCCCGCGCCTCCTCGCGCAGACGTGCTTCCTCCCTGGCGAAGATTTCCTCTCGTACCCGAGCCTGCTCGCGAAGACGAAGCTCCTCGGCTCGGGTGCGAGCCTCGTCCTCGCGGGCACGCAAGTCTTCCTCGCGAGCGCGCGCCGTCTGTTCGCGCCCGCGAAGATCTTCGCGGGCGCGCGCGGCCTCACGCTCCTCATTGGCGCGCACGCGCCCGACTTCGCGTTCCGCATCGTAGCGGACGCGCGGAGCGGACCGATCGTTATGGAAGTACTGTTCCCAGCGCGACCATTCGGCGGCCGATCCCGGGCGAGATCCGCCGTTGAACCAGTCGCGCTCCCAGCGAATTGGCGCGTCGCCGTCTTCGGATCGATCGCGGCTGTGCCGTCCGTTGGACCCCCGGTCTCGGTTCCATTCGCTGTCGCGAAAACCCGGTTGCGCACCCTGCTCGGAGGCAAAACCGAATCCGGCCGGTAGCGGCGGCCGCGCTGCGGCACGCTCGTCAGCCGGCTGGATGACGCTATTGAGCCATTCGCCCACCGACATGCCCGAGCGCCGTGCGGATTCGCGCGCAGCCTCGCGAGCTTCGGGGCGGAGACCTCTCAGATTCCACGGACCGCCAGATGTCATTCTCGCGTCCAAGCCACATCTTGAGGAGCAGGATGTGCCCTGTTTCGAGCGGATGCTCGTTAACAGACGACGCGGAGGGCGCGGTCCTCAGTCCTCGCGCCTGACTTTTCAGGATTAGGGTAAATAAGGAGTTAAAAACGCCGGCTGCATCGCCCGCATTCGCGCCGCTATGGGCAAGACGGTCCGTATTTTCCCGGACTTCGCCAGAGTTGCATCGAGTTCCATGTCTGTAACAGTAACCGTTACAGATAGGGCCTTTTCCTCTCGGTGCGGGATCATAAGAATTTATCCGGCGCGGGCGAGGCAGTTTACGCATGGGGCGCGGCCGGCTCGACCTCGCGGCAGACATTTGGCGGCGATGGAACTTGCGCATGACGGGCTGCACGGCGGCGAAGCCGCCGGCATCGACGACGCACCGTTGACCATCGGAGAGGTGGCGCGCGAGTTCGGCGTGACGCTGCGCGCGTTGCGCTTTTACGAAAGCAAGCGCCTCATCGCTCCGCAGCGTCAAGGAGCGGTGCGGCTTTACCGACGCAGCGACCGCGAGCGCATTGCACTGATCCTCACCGGACGCCGGCTCGGCTTTACCCTCGGCGAGATCAGGGAGCTTGTCGGCAAGCCCGACGCCGCAGGACTTCGCCTCAGCCGCGAACAGTGCGTGGCGCAGATCAATCTCCTCGAACAGCAAAAGCGCGGCATCGAGATCGCGATCGCGGAATTGCGGCAGATCTATTCGTCCTTCTACAAGAAGCTTCTTGAAGGCGCCGACGCGCGCTCGCATTGAGCCGTCGCGCGCCTGCGCGGCCGGCCGGCCGGGCGCACGCGGTCGCAAGCTTCCGATCCTCCCCGAGACCGCGATCCCCCTCTTAAGATTGACGCAAATCGGTTACGCTATACCGTCTCGTTACGCCCGAACCGACGCGGCGCGGAGGAAAACATCATGCCGACCTACAAGGCTCCCGTTGAGGAGGTGATGTTCCTGTTGAGCGACGTGTTCCACATCGATCGCTACAACAACCTGCCCGGCTTTGCCGACGCGACCCCCGACCTCGTCGAAGCGGTGCTCGCCGAAGCCGCGAAGTTCTCCGAGGACGTGCTCACCCCGCTCAATCGCGTCGGCGACAAGGAGGGCTGCAAGCGTCACGCCGACGGCTCGGTGAGCACGCCGACGGGTTTCAAGGACGCCTACAAGCGGCTGACGGAAGGCGGCTGGATCGGCGCATCGGCCCCGGTCGAGTTCGGCGGCCAAGGACTGCCGATGGTGCTCGCGCAAGCGATCAGCGAGTTTCTCTGTTCGGCGAACATGTCCTTTGCGATGTATCCGGGGCTCACCCAGGGCGCCGCCGCGGCGCTCTACACCCACGGCTCGGCCGAGCAGAAGGCTCTCTATCTGCCCAAGCTCATCAGCGGCCAGTGGACCGGAACGATGAACCTGACCGAGCCGCAGTGCGGCACCGATCTCGGTCTGGTTCGCACGCGGGCGACGCCGCAGCCGGACGGTTCCTACAAGATCAGCGGAACGAAGATTTTCATTTCCGCGGGCGAACACGACCTCGCGGAGAATATCGTTCACCTGGTGCTGGCGCGCATCGACGGCGCGCCGGAAGGCACCAAGGGAATCTCGCTCTTCGTCGTGCCCAAGTATCTGCCGACGAATGACGGCGCGCTCGGCCCGCGCAACGCCCTCTCCTGCGGCTCGATCGAGGAGAAGATGGGCATCCACGGCAACTCCACTTGCGTCATGAACTACGACGGCGCGACCGGCTGGCTGGTTGCCGAGCCCAATCGCGGCCTGCAGGCGATGTTCGTGATGATGAATGAGGCGCGCCTCGGCGTCGGCATGCAGGGCCTCGCGCTGTCCGAAGTCGCCTATCAGAACGCCGCCGCCTACGCCAAGGAACGGCTCGCCGGGCGCGCCCTGACCGGCGCCAAGTTCAAGGACAAGCCGGCCGATCCGATCATCGTGCAACCGGATGTGCGCCGCATGCTCATGACCGTGCGCGCGTTCAACGAGGCCGCGCGCGCGCTGGTGTTGTGGACCGCGCTGCGCAGCGATGTCGCCCATCGCTCCGACGACACCAAGCAACGCCAGGCCGCCGACGACCATATGGGCCTGATGACGCCGGTGATCAAAGGCATGCTGACCGACCAGGGTTTCGCCAACACCGTGATGGCGCAGCAGGTCTTCGGCGGCCACGGCTACATCGCCGAGCACGGCATGGAGCAGTTCGTGCGCGACGCGCGCATCGCCATGATCTACGAGGGCGCGAACGGCATCCAGGCGCTCGATCTGGTCGGCCGCAAGCTGCCGCGCGACGGCGGCCGCGCCCTGCAGGCGTTCTTTGCCGAGGTGTCGGCGTACATCAAGGAGCATGACGGCGACCCGGCGCTCGCACCCTACGTCAAGCCGCTCGCGCAGGCGCTTGGCGAACTCCAGCAGGCGACGATGTGGTTCGTGCAGAACGCGTTGGGAAATCCGGAGAACGCCGGCGCCGGCTCGACCGATTATCTGCATCTCTTCGGCCTGGTCGCGCTCGGCTACATGTGGTGCCTCATCGCCGAGGCCGCGAAGGCGAAAGGCGCCGTAAGCGGCAACGGCTCCGGCAACCCCATGAACGCCAAGCTCGTCACCGGCCGCTTCTTCGCCGAGCGCATGCTCCCGGCCTCGACCATGCATCTGGCGCGCATCAAGGCGGGCGCCGCCAGCATGATGGCGTTGCCTGCCGAAGCGTTCTAGCTGTTGGAGTGGCTTTGCGCAGGCGAAAAGCCCCGCTGCAATTCCGCGACAGTTGGATTATATGAAAGCGGTTCAAGAACCAAAGCGGCGCGGTGATGCGCGCAGGAGGGAGAGGTCATGCCCGACGCCTTCATCTATGATCACGTGCGAACGCCGCGCGGCCGCGGCAAGGTCGACGGCTCGTTGCACGAGGTGACCGCGCTCAATCTCGCGAGCCAGGCGCTCGGCGCCATCAAATCCCGCAACGAACTCGATACTGCCCTCGTCGATGACGTCGTCATGGGCGTCGTCGATCCCGTCGGCGAAGCGGCCGCCGACATCGCCCGCACCGCGGCGCTGGTCGCCGGCTATGGCGACGGCGTGCCCGGCGTGCAGATCAACCGCTTCTGCGCCTCGGGCCTCGACGCCGTGAACTTCGCCGCCGCACAGATCATAGCCGGACAGCAGGACATGACAATCGGCGGCGGCGTCGAATCGATGAGCCGCGTGGGCATCGGCTCAGCCGGCGGCGCCTGGTCCGTCGATCCCTCGATCGCGGTCGCGCATTACTTCTTGCCGCAGGGCATTTCCGCCGACCTCATTGCCACCAAATACGGCTTTTCCCGCGACGATGTAGACGCCTACGCGGTCGAGAGCCAGAAGCGCGCCGCCGCGGCGTGGGCCGAGGGCCGTTTCAGCCGTTCGGTCATGACGGTCAAGGACGTGAACGGCCTCACCATCCTGGCCAAGGACGAGCACATGCGGCCGGGCACGACCATGCAGTCGCTCGCCTCGCTGCAACCGTCCTTCGTGCAGATGGGAGAGATGGGCGGTTTCGATTCCGTCGCCGTGCAAGCGCACCCGGAAGTCGAATACGTCAATCACGTGCACCATGCCGGCAACTCGTCGGGCATCGTCGACGGCGCCGCCGCCGTTCTTCTCGGCAACGGCAAGGCGGGCAAGCGCGCCGGCCTGAAACCGCGGGCGCGTGTGCGCGCCTTCGCCAATATCGGCTCGGAGCCGGCGATCATGCTGACCGGCCCGGTCGACGTGACCAAGAAGGTGCTCAAGCGGGCCGGCATGACGCTCGACGACATCGACCTCATCGAGATCAACGAGGCGTTCGCCTCCGTCGTGCTGCGCTATCTCCAGGCCTTCGAACTCGACCCCGCCAAAGTCAACGTCAATGGCGGCGCCATCGCCATGGGCCATCCGCTCGGCGCAACCGGCGCCATGATCCTCGGCACCGTGCTCGACGAGCTGGAGCGGCGCGACCTGTCGACGGCGCTGGTCACGCTCTGCATCGGCGCCGGCATGGGCACCGCCACGATTATCGAGCGGGTCTGAGAATGATCCGGCGTTCCGAGGCGCGGGCCAAGCGCGCCTCGAAGGAGGCGGCCGCGGCGGTGCGGCTTCCTTCGAGCGCGGCGCAACGCACCGCCGGCGCCGGATAACGAAGGATGCCGAAGATCGATATCGCCCGGCTTCCGCTGGACACGCGCTCCACCTACCCGGCGCCCTACGGCCGCGTGGTCGCCGGCCGCGAGCGCAAGCGGCTCGGCAACGCCGCCGGCCTCGACCAGTTCGGCGTCAACCTGACGACGCTCAAGCCGGGCGCGGCGTCCTCGCTGCGGCACTGGCACGAGCAAGAGGATGAATTTGTCTACGTGCTCGAAGGCGAGCTGGTGCTTATCGAGGACGAGGGCGAGACCGTGCTCCGGCCGGGGGACGCCGCCGCCTTCAAGGCGAACAGCCGGAGCGGCCATCATCTCGTCAACAAATCGAGCGGCAATGCGGCGTTCCTGGAAATCGGCACCCGCTCGAAGCACGAGCGCGTCGAATATTCCGACGTCGACATGATGGTCGTCCGCGACGACGAAGGCATGCACTATACCCGCAAGGACGGGGAGCCGTATTAGGTCTCCTTGTCTCCACATCGGAGACCCGGAGCAGGATTGCAGGGAGCGACTGATGGCTTTCACCAATTTCAAACTCGACGTCGACGCCGACGGCATTGCGCTCATCACCTGGGACATGCCGGGCCGCTCGATGAACCTCATCGACGCGACGGTGATGACCGAGCTCGCCGCGATCGTCGAGCGGGTCGCCACTGAAGCTGCCATCAAGGGCGCGGTGCTCACCTCGGGGAAGGAGGCGTTCTGCGGCGGCGCCGATCTCACCATGCTGGAGACGTTGAGCCGGACCTTCAACGAGCTGGTGAAGTCGGAAGGCGAAGAGGCGGCAAACACCCGCCTGTTCGAGGAAAGCCGCAAGCTTTCGCTCATCGCCCGCCGCATGGAAACCTGCGGCAAGCCGTGGGTCGCCGCCATCAACGGCACTGCGATGGGCGGCGGCTTCGAGCTTGCGCTCGCGTGCCACCACCGCATCGCCGCCGACAACGACAAGACGCGGCTGGGCCTGCCCGAGATCAAGGTCGGCCTGTTTCCCGGCGGCGGCGGGACGCAGCGCGTCGCGCGCATGCTGCAACCCGCCGACGCGTTGCAATTCCTCCTCAAGGGCGACCAGCTTCGCCTCAACCGCGCCAAGGCGATGAAGCTCGTCGATGCCGTGGTGCCGCCCGGCGATCTCGTTCGCACGGCGAAGGACTGGATCAAGGCCGGCGGCAAGGCCAAGGCGCCGTGGGATGCCGACGGCTTCAAATTGCCCGGCGGCCCGGTCTATTCGAAGGCCGGGCTGATGGTGTTCACGCCGGCGAACGCGCTCTATCGGCGCGAGACCTACGACAATTATCCGGCGGCGCGCGCCATCTTGCAGGTCGTCTATGAGGGCCTGCAACTGCCGATGGATCAGGGGCTGCGCGTCGAGTCGCGCTACTTCGCCAAGATCCTGCGCTCGCCCGAAGCCGCGGCGATGATCCGCTCGCTGTTCGTCTCCATGCAGGAGATCAACAAGGGCGCGCGCCGACCGGCCGAGGTACCGGCGAAGCCGATGAAGAAGATCGGCGTGCTCGGCGCCGGCTTCATGGGCGCAGGCATCGCCTATGTGAGCGCGCAGGCCGGCATCGAGGTCGTTCTCGTCGACCGCGACCAGGAAACGGCCGACAAGGGCAAGGCGCATTCGCACAAGCTGATCACGGAGCAGGTCAATCGCGGCCGCGCCACCAGCGCCGACCGCGACGCGCTGCTCGCTCACATCACGACGACGCCCGACTATGCCGCGCTCAAGGACTGCGATCTCGTCATCGAGGCGGTGTTCGAGGACCGCACGGTGAAGGAGGAGGTGATCGCGAAAGCGCAGAGCGCAATGAATCCGCACGCGATCTTCGGCTCCAACACCTCGACCCTGCCGATCACCTCGCTGGCGGCCACGTTCAAGGACCGCTCGCGGTTTGTCGGCATCCACTTCTTCTCCCCGGTCGAGCGCATGATGCTGGTCGAGATCATTCTCGGCAAGAAGACCGGCGACGCCGCGCTTGCCGCTGCGCTCGACTACGTGCGCGCGATCCGCAAGACGCCGATCGTGGTCAACGACTCGCGCGGGTTCTACACCTCGCGCGTCGTCGGCACCTATATCCGCGAAGGCCACCTGATGCTGAGCGAGGGCGTGCCGGCGGCGATGATCGAGAATGTCGGGCGCATGGCCGGCATGCCGGTCGGTCCGCTGTCGCTCAACGACGAGGTCGCCGTCGATCTCGCCTGGAAGATCCTCAAGGCGACGGAGGCCGATCTCGGCCCGAGCATGGTCGATGCCCGCCAGAAGGCGCTGCTCGAGGAGATGGTCGAAAAGCGCGGGCGTCTTGGCCGCAAGAACGGCAAGGGCTTCTACGACTATCCGCAGAGCGGACCGAAGCGCTTGTGGCCGGGACTCGCCGACCTGCAACCGACCAAACTCGCCCCCGACACGATCGACGTCGACGAACTCAAGCATCGCCTGCTCGCGATTCAGGCGCTCGAATCGGCGCGCTGCATCGAGGAAGGCGTGGTCACCGATGTGCGCGAGGCCGATGTCGGCTCGATCCTCGGCTTCGGCTTTGCGCCGTTCACCGGCGGTACCATCTCCTATATCGACGGCATGGGCACCAAGGCTTTCGTCGAGATGTGCCGCAGCCTTGCCAAGCGCTACGGCGACAGATTCAAGCCGTCAAAACTTCTGCGCAACATGGCGGAGACAGGCGAGACCTTCTATCACCGCTTTCCGCCGGAAAAACGCAAGGCGGCCTGACGCAGCCGAAAACGTCGGCAGCGCCGAGGCAGCCGTATTTGCAGCGTTCGATGGTTAACGGTCTCCCGGCCGAGAGCCCGAGCGCGAGGCTGCGCCGAAAATTGCTGGCGGCACGTGAAATTGCGGACGCGCCGCCGTTTAAAAGCCGCTGCGGCACCCTATTTTAAAGCTACGCTGGGGTGTTGAAGGTGGTGTCATGCGCAAGCGCGTGCCTTGCACTCGCCGGCACTTCACGCTCGGCCTTGCCGCCGCCGGCGCGCTGTCGCTTCCCGAATCATGGCCGCTCGTGTCCGAGCCGGCCGTGGCGGCCGAGGTGACGATGCCGCCGGTCGCTCCGGTCGAGCCGAAGATCTTCAAAAAGTTCGGCCGCAAGCGCCGCGACAATTACGATTGGCTGCGCGATCGCAGCGACCCGCGTGTTATCACCTATCTCCACGCCGAGAACGCCTACGCCGATGCGCGTCTTCAACCGATCAGGCCCTTGATCGACGAGCTCGCCGCGGAATTGAAGACGCGCGCCGTTGAGCAATACGCGAGCGTTCCGGCGGTCCTCAATGGCTACGTCTACCAACGACGCTTCGCGAAAGGCGCCCAGTATCCCCTCGTCGCGCGCCGCAAGGCGGGCGCCGCCGGCGAGGAATCGGCGGAAGAGGTCGTGCTCGATGTCGCCACGCTCGCCGCCGCCGCACACGGCCAGCAATACCGGCTTGGCGCGTGGGCTGTGAGCCCGGACAACGCACGCGTGGCGTTCGCGGTCGATTTTACCGGCGGCCGCGAGTTTCATATCTTCGTGCGCACGATCGCGACCGGCGCCGTCGAGCGAGAGGGCATAGCCGGCGCGGCGGCAAATATCGTATTCGCCGCCGACAGCGAAACGCTGTTCTATGTGCGCAACGAGCCGGGCAACCTGCGCTCGTATCAGGTTTGGCGCCACCGTATCGGCAGCGATGTCGAGCACGATGTCCTGGTTTATGAGGAGAGCGATCCGACCTTCAGCGTCTCGATCTACCTTTCTAAATCCCGCAAGCTCATCCTCATGGATCTCGATTCCGAGCGCACCAGCGAGCTGCGTTATCTCCCGGCCGACGAGCCCACGGGCGAGTTCAAGATGATGGAGCCGCGCCGGCGCGGCCTGATCTACGAGGTCGATCACGCCGGGGACAGGTTTTTCATTCGCACCAATCTCGACGCGCCCGACTTCCGTCTGATGACCGCGCCGCAGGCAAATCCCGGCGCCGCGCATTGGCGCGAGATCATCGCGCAGCAGCCGGGGCGCTACCTTAGCCATTTCGAAGCCTTTGAGACCTTCGTGGCCGTTGACGTCGAGGACGAAAGCGGGGTCGCCGTTCGCGTTCTCAGACTCGCCGACGCGCGCGAGATTCCGGTTCCGCGGCCCGCCGCGATCGGAGTCGCTTCGACCTCCTTCGCCAACGACAACGAAGCCAATATCGACGCGGCCGCGACGGTGCTGCGCTTCCGTTTCAGCGGCCCGCTGCAACCGCCTTCCATCTATGACCTCGACGTGACGACCGGCGCCCTGACGTTGCGTAGGCAAGACCCGGCAATTGGCTGGTTCGATCCCGGCCGCTACCGTCTCGATCGGATCAGCAGCACCGCGCCCGACGGCGAAGCCGTTCCGGTCACCATCGTCTGCCGGAAGGACCTGCGCCGGTCAGGCGACAATCCGGCGCTGATCGTCGGCTACGGTGCCTACGGCCTGAGCCTGCGGCCGACGTTCACATCATCGGTGTTCAGCCTGATCGACCGCGGCTTCGTCTACGCCATCGCGCATGTGCGCGGCGGACACGAGAAGGGCGAGCGCTGGTACGAGGAAGGGCGCATGCTCAACAAGCGCAACACATTCCTCGATTTCATCGCCGCCACCGAGGGGCTTATCGATCACGGCTACGCCGATCGGCACCGGGTGTTCGCGCAGGGCGAGAGCGCCGGCGGCCTGCTCATGGGCGCCATCGCCAATCTGCGGCCCGACCTCTATGCCGGCATCGTGGCGGAGGCGCCGTTCGTCGATGTCATCACCACGATGTCCGACGAGGCGATGCCGCTCACGACTCTCGAATACGACGAATGGGGCAATCCGGACGTAAAGCGGGAGTACGACTACATGCTGTCCTATTCACCCTACGACAATGTCGGGCACGAGGACTACCCCGCGATGTTCGTCACCGCCGGCTTTTATGACACGCAGGTGACCTACGCCGAGCCGGCCAAATGGGTGGCGCGGCTGCGCGCAAGCAAGACCAATGGGAGCGACCTTCTGTTCAAGACCGATATGGAATCGGGCCACAGCGGCCGCTCCGGCCGCCTCGGCTCGGTCGAGGAAAGCGCCGAGATCATGGGCTGGCTCATTGCTCATGCCCGCGACGGACGTCTGCGGTGATGCGAACGCGGCAGACGGCCGTTGCCCGATTGCTCTTTCGCGCGCGCTGCGTATAAGGTCGCGGCCCATTCCATCCTGGACCCCTGATGGCGCGTGACCAAGTCGACCTGACGCCGATCGAGCGGCGCGACGAACTCGTCGATTGGATCGCTCAGGGAATCAAACCGAAATCACGATTCCGCATCGGCACCGAGCACGAGAAGTTCGGCTTCACGCTCGCCGATCATCGGCCGGTGCCCTACGAAGGACACCGCAGCATCCGCGCGCTGCTCGAAGGCATGCAGCACCTCCTCGGCTGGCAGCCGATCATGGAGGGGCAGAACGTCATCGGCCTGTTCGACGTCACCGGCGGCGGCGCGATCTCGCTCGAGCCCGGCGGTCAGTTCGAGCTTTCCGGCGCGCAGGTCGAGACGGTCCATCAGACTTCGAGCGAACTGATGGCGCATCTTGCCCAGGTGCGCGAAGTGGCGCGGCCGTTGCGCATCGGCTTTCTCGGCATCGGCATGACGCCGAGCTGGACACGCGCCGACATGCCGCGCATGCCCAAGGGCCGCTACAAGATCATGACCGCCTACATGCCGAAGGTCGGCAAGCTCGGCCTCGACATGATGTACCGCACCTGCACCGTGCAGACCAATCTCGACTTCTGCTCGGAAGCCGACATGGTCAAGAAGCTGCGCGTGTCGATCGCCCTTCAGCCGGTGGCGACGGCGCTGTTCGCAAACTCGCCGTTTACCGAAGGCAAGCCCAACGGCTTTCTCTCGTTCCGCGCGGAAATCTGGCGCGACACCGACCCCGACCGCACCGGCATGCTGCCGTGGGTGTTCGAGTCGGGCATGGGCTTCGAGCGATGGGTCGATTACGCGCTCGACGTGCCGATGTATTTCATCAAGCACGGCGAAGACTATGTCGACGTCGCCGGCCGGTCGTTCCGCGACCTGTTGGCCGGCAAGCTCCCCGGCGCGCCGGGTGCGCGGGCGACGATCTCCGACTGGTCGAACCACATCAGCACGATCTTCCCCGAGGTGCGGCTCAAGCGCTACCTCGAAATGCGCGGCGCCGACAGCGGACCGCTGCCGGATCTGCTGGCGCTGCCGGCGCTGTGGGTCGGCATTCTCTACGACGACGTCAGCCTCGACGCCGCCTGGGACCTGGTCAAGGACTGGACCGCCGAGGAACGCCAGGTGCTTCGCGATGCCGTCCCGCGCCAGGGCCTTGCCGCCAAGGTGGGAGGCCGCACCGTCTTCGAGATCGCGGGCGACATGCTTAAGCTGTCGCGGGCCGGATTGGTGCGCCGCAAGCACCTCGATATCAGCGGCGAGGACGAAACGCGTTACCTCGAAATCCTGGAAGACCGCCTCTCGCGCGGCACGACGCCGGCGCAGGAGCTCCTGGAAAAATTCTACGGGGCGTGGAACGGATCGGTCGATCCGATCTACGCGGAAGAGTCATACTGACGAGCGCCTACTGACGAGCGCCTCGCATCGTCCGCCGGCCAAGGCAAACCGAGCCGAACGTGCGCGCCGAAGCCCGCAACAGCGCCTGTGGCCTTAATTAACGGCGCCGTAGAGTCGTCTTGCTTCCTCAAGCGCTCGGGTGCACAGCGGGCCGTCATTGGCCGCGTCCGCCTGCCGCGCGCGATCGAGCGCCGCCATGGCCTCGGCGCTCGCCTGCCGCTCGGCTCTGCGCACCGCCCCCGGCGTCGGCTGGTGGTGGAGTTGCGCGCCGATCGACTGCGGCGCCGTCGGGCCGATGTCGGAGCTCGGCGGCGCGCTGCTGATTTGCGCCTCGAGCTCGGCGATTTGCGACGCGCACGGTCCCGCTTCGACGGCGCTGGCGCCGCCAAGCAGCGCTACCGCCGTCAGCACACTAATGGGCGATCGGTTCACGACGGACCTCCTGATGCGATGAATGCATGAATGCACCGGCGACGCATGCAGGCTGCACCATGCCATGCGGATTCCACAACGTCGCCCCTCGCCGACATTTGCTGAAGCGTAAATATTGTCGCGGCGGAAGACCGAGAAGACCTCGCCCGGCCCGTCCGATCCCTGCGCCGTTTCCACCGTCGAGTAGCCATAACCGTCCGTTAACGACGGAGGAGCGCGGTGCGCCGCGCTACTCGGCCGCAACCCTGATCGGCGGACCGG
>Ga0335081_10011297_pt1 | contig 14438 bp, 15 predicted proteins | sample Lox_Sample_35_FD_206713 | JGI IMG/M metagenome (GOLD analysis project Ga0335081, IMG submission 206713) | Soil microbial communities from Loxahatchee National Wildlife Refuge, Florida, United States - Lox_Sample_3.5 | ecosystem: Environmental > Terrestrial > Soil > Wetlands | place: USA... | reverse complement strand
CAGTCATGATTCTTAGGTGGATGTCGACGTTCGCGATGTTTGCCGTTGCGTGCACGATGCTTACCTGCGCGCGCGACCAGCAACTGGAATCGATCCAGATTATTCCTTCGGCCGAGACGTTCCTGTCCCCGAATCCTTCGGCCTCGATCAATCTCCGAGCACTGGGTAATTACATTCATCCGGTTGTGCAAAAGGACATTACGAACCAGGTCAATTGGGTCTCTAACGCACCAACCCTGGTAACTGTGACCTCCGCGGGCGTGCTGGCACCAGCGATCACAGCGATTTGTGGCGGCGCCCTGGTTTCGGCCACAGTGCAGACGAATACTGCCGGCAATGAGTCTTCCTCAGGAGCCCTCGTCACTGGTTACATGACAGCGACGGTCAACAATGTTGGGGTGCCAGGCTGTCCGGGTTTTACTGGGGGAACGCTCCCTATTCTTACAGTAGTCATTGGTGGCACCGGTCAGGGTACGATAACCAGTTCTCCGGCCGGGCTCACATGCACCACCGGAAATCAACAGTGCAGTCTGGCATTTACTGCTGGAACCCAGATCATCCTTATCGCGACACCAACCGGCACTTCGACATTTTTTGCTTGGACTACTGGGAGCTGCGATAGTGTCAACGCAAATCAGTGCACCTTGACCCTAAATAACAGTCGCACAGTCGGAGCAATTTTCAATCAATAGTTACCCGAGCGTTCCTCCAGCAGTTTGCCTAGCGTGGGTTTGTGTTTTTCCTCTTTTCGTTTTCTTTTGTCAGGCACCACTTGCGAGGGCCGCGGCGCGCCCACCCGCTCTCGCGCCAGCGCCTTTACCGCTTCCACGGCACGGAACGGCTTCGGTTTGCGTTTCTTGTTCCTCGCCATGCCTCTCATCTTGCCATAGCGCAGCGCCTCCAAAGCTGTAATAATGATTTCTGAACGATGGACGAGCGCGACTTTTTCGATGAGCGGCAAGAAAAGAAACCGGCCACACTGAATTGTCCCCACTGCCAGCAATCGAGCGAATACGAAATTACCTGGGTCGTACGGACGAAAAAGAAACAGCTTGCAGGCCGCGCCGACGAGCGTGATCGGGCGCGTTTTGCCAAAGCCCGTTCCTACATGGTCCGCAAAGATGACGTGATGGCCTGCAAGAACCTGCGCTGCCGCAAGCGGTTCGAAATTTCAGGCCAGTCCACGGTGATCACGGACTGAGCCGTCGAATCCACGATTCGTGATCGAAATCACAGTTCATTGTCTACGCACTCACGCATTCTCGCGGCTGATTTATACTCAAGTGTTTTCTGGCTCCCGGCGAAGTCAATAGAGTAAGGAGAGCTCCGTTGAAGATTCTTGTCTGCATGAAGCAAGTGCCGCAGAAAGACGCCCCGCTCAAGCTAAACGAGTCGGGAACGTGGATCCGCGAAGATGTGTCGTACGAAGTGAATGAGCCGGACGCTTATGCGCTTGAAGAGGCATTACGCCAGAAAGAAAAGCATGGCGGCGAAGTGGTGGTGATCACTTCCGGGCCGGCGCGCGCACAGCAGGTGTTGCGTGAGGCGCTGGCCAAAGGCGCCGACCGGGCGATTCATCTCGAAGACAACGCTTTTGTCGGCCTCGACGCTTTCAATACGGCCAAAGCCTTTGCCGCCGCAATCAAGGACGACATTTTCGATCTGATCTTCACCGGCTTGCAGTCGGACGATTACGGTTACGCGCAAACCGGCGTGATTCTGGCTGAACTGCTGGGCTGGCCGCACGCGACCATCATCATGCAGATTGAAAAAAGCGACGGCGGAATCAAAGTGAAACGCGAACTGGAAGCGGGATACTTCCAGTTTGTGAATATGCCGTTGCCCGCCGTGCTGACGATTCAATCCGGCATTAACAAGCTGCGCTATGCCACGCTGATCGGCATCAAGCAGGCAAAAAATAAGCCACTGCGGAAAGTCACGCTGGCTGAAGTGCAATCTGCGATTGGCGGCAACTTGCAGAAGATTGAGCGTCTTTACGTGCCCCAGAAAACTAAGAACACGCAATTCCTGGAAGGCCCGCCGGGCGAAGTCGCAAAGAAGCTGGTGGAGAAACTGCGCAATGAAGCGCGAGTGATTTAGCAGCAATAGCCGCTTGGGGACATCGGCCTCGGCTGTCCGGCCGAGCGAAGCTTGGCACGATTTGCTGAGAGGCAACAACTCGTTATGCCAAATACAATTCTTGTGGTCGTCGAGCAGCGCGAAGGCAAATTAAATCGCGTCTCCTGGGAGACAATTACCGCAGGCCAGATTCTTGGGGCCGAAATGGGATTGCCGCTGGAAGTCGCGGTCCTGGGAAACAACGTGGCCTCGTTGGCCGGCGAACTTGCCGCGAAAAAAGTTGCGAAAGTTTACTCGCTCGAGTCGCCCAAACTTGAACCTTACACGCCAGACGCCTTCGCCGCCGCGCTCAAGCAGTTTCTCGCCTCGAATACACCAAAGTTTGTCCTCATGCCGCACACCTATCAGGTGCGCGACTTTGTGCCTAAGCTGGCAACGGCTATGGGGCGCGCCGTGATCAGTGACTGCATTGGATATAAAAAAGACGGCGAGAAGCTGGTTTTCACCCGCCAGATGTTTCAGGGCAAACTGGCGGCAGACGTGAGCTTCGCGGGCGATGCTCCCTGGTTCGTGACCTTTCAGAACGGAGCTTTCCGCGGGGACAAAGTTGAAGCAGGCGCGAGCGCTGCGCCGGTAGAGACGATTAAAGTGGAAATCGCCGACGGAGTTATTCGCAACAAACCACAGGAAATTTTCAAGGAAGCAAAACAGGCTGTGGACCTGACGCAGGCTGAGGTCATCGTTTCGGTGGGCCGTGGGATTAAGGAGCAGAAAAACATCGAGATCGCAAAGCAACTGGCCGAAGCCCTTGGCGGCGATCTCGCTGCGTCGCGTCCGATTTGTGATTCGGGTTGGCTGCCCATGGACCGCCAGATCGGTTCTTCCGGTCAAACCGTTGCGCCCAAGCTCTATCTAGCTCTCGGCATCAGTGGAGCGATTCAGCACATCGTCGGAATGAAAGGATCGCGTACGATCGTTGCGGTGAACAAAGACTCCGAAGCGCCGATCTTCGAGATCGCCGATTACGCGGTGGTGGGCAATTTGTTCGACATCGTTCCGCCGCTGATTGAGGAAGTGAAGAAGGCCAAGGCGGGCGGCTAGATTTGAGAATTTGACTACTTTACTGACCATAGATAAAATATTGGTCATGAAGGATATTTCCATTTCTGAATTCAAGGCCAAGTGTCTTGGTCTGATTGAGCAAGTCGAAAAGACCCGCCAGCCACTTCGCATCACCCGGCATGGCCGTCCCGTGGCCGAGGTCGTGCCGACGGGGCCCGACCGCAAGCGAAAGTTCCTTGGAGACATGGTTGGTACCGCCGAAATCCTCGGAGACATTGTCTCCCCGGTAATCGATCTAGAAGACATCGAGGCATATCGGGATTGAACCTGCTGCTCGACACGCATATCTGGATCTGGAGCAAGCTGGCTCCGACTCGGCTCGGAAAGCGCGCTGCTCAGGAGCTGTCCAACCCTGACAACGAGCTCTGGCTTTCGCCGATCAGTGTTTGGGAAGCTCTAACGCTGATGCAGAAAGGCCGCATTCGCGTAGGAGATCCTTTTGCGTGGGTTGAGCGCGCCGCTGAGCAACTGCGCGAAGCGCCCCTGACTCGCGAGATCGTGACCGTCGGCCTGGCGCTGCCTCTTCGGCATGCTGATCCAGCCGATCGCTTTTTGGCGGCGACAGCGAAGGTGCTGAAGTTGTCTCTGGTAACGGCTGATCGGCGATTGCTGGGGCTCGGCGAGATCGCCAGCCTTGCAAACCGGTAACTGCCAATGAGTATCGTTTTCCGTAAACCCCTCGCAGGCATTGACCGCCCCAAGATGCCCGCTGACGTCGTCATCGTCGGCGGAGGCCCGGCCGGGATGGCTTGCGCACTGCGCCTCGCGCAGCTGATCGACGAGCACAACGCGAAAAATCCCGACTCGCAGCTCAGCAAAGAAAATATTTATGTTCTCGAAAAGGCGCGAGAAATCGGCCAGCATTGCCTTTCCGGCGCGCTGCTCGACCCGCGCTCCATGCGCGAACTGCTTCCCGGATTCGAAAAAGATGCGCCGCTCGACGCCGAAGTCAGCAAAGAAGCCGTTTACTTCCTCACCGAAAAAAGCAAGTTCAAGTTCCCCATCACCCCGCCGCCGCTACGCGATCATGGCAACTACGTCATCTCGCTCAATCGCTTCGTGAAATGGCTGGGAACCAAGGTGGAAGAAACTGGCATCACAATTTTCACCGGCTTCGCGGGATCAGAATTGCTGTTCGATGGCAATCGCGTCATCGGCGTTCAAACCGATGACAAGGGCATCGACAAAGAAGGCCATCAGAAATCAAACTTCGAGCCGGGATACGATCTGCAAGCCAAAGTCGTCATTCTCGCGGAAGGTCCCCGTGGATCGTTGACCAAACAACTCATTCAGAAATTCGATCTCGCGCGCAATATGAATCCTCAGACTTACGGCGTCGGCGTCAAAGAACTCTGGGAAGTGCCGGCCGGCCGCATCGCGCCGGGCGAAGTGATTTACACCATGGGCTGGCCGCTCACCAGCAAAGAATACGGCGGCGCGTGGATTTATGGCGGCAAGGACAATATCGTTTCGCTCGGCTTCGTCACCGGTCTCGACTATGCCGACCCGCGCCTCGATCCGCAGCATGTATTACAGGATTTCAAGCAGCATCCGTTTGTCGCAAAACTGCTCGAAGGCGGCAAGATGATCCGCTACGGTGCGAAGTCTCTGCCTTACGGCGGCTGGTGGGCGATTCCTCCGCTCTCTGGCGATGGCTGGATGATCATTGGCGACTCTGCGGGTTTTCTGAATTCAGCTCGCCTCAAAGGAATTCACCTTGCGATCAAGAGTGGCATGCTGGCTGCCGAGACGGCATTCGATGCGCTGAAGAAAAACGATTCCTCCGCCGCGACGCTTGGCCAATATCAGAAAAAAGTCGAATCCAGCTGGATCAAAGAAGAACTCTGGAAGGTGCGCAACATGCACCAGGGCTTCGAGCATGGGTTTTACGCCGGCATGTTTCACACCGCGCTGCAAATGGCCACTGGCGGGCGCGGCCTGCGCAACCGCTATCCGGGAACGGCTGGCTATGAACACATGCGCCGCCTCGCCGAACTGCCCGCAAACGGTGGCGCTGAAGCTGCGCTACTCGGACCTGCGAAGGGCGATGGCAAGCTTACTTTCGACAAGCTCACGGATCTTTATCATTCAGGAACCAAGCACGAAGAAGACCAGCCTTCGCACTTGATCATTCAGAACACTGACGTCTGCAACACCCGCTGCGTGAAAGAATTCGGCAGCCCCTGCCAGAATTTCTGTCCGGCCAATGTCTACGAAATGGTCGACGACGCCGCGCAGCCAAACGGCAAGCGCATCAGCCTGAATCCGTCGAATTGCGTGCACTGCAAAACCTGCGACATCGCCGACCCGTACCAGATCATCACCTGGGTCCCGCCCGAGGGTGGCGGCGGCCCGAACTATGATGGGATGTGACAGCAGCGATTGTGTGGGGGCGGGCGCCTCGCCCGTCCTAGTAGTGGGCTAGCTACAGGGAATTGTCATTCCGAGCCGCTCGCAGCCTTAGGGCGAGAGCGCGCGAGGAATCTGCTTTCTCATCTACTCCGCCCAATTCTGAATTTTCAGCCCACCCACGCGGCGGAATTCTTTTTCATTATTCGTTACCAGTGTTAGATCAGCCGCCATCGCGTGCGCCGCAATCCAGAGATCATTGTTGCCGATCATCTCGCCTTTCGACGCCAGTTCATGCCGGATTGTGCCGTAGGCTTCACCGGCAGTTTCCGGCAACGCCAGCGCAGGCAGCCAATGAACAAGGTCGCGCAATCGCCCCAGCGCCGCATCACGCTGTTTGCTCTTCGTTGCTCCGTAGATCAGCTCGCCATACGTAATGACTGAAAGCCCGGCCTCGCCCGGACGCAGCCTACGAAACCTCCGCAAAACCGCCTCCGGTTTTTCCTGCCGGATGTAAATGCAAATGTTTGTGTCCAGCAGATAACGGAGTTCCACTACAGCCCCTTGCGTTTTTGCGGACGGTCATTGCCGCGCCGGATTTCAAAATCGTCGGGCAGGCCGGCCAGCAGATCGAACGCCTTGGACATGTTCCCGCTCCGCTCCCGCAGGACGATCTCATCTCCCCGGCGGAAGATTTCCACTTCTTTGCTCTTGAACCGGAATTGTTTCGGCAGCCGGACGGCCTGGCTATTGCCGGAGCGAAAAACGCGGGCTGTGCTCATTTGTAAAAAAAACCTCACGTATACACTGTAAGTATATACTAACGTGAAAATCTCAAACCGGAGTGGCCTGGGGCACTCTCACCCGCCAAGACTTCTTTTATCGTGCGTTGCCGTGGTTGCTTATTATATGTGCTACCGGCACGGTAAACTTTAGCCGCTCCGCAGGAGATGAGGATGGATGTTCGCTATACGTGCAACCTAGACGACTATCGGGAGGCCCAATACGCTCAATTAAGAAGGTCCGCGAGTTATTACATCATGTTAGTGGGAGGCGGGCTTTGCCTCCTGTTCGGGGCAGTTCTTGCCCTTACTCGCACCTTTGCTAGCGCTGCGCCGATCCTGCTGCTGGCCTTGTTTTGGCTAGGTTGGGTGCTTGCCTACTTGCCCCTCAAGCTGAAGCGTGACTTTCATGGGCATCCCAACTTCGCCAAGGACTGCCATGTTCATGCCGACGATGAGGGATTACGGTCAGAAAGCGAACTGTCGTCCGGCGAGACCAAGTGGGCCGCTTTTACCAAGTTTCGTGAAACCTCCAATCTCTTTATGCTCTACTTCGGAGGCCGTATGTTTAAGGTAGTGCCCAAGCGAGCTTTCTCGCCTTCCGAGCTGGAGCAGTTCCGTGCACTTCTTCGTCGAAAGTTGTCCACGAAATGATAATCCGAAGCGCGATTTGACCGGAAATGGAGTTGCCATGTCCAAAAGCATCTTTCGCAATCCGTGGCCTGTAGTTGTCGCGAGTCTCATCCTATACGTCAACGGTTTCGCCCAGCAGCTTGCACAACCCTCCATTCCTTCCACCGGCCATCCCGGGCTCGACCGATATCGAGCCTCGCGCATTGCCGTCTTCACCGACGACTATGGCCAGCTCATGCGCTATCGCGGATTGAATGGTAGTCTTCGCGCCATGCCGTTGCCCCCGGACCGCGTCGTCTTTTTCGGCGATTCCATCACCGACCTGTGGAAACTCGAGACCTATTTTGACGACAAGCCTTATCTCAATCGCGGCATCGGCGGCCAGACCACGCCGCAGATGCTGGTACGTTTCCGCCAGGATGTGATTGATCTGCATCCCAAAGTGGTCGTCATTCTCGCGGGCACGAATGACATCGCTGGTAACAGCGGACCCATGCTAAGCGAGGACATCGAAGCCAACCTGACCACCATGGCCGAGCTGGCGCGCGTCCATGGCATTCGCGCAGTTTTTTCGTCGCTTCTTCCCGTGCACAACTACACGCCACAGTCGCAGGAGGCGTTCGCTGAGCGCCCACGGGAGAGAATTTTAGAGCTGAACGCCTGGCTCAAGGATTACTGTGCGGAAAACGGTCTCGTCTATCTGGATTATTTTTCTGCCATGGTCGATGACAAAGGAATGCTGAAGCGCGATCTAGCCGATGACGGCCTGCATCCCAACGCGGCGGGATATAAGATCATGGCGCCGCTGGCCGAGGCCGCGATTGCCAAGGCGATGGCAAAGCCGGTCGACTAGCAGTTCCCCGCCGCCCAATGCCCGAAATGATCCGCGCGAGCGCTTTGCGAAAATCGAGACCTCCCCGAACCTCAAACACAACCGGTTTCGCCGGCCGCAGGATTTCTCCGATCTGGTCCGCAAGGTCGGTGGTCCTGACGACTGGTCTCACGTAATAAAGCTGGTCTGAGTCCTCATGCCGAGCCTGAGGTAGTTGGCCACTGTGCGGAAATATCGTGCCAGTACTGGCCATGATGATGACGTGGGTATACCGAGCAAGAGCGGGATGGCACGGCGAGGGCCCCGCGTTCAAGTCGGCTAAGTGGTCCAGGAGAAACAAAGCGCCATGACCGCTGTTGGCCAGCGTCTGTACATTAACTTTTGCGTAATCTGACGCCATGACGAGATTGCGAACTTCCCGCCAGTTAAGACCGCTCGCATCCTGGCGATCGAGCAAAACGGTCTGCCGCAAAACGTCCAGGGCCGTCACGCGCGTGCAGCCAGTTTCCGGTTGCAGACCCGCGAGTACACTTGCGATCTGCAGCATGAGTTGCGCATTCCATTGGTACCCTGGAACCGACGATCCGAAAGAGCCGCCAGGGCCAAAATTGACCACAATGTCGATCAGAACGGGCTCGGAACCTGCAATCGGCAATCGCAGGGGATCGTCGGTGAAGGCCCAAATGCCCTCCACGTAGGTGGGGCGATAGAGAGCAGTATCAAAATTTCGCATTTGACGCACTTCGTTCTTGCCGGGGTCGAAAACAAGTGGATCCACTGGAAATTCCACCCCGGTTGGAACGCGGTCGGCGGGAGCCAACGGATCGTTTCTCACAAGGGGGATGCTTATGCGCTGTCGTTGCACGTTCGCTCGCTGATTTGCGCTGTCGTACACGATTGCGGCAATCGTGTAGTCACCCGGCCCGAAAAGAATTTGAGCGAAGAACTCGATGCGGTGTTCGCCCCTGCTGGGTGCTGTCATCGAATCGTGCTCATAAGCCTGACCATAGAACCAATTCCCATTTGCGTCCGCGACTCTTACCACATAGTGCAGGTCCGGCGCCCTACCATCCTTCTCGAAGACATCGCGTCGATTGATCGTTGCTTCGATTCCGATCAAATATCTCTGCTGATAGGTCAGAAAAGGCGACTGTAGTGTGACTTTGCAGGGGAAGTCCCTATGGTCCGATTTTTCCAGCAACTGCTGAATCGGAAAGGAATCGGGCGGAGCGTCAGTCTTCGTCTGGGAAAAGCCGGACGGAGCGGCGATTGCAATCGTCGCAAGCGTTGCGAGCAATACCTGTCCGCAAACTCTCATTGCCGAAACGCCGACCTGACAATAACGGAAACCAGTATATGTAAGTAAGCAGCCACGGGTCTTGTCAACCCCAGAATATTTGGACCGACCTGTTAGACCCGGAAACCTAGTCGAAGGTGCCAGCGCGGAAACAGCGGAGCCTTCTGGCCCCGGGAAGAGCGACCGGCGGAGCTTCCCGGCCTTGCTGAATACTTCTGAGAAGCAGTTGACGTTCAGCCATTACAATGGCCTTGTGCATCCAATGGCTGTCAGCGATTAACCGTTCTGGCTGACTGCTGTGTGCTGAATGCTTCTTCACGACAAATTCGGCCGCGCCATCACCGATCTGCGGATCTCTATCACCGACCGCTGCAACTACAAGTGCGTCTATTGCCGGACCGGAAATGAAGGTGCGCTCTACGGAGATCTTCCGTTTGCCGATTATCTGCGAATGGCGCTGGTGCTCGTCGGGTTGGGCATTCGGAAAGTCCGCATCACCGGTGGTGAGCCGCTATTACGTGGAAGCGTCGTTGACTTCGTGCGCGATCTGGCGAAGCTGCGTAACGTCGATGGCGACCCTCTCGAACTTGCCCTGACTACCAACGGCCATCTGCTGGCCGATCTCGCCCAGCCCCTGAAGAATGCCGGCCTCACACGCGTCACTGTTTCCATGGACGCGGTCGATCCCGACCGCTTCGCCCGCATCACCCGCGTTACGAACGGCTACGATAATGTGCTCGCCGGCATTCGCGCCGCCCGCCGCGCCGGCCTCTGGCCGCTAAAGGTCAACTGCGTCCTGATGCGTGGTTTTAACGAAGACCAGATCATTCCGTTCGGAATGTTTGCGCGAGAAGAAGGGGTGATTGTCCGCTTCATCGAATTCATGCCGCTTGAAGAAGACCGGGTCTGGTCGCCGGAAACGGTCGTCACGCTTGATGAAATTCTCGCCCGCATGCGGGAATATCGTCCTTTAGTCGAAATTCCGCACGCGCGCAGCGAGACCGCTCGTCGTTATCGCTTCGACGACGGCATCGGCGAAATTGGCATCATTGCGCCTGTCTCGCATCCCTTCTGCGGTCATTGCAGCCGCATCCGCATCACCAGCGATGGCAAAATCCGCACCTGCCTGTTCTCGGTCTGGGACCATGATCTCCACGCCCAAATGCGCCATGGCGCAAGCGACGACGAGTTGGCCGAATTTATTTGCGGCGTCGTGCAGAAAAAAGAGGAGCGGCACCACATCGGCGAGCCGGATTTTGTGCCGGCATCCCGGACGATGGTCCACATCGGCGGATGACTCTTTTGCCTTCCTAAAATCTGCGTCCTATCACCTGCTTTCGTCGCAATCACGACTAGCAGAGCGTTGCCGTCGCGGTGCTTAAAAATCACCTAGGCAGTTCGCTGCTCCTCGCGCACCTCGGAATGCGCGGCCAGGGAAGGGACTGGCGCCTGCTTAGCTGCCGTCCTGACCTTGCTCCCGCTTTGCGTCCAGGTTCGGTTACGAAGGCGGCAAGCGTTCTTGGTTGCAAGGAACGCAACAAAAATTTCCAGTCGCTCGAGCGAGGACAGATTGGCGGGATTCCAACGATCGGCGTACGCAGCCAGGACCGGTTCCGAGGAAAGTTGCGCCAGCACTTGAAGATGGAGGCGGTTCAAACAATGGTAGGAAGGTGGGCATAGGTAGGCGTGTTCGCCATACCAGCTCCATTTGCGGCGATAATCCCACGCTGGAAGCAGGTGCTTCAACCCCTCGATTCCGTCCCAGAAAAGCCGTTGACTGGTCGAATCTCCGGTCTCGACCGACAAGTCATAGAGTCCAAGCAGCGAAGTCAGGAACCCATCGAGGATGCCGGGAACCGGGCCTCCGGGAAGTTCACTGTAGAAGGCGCCTGAGCTCAAGGGAACGCGGACTCCGCCCCGGTTTACATCCAAGCTCGAAGATTCGGCCGGCTCCCCTTAGCAGGTGCAAAAGAGAGGGCCGCCGGGTCACGCGATACCCGCGTACCAACGCACTGATCGCCATGCCTTGATCGTATGCAGATACCCACGGGGCTCTCAAAAGAGTAGCTCCCTGAAGGCAATCAAACGGGTTCGGCCAGACCACCGCCCCGTCAGCTCGAGTGACTCCGTGCGACTCCAGCCACGCCACCTGATTGAGAAACACTCGCAGGCTGGCTTTGTCGTTGTGGCGCAAGTAACGGCCCAGGTTGCAAAGCCCCCACCAGGCAATGTAAGCCGGTTTGTAGACTTCGCCGATCAATCGTCCCCGAACTCGGGGAATGCCGTCCGCTCCCATGCACATGATGCTCCAGGAGAGACTTTCGCTGTAAAGGTAATAGTAAAGGGAATCACGTGGGCCGGCCTCCGGGACGGTTTGGAGCGGGTAATCGAACTTGAATTGAAAGATTTCCCGGTGCAATGCCCGGGCCGCGTACTTCAGGCGCGCGAAATTTTCCGAGTTGTAGTTCGTGCCGAGGTTTGATATGGGGGACCGCCTGTGGCGTGAACAAGACATCGGGATCTTGACTGCGAAGCCAAGCGCCGCCACGCATGTCAATCTCCCGACGATTTGGCACATGACGATACGCAGCCAAATTCCGTGTGTCAAGACGCAAACACCCCTCAATCCGGCAATTCCAGGCGGCAACTGGAAACCTGGATCGAACCAGAGGAATAGCGATCCGGCGACAATACGGCGAAGATTCCGTAAGATCTGAATTGTGAAATCCAGTCGCGCTGCCTTTGCGATTTTGCTCCCGCTCTTTGTGGGGGTCGTGCTTGGAGTGACGCAAATGCTTCCGGACGCAGACCTTGGCTTCGACCGCAACGATTATCCCGGCGACACTAGTCTCAAAGCTCTGCGCGAGACTTTTTCTTTCGCCGGTTACTGGCTCAACGTTCCTCCCGGTGCAAATGCCAACACCTGGGCCGGTCACCGCGCTGCCGTCGAATCCGCCGGCTTCGGATTTCTCGTGCTCTTTAACGGGCGCCTTTTTTCCGAGCTGAAGTCCGTGGCCAATGCCACGCGCCTGGGCCAATCCGATGGGCAAGCCGCAATTGCGGCCGCTCACCAGGAAGGTTTTCCCCCTGCAACCATCATCTTCCTCGACCAGGAGCAAGGCGGACGCATGTTGCCCGAGCAGAAAGCTTACATTTATGCCTGGATCGATGCGGTCATCGCCGCTGGATTCGACGCGGGAATTTATTGCTCTGGAATCGCCGCGAAAGACGACGGCAAGATCGTCACCGCAAACGACATTCACAATAATGCACAGGGAAGGAAAATAACTTATTTCGTCACCAACGATGCCTGCCCGCCTTCGCCCGGATGCGCATTTCCCAAGCGCCCGCCTAGCCCGGCCGAGAGCGGCATCTCCTTCGCCGACATCTGGCAATTTGCGCAATCACCCCGGCGCAAGGATGTCGCCAGCCATTGCGCAAATTACTACCGCGACGGAAACTGCTATCCGCCGGGAATTTCGCAGCTGCACGTGGATCTTGACGCGGCCACTTCAGACGATCCGTCACACGGCCGAACACGATGAACCGAACATCGAAGAACGAGGAGCCAGGCGCCGAGACAAACCGCATCGGGCTATGCGCCACCTGCGTCCACATGCGCCGCGTGCGCAGCGATCGTGGGTCAGAATTTTACCTGTGCGAACTCTCTGCCAGCGATCCCAAATTCCCCAAGTACCCGCGCCTTCCCGTAATTCAGTGCGCCGGATACGTAACGAGATCGCGAGACTCTTCCAGCACGGAAATCCGAAGACCCTAAGACGCGGATGCCGCGTGGGCCAGGGGCGCTGCGCCCTTCACTTTCTCCTCCACCTTCGTGATCAAGCCGACCACTTCCTCGCCGGCCTGCGTGACTTGGGCGAATTTCTTCTCCGCCTCATCACTCTTGCCGGCATGTTTTAGTTGCACCACGTCCCTTACCAGGGCATGCATCGCCTTGTGTGTGCTTTCCAGGGCCTGCACGTCCGGCAGATTTCCATGATTCGGCATGGCGTCGGCATAAATCCACTTTCCCAGTTCGCACTCCTGGTGAGAACCGAGCTTTGCTGGATCAATGTCTTCGCTTCCATCAAGGAAACGCCTCAAGCGGACCCGCCAGCTGCGATGCGCCATTTTCACCCGCGCAAAATCTACGCTCAGGCTGACCTTCTGATTCAGATGCGACGTTCGCGTCTGAGCGCGGTCCGAGGATAGACGGAATTGCCGCACGAGCGCCTGCAGGTTCTGTGCGAGCTGCGAAAGGTCCTCGAGCGCCTGCTGGCTCTGCTGGGTCACTTGGGCGCTGCTGGCAGTGATCCGGGCAATCTCGGAGATGCTCTTGTTGATTTGCTCGGTGGCTGCCGCCTGTTCCGTCGCGGCCGTGGCAATGTGGGCGATCATATCGTTCACCCCCTGGTTGGTCTCGATGATCTCGTGCAAAGAAGAGCCCGCCAGAGTGGTGGATTCCACTCCCCGTTGGACTTCCTTCGTGCCCGCCTCCATCGCCGACACCGCGCTCTTGGTTTCGCTCTGAATGCTGCGAATCATATCTGCAATTTCTTTGGTCGCCTTGCTGGTGCGCTCCGCCAGTTTTCGCACTTCATCGGCGACCACTGCGAACCCGCGCCCTTGTTCGCCGGCGCGCGCGGCTTCAATGGCGGCATTCAAAGCCAGCAGGTTGGTCTGGTCGGCGATCTCATCGATCACGCCGATAATTTGCCCTATCTGGTCAGACCGCTTCCCCAGTTCTTTTACCTGGCGTGCCGTATTGCCCACCGATTCCGCAATCGCCCGCATTCTGGCCAGCGTTTCCTCCACCACCGCGCCGCCGGCACGGGCGCTGTCCGCCGCCTTCTGCGAAGCTGCCGCCGCGTTGTTGGAATTTTCCGAAACCTGCTGCACGGTGGACGACATCTCCTGCATGGCGGTCGCCACCTGGTCGGCTTGGGCCCGCTGTGATTCCACTCCCTGGGAATGCTCCCGCGAGGAGGCAGCAACTTCCCTGGCCGTGTCAGTTACGCTTTCTGTATTGCTTGCAACTTGCGACAGGATTTCGTGCAGCTTGTCGATAAACGTGTTGAACCACCGGGCCAGTTCGCCAACCTCGTCCTGGGCGGTGATTTCGATGCGCTTGGTCAGGTCGCCTTCGCCTTCCGCGATATCTCTTACTCGCTCGACCATGTCGCTCAAGCGGCGAAAGATGGAGCGCGACATGGTGGTGGAGACAAAGATTAGTACGGCGAGGCAGACCAGCGCTACTCCGCCGGCGGTCCAGGCACTTTTGGCCACGCTCGCATCGACGTCGTCAATGTAAATTCCGGTACCGATGATCCATCCCCAGGGCTCA
>Ga0335081_10011296_pt1 | contig 14438 bp, 9 predicted proteins | sample Lox_Sample_35_FD_206713 | JGI IMG/M metagenome (GOLD analysis project Ga0335081, IMG submission 206713) | Soil microbial communities from Loxahatchee National Wildlife Refuge, Florida, United States - Lox_Sample_3.5 | ecosystem: Environmental > Terrestrial > Soil > Wetlands | place: USA: Florida... | reverse complement strand
CCGATTCGGCCGTGAGGGAAACCGCCATGATCCGCGAGGACATTCTGCAGAAGTTCCCGGAGCTGTTTGCGCCGCGGAAGGTCAACGGGCGCCAGGTCAACGTCGAACAGATGATTGCCACGCTCAGCCAGGAGCTGCGCCCGGAAATCGCCGCCGCGCTGGCCGCCCGCCGCAACCTGCTGCAATCGAAGCTGCCGGTGCGCGAGCGCTATGCCTGGCCCGGCTGGAACGAGAAGTTCGAAGATCCGGTGAGCGGAAAATTCTGGACGTATCGCCAGATCGTGCAGGGCATGATCGACAACTTTCTGGGCGTCGAAAGCCAGTGGCGCTGGCGGCTGAACGATGAGGTTCCCATTCCCGACGACGTCCACCCGCTGAACAATGCCGGGCTGGAACTCACCGGCCCCTGGCATCCGCTGGACATGGCTTTCAACGCGCTCAATAGCGCGGCGCCCATGAACATGCCGGACTTTGAAGACGCTTCGCCGCCCCACTTCCGGCCCGACGGCACTCCCGGCAGCGAACCGGTAGGCGTCTTTGCCGCCATGCAGAACGCCAGGGAGATTTTCGAGGGCCGCTGGACCGGCCGCGCCTACGAAGTCACCAAGAAAGGCAAAACGCGCAAGTACCAGATCAATAATCCTCCTGCTCGCTGGCCCACCCGGCTTGTCCGGCCGCCCAGCCTTCACATCCTGTATGACCACATCACGGTCGCAGATAAACCGGCGCCCGGCCTGGTGCCCATCGTCGTGCTGTGGGTGGTCAACAACTATGACGCGCTGAAAAAGCTGGGCACCGGCGTCTACTTCTACATCCCCAAAATCCAGACGCCACAGGAGGCGCTCATCTTCGAGAAGCTGCTATCGCGGGTGGAAGCCGCGATCGGCGTGCCGGCGGGCTCCTTCAAGATCAAGATGCTGTACGAGGAAGGCAACGCCGGCCGCTTCCTGCCGGCGATTGCCTGGGTCCTGCGCCGCCGCCTGCTCGGCACCAACGTCGGCCGCTGGGACTATCTGGGCAGCCTCATCGAAATGTGGAAGGACGACCCGCACGGCGTCTTTCCCGATCCCCAGTCGATAGGTATGGCGACGCCGAACATGATCGCCTATCAGCGTTACAACGCGCTGATGATGCTGATGGCGGGCATGAAGAACGGCGAACTGACGAATGCCGCGCCCATTGGCGGCATGGCCGCGGTGATGATTTACCAGCCCAGCGACGCCTATGGGCGCGCGCGCTACAATCCGCTGGCCCTGCGCGCCATGGCCATCGACAAGCTGCGCGAGCGCCTGCTGGGCCTGATGTTTGTACCCGACTCGCCCCTCGCCGGCGAGCCGCCGGCCCTGGATGACATCCTCTCCGGCCGGGTGAAGGGAAAGCTGTACGACACCTATCGCCAGAGCTGGGTGGCCAGTCCCGAGCCGGCCTATGTGGAGGCGGGCAACGTGCCCCTGCGCGCTCCGCTGGAAAAGCTGCAGGCGATCATCGACGCTCCCCAGCAGACGGTGCAGGTGAAAGGCAAGCCGGTGCCCACGGCTGCCAGCGGCCTCGTCGAATCCGAGCGCAGCCTCTTCCAGGCGCGCGGTCTGCTGAACGCCCAGGGAAAGATCACGCCCTTGGTCGTCGCACGGGAGTCGGTGAACACGCCGGAGAAGCTGCTCAGCCCGGAACGATGGGATGCCATCTACAGCGTGCCCAAAGGCGATATCACCATCGAGCACATACAGCATTCCTTCTACATGGCAGCCAACTACGGTTACCAGATCCTGAACGGCAACTTCGCCGCCGCCATCGACGATTACGAGCTCGGTCTCCGGTTCATGAACGATCTGGCCACCTATCGCATCTACGTCTCCTGGCTTTGGAGCCTTGCCCATCATCAGGCGGCGATCACGAAGGACGGCTACCTCAAAGGGCCGGAACTCACCGCGGATGGCGTGGTTCCGGCGACCGATGTGGTGGCCGTCAAAGCCGGCACTCGCTTCACTCCCGAGCTGTTCAGCCGCGTCTGGGAGCTGCATAACGCATGGACCAATGCATTCTTCGCCGAACTGGACCGCAGCGGCGATCCTGGCCGCTTTGACCGCAGCAAAGCCCCGGTAATCATGGAGCTGCTGAAGCGGCAGTTGCTGTCGCCCCGCTACATCCAGCACAGCGCGCGCGTGCTGTTCGTCATGGCGCAGGCTGGCGAACGTCTGCGCAGGCAGATTCTGGAGGCGCTCTTTGATCTCCCGCGCGAGGAAGTCGTCCGGCGCGTCGAAGCCGGCGCCATGGACAGGGCGGCCCTCGCCGTGCACGACTATGTCTTCGACATCGTTGAGGGGGCGGAACAGCAGCCGCGCGCGTTGCAACCGGCGGGCTCATGAGTATTGTTCCGTTTCGGACTGAATTGATGCTCTGTCTGCCATTTATTGCGTGCTGTTGCCGCGCCCGGGGTATATGCTCAAATTTCCATGCAGCCGGCCATTGCGCAGATGTCGCTGATTGAGGAGTTCACGGCCGCCGCCACTCAGGCCGTCGCATCGGTGCAACTGGCAGACCGCTCACCCCGGGCTTTGTGTAACGCCATCCTTCAGGCCGTCGGCGACGCGCCGCGCATCCTCTACGCTCCTCCCCATGAGCTTCCGGCGGAGCTGTTCAGCGAGTTCGCGGCCGATCCCCGGGTGCGCGCGAACCCAACTCCCGAGGAGATGGTCGGCAGCGCCGCCGGCGTCACCGAAGCCTTTGCCGCCGTGGCCAGCACGGGCTCGGTGTGCATCGATGTCAGCTTCGAGCGCACGGGCATGGTGAGCCTGCTGGCGCCGCTGCAGGTCGCGGTGGTTGCCGCCGAAACCATCGTCCCCCAGCCGCGCGACCTGTTTCGCGCCGACGTCCTCGGCGGCCGCGGCCTGGAGCGCGACTTCGCCTTCGTCACCGGCCCCAGCGCCACCGCCGACATGGGACCGCTGGTGCGCGGCGTTCACGGGCCGCACCGGCTGCACATCATCGTGTTGAGGTGAGCATGGCGCATCTCGCAGATCCCGCTGACATCAGCCCCCGCCAGGTCGCCAACAAGAGCGACAAAAAGGCGCTTCGCGACGCCATCCGCATGACCCTGGGCGTGCAGAGCGCGGCCATCCGCCACAATACCCAGACCTTCAACCGCAACCGCTACGCCGCCACCTCGCGCCTCGCCGATTACAACCAGCTGAAGGATCGCGCCCGGCAGATCAAGGAAGACGCCATCGCCCATCTGCCGGAGCTGCTGCGCCAACTGGAAGCCAGCGTGCGCGCCAATGGCGGGCATTTCTATCTGGCGAAGACGGCCGCCGAGGCCGACCAGTACATTCGCGATGTTCTCCTGCGCCACCAGGTCAGGCTGGTAGTCAAGGGCAAGAGCATCACCTCGGAAGAGACGCGGCTGAACCATGCGCTGGAAGCGGCGGGCGTCACGGTCGCGGAAACCGATCTGGCGGAGTTCATCCTGCAGGTGGCCGACGAGCAGCCCTCCCACATCGTGGCGCCGGCGCTGCACTACTCGCGTGAGCGCATCACCGCGCTCTTCAAACGCAAGTTCACCACCGACCTGCCGCTCGATACCGGCGAGGAGCTGACGAAGTTCGCGCGCGAGAAGCTGCGCCAGCAGTTCATCGCCGCCGACGCCGGCATTTCGGGTGCCAACCTTATCGCCGCCGACAGCGGCTCGCTGATGCTGGTGGAAAGCGAGGGCAACATCCGCATGACCACCACCCTGCCGCCGCTGCACATCGCCATCGCCGGCATCGAGAAGGTGGTGCCTTCGCGCACCGATTTCGGCACCTTTATCGAGCTATTGCCGCGCAGCGGAACCGGACAGCCCCTGACCTCTTACGTCAGCATCCTGCACCCGCCGCTGAAAGCGCCATCGTTTGCCGCGCCCGGCAAAACCGCCAGGCCCCGCGAGTTCCACATGGTGCTCATCGACAACGGCCGCGGCCACATGCGCGAGGACCCGGTGCTGCGCGAGGCGCTCTACTGCATCCGCTGCAGCGCCTGCCTGAACTCCTGCGCAAATTTCGAGACCGTCGGCGGCCATGCCTTCGGCGGCGAGACCTACTCCGGCGGCATCGGCGGTTCCTGGGAGGCGGGCACGGGCAAGCTGCTGAACGCGCGCTTCAGCGAGCTGTGCAGCGGCTGCCTGCGCTGCCTGCCGCAATGTCCGGTGCGCATCGATGTTCCGTGGCTCAACGAAAACCTGCGCCAGCGCATCAACTTCGAGCAGCCCGCTTCGGCCGCGAAGTCGGCCTTCGGCGCACGGACGGGCAGCGCGCCCGAAGACCGCGTGGCGCCGCTCCAGAAGCAGTTTTTCGCCAACTATGACGCCATAGCCCGCAGCGCGATGCGTTTCCCGTGGCTGGCCAATGCCGCCATGCATCTGCCGTTCGCGCGCAGCCTGATGGAGAGCGTCGTCGGGCTCGACCGCCGCCGTCGGCTCCGGCCCTTCCCGCGGAAAACCTGGGAGCAGGTGTATCGCGGCCAGAACGGCCGCGCCCCCACCGCGGAGTCCGCCGCGCCCCGGATGCTGATGCTGGCCGACGTGTTCACCAACTATGGCTCGCCGGAGCGGGGCATGGCGGCAATGCGCGTGCTGCGCGAAGTCGGTGTCGATGTGGGGCTGGGTCCTGCGCTGCCCGACGGGCGCTCCGCCATCTCCCAGGGCATGATCGAAACTGCGCGGCAGAAGGCCAATGCCATGGCCCAGGCGCTGCTCCCCTACATCGACCAGGGCATCGCCATCTGTGTGCTCGAGCCCAGCGTGCTGGCCATGCTGCGCCTCGATTACGCGCATCTGCTCGACCCGACGACCTGGGCGAGGTTCCGGCGCGGCAACTTTCTGGAGCCCATGCAGGCGGTCTGGTCGGTGGCGCAGGAACAGCGGCTAGACCTGGCGCGGATTTTTCCGGCCGACCGGTCCCAGTTCGGCATACGCGTCTTCTGCCACTCGCAGTGCCAGCAGAGAACGTGCGAGGCAGCCGGCGAGACATTGAGCGTCCTCGCCGCCGCCGGCTTTGACGTGGCCACCTCGTCGGTGGAGTGCTGCGGCATGGCCGGCAGCTTCGGTTACAAGCGCGAGTATTACGAGCTGAGCATGGCGGTCGGCGAAGACCTGTTCGCGCAGATACGCGCCGCCGAACAGGACGGCCCGCGCATCCTCGTCGCCAGCGGCACCTCGTGCCATGAGCAGTTGTGGGCCGGCATGGGACGCGACGTCCTGCATCCGGCGGAGTTGCTGCTGAGCACTCTCGGCTGAACGCGTCCGCTCCGCCTCACTTCACCGGCGGCAGGTACGCGATGTAGCGCGCAAACAGCCAGCACAGGAAGAAAACGATGGGAATGTGCAGCATCATCTGCAGCACCGTGTAGCCGACCAGATCGCGCGCTTTCAGCCTTAGAATGCCCAGCAGCGGCAGCATCCAGAACGGATTGACCAGGTTGGGCAGCGCCTCCGCGGCGTTATAGATCTGCACCACCCATCCCAGGTGTACATGGTGCAGGTTGGCCGCCTGCAGAACATACGGCGCCTCGATGATCCATTTGCTGCCGCCCGACGGAACGAACGTTCCCAGGATGGCCGAGTAGAGCGCTACCAGCAGGGGATAGGTTTCATGCGTGGTGATGCGCGCAAACAGCGCCGCCAGCCACGTCGAGATACCGGTGCCCACGATCATTCCGAAGATCACCGCGTAGAACGGAAACTGGATGAGCACGCCGCCGGTGGCCGGCACCGCATCGGTGACCGAGCAGATAAACCTTCGTGGCCGCCAGTGCAGCAGCAGCCCGACGGTGATGAAGATCAGGTTGTAGGTGTTCAGGTCCAGCGCCGCCAGCGCGCCCTGCGGCGAGCTGCGGAAAAAGTCGATCAGGTACCAGACGATGAGCACGCCAACGAACACCGACAGCACGGGGCTGTACTCCAGCCACTCACCGGGTTTGCTGCGCGGCTCGTCGGCGTAGCGGGCATCCTCCGCCGCGATGCCGAAGTGCTCGGCGGTGCGGGCGTTGGCCTCCGAGGGCGCGGAAAGCCAGGCCACCGCTACCGAGACCACAATCAGCACCACCGCCATCGCGATGCTCTCCCACAGGAACAGCGTTTGCCGCAGCGGGATGATACCGGAGACAGCCAGCAGCGCGGGAGGAATTGCGCTCTTCGTGGCCATCAGCATGGCGGCCGAGGAGGACAGCCCCAGAGCCCAGGTCGCGCCCAGCCCCAGATAGGCAGCCGCACCGGCGGCGCGGTAATCCATCCCCTTCACCCGTCCCGCCAGCTCGCGCGTCAGCAGGCCGCTGAAGATCAGGCTCAGCCCCCATGAGATCAGCGAGGTCAGCATCGAGAACAGCGCGATCAGCGCGATGGCGCCGCGCCCTGTTTTGGGTATGCGCGCCAGCGCCGCGATCAGGCGGCTCACCAGCGGCGTGGTGGCCACCACATAGCCGCCGATGATGATCATGACCATCTGCATGGTGAACGGCACCAGCGTCCAGAAGTTTTTCGCTCCCTGGATCGCCAGCTTGCTGGCCGATTCGCGCAGGCAGAGGCCGACAATGAAGACGACCAGGATTCCCAGCAGCGCGAACACCAGCGGATCGGGAAACCAGCGCTCGCTCCAGTTGGCCAGCGCCAGGCCAAAACGCGCCAGCCCGCCTTCTCTGCTCCGTTCACCTTGCTGCGCCGCAGCCGTCATGGGCAGCTCCCTTGCGTCAGTGATTGAAATGCGGGAATGCCGCAAAGTCTACCATGCGGCGGGAATCAATAGGCCCAGCCTTATCGGCTGCTATTTTTCGGCCATCTTCGCCCGCCCCATGCAACCCGGACATTCCGTAATTCCCTCTTAGTTGCATGCCTCGATGCGGCTAGTGCTTGACACCCGCCGCCCGTATCAGGTACGTTGCCAGTATGTTGTCAGCGACTCAGCGAATGACCATGGCCATGTGCACCCTGGGCGGTGCCCTGTCCGCGGTCGGAGTCTGACAGCCCAAGCAGAGAAAACTCCAGTCGTGAACGCGCCGCCCGGGATGATGGGCGGCCTTGCTGTTTCTGGGCAAATCCCGACTGGAGCCATCCATGACCTTCTCGGCTGAGCTGTTCTCGACAACTGCGGTGCGCGGCGGCCTTGTACCCGACCCGGCCACCGGCGCAGTCCTCACCCCCATCTATCAGTCCACCACCTACCACCAGCAGGCGGTTGGCGTGCACAAGGGTTTCACCTATTCACGCGCCGCCAACCCCACGGTCTCCGCGCTGGAAGCTGCCCTGGGCGCTCTGGAAGACACCCCGCCCGCGGTTTGCTTCGCCACCGGCATGGCCGCCATCTCGGCGCTGTTTCTGGCGGTGCTGAAATCGGGCGATCACGTCGTCGTCTCCGACGTGGTCTATGGCGGCACAGTCCGCCTCTTCCAGCAGGTGCTGGGGAATTTCGGGGTCGAGGCTTCCTTCGTCGACACCTCGAACGCCAATGCCGTAGCGCGGGCGATAAGGACGAGCACGCGACTGGTCTTCATCGAGACGCCGGCCAATCCCACGCTCAAGCTCACCGACATCGCCGCCGTCGCCAATGTCGCCCACGCAGCCGGCGTAAAGCTGGTAGTGGACAACACCTTTCTCACGCCGGTGCTGCAACGGCCGCTGGAGCTGGGCGCGGACATCACCCTGCTTTCGACCACCAAGTACATCGAGGGCCACAACTCCACCGTGGGCGGCTCCATCGCCACGCGCGATGAAGCGCTGCTCGAGCGCCTTCGTCTCGTCCGCAAGACGCTGGGCTGCATTCAGTCGCCGCAGGAATCCTGGCTCACCCTGCGCGGCCTGAAGACGCTTCCCCTGCGCCTGCAACAGCACTCGGCCAACGCGCAGAAGATTGCCGAATGGCTGGAGCGGCACCCCAAAGTCGCGCGCGTGTACTTTCCCGGACTTGCCGGCTTCCCGCAGTTCGCTCTCGCCCAGAAGCAGCAGTCGCTCCCCGGAGGCATGCTCGCCTTCGAGCTGAAAGGAGGCGCAGACGCCGGCATTCAGCTCATGAACACGGTTCGCCTCTGTCTGCTCGCGGAGAACCTGGGTGCGGTCGAGACGCTGATCACCCATCCCGTCTCCATGACCCACAGCGACGTCCCGCGCGAGATTCGCGAGCGCACCGGCATCAGCGACGGTCTGGTGCGACTCTCCGTCGGACTGGAAAACCCCGCCGACATCATCGCCGATCTGGAAAGCGCGCTCGCGGGCATCGCCGTCGACACCAATGCGCAGGAGGTTGAGCCATGTCTCGCAAAGTGATCGTCCTCAAGTTCGGAAGCTCGGTCCTGCGCTCGCGCGCCGACCTGCCGCATGCCGTGCACGAGATCTATCGCTGGATTCGCCGCCAGTATCGCGTGGTCGCTGTCGTCTCCGCCTTCGCCGGAGAGACCGACCGCCTGCTGGGAACCGTCGCCGGCTACCGCGACGCCAATCCCGAGGCCGTCGCCCGCGTGGTAGCCACCGGCGAGGAAGTCGCCACCGCATTTCTCGCGCTGGAGCTCGATCGCTTCGGCATTCCCGCGCAGGTGCTCGATCCCAGCCAGATCCGGCTCATCGCCGATACCAGCTCCAACCAACCGGGGTCCCCAACAGCTCCCGACTCTGGAGCTGTTGGGGTGCTCGATACGGAGCCGGTGAGCGCCGATCTCGTCGCCATCCAGAACGTGCTGGCGCAGGGCCGCGTTGCCGTCATTCCCGGCTTCGTCGCCCGCGACCGCTCGGGACGCGTCGCCCTGTTCGGACGCGGCGGCTCCGATCTTTCCGCGCTCTTCCTCGCCAAACAGCTCGGTGCGCGCTGCCGCCTGGTCAAGGACGTTGACGGCATCTATAACAGCGATCCGGCGATCTGTTCCGGTGCGCAACGGTTCACGGAGATCAGGTTTTCCGATGCCCTCGCCATTGCCGGAAAAATCGTGCAGCCCAAAGCCATCGCCTATGGCCAAAAGACCGGCGTGCCGTTCGAGGTCGCCGCTCTCGGCGAAAACTACGCAACCGTCGTCGGCAGTCCACGCTCCATCCTGTCGCAGAAAAATCGCTCAACCGCTCCGCTCAGGATCGGCCTGCTTGGCCTCGGCACCGTCGGATTCGGCGTCTTTCAGGAATTGTGGAAACATCCGCACCTCTTCGAGGTTACCGGCATCGCCGTGCGCCGTCCCGAGCTGCACCTCGAACACGCCCCCAGTGATCTCCTCACCCGCGATTGCTGGGACGTGATCGACGATGTCGATGTGGTGGTCGAGCTTATCGGCGGCAGCGATCCCGCCGGCGATCTGGTGCACGCCGCTCTCGCCTCCGGCAAGCCCGTGGTCACCGCCAACAAGCTGCTGGTGGCCGGCGACGCCAGTCTCGATGCTCATCGCGAGCTTCGCTACTCCGCAGCCGTCGGCGGCGCTGTTCCCGCGCTGGAAGCTGTGCAGGCCCTGGTCGATAACGGCCGCATCGTCTCGCTCTCCGGCGTGCTCAACGGCACCTGCAACTACATCCTCGATCGCCTCGCCGCCGGATGCTCATGGGAGCAGGCCGTCGCCGAAGCCCAGGCCAACGGTTTTGCCGAGCAGGATCCCAGCGCCGATCTCTCCGGTTCCGACACGGTCTGCAAGCTGCGGCTCCTCGCCCGCCGCGCCTTTCCCCAGATCGAAACCCACGACATCAGCGCAACCGGCATCGACGCCATCGATCCCGCCTGGGTGCAGGCGGCGGCGCGCGACGGCGGACGTGCGCGCCTGGTCGGCACCGCGGTCGTCGCCGGCAACCGCGTTCATCTGGAAGTGAAGCCCACGCTGGTTGACGCATCGCATCCCTTCGCGCAGATCCGCAACGAAGAGAACTGCCTGCTCATCAATACCGGGCAGTCGGATGCGCAGCACGTCTGGACGGGACGCGGCGCCGGGCGCTGGCCAACTACTGCAGCAGTCATGGCCGACCTGTTCGATCTGAGCCGTGAGCGGCGAGCACCCCAACAGCTTCAAAATCGGGAGTTGCCAGGCAAGCTCGATCCCGTACCCGCTATTCAACTGACAACAGGCCACTGGCCACTGACCACTGACTCCGGAGGTGTGGCGTGAAATTCGCAACCCGATTACTGAACTTCGATCCTGCGCCCGGCGATCGCTTCACCCCCGCCAACACTCCCATCTATCAGACCGCCACTTTCCGCCAGCAGGACGCCACCGAGTTCGGCGAGTATGACTACTCGCGCAGCGGCAATCCCACGCGATCCGTTGTCGAAGAGCAGATTGCCGCGCTCGAGAGCGGCACTCGCGGCTTCTGCTTCAGCACCGGCCTGGCGGCCATCACCGCGGTTACGCGCCTGGTCTCGCCCGGTGAAGAGATTCTCGCCTGCGACGATCTTTACGGCGGCACCTACCGGCTGTTCTCGCGCATCCTGGCCAAACGCGGCATCGGCGTGCGATACGTTGATTTCACCGATCCCGGCGTTGTCGCCGCCTCCATCAACAGCAATACCAGGCTCATTTACCTCGAGACGCCGACCAATCCCCTGCTGCAGATTATCGACATCGCCGCCGTCACCGAAATCGCCCATCGCAGCCGGGCACTGGTGTGCGTTGACAACAGCACCATGTCGCCCTACCTCCAGCGGCCGCTGGAGCTTGGCGCCGACATCGTCCTGCACTCCGCCACCAAGTTCCTCTGTGGCCACAGCGATGTGATGGCCGGCGCGGTTGTAGTCGACGACGAGGAACTCGGCGACGAGCTCTATCTCATCCAGAACGGCGAAGGCGCAGGTCTGTCGCCCTTCGACAGCTATCTCCTGCTGCGTGGCATGAAGACGCTGTCCCTGCGCCTCGACCGCCAGCAGGCCAACGCAACGCGCCTTGCTCAACTGCTCAGCGCCCATCCGGCGGTGGATGGCGTGTACTATCCTGGCCTTGCCTCCGACGACGAGCTCCGCGTTCACCGCTCCCAGGCATCCGGAGACGGTGCCGTGCTCAGCTTCGTCACCGGCGATCCTGAGTTCTCCCGCGCGCTGGTGGAGGCCACCAAGCTGTTCGCCATCACCGTCAGCTTCGGCGGCGTGAATTCCACCATCAGTCTCCCCAATTACATGTCGCACGCCAGCATTCCCGCGCATCTGCGCCGGCAGAAAAGCATCCCCGCCGATCTGGTGAGGATCTCCGTGGGAGTCGAGGACGTGGACGATCTCGTCGACGATCTCAACCAGGCGTTCGAGGTAGCCGCCGGCCAGACCAGCGCCTCGCGTGCTCTCGCCGCCGACTGAAAACTGAATTGGGCAGCAAGGCGCAATTGCCTCGTAAGTGGGCTTTATATCAGGGCGGGACGTTTAGAGGCCCTGAAGAAGCCGCGATTCAAACGGTAGAGCTGGCTTTTAGGCTAGCGTCTAAGCCGTTTATTTTTGTCGTCCCGAGTGGGCTTCAGCCCGCGAGGGATCTGCTTTTGGATTTTTCGGCAGCCTCTTTTACCCGTACCGAATGCGCCGATGCACGCGGGGCTGTCGCAAATCGCCTTGTATCAGGGCACGACTCTTCAGGCTAAAAAATCGGAGATGGATTCAGGTAGTGCGGCGCTTTAGCGCCGCGGCACGTGAACCACGTAAATAGCTTTGTGTCGGGGCACGACTTTAGTCGTGCCGAACGCGCCGCTTTACGCGGGGCTGGTCGTGAACTGCTTCGTATCAGGGTACGGCCTGTACAGGCCGCCGAAAGAATTGGGGGAGGATTTGGGTAGTGCGGCGCTTTAGCGCCGCGGCACGCGAACCACGTAAATAGCTTTGTGTCAGGGCACGACTTTAGTCGTGCCGAACGCGCCGCTTTAGGCGGGGCTTTAGCCCCTGAGCCGCCTCTGCGTCAAGTGTTTTGATATCGAGGCATGGCTCTGGCGAAAGGCGAACGGCGAAGCGCGAAAAAAGGGAGCCATTTCTGGCTCCCTGCTTGCTGTCGCTGTTCTACAGCAGTTGCGGCGGAGTTCCCGTCGTACTGCTGCTCGGAGGAGGAGCTGAGGTGTCGGGCGGCGGAGTCGCCGTATCGGGCGACGTCGTCGGTTCATTCGGCGAGGTGCTGGGCGTGCTCGACGGAGAGTTCGGCGCTACGTCGGGCGTGGTTGACGGCTGCGTTGGAGTCGTGGTCGCGCCCGGCGTCGCCGTCTCCGCGCTCGGTGCAGCCGTGCTGTTGGTCTCCGCCGTTGGAGGGGTCGTGGTGCTGCTGGGCGTCTGGGTGTTGGCGCCTGGCGTCTGCGAGTTCGCTCCCGGAGACGCGTTCTCCGTGCCCTCCATGCCTGGCTTCTGCGCCGTGCTCTGTGTGCCGGTTGTGCTCTGGCTGCTCATGGTGTTGGCGGAGCCTGTGCTGCCTGTTCCGGCCCCCGCCCCCGCTCCCGCCGACTGCGCAAATGCCCAGCAGCCGCACAGCAGCAGCGTACCTGTCAAAAGAATTGATCTCCGCTTCATTGGTTTCCTTCCCACCGTTTTTCGGAATCTCGAAATGGCCGCTCAGCTATCCGATGGAAAGCCCGGAAGCCGAGATGTCCCGCCTGAAGCGTAATCGGGAGCTTCTGCTGAGCTCGGCCCATGCAGTGCCCGGCCGTTAGCGCCGGGCGTCAGTTGCGAGCTGCCACATCCCCGGCTGTAAGACGCAACATCGGGTATTCTCAAGCTGGCTGCATTGGCCAACAGCTCTCCTCCGAGGCAAACATGTACATTGTCCGCTATCTCATGCTGCTGTCGCTTGTAATCTGGATCGGCGGCATTATCTTCTTTGCCTTCGTGCTCGCCCCCACCGTATTCCATCCCGATGTTCTGCCCACGCGGCAGTTGGCTGGAAATGTGGTCAGCCGCAGCCTGGGCATTCTCCACTGGATGGCCATCGGCTGTGGCGTTGTATTCGTTGCCACCTCCATGACCGATTCCCGTATCGTCGGGGGTCGAGCTCATCCCTTGGCGGTGCGCAACGTTCTGGTCTACGTCATGCTGATCCTGACCCTCGTCAGCATGTTTGGTATCGCGCCGAAGATGCAGGCGCTGCGGCAGCAGATGGTCGCCATCGACGACGTCCCGCACGACGACCCGCGCCGCGTCGAGTTCAATCGCCTGCATGTCTGGTCTACGCGGATCGAAGGATCGGTGCTGGTCCTCGGTCTCGCCTTGCTGTATCTTGCGGCGAGAAGGATGGGGTGAAAGAAGCAGCTGGCAGCCAGCAACCAGGAACTGGCCGGATGCATTCTCCCGTGGGCCAGCTTGTGTCGGGGCGAGCTTTGGCGCGGCTGGCGGTCGTCAGGGCGGCAAATCTCATTTTCATTTAATCTCTAAGCGGGTCGGCTGCCAATCGCTCCGGCTAATCGCCAGTTGCTTATATGAAAACCGGCATCATAGGCCTGCCCCAGGTAGGCAAGACTTCCCTCTTTACCATGCTGACGAAGCAGCAGGTGGCGCAGCACGCGCATGGCAATCCACGCGAAGCGCACCTCGGCGTCGCCAAAGTTCCCGACGACCGCCTCGACCGCCTCGCCGCGCTTTACAACCCCAGGAAGCTCATCCACGCCAGCGTCGAGTACGCCGACGTGGCTGCGCTCAGCAAGGAGGCGCTCAACGAGACCGCCTTCGCCGCCAACCTGCGCAACGTCGATGCCCTGGCCCACGTCGTCCGCGCCTTCCCGGACGACTCCATTCCCCATGTCGGCCCCCTCGACCCGCTCCGCGACATCGGGAGCATCGACTTCGACCTCGTCTTCAACGACCTTGCCCAGATCGAAAAGCGTCTGGAGCGCGTCGAGAAAGACCTGAAGAAGATGAAGTCGGCCGAGATCGAGCGCGAGCACGATCTGCTCGTCCGCGCCAAAGCTCACCTCGAAACCGAGCGCCCGCTGCGCGAAATGGAGATGACGCCTGAGGACAAGAAGCGTGTCCGCGGCTTCATGTTCCTCAGCGAGAAGCCCATGCTGTACGTGCTCAACATCGGCGAAAGCGCGGCCCTCGGCAAGGACCTGGAAGAAGCAGCGACGAAATACGGCATTTCTGAAGCCGCTTCCCGGCCCAACACGGGCGCGCTTGCCGTCTGCGCCAAAGTCGAGGCCGAACTCGCCGAGATGAGTGACGAAGACGCCGCGGAATTCCTCGCCAGCTACGGCCTCGCCGAGAGTGGTCTGGTACGGCTCATCCACAAAACCTACGAGCTGCTGGGCCTGATCTCGTTCTTCACCGTGGGCGAGGACGAGTGCCGCGCCTGGACCATCGAGCGCGGCACGAAAGCGGTGAACGCCGCCGGCGCCATCCACACCGATCTCGAGAAGCACTTCATCCGCGCCGAAACCATCCATTGGGATCAGTTGCTCGACGCCGGCTCCGAAGCCGAGGCCCGCGCACACGGCACCCTGCGGCTGGAAGGCAAGGACTACATCGTGAAGGACGGCGACGTGCTGCACATCCGGCACAGTGGGTGAG
>Ga0335081_10011295_pt1 | contig 14439 bp, 13 predicted proteins | sample Lox_Sample_35_FD_206713 | JGI IMG/M metagenome (GOLD analysis project Ga0335081, IMG submission 206713) | Soil microbial communities from Loxahatchee National Wildlife Refuge, Florida, United States - Lox_Sample_3.5 | ecosystem: Environmental > Terrestrial > Soil > Wetlands | place: USA... | reverse complement strand
GGGTGGCGCGTCTTGATCGTGCTCCACGAAATGCCGCACAGGCCGTCGATCTCGCCGCGCTCCATCGCCAGCACCACATCGTTGGTGCCGGGATAGCCGCTGACCAGCTTCAGCTTGGCGCCGAACACGTTCTTGTAAAGCAGCGCCCAGATGTCCGGATCGGAGCCGGCGCCCTCGCCGCCGAACGTCGACGGCTTGGTCAAGAAATCGTCCCAGGTCTTCACCGGCGATGCGCCCCAGGTGACGCAGATGGTGTTGTCGTCGGTGACGCTGCCGAGCCAGGTGAATTTGCGGCTGTCGAACTCGGCCTTGTCGATCAGCGGCGAGATTCCCATGCTGCGCGAGAACGTGCCGAACACCGAGCCGTCCTTGGCCGCCACCGAATAGATGTAATTGGCCGCGCGCAGGCTGCCGGCGCCGGCCATCTGCTGCGGCAAGATCGAAGGATTGCCGGGAATGTGCTTGCCGAAATAACGCCCGAGCAGGCGCGCATAGGCGTCGTAGCCGCCGCCGGCGCTGTAGCCGATGACGAGCGAAACCTGGCGGCCTTTGTAGAAATCCTCCACGCCCGCCGCGAATGCCGCACCGGCAAGAGCAAGCAGCATGACGGCGCCGCCGATCGTCTGCCCTACGCTTGGTCTATGAGCCATGGTCCCTCGCTGCCGGCGGCGCAAATGTTACCTAATCTCTTCGACCGCTGAACAGGCCGCGCAGTTGTTGCCAGACGACGCGGACCATGAGCGACAGCCCGGAGATCGGCTTGGCGGCCACCGGCAGCGGCGGCTCATCCGCCGTCGACGACGGCGGGCTTGCCGGCGCAGGGCGGCGCCGCGGGCTTGCGGCTTCCGCCGGCACGATCGGCGGCGACGGCACGGTCGGCGGCGGCGCTGGTGCCGGCGCCGGACGCTGCTCGAGCTGCGCGCGCAAATTTCCGGCGAACTGGCCGATGATTTGCGCCGCCGTCGCCTGGATCATGCCGACGCCGCGGCCGTATTGCGCCACCGCGCCGGACAGCATGAGGTCGGTGTGGATGCGCACGCGCGAGCCGCGCTCGGTGGGCTCGATGCGGAACGTCGCGGTGGCATTGGCGGCGCCGCGGCCCTTGTCGTCCGCGCCCTGCGCCTTCACCCGCGCGCTGTAATTCAATTCGTCGATATCCTCGAATTGCACGCGGCCGGCGAAGCTCAGCGCCACCGGGCCGAGCCGCACCGCGATCTTGCCGCGGAAATTTTGTGCGTCGATCACTGCGGTCAGCTCGGCGCCCGGCATGCACGGCGCGATGCGCCGGATGTCGAGCAGCACCGCCCAGGCTTGCGGCGGCGACAGCGGCACATCGAACGAATTATCGAATTCCATGTCCGCCCGACCTACGTGCGCCGGCAGCCGATCATGTCCGGCGCGCCGATCTTGCCCCAAATCCAGCGCGCGCAGGCGAGCAGGCGGTCGTCGTCGTAACGCTGCCCGACCAGCTGGATGCCGACCGGCAGATTGTTCGGCCCACGATGGGTCGGCAGCGTCAGGCTCGGCGTGTGCAGCGCGGTCCAGATCGCCTGCATGGTGCCGTCGCCGGTCGACGCTAATCCTTTCGGCGCTTCGCCCGGTGCGCACGGCGCCAGCAGCACGTCGAAACCGTCAAAAACTTTCGGTAGTAGCGCGCGGCATTCCTCGATGCGGCGCCAGCCGGCGACGTAGTCATCGCGCGAGGTCTTCAAACCGTTCTCGATGTAGCGCCGCATCTGCGGCGACAGCGCCGCGCGATGGTGGTCCCATTCGTAGGCCATGCACGCGGCGCGTTCGTAGAAATTGACCGTTTCGCGCGCGATCTTGCGCAAGCCGGTGAACGGCTCGGGAAGCTTCACCTCGCGCACCGTGGCGCCGACCTTGGCGAGCGCTGCGGCGGCGCCCTCCACCGCGGCTTCGCTCTCGGGCTCCGCATCGTCCCACATTTCGGTGCGGCACAACCCGATGCGCGGCGCCGCATTCATCGCCGGCAGCGGCTGCGGCGCCTGCACGCGCAGCACGGCGGTGAGCAACGCGACGTCGTCGAGCGAGCGGGCCAGCCAGCCGATGGTGTCGATGCTTTCCGCCGCCGGCTTCACGCCTTGCTTGTTGAAGGAGTTGTAGGTCGGCTTGAAGCCGAAAATGCCGCAATAGGAGCTCGGGCGGAGCACCGAGCCGCCGGTCTGCGTGCCGAGCGCCGCCGGCACCATGTGGTCGGCGACCGCCGCCGCCGAGCCGCTCGACGAGCCGCCCGGCGTATGCGCGGGATTGTGCGGATTGGTGGTTTCCGGCGGCGCCATGCCGGCGAATTCGCAGGTCGCGGTCTTGCCGAGGATCACCGCGCCGGCGCGGCGGAGAAGCGCGACGCAGGCGGCGTCCGACGGCGGCCGGTGGCCCTTATAGATCGGCGAGCCGAACTCGGTCGGCATGTCGAACGTGTCGATGATGTCTTTGATGCCGATCGGCACGCCGTGCAGCGGGCCGCGGCTCGGCGAACGATCGAGCGCGCGCGCCTGTGCGAGCGCCAGCTCCGGATCGAAATTCACCCACGCCTTGACGATGCCGTCGCGTTCGGCGATCCGCGCCACGCAGTCCCGCGTCACCGCTTCGCAGGTCGTCTCGCCCGCCGCGATCTTGCGCACGATCTCGGTGGCGTCGAGCGCGTTGAGCGAACCTGAAACCTTGGCGTCCATGGCTCAGTTCTTGCCGGCGCGGCCCGCCGAGGTGCCGGCGATCTTGCCGAACACCGTGCCGGACATCAGGCCCGAGCCGCCCGGATAGTTGAAATAGAACAGGCCGCCGACCAGCTCGCCGGCAGCGTAGAGACCGCGGATTGGCTGATAGTCGGTGTTGAGCACTTCGCCGTCGGTGTTGATGCGCAAGCCGCCGAAGGTGAAGGTGACGCCGCAGGTCACGGCGTAGCCTTCGAACGGCGGCGTATCGATGGTGTTGGCCCAGTTGCTCTTGTTGATGGCAAGGCCGGTGGTGCAGCGGCCGTCCTTGACGTTGGGATTGAACGGCACGTCGGTCTTCACCGCGGCGTTCCATTCCTTGATGGTCTTGACGAACTCGGCGGCATTGACACCTTCGAGTTTTCTGGCGAACTCCTCGATGGTGTCGGCCGTCACCTTGGTGATCTGGCGGATCTTGTATTCGTCGCGCTGCAGGTGCTTCACCTTCTGGTCGAAGATCTGCCAGGCGAACTGGCCCGGCTGCTCCAGCACGACGCGGCCGTACTTCGCATAAGTGTAATTGCGGAAGTCGGCGCCTTCGTCGACGAAGCGCCTGCCGGTGGCATTGACCAGGATGCTGAACGGATAGGAGTGCTTCTGAAACTGATCGCCGACGGCGAGATCGCCGAACTCGGGCGCGTTCATCTCCCACTGCACGGCGTGGCAATCCGACCAGTTGCCGCGAGGAGCGGCCCCGATGTCGATCGCCATGCGGATGCCGTCGCCGGTGTTGAAGCGGGAGCCGCGCACCTTGGCCAAATCCCAGCCGGGACCGAGATAGCGCGTGCGCCATTCCGGATTGGCCTCGAAGCCGCCGCAGGCCAGCACCACGGACTTCGCGCGCAATTCGCGCACCTCACCGTTCTGGCGGACGCGGACGCCTTCGACGCGGTTGCCGTCGAACAACAAATCCATGCCGCGCGTCGCGTAGCGGATTTCGATGCCGCGCTTCTTCGCCGCTTCGGTGAGCATGGCGATGAGGCCGGGGCCGCCGCCGACCGATTCCACCGTCAGCCCGCCCCAGAACTTGAACTTGCCCTCGATCTTGAACGCCTGCCGGCCGTAGATCGGAATGAGCCGCACGCCCTTCTGGCGCATCCAGTTGAGCGAGTCGAAGCTCTTGGTGACCAGAAGCTCGACCAGATCGGGATCGGCGCGATGCTGCGTCACCCGCGCCATGTCGTCGAAGAACTGGTCGGCGGTGTAGGTGCCGAAATCGGTGGTCTCGATCTCGGCCGGCGTCAAATCGGGCACCAGCGTCTTGATGTCGTCGACGCCGTTATAGACGACGCGGATCGAGCCGGCAGTGAAGCGGCTGTTGCCGCCGGACTCGTCCTCCGGCGCCGCCTCGCACATCACGACTTTGGCGCCCTGCTCTTGCGCCGCCAACGCCGCGCAGAACGCCGCATTGCCGGCGCCGACCACGATCACGTCCGCAACTTGATTTGGCATTTCCTACCCTCTTACTCCGCCGCCGCGGCGACGCCGCCGTGGGCTTTCGACCAGCCGGCGGGATCCTTCATGAATTTCTCGACTTCCCTGAGCTTGGCCTTGTCGAACCGGCCGCTCTTCTTGGCAACCTCCAGCACGTCCCACCAGGTGGCGAGCGCATGCAAAGTGACGCCGAGGTCTTTGAGGATCTTTTTGCCCTCGGGGAAAATGTCGTAGAAGAAGAACACGAAGACGTGCTCGACGGTGGCGCCGGCGCCGCGCAGCGCCTTGCAGAAATTGACCTTGCTGCGGCCGTCGGTGGTCATGTCCTCGACCAAGAGCACGCGGTCGCCGTCCTCGATGTGGCCCTCGATCTGGGCGTTGCGGCCGAAGCCCTTCGGCTTCTTGCGCACATATTGCATGGGCAGCCCGAGGCGATCCGCCATCCAGGCGGCGAACGGGATGCCTGCGGTTTCGCCGCCGGCGACCGCATCGAACTGCTCGAAGCCGGCGTCACGCAAGATTGTCGCCACGCCGAAATCGACCAGCGTGCTACGCACCCGCGGAAACGAGATCAGCCGGCGGCAGTCGGTATAGACCGGGCTCGCCCAGCCCGAGGTGTAGATGAACGGCTTGTCGGTCATGAAGCGGACCGCGTCCACTTCGAGCAGCATCTTTGCCGTCAGCTCGGCCATCACCTCTTTGTCGGGGAAGCCCGTCATTCGTTCGATCCTTCAGCCTGTCGTCGCCCGGCGCGGCCGGCGACCCAGTAATCACAACCGTCGTGGCTCGTGCGAATGCGCCGGCGATTACTGGGTGCCCCGCCTGCGCGGGGCATGACAATAGTGCGTTACGCCACCACCTTCCACTCGATGGTCTCGCCGCCGCGATAGACCAAAGCGCGCTCGTCGGGGCCGGCGACCGGCACCTCCGCCGGCGCGGTCCACGGCGTCTTCTCCAGCGTGATGGTGTCCTCGTTCGGCAGCATCCGATAATGCTTCGGTCCGTTGAGCGAGGCAAAGGCCTCGAGCTTGTCGAGCGCGCCTTCCTCCTCGAACACCCGGGCATAGGTCTCGATGGCGACCGGCGCGTTGAACATGCCGGGCACGCCGTTGGTCGAGACTTTCCGCGAATAGGGATGCGGCGCGGAATCGGTGCCGAGGAAATAGCAGGCCTCGCCCGAGGTCGCGGCCTTGCGCAACGCGGTGCGGTCGCGCGCGGTTTTGATCACCGGCATCACGTACATGTAGGGCTTGAGCCCATGGCCGAACCAGTCGTTGCGGGTCAGCATCATGTGATACGGCGTGATGGTGCCGCCGACCTGCGGCGCGGCGCTTTTCACGTAATCGGCACCGTCCTTCGACGACAGATGCTCGAGAATGAAGCGCAGGCCGGGAAACTGCTTCACCCATTTCGTCAGGTGGCGGTCGATGAACGCCTTCTCGCGGTCGAACACGTCGACTTCGGGGTCGGTCTCCTCGCCGTGCATCAGAAACGGCATGTCGATCTTTTCCATGCGCTCGAGCACGCGCATGACTTTCTTATAGTCGGTGACGCCGGCCGCCGAATTGGTGGTGGCATTCGCCGGATAAAGCTTCACCCCGGTGAACACGCCGTCACGGAAGCCGCGCTCGACATCGTCGGGATCGGTGTCGTCGGTGAGGTAACACGTCATCAGCGGCTTGAATTTCGAGCCCGCCGGCAGCGCCGCCATCACGCGCTCGCGATAGGTGCGGCACTCCGCGGAAGTGCGCACCGGCGGAATGAGGTTCGGCATCAAAATGGCGCGGCCGAAGTGCCTGGCGGTGTACGGCAGCACCGCTTTGAGCATTTCGCCGTCGCGGACGTGCAGGTGCCAGTCGTCGGGTTTTTTTATGGTGATGCGCGTGGTCATGACCCTAGCCTATCGGCATGGCGGCGGCGGCGTAAGTCTCCATCGGCGGCTCGTCGATCATGGCGCCGGTGAGATCAGCGACGCGGGCAAAGCCCCGCCGGGCGCACCATTGCTCCAGCCCGTCGATGATGGCGATCATGCCCGACGGATTGCGGAAGGTGAGATAACCGATCATCACCGCGGTGGCGCCGGCCAGCATGTATTCCACCACGTCTTCCACCTTGACGATGCCGCCACAGCCGATGATCGGGATTTTCACCGCCTTCGCGCACTGATGCACCATGCGCACGATCACCGGCTTGATGCCGGGACCGGACAGGCCGCCGAACTTGTTGCCGATCGCCGGCCGGAAGGTGTCGGTGTTGATCTTCAGCCCGAGAATGGTGTTGGCGACGACCAGCGCATTGGCGCCGGCGCGCTCGGCGGCCTGCGCCACGGTGACGATGTCGCCGGCATTCGGCGACAGCTTCACCCACATCGGCTTGTCGGTGGTGGCGCGGATGAGCTTGACCACGTCGTAGGTGTGCTCGGCGTGCAGCGCGAAATTGCCGCCCTTCGGATCCCGCGTCGGGCAGGAAATATTGACTTCGAGCACGTCGATGTCGCCCTTGGCGACGTCGCGCGCCATGGACTCGAAATCCTCGATGGTCGTTCCGGAAATCGAAGCCACCAGCGGCGGCGTGAAGCGGCGCAGGTCGGGCACCTGATGCTCGAAGAAATATTTGATGCCCTTGGTCGGCAGGCCGATGGAATTGATCATGCCGCCTTCGACCTCGGCGGCGCGCGGCGGCGGATTGCCGGCGCGGTATTCGCGCGACACGGTCTTCGCCACCATGGCGCCGAGGCGATTGATGTCCATCACCTGGGCGAGATCGGTGGAGAAGCAGCCGGAGCCCGGCATGACCGGGTTTTTCAGCGTCACCGTCCCGATCTTGACGCGCATGTCTACCATCCGACCGCCTCCTGCATTGGCGAACCAATTTTGCGCTCATTCCCGCGCAAGCGGGAATCCAGATCGTCTTGCGCTGGGTCCCCGCTTTCGCGCGGACGAGCGGTCAGCATCACCATCCGACCGCCTCCTGCATGTCGAACACCGGGCCTTCGATGCAGACCCGGCGCAGCTCCTTCTTGCCGTTCACTTCGAAGGTGCGGACGCAGACGTAGCAAGGGCCGAGCCCGCAGGCCATCACCTGCTCCATCGCCACCTGGCCCGGAATATGGTGCGCCTGGCCGAGCCGCTTCATCAGCTGGAACAGCCGGTTCGAGCCGCAGGTGAAAAACGCGTCAGCGCGCTTTTGCGCGATCAGGCCGGCGATGATTTTTTCGACGTTGTCCACGGCGCTAGTGCCGTCGGTGTCGAGCACGCTGACGACGTCGCCGGCTTCGGCAAACAGTGCCCCGGCCATGACGAAGTCCTTGTCGCGCGCGGAGAGGATCGCGGTGACGCCGACCCCGTTCTCTTTGGCCAGCTGCGAGATCGGGCCGAGCGTGGCGATGCCGACGCCGCGGCCGAGCACGACGATGTGCCGCCACGCCGGATCGAGATGAAAGCCGACGCCGAGCGGGCCGACCATGTTGAGGTCGTCGCCGGGCTTGAGTGTCGCCAAGCCGCGGGTGCCGCGGCCGACGCACTTGTACAAAAACTCCAGCCGCCCGCGCGGCCGGTCGATGCGATAGACGCTCTGCGGCCGGCGGAAGAACAGTTCGCCGACGTCTGGCGACGGGCACAGCAGATTGAAGAATTGGCCCGGCGTGACGGCGAGCGCCTTCGGCGAAGCCTCGACGACCAAATGCTTGTATTCGGAGTTCACCCAGGTGTGGGACAGCACCGGGCACAGCGACTCTTCGGCCGGGATCGGCCGCGGCTCTAGTGCCGGCGTGCTTTTGCCGACGACGAATGGATCGGAGGCGAACGGCTCACCGACAATGGTCATGACTTGAAGTCTCGCGCGGACCTTGGCGCTACATGCGCCGCCCGCGTCCCAAAATCAAGATTTGTGCCAATTTTTGAACAATGTGGTTATTGGCTGAGTGAGGCCAATGGCTTAGATCGCCCCACTACGCTGCCACCGCCTTGGCCGCGGCTTCCGCATCCGGCTGCTGGAACGCCTTCAGCCGCGGATAGACCTCGCGGGCGAAGAGCGAGAGGTTGTCGACCGTCTGCTCGTGGGTGAGCTCGCCGCCCTGCCCCATCATCAGCAAGTTGCCCATGCCGCCGCAGTGACCGCAGAAGTCGACGATCTGCTCGAAAACCTCGTTGGGCGTGCCGCAGAACAGCACGCCGGAATCGACCAGCTCGTCGACGCTGGCGTGCTGCATGGTGATGACGCGGCCGTCCTTGGTGTAGGTGCGCGGCGGCGTCTCGCCGCGCAGAATGCGCGCATTGTCCTCGGGCGAGATGTAGCCCGGCGGATTGCGGAACGGCAGCGCCACGATCGGGCTGGTGCGCAGATAGCCGGCGATGAGATGGCCGCGGCGGCGCGCTTCCTCGCGATCGTGCGAGACACCGACCAGGCCCAGATAGGCGAAGCGGTCGGGCGCCGGCGCCTTGCCGAACTTCGACACATAGCCCTTGCGATAGGCGTCGTAGAGCTTGCGGGTGCCGTAACCGGTGCCGAGCGTGGCCATCACGTAGCCGCGCTCGCCGAGCACGCGCGCTTGGCTCGAGGAGCCGGTGGTCGACCAGATCGGCGGATGCGGCTCCTGCCAGACCCGCGGCCAGACATTGACGTGGCGGTACTGGAAGAACTCGCCGTCCCAGTTGAACGGCGCGTCGTGGGTGGTCATCGCCTTGATGATGAAATCGTGCGCCTCCCAGAAGCGGTCCATCAGCTCGGTCGGATTGCGGTTCGAGGCGGCGATCTCGTAGGGGATGCCCTTGATGAAGCCCATGTCGAGGCGGCCGCGCGAGATCACGTCGATGGTCGAGAGCTCTTCGGCGGCGCGCAGCGGATCGGGCCGGTGGCCGATCGGATAGCCGAGCACCAGGAGCCGCGCGTTCTTGGTGGCGCGCGCCATGATGCCAAGCCCGATCACCACCGACGACGACATGCAGGTCGCGGTCGAATGATGCTCGTTGAGCATGATGTCGAGGCCGAGTTCGTCGCAGAGCTGCCACTCGTCGTAATAGCGGTGGAACAGGTCGGCGGCGACGCGCGGATCGCACTTTCGGTTCGGGAACGTGACGCGCAACGTGCCGGCGTGCTCGTTCCACGCCGGGTGATAGGCCTGCTCGGAGAAGTGATAGACTCGCATGGCGTCTGCACCACCATTGTCATCGTCCGCCAACGGGTCCGGCCCAAGATGGCCGGCCCGATGACAAGCTCCGGCGGACGATCCAGTATTCACCGACATCTTAGTTACCGCAGGCGCGCATGACCAGACGCCCCGCGTCTGCTGGATGCTCCGCTTTTGCGGAGCGTGATGGGTTAGTTTGTCCCCATGGTCGCGTCGACCAGATCGCCCGCGCGCACACTCGCAGGCCGCGCCTGCGTCTTCTCCGCCGCCACGGCCTGGGCGGCGATCTCCGCGGCGTCCGGCTGCTGCCAGGCTTTGAGTCGCGGAAAAACCTCCTCCGCCATCAGCTTGAGATTATCGACGGTCTGCTCGTGGGTCAGGTACCCGGCATGGCCCATCATCAGCAGATTGCCCATGCCGCCGCAGTATGTGCAGAAGTCGACGATCTGCTCGAAAACCTCGTCGGGCGTGCCGCAGAACAGGATGCCGGCGGCGATCAAATCCTCGACGCTCGCCGAGTGCATGGAGATGACGCGGCGGTCCTTGGTGTAGCTCCGTGGCGGCGTCTCGCCGCGCAGCAGCCGCGCGTTGTCCTCGGGCGAGAGAAAGCCCGGCGGATTGCGGAACGGCAGGTGCACGATACCGCTCGAGCGCAAATAGCCGGCGACCAGCTCGCCGCGGCGGCGCGCCTCGTCGCGGTCCTTGGCGACGCCGACCAGGCCCAGATAGCCGAAGCGGTCGGGGCTCGGCGCCTTGCCCCATTTCGCCAGATAGCCGCGGCGATAGGCGTCGTAGAGCGGGCGGGTGTTGTAGCCGGAGCCCAGCGTCGACATCACGTAGCCGCGCTCGCCGAGGAGCCGCGCCTGGGTGGTCGAGCCGGTGGTGGTCCAGATCGGCGGATGCGGCTCCTGCCAGCAGCGCGGCCAGACATTGACCTGGCGATAGTTGAAATACTCGCCCTCCCAGTTGAACAGTTCGTCGTGGGTGGTCATCGCCTTGATGATGAAGTCGAGCGCCTCCCAGAAGCGGTCCATGACGCCGACCGGGTTCTGGTTCGAGGCGGGAAACTCGTACGGCACGCCCTTGATGAAGCCCATGTCGAGACGGCCGCGCGAGATCACGTCGATGGTCGAAAGCTCTTCGGCGACGCGCAGCGGATCGGGCCGGTGGCCGATCGGATAGCCGAGCACCAGCAGCCGCGCATTTTTGGTAATGCGTGAGAGAACCGACAGCCCGACCACCACCGTCGACGACATGCAGGTCGCGGTCTGGTGGTGCTCATTGAGCATGATGTCGAGGCCGAGTCCGTCGGCGGTCTGCCATTCGTCGTAGTAGCGGTGGAACAGGTCGGCGGCGACGTGCGGATCACATTTGCGATTCAGCAGATTGACGCGCAGCGAGCCAGAGTGGTCCTTCCAGGCCGGATAATAGGGCTGCTCGGTGAACTGGTAGATTCTCATGGGCCCGTATCCTTGTCGCTATGTGCGGTCGCTATTTGCCTTTGGCGAACGCCAGCACCTTCTCGGCGAAAACTTTCGGCTGCTCGTGATCGGGAAAATGCCCGGCGCGCTCGATGCCTTCGAACCGCGCGCCAGAGATCATCCCGCAATAGGCGCGGCCGTAGGCTTCGCTGAGCATGCGATCGTGCATGCCCCACAGGAACAATGTCGGAATCTTGATGCGGTGCAGCCGGCTTTTGAGCCGCGGATTGTGGAAGTACGGGTTCCAGGCAAAGCGTGCGGTCGCCTCGCGGGCCCGCGCCGCGGCGAGCACCTCGGCATCGGGCAGCGCCTTGTAGTCGCGGGTGCCGGCCTTGGGATCGCAATAGGCGATGGCGATATATTCCGGCTCGGTCAGCGCGAAGATGTCGGCGATGTCGCGGGTCTCGCGGTCGGAGACCTTGACGCCGACGGCATTGGCCATGACGAGCCGCGCCATGCGCGCCGCGTTCTTCACCGCGATCTCGGCGGCGATCCAGGCGCCGAGCGAGACGCCGACCACGGTGAGATCGGCAACGTCGAGCTGATCGAGCAGGTCGAGATAGAAGTAGGACAGATCGTCGACGCTGCGCATGCCCTTGGGCAATTCGGAGCGGCCGTAGCCGGGATGGGTCGGCGCGATGACGCGGGCGCCCTTGGCGAGCTCGTCGATTGCCGCCCGCGCCGGCTCGATGCCGTTCTCGGCGTGAAGGAACAGGAGCGGCTTGCCCGAGCCGCGCTCGATCAGATCGATCCGGGTTCCGTTGACGACCAGCGACTGCGCCTCACTCGTTGACGCCGCAGACATTCCCCCTCCCAAAGCGTGCATTTTTCGTTCTCCGCCGGGTGTTCTAGCATGCGCGCCACGGTTTGCCATGGCGCACGGCGGGCGATCCGGCAGGCATGCGTTGCACCGTGGGCATGGCCGGTTGACATCGTGCGCAAGATCGAGACGCGATAAGCTTGCGACGACAGGACAGGGGGAAATCAATGACCGACGTCACCACCCACGCCGGCATCGCTTACGCCAATCATGACGGTGTCGAGCTTCAGGGCGACCTTTATCTGCCGAAGGGCGCCAAATCGGCGCCGGCGCTGGTCGCCGTCCACGGCGGCGGCTGGGTGCAGGGCGTGCGCGCCGCGTTCCAGTATTGGGGCCCGTATCTCGCCGCGCGCGGCTACGCCGTGTTCTCGATCAGCTATCGGCTCGCCACCAAGGGCAAGATGTTCCCGCAAGCGGTGCAGGACGTGCTCGCCGGCGTGCAATTCGTCCGCGGCAAGGCCGGCGAATTCGGCATCGACCCGCAGCGTATCGGGCTCCTCGGCGCCTCCGCCGGCGGCCATCTCGCTTCGCTCGCCGCGCTCAGCGGCAAGAAATTTCACGGCGGCTATCCGCAGGATCCGTTCGCGTCGGTGTCGACCGAAGTCAAAGCGCTGATCGGCGTCTATGGCGTCTACGATCTGGTGGCGATGTGGCTCACCTATCAGATCCAGGGCGGCACCGAGAACAACATCCAGAAATTCCTCGGCGCCTCGCCGATGGAAAACCGCCAGCTCTATTTCGACGCCTCCTCGATCAGCTATGCGACCTATGCCAGCAACAAGATCGGCGTGCTGCTGGTCACCGGCACCCAAGACGACCTGGTCGATCCGAAGCAGCACACCGAGCCGTTCGCGCTGGCGCTCAAGCAGGCCGGCTATTTCGTGCGGCCGTGCATCGTGCACGGCGCGCCGCATTACTGGATGAACGATCCGATCGACGAGCCGACCAGCTATTCCGGGTTCCTGGCGCCGCGGCTGCTGCGCTTCCTCGCCGAGAAGCTCTAGCGCGGCCGTTTGTCTTCCAGCATCAGCGTGCCTTCCTTGCGGATGACCGGCTGCACCGCCTCGGTGATCTTGGCGAGGAGCCACGGAAGCACGACTTCGAGGCGGACGTGATCGTCGAACACATCGATGGTGCCGCTCGCCGTCTGTGCCAGCGCGGTGACGCGGAACTGCAGGCGATTGTCGGTCCAGACTTCCTCCTGCAGGCTGAAGAACTGGCCGAACTTTTCCTGGGCCGCGTGCAGGCCGGATTTGATGCGGCGCACTCCCTCGTCGCGGCCGAGCCGATGCGGGATGGTGACAACGAGAGGCTTGGACATTGGCGGTATATGGGGACTGTATTTCGCCGTTCAAAGCGTCAAACTACGTGTTCCTTTCCGTTCGGCCCTGAAGCATGAGCAAATCGCCGACCTTCATTGAAAAACACGGCCTGTGGGGCAAGGACGAGAAGCGCCAGGCCGCCGACATCAAGCGGCGGCTAAAGGCAGACAAGCTCCGCTTCGTCCGCCTAGCCTGGAGCGACACCCACGGCTATGTGCGGGCGAAGACGCTCACGGTGCCGGCGTTCCTGTCGGCGCTCGGCGCCGGCTACAATATCGGCGTCGCCACCACGACGCTCGATTCCGCGGGCGCCCGTGTGTTCGCCTCCTTCACCCGCGGCGGCGGCATGGGGCTCGCCGAGATGACCGGCTCGCCCAATCTTACCGTGGTGGCCGATCCGGCCACGTTTCGCGTCTTGCCGTGGGCGCCCGGCGTCGGCTGGATTCTGTGCGACGAATATTTCAGCGACGGCACGCCGTTTCATTTCGCGCCGCGCCAGCTTCTGAAAAAGGCGCTGCAGAAGCTCGCCGCGCTGAAGCTGGAAAGCGTCATCGGCGCGGAAATCGAATGGTATCTGCTGCGCGTCGCCGAAGAGCATCTGACGGAAGATAATGTCGGCGTGCCCGGCGTTCGCGGCCGGCCGATCAAGACCTGGCCGGCCGAGCCCGGCTATCACTATCACTCCGAATCCAACATGGACTTGATGCAGGGCGTGTTCGACGCGCTCGGCGATGCGTACGACGCGCTGGGCCTGGGCCTGCGCTCCATCGAGAACGAATGGGGCCCGGGCCAGGTCGAGTGCACGTTTGCGCCGCGCGCGGCACTGCAGGCCGCCGACAACGTGCTGCTGTTCCGCACCGCGACGCGGCAGGTGTGCCGGCGACACGGCTACTTCGCCACCTTCATGGCGCGCCCGGCGCTGAAGGGCTACTACGCCAGCGGCTGGCACCTGCATCAATCGCTGGTCGATGCGGCGAGCGGCGCCAATCGGCTGATGCCGCGCAAGTCTGGCGAAGTGCTGTCGCCGCTCGGCCTGTCCTACCTCGCCGGGCTCCTGCAATACGCAGGTCCGAGCACGGCGTTCGCCACGCCGACGGTCAACGGCTATCGCCGCTTCAAGCCGAACTCGCTGGCGCCCGACCGCGCCACGTGGGCCTACGACCATCGCGGCGCCATGATCCGCGTGCTCGGCGGCATGGGCGATCCGGCGACCCGGCTGGAGAACCGCATGGGCGAGCCCGCGGCCAACCCTTATCTCTTTATTCTGTCGCAGGTCGTCGCCGGGCTTGCCGGCATCGAGGCGAAGCTTACGCCGCCGCCTTCGACCGACGAGCCTTACGCCGCGGAGCGGCCGCCGCTGCCGAAGAGCCTGCCCGAGGCGCTCGACGCGCTGGACAAGGAGCCGTTGTTCCGGCGCGCGCTCGGCGATACCTTCATCGACTACTTCATCAAGCTGAAGCGGACCGAAGCCGGCCGCTACCAGCGCTCGCTCGAAGACAGCGGCCAGGTCGCCGGCGACGAG
>Ga0335081_10011293_pt1 | contig 14439 bp, 16 predicted proteins | sample Lox_Sample_35_FD_206713 | JGI IMG/M metagenome (GOLD analysis project Ga0335081, IMG submission 206713) | Soil microbial communities from Loxahatchee National Wildlife Refuge, Florida, United States - Lox_Sample_3.5 | ecosystem: Environmental > Terrestrial > Soil > Wetlands | place: USA... | reverse complement strand
AATGAGGCCGTGCATCTGTCCGGCGACCGCCAGGCCCGCGACCTCAGCCGACGCGGGACCTACCGCCGCCCGGACCGCGATGCACGTGGCCTGCCACCAGTGCTCGGGGATGGTCTCGGCCCAGCCGGGCCAGGGCGTGGCGACCTGGTAGCCGGCCGTGCCCTGGCCGAGCACGGTCCCGTCCGGGGCGCACAGCAGGGCCTTGACCTGGCTGGTGCCCAGGTCAAGGCCGAGGACCGCGGGCGGGTCTTCGGGCCCGCTCAGCCGGGCTCCCCGGGATCGCCGGGATGGCTGGGATGGCCGCACTGCTGGTCGTTGACCGGGCGGACCTCGATCGTGCCCAGCCAGGCGGTCGGATGCTTGGACGCGATCTCGATCGCCTCGTCGAGGTCGGCGCACTCGATCACGTCGTAGCCGGCGATCTGCTCCTTGGTCTCGGCGAACGGCCCGTCGCTGACCAGCACCTCGCGGTCGCGGACCTGCACCGTGGTGGCGTCGTCCACGCCCCTGAGGCGGTCGCCGTGCAGGGTCACCCCGCGGGCCAGCATCTCCGCCAGCCAGGAATCGAACGCCGGCATGCCGTCGGTGCCGTGCCCGGCGGCGGGATCGATGCAGTGGATCAGCATGTACTTCATCGGCTACCTCCCGGAATCATCATTACCACGACGAACGGGGGCGGCCGGGATGGACCTAAGGCTAGAGCGCCATGTCGAGCATCATCGGGGTGGTGGGGTGCGCGCTGCCGCTCGCGGGCTCATCGGTGAGGGCCAGGTGGTCGCCCTGGCGCAGGCCGGAGGCGATGACCGGACCGGTCATGCCGTGACGGCCCGCGGGCAGCATGGCGACCGGCCTGGTACCGGCCGGCCCGATCAGCCACAGTTCGTAGCCGCGGGAGGCGGGCAGCGTGCGCAGGCCCTGGGCGGTGAACACCAGCGCGTGCCGGGCGTGGGACATGACGATGGTGGCGGTTCCGCCGCCGGTGACCGGCCCGGTCGTCATCACCGCGTCATGCGCGGTCAGCACCACGGCGATCTGCTGGCTGCTGGTCTGGGCCTGGTCGAGTTGCTGCTGCATGCTGCCGTTGGCCACGCCGAACACCACGGCGATGACGAGCACGGCCGCGGCGGCCGCGCCGGCCGTCGCCAGCACCAGGCGGCCCGGCCAGGTCAGCGAGCGGAGCCAGGACCCGACCTTGGCCCTGGCGATGGCCCTGGCGCTGGCGCTGGCCCTGGCGCTGGCCCTGGCGGTGCGGGCGTGCGGCTCGGTTATGGCCTCGTCGGCGGGCGGCTGCTGCCTGGTCACGGCGGCGGCGGCCATGACCCGTTCCTTCAGGCCGGCGGGCAGGGCCTCGGCGGCGGCCGTGCCGAGCAGGGCGGTAGCCTCGCGCAGGCTCGTGACCTCCTGCGCGCATTCCTGGCACCCGGCCAGGTGCCGCTCGAACCTCTCCCGGTCCGGCGCGGAGATCGCGTCCATCGCGTACGCCCCGGCCAGGGTGTGCTCGTCGCGTTGGCTGGCTCTGGTCAGTTTCCTCATTCCGCCACCCCCAGGCAGTCGCGCAGCCGGATCAGCGCGTCGCGCATCCTGGTCTTCACGGTTCCGGTCGGCACGCCGAGCAGGCTGGCCACCTGGCCGTAGGTGTAGCCGCGGTAGTAGGCCAGGGTGACCGACTCGCGCTGCACCTCGGTGAGCGAGTTCAGGCAGCGCCGCACGCGCTCACGGTCCAGGCTGGACTCGACGGCCTCGATCACCTCGTCGAACGGGATGTCGGCGGTCGCGACGCGCCGCTCGCGTTCGGCTTCGGCCTGCACGGAGCGGACCCGGTCCACGGCCCGGCGATGGGCCAGCATCATCACCCAGGCCGTCGCACTCCCCCGCCCGGCGTCGAACTTGGACGCGGACCGCCAGACCTCCAGCAGGACCTCCTGGGTGACCTCCTCGGACTGGGCCGGATCGCGTATCACCCGCTTGACCACGCCGAACACGGACGGGCCGATCTGCTCGAAGACGGCGTCGAAGGCCGCGGCGTCACCTCGGGCCACCAGGGCGATCTGGGCGGCAAGGCCGGACGGCGGCCCGGGAGAACGGGCGTCCCCGGGATCCCGGGGGACCGCCTCGCCGGGCCAGTACTGCGTCACGATTGTTATTCGTAGCAGCAGCCCGCCGAGGTTTGCCGCCTGGGTCACGCAGTCCTGGCCGCCCTGGGGTCGCGCCCTAGGGAAAAACCCAGGGAAATCCCGGACGCTGGCCGGCCGGCATATCCGTAACCTCCGCTGCTAGGGAGCATGTCCGGGGAGGAACCAGCCGCGCTCGGCGGATGCCGCGGCGTCCCCGGCAGCACCGAGCGGCGGCCGGCCTAAGGGGCGTGCGAAGTGACCATTTCCTACACCTATCCAGGCGTCTACATCCAGGAGCTGCCCAGCCCGGTACACGCGATCACCGGCGTAGGCACCTCGATCGCCGCATTCGTCGGATACACCCCGGCTGGCATCGACAACCGCGCCCAGGTCATTTTCAGCTTCGCCGACTTCGAGCGGCTGTTCGGCGGGCTCGCGTCCGACAGCGAACTGAGCTACGCGGTGCAGCAGTTCTACCTGAACGGCGGCTCGCAGGCCTACGTGGTGCGGGTACCGAAAGACGGCGCCAAGGCCGCCTCGGTCAGCTTCGACGGCCTCACGTTCACCGCGCTGAGCAGCGGGACGTGGGCGGACGGCAACCTGCTCGTCGACGTCGACGTCCAGAACCTCAACCTGACCGCCGCCCCGTCCGGGGATCCGCTGGCCTTCAACCTGACCATCACCGATCTGGCCCACCAGATAACTGAATCCTTTCCCGCCGTGACGCTCACCTCCACCGCGATGAACTACGTCGGCACCGTGGTGAACGATCCCGATAACGGCTCGAAACTGATGAACGTCTCCGGCACGTCCACCACCGCTCCCGCGGTGACCGGGATCGTCGGCGAGGCGGTGACGGTTCAGGCGGCGTACGCGGCGCTCGGCGGCACCTCCGGCACCACCGCCGCGAACCCGGCCGCGGGAACGACCATGGCCAGCACCGATCTCGCCGCAGGCACGTACCAGGTGAGCTGGACGGTGCAGCTGTCGGGCACCGTGGCCGCGGGTGACGCTAATAACTTCGGCCTGTACAACGGCACGGATCTCGTTGCTACCTCGGTAAACGCGGCCGAGACTGGATCGTATCCGCAAGCGCAGGCGGCTGTGACCATCCCGGCCGCCGGCGCGACGCTGGCCATCAAGAACATCAACCAGGGCACGGCCGACGCGGTGTACGCGGCGTACTTCACGATCCCCGGGGTGGCCACCACCTGCTCGGCCAACTTCGGCCTCCAGTTCGCCGTCAGCTCGCCTTCCCCGGGGCCAGCGCAGCTGCCGGTTACGGTAACCGTCTTCCCGAAGGGCGCCCCGATCCCGCAGACCGTGAGCGGGCTGGCCACGCAACTGCAGCAGGCGGTCAACGCGGCCCTGGCGGTCAGCATGCCCGGCGCTTCCGTACAGTGCTCGACCTCCCAGGTGGGCAGCGCGGCCTGGCCGCCGGCTAACTTCGGCATCCGCGTCAGCGCGACGCTTCCGCAACTGCCGGACGCCATCGTGACGCTCGCCCCGCCGGGCTCGGGCGGGCCGGCGGATGCCTCCGGCTTGCTCGGCTTCAGCACTCCCCCGGCGTCAGGTGAGCTGACCAACGTCGCGCACTACGCCCTCGGCACCGGGCGCAGCGCGGGCCAGCAGACCGCGTCCGTGGCGGGCACGGACGGGAACGGGCTGCCGACGAGCCAGGATCTCATCGGCGACCCGGCCATGTTCACCGGGATCTACGCGCTGCAGAAGGTCGACCTGTTCAACCTGCTGAGCATTCCCGACGCTACCCGTGCCCTGCCGAGCAACCCGGCGTCGCTCGATCCCAGCGTCGACCCCGCGCTGATCTACGGCACCGCCATTGCCCTGTGCGATCAGCGACGCGCGTTCCTCCTGGTCGACCCGCCGCCGAATATCACCACGGTCACCGGGGCGGTGGACTGGAAGTCGACTGGGATCGGCAGTACCGACGCCAACGGCGCCGCCTACTGGCCGCGGGTGCGCGTCCCTGACCTGCTGAACAACGGCAATCTCCGCACGTTCGCGCCGTCGGGCGTGGTGGCCGGCGTCTATGCGACGACCGACGGTTCCCTCGGGGTGTGGAAGGCACCGGCCGGCATCAGCGCGACCCTGGGTGGCGTGCAAAGCCTGACGTACCAGGCCACCGACCCGGAGAACGGCCTGCTCAACCCGCTCGGCTTGAACTGCCTGCGCACGTTCCCGGTCTACGGCAGCGTGGTGTGGGGCGCGCGGACGCTGGCCGGCGCGGACGCGCTGGCCAGCCAGTGGAAGTACGTCCCGGTCCGGCGGATGGCGCTGTTCCTGGAGGAAAGCCTCTACCGCGGCCTGCAATGGGCCGTGTTCGAGCCGAACGACGAGCCATTGTGGTCCGCGATCCGCCTCAACGTGAACTCATTCATGCAGACGCTGTTCCAGAAGCAGGCGTTCCAGGGGCAGACGCCCGATGCGGCGTATTTCGTCAAATGCGACAGCGAGACCACCACGCCGACCGACATCGACAACGGGGTCGTCAACGTCCTGGTCGGTTTCGCGCCGCTGCAGCCGGCCGAATTCGTCGTAATCCAGATCGAGCAGCTGGCCGGCCAGGCCCAGTCGTAGCCCGCCGATCGCATTCAGGGGATGAGCAATGGCAGAGTTCACGGTCAACGCGCAGCGATTCGACCCGTATAAGAATTTCAAGTTCCGGCTGAAGTGGGACGGCCGTTACGTGGCCGGCATCAGCAAGGTGAGCGCGCTGAAGCGGACCACGGAAGTGGTCAAGCACCGCGAGGGCGGTGACCCCAGCACCAGCCGCAAGTCACCGGGCCGGACCGAGTACGACGCGATCACGCTCGAGCGCGGGGTCACGCACGACCCCGAGTTCGAGGCCTGGGCGGCTACCGTCTGGCAGATCGGGGCGGGCCTGGGCGCCGAGGTCTCGCTGGCCTCGTTCCGCAAGGATGTGCTGCTCGACTTCTACAACGAGGCGGGCCAGCTGGCCATCAGCTACAAGATCTACCGCTGCTGGGTTTCGGAGTACCAGGCGCTGCCCGACCTGGACGCCAACGCCAACGCGGTGGCGATCCAGCACATCAAGCTGGAAAACGAAGGCTGGGACCGGGACGCCTCGGTGACCGAGCCGACCGAGCCGACCTTTACCTCCACGCACGCGTAATCGCGGTCAGCGATGCTGGACAGCACGACGATGCGCCCGCTGGCCGGGGAGTTGCTGCTGGCGGCGTGGGAAGCGGGCGCGGCCGAGCACGACCTGGACCGGGCGCTGACGATGCTCGCGACCGCGCTGCCCGATGCGGACCGCGGGCAGCTCGGCGCGCTGCCCATCGCCGAGCGCAACGTGCTGCTGCTGCGGCTGCACGAGCTGACCTTCGGGTCGTTGCTCAGCGTGTTCGGCGTCTGCGCCGCGTGCGGAGCGCAGTTCGAGTTCGCCGTGCCCGTGGGGGCCCTGGCACGCCAGTCCCCCGTCGGCCAGCTGGCCTGGCAGGAGGAGGGACGGCACTACCGGTTGCGCGCGGTGACCACCGACGATCTGCTGGCCACGCTGGGGGTGCCGGAGCCGGGCGCCGCGCAGGACCTGCTGCTGGCCCGCTGCCTGGAGATGTCCCCGGCGGCGGCGTTGCCTGCGGCGTTGCCTGCGGTTATGCCTGCGGCACGGCAGCGGTTCGAGGAGCTGAATGTGGCCAGTGAGCTCAGCTGTTCCGTCGACTGCCCGGGGTGTTCCAGCCGGGAGCTCCTCGATCTCGACATGGGCCGGTTCCTGTGGAAGGAGGTCCGGACCGCCGCCCGTAGGCTGCTCGGCGAGATTCACGAGCTGGCGTCCGCCTACGGCTGGAGCGAGCGGGCCATCGCCGGGATGCGCCCGGGGCGCCGGGCCGCCTATCTGGAGATGCTGAGCGCATGAGCACCGTGCTCGAGCGGATGATCCAGCGGACGCGCGGCCCGCTGTCCTCGCTCGAGCCCGTGGCCGCGCCGGCCCTGGCCCCGGCCGCGTCCGGCGGCCAGGGATGGGCCGAACCGGCCAGCCTCCCGGCCGACGGCGGTCCTCGGGATCACCGCGGTCCTCTGGATCACCGCGGTCCTCTGGATCACCGCGGTCCTCGGGATCACCGCGGTCCTCGGGATCACCGGGGCGTGGAGGAGGCCCCCGGCCGTGAGCCGGGCCCGCGACGGCATCCAGGCCCGCCGACGGGGGAGTACCCGGGCCAGGGGTCGGTTACCCGGCCGGGAGGGCCGCGGGCGGCAGGCGGCGAGCGGGGCGCGGGCCAGGCCGGTCCGGGCCCGGAGACGGTTCCGGGCGGGCCAGCGTCCGTGCCCGCCTGGCCCGTAGCTGCGACGCCGGACCCGGGTTCGTACTCGCACGGGCGGTCAGCCGCCGCCGCGAACTGGCTCCCCGGTGCGGATCAACGCGAAAGGGGACCGACTCCGGTCGCCGTGGCTGCCCAGGATGCTGACCAGGTCTCTGACGATGACTGGGAAATCGAGGCACCCGCTGCGGGGTCCGCGGTGACAGCCGCCGAGGATTCAGGAGTCCGGGGGAGGATCGAGGCGGCCGTGGCCGAGCCTGCTCCGCTCGCGGCCCGGCTACAGCCTGCTCAGCCGGCGCGGTCGGCTCGGCGGGAGCGGGCCGCGGGGCCGTTGCGAGGTTCCGGGCCGGAGATCACCATCTCGATCGGCCACATCGAGGTGCGCTCCGCGCCGGCGGCGGCGGAGCCGCGCACCCGGCCCCGGTTCCGGCCTCAGGTCAGCCTGGCCGATTTCCTGAGCCAGGACCGGCAGCCATGAGCGACTACCTGGCCGTCGGCGGCGTGAGCGCGGTGCTGTGCTCGATCCTGTCCACCGCCCTGGCCAGCGGCGGCCCGACCACCATCCTCGGGCCCACGCCCGGGATCACGGCCGTCTCCCCCGACCTGATCACGACCGGTCAGAACGAGCAGCCGCGGCTGAACCTGTTCATGTACTACGTCAGCCTCAACCCGGCGCTGCGCAACCTCGGCCTGCCCTCATCGAACGCGCAGGGCGCACGGCTCAGCAACCCGCCGCTGGCACTGGACCTGCATTACCTGGTCACCGCGTACGGCAGCACCCAGTTCGACCCCGAGATCCTGCTGGCCTGGGCGCTGTCGATCTTCCACGAGACGCCGGTGGTGCCGAGCCAGACCATCCAGGCCGCGCTGGACGCGCTGGGCCAGCAGCAGCAGGCGAGCACGGAGGCCACGCTGATCTCGCACAGCACGCTGGCCCAGCAGGTCGAGCACATCCGGATCACGCCGGAGGTACTGACCACGCAGGAGATATGGCAGCTGTGGACGGCGTTCCAAGCGGCTTACCGGCCAACCGCCGCGCTGCAGGTCTCGGTCGTGGTCATCCAGGACACACAGCCGTTTACCTCGAACCGGCCGGTCCGGCACCGGGGGGTCACCGCGCAGCCGATGCAGACGCCGGTCATCACCGGCCTGTCCCCGGTCATGATCCCCGCAGGCCAGGTGCTGAGCATCACCGGGAGCAACTTCCTCGGCGACAGCGCGGCCGACACCGTGGTGTCCTTCGACTCCGGCACGGGCATTCCAGCCGATACGGTGCAAGGCGATCTGGTTCGGGTCACGCTGCCCGCGACGCTGATGGCAGGCACCAGGACCGTACGGGTCCAGCGGATGGTCACCTTCCCCGGGTCGAGCGCGGCGCACCAGGGCTTCAGCTCCAGCCCGGCGCCGTTCCAGCTGATACCCGTGATCCAGACCCCGGTGCCGTCGGCCACAGCCGGGTCATCATTCACCCTCACGCTCACCGCAGCCGTCGGCCGGACGCAGCAGGTGACGGTTTACATCGGCGACACCGCCATCCCGATCGCTGAACCCCCCGCCAGCGCGCCCGCGTCGTCGGCCACCATCGCGTGCCCGGTCCCGATGGGGTTCCCGGCCAACACGTATCCGATCCGAGTCGAGATCGACGGCGCCCAGAGCATGCTCACGCCGACCGCAGCCGGACTCACCCCGCAGGTGCAGGTGAACCCATGAGCGCCGGGGCGGACGCCGGTGCCGGGCCCGAGTCGCTGCCCGGCGCGCTCGACCGGGTCTACCAGGCGCTGGCTCGCGCCGGGCAGGCACCCGCTGCGCCCGACCCGGCTGGCGCGCCGGCGGCCTTGGCTGGCGCGCCGGCGGCCTTGGCTGGAGCGCCGGCGGCCTTGGCTGGAGCGCCGGTGGCTTTCGGCGGGCCGTGGCAGGCGCTCGAACGTCTGTGCACGCTGTTCGGGCTCAGCCCGTTCGAGCGTGACGTGCTTGTCCTGTGCGCCGGCCACAGCCTGGAGAGCCGGTTCGCGGCCGGGTGCGCCAGTGCCCAGGGCGACCGCGCGGCCTGGCCCACGTTCGGGCTGGCCATGACGGTCCTGGACGACCCGCACTGGAGCGCCGTCAGCGCCGCGGGACCGCTGCGCTACTGGCAGCTCGTTGACCTCGATCGCGGCAGCCTGCTGCAGGCCCCGCTGCAGCTTGACGAGCGGATCCTGGCCTTCCTGCTCGGCGTGCCCGCCGTGGACGAGCGCGTGTCGGCGCTGGCCCGCCCGGTCCTGATCCCGGCCGGCCCGGTGCCGCCGGAGGCTGCCGCCGGGGCCGACTCACCCCGGCAGGCCGCCGTCCAGGCCGGTGCCCGGTACTGGGCTCAGCCGGGGGGCCTAAGCGAGCCGCTGCTGCTGATCGGCAAGCACCGGTCGATCCGGCAGGCCGCCTTCGCCGGCATCTGCCAGCTCTGCGGCCTGGTCCCGTACCGCGTTGACGCGAACGACATCCCGGCCGCAGCGGCCGAGCGCGAGCAGTTCGCGCGCCTGTGGACGCGAGAGGCGGCTCTGATCGGCGCCGGGCTGTGCGTTCAGGCGGAGGACTGCGACAGCGTCCGGCACGTCTCCGCCTGGCTGGCGGCAGCCGAAGCGCCGGTGGCGATCGAGGTACGGCCGGGCACGCCGGCCGAGCAACTGGACGGACTGCGGCTGCACATCCCGTCGCTGACCACGGGCGACCGGCGGGAAGCCTGGGCCCGGGATCTGGGGCCCCTGGCCGCGCGGATGGACGGGTACCTGGACCGGATCGCCGAATACTTCCACTTCGACGAGCCGGCCATCCGCCGGTCCGCCGCGGCCGTACGCGAGGCCTGCGGCGACGGCGACGGCACCGATCCGGGCCAGCTCAGCTGGCGGATCTGCCGCGAGCATGCCCGCCGCACCCTGGACACGCTCGCGCAGCGGGTCGAGGCCAGGGCGGGCTGGGCCGACCTGGTCCTGCCGGACTCGCAGGTCGGGACGCTCCGGCAGATCGCGATCCACGTGCGCCAGCGCGGCGTGGTCAACGACCGGTGGGGATTCGCGGCCAAGCATGCCCGCGGCCTCGGCATGACCGCGCTGTTCGCGGGGGCCAGCGGCACCGGGAAGACCATGGCCGCCGAGATCCTCGCCGCCGAGCTCGACCTGGACCTCTACAAGGTCGATCTGGCCTCGGTGGTGAGCAAGTACATCGGGGAGACCGAGAAGAACCTGCGCGCGATCTTCGACGGCGCCGAGCAGAGCGGCGCCATCCTGCTCTTCGACGAGGCCGACGCGCTGTTCGGCAAGAGAAGCGAGGTACGCGACAGCCACGACCGCTACGCCAACCTGGAGATCAGCTACCTGCTGCAGCAGATGGAGTCTTACCGGGGCATCGCCATCCTCACCACCAACATGCAGCATGCGATCGATCCCGCGTTCCTGCGCCGCATCCGCTTCATCGTCCAGTTCCCGTTTCCCGACCCGGCGGCGCGGGCGAGGATCTGGCAGGGCATCTTCCCGGCGGCCACCCCGCTGGCCGAGCTCGACTTCGGCAAGCTCGCACAGCTCAACGTGGCGGGCGGAGTCATCCGCAACATCGCGACGAACGCGGCGTTCCTGGCCGCCGACGACTGCATGATCATCGAGGCCAGGCACGTCCTGGCCGCGGCGCGCACCGAATACGCGAAGCTGGACAAGCCGCTCACCGCGGCGGAAACGCGAGGCCTGACATGACACCACAGGCCGGCGTGCCCCAGGCCGTTCACTTCGACATCGGCCGCATCACGCTGCACGGGTACTCGCCGCCGCAGCGAGCGCGGTTCGTCAGCACGCTCCGGACCCGGCTGGCCGGGCTGGCCGGCCAGCCGGGTCTGGCTTGGCCGGCCGGGCCGCCGCGGCGGATCGGGCACCTGGATGCCGGGGTGCTGCGGTCCGGCGCGCCGCCGGAGGAAGCCGCCGAGCGGGTGGCCGCCGCCCTGCTCGCCGAGCTGCTCGGCCAGGCCGGCGGCGGTTCGGGGCCGAGAGGCGGGACGACGCCATGACCAACGTGTCGCCGCTGGTGCGGCAGGGGGCGATCATGTCGCTCGATCCTGTCACCGGCGTCCCGCTGAGCGCGATCATGCTGCAGTACAACCCGGACACGCTGACCCGGTCGCTCAAGCCGCAGGCGGTGGGCGAGGAGCCGGACCGCAGCGAGATCCTCCGGCTGAAGGGCCCGCCCATCGAGACCATTAAGTGCGAGGTCGAGATCGACGCGACCGACCAGCTCGACGCCGCCGACCCGGTGGCCATAAGCCTTGGCATCCAGCCTCAGCTATCGGCCCTGGAGCTGCTCGTGTACCCGTCGAGCACCGTGCTGCTGACCAACGAGGCGCTGTCCCTGGTCGGCACCATCGAGATCTTGCCCATGGACTCGGCGCTGACCGTCTTCGCCTGGAGCCGGCAGCGGATAACGCCGGTCCGCATCACCGATCTCGACATCACCGAGGAGTTCTTCGACCCGCAGCTCAACCCGATCCGCGCCAAGGTCTCGCTGGGCATGCGGGTGCTGAGCGTCAGCGACGTCGGCTTCCTGACCCCGGCGGGCGCACTCTACCTGAGCTACCAGCTGGCCAAGGAAGCAATGGCCGGGCAGGCCTGAGGAAAGGCGGCACGTGATGGATTCCGCGCTCGCGGCCCTGATCACCTCGGCGGCCGGGACCGGCGCTCCGACCAGCCCGAGCAGCCGGTACTACGGCGCGCAGACCGAGCCGTTCACGCTGGCCGACGGCACGCCGGTCATGTACCTGGCCCGCCGGATCATCCCCCAGGCCGCCACCTACACCGCCACCCAGTCCTACGTCATCGTCGACGGGGACCGGCTGGACAACCTGGCCAGCCGGTTCCTGGGCGACCCCCTGCTGTACTGGATGATCTGCGATGCCAACGGCGCGACCGATCCCGACGCGCTCATCGCGCAGGCGGGCCGGACGATCCTGATCCCGGTCGCGGGCGGCGTCTCGCCTGGGGCGCGCAATGGCTAGCCCGCTGTATCTCACGCTGCTGGCCGGGCCGGTCGAGGCCTTCCCGGTGCCCAAGCCGGTCATCGACGCATTCGTGTCGGCCGAGATAACCGAGTCGGCCACCCAGCCCAGCGGCTTCCAGCTCACCTTCACCCTCGCGGACGACTCGATCCTGCAGACCCTGCTGCTGCTGGCCGGAGACTCACCGGTCCCGGTGCTGCGGGTCATCCTGGCCGTCACGTACGGCGGCCTGCCGCAGGTGATCATGGATGGCGTCATCGAGCACCACGAGGTCGTCCCGGATACGGCGAGCGGCTCGTCGAAGCTGGTCGTCTCCGGTCACGACCTGACCGTGCTCATGGACCTCATCCCCTTCACCGGCCTGCCCTACCCGGGCATGACGCCCGACGCCCGGGCCGCGGTCATCCTGGCCAAGTACGCCGCGTTCGGCATCATCCCCGAGATCGTGCCGGCCCTGGTACCCGACATCCCCGTGCCCGTCGAGCGGATCCCGGTCCAGCACGGCACCGATCTGGCCTACCTGAAGGAACTGGCCGAGGCCGTCGGCTACGTGTTCTACCTGACCCCGGGACCGGTGCCCGGCACCACCCAGGCGTACTGGGGACCCCAGGTCAGGATCGGGACCCCGCAGCCGGCGCTCAACGTGAACCTGGACGCCTGGACGAACGTGGACAGCCTGTCGTTCAAGTACCAGCCGCAAGCCTCGGTGCTGCCGATCGTCTTCATCCAGGACCCGATCGCCGGCACGACATTGCCCTTGCCGATCCCGCCGGTTACGCCGTTCAACCCGCCGCTCGGGCTGGCCGTCCCCGTGCCCCAGAAGGTGACGTACCTGAGCGACACGGCGAACCTGACGCCGGCCGAGGCGCTGATGCGGGGCATGGCCGAGGCGGTCCAGCACGCCGACGTGGTCAGCGGCAGCGGGACCCTGAACGTCGACCGGTACGGGCAGATCCTGCGGGCGCGCAGCCTGGTCGGAGTGCGCGGCGCCGGGCTGGCCTTCGACGGGATGTACTACGTCGACAGCTGCACCCACCAGCTCAAGCCCGGCGAGTACAAGCAGAGCTTCGAGCTCAAGCGCAACGCCCTGATCGCCAACGTGCCGGTGGTGCCGGCCCTTCCGTACTGAGAGCAGGTCATGAGCGACAACGGCAAGTACTTCGGCAAGTACCGCGGCCTGGTCATCGACAACATCGACCCGCTGCAGACCGGCCGCCTGATGGTGCAGGTACCGGACGTGAGCAACATCCTGCCCTCGAGCTGGGCCATGCCGTGCCTGCCGTTCGCGGGCATCCAGTCGGGTTTCTACGCGGTACCGGAAATCGGCTCGACGGTGTGGGTCGAATTCGAGAAGGGCAACCCGGACTACCCGGTCTGGACCGGCTGCTTCTGGGAAACCGCGGCGCAGGTCCCCGCGTTGGCCCTGGCCGCGCCGCCCGGCCTGCAGCAGATCGTGGTCCAGACGGTCAGCCAGAACACCCTGCTCATCAGCGACGTGCCGGGCCCGACCGGGGGCATCCTGCTCAAGTCCTCGACCGGGGCGCTCATCTCGGTGTCCGACACCGGCATCACGATCAGCAACGGCCAGGGCGCGACGATCATCATGACCGGCCCGGCCGTCACCGTCAACGAAGGCGCCCTGGAGGTGATCTGACCATGCCCGGCTTCCTCATCCAGCAAGGCGCCACGGTCATGTGCGTGCACGGCGGGCAGGCCATGCCGACCGTGCCGAGCCCAGCGGTCACGCTCGACGGCATGCCCGCGTCCGCCGTCCCCGATCCGTGGACGGTGGCCGGCTGCCCCGGCGTGCCGGCGGTGCCGGTGCCACCCTGCGTCACCGCCCAGTGGGCGGTCGGCACCATCCGGGTGACCTCCTACGGGCAGCCGCTGGTCATCATGGGCGGAACGGCCGTCTGCGTGCCCACCGGAACGCCGCTGCTGCCGATCCTCACGCAAGCCCGGGTTACCGCGACATGAACATCGCCTTCCCGTACGCCTTTGACACGACCGGGCACACCGCGCTGACCGATCCGCTCACCCACATCGGCGACATGATCGAGCAGATCCTGTTCACCTCGCCCGGAGAGCGGGTCAACCGCCCGACCTTCGGCAGCGGCACGGCGCAGCTGGTGTTCGCGCCCAACAGCGACGTGCTCGCGGCGGCCCAGCAGCAGGTCATCCAGGCCGGGCTGCAGCAGTGGCTGTCCGACCTGATCCGGGTGCAGTCGGTCACGGTCACCGCCGAGGAGTCCACGCTCCAGGTCACCGTGGTGTACACGGTGATCCAGTCGCAGCAGCAGCAAACCCAGCAGTTCGTCTACGGAAGCACGAGCTGATGATCTATTTCTGCGCGCAGAAAAACCGTCGCGAGCTGGTGCTGCAGCAGACCGCGCTGAACGGCATCGACTACCTCGAGGTGCTCGGCAGCCCCGGGTGCGGGACAAAGCTCGCCCTCACCTTCCTCAACCCCGCCATCTCGCTGCCCCTCGGCAAGTCCATGATCAGCATCACCGGCGGCGCCCCGGTGCAGGCGGTCTGCGTGACGCCGGCCGCAGCGCAGGACCCGAACGTGGTCACCGTCGATCTCGACCGGACCGGCGACTTCTCCACCTACACGCTCGCGCTGGTGGCCGGCACCGGCACGTCGGACCCGCCAGACGGGATCGACCCGCAGCTGGCCAGCGTCGATTTCTCGTTCAAGGCCGGCTGCCCATCGCCCGCGGACTGCCAGCCGGTGTCAGGCTGCCCGCCCGTCATGGTCAGCCCGCCGGACATCAACTACCTGGCCAAGGACTACAACGGCTTCCTGCAGGTAATCCTGGACCGGCTGGCGGTGCTCACGCCGGGGTGGACCGAGACGCACGCCGCCGACCTGGGCGTCGCGCTGGCCGAGGTGCTCGCCTACGCCGCCGATCACCTGAGCTACCAGCAGGACGCCGTCAGCACGGAGGCCTACCTCGGAACCGCCCGCAGCCGCATCTCGCTGCGACGGCACGCCCGGCTGATGGACTACCAG
>Ga0335081_10011291_pt1 | contig 14441 bp, 15 predicted proteins | sample Lox_Sample_35_FD_206713 | JGI IMG/M metagenome (GOLD analysis project Ga0335081, IMG submission 206713) | Soil microbial communities from Loxahatchee National Wildlife Refuge, Florida, United States - Lox_Sample_3.5 | ecosystem: Environmental > Terrestrial > Soil > Wetlands | place: USA... | reverse complement strand
AGGGCGCGAGGTGCTGCGGTTGGAGCGCGAATCAGAACGCCCGGTGCCGAGCTTTGGTGCCAAGCTTAAATGCACGAGTGAAAACGGGGGCAATCCGCTTCGTGAGAGAATGAAATTCCCCAAGGAGATACGGACCAACTGCCCGTGGTGCCACAAGCATACAATACACTCCGTAGCCCTCTACAAGAGGGGGAAGGAGCGCGCCGGGTCCTGGGGTGCGAGGAGGCAGGCAGGAAGGAAGCGCGGTTATGGGGGACAGAAGTTCCCGGAGCTGATCAGGACTGCCAAGACCACGAAGAAGGCCACCCTTCGACTCAAATGCAAGGAGTGTAACCGTGAAGTGATGCGGGATGGAATAAGGCTGAGGAAGGCGGAGATTGCGGCATGAAACGCGAACGCGAACCCATCCCGAAGACCAGAAGCGTCTTCATTCTTGTGAAGTGTCCGGATTGCGGAGAGGAAAGGATACTCTTCTCCAATTCCTCGAAGGACATCGGTTGCAGAGGGTGCGGCAGGAAGCTCGCCGAAAGCAAGGGTGGCAAGTCAATCGTCCTGGCCACCTTCGTGAAACGCCTAGGCTAAACGCCAAATACCACGCACCGGCGGCTCACCAAGATGAGCACAGAGAGGCCGCTCCCTGAACCAGGCGAAGTGGTCGTTTGCACTGTCAGGGAAATCACCTCCCATGGCATCTACGTCAACCTGGACCAGTATGACGGGACCAACGGATTCCTCCATGTGTCTGAAATCTCAACCGGCTGGGTGAGGAACATCGACAGGGTAGCCAAGGTGTCGCAGAAGCTCATCCTGAAGGTGATCAGGATCAACAGGGCGAGGAGGGAGATCGACCTTTCGCTGAGGCAGGTGACCAACGAGGAGCGCAGGGCCAAGGTAATCGAATGGAAGCGTGAGGAGAGGGCTGTGGCCATCATCGAGGCAGTGAAGAAGCGGTTCGGGTTCGACGACGCCTACGAGAGGGAACTGAGGCGGAAATTAGAGGAGGAATTCGGCAGCCTGTACGCGGCCCTCGAGGCGGCAGCCCGGAAAGGGGAGAAAGCCATGGCTCCGTTGGCGCTCCCGGAGAAGGAGGCCGAAGCCATAGCCGAGCTCGCCTCGGAGAAGATTGTCCCTCCGAAGTACGAGGTAGGCGCTCTCGTGGAGGTGTCATCCAGGTCCCCCGAAGGAATCGAGCAGGTCAAGAAGACGCTGATGGCGGCCGCCAGCGCCCCGTCGGCCGATGTCCACATCAGCTACGCCGGCGCCCCCCGCTACAGGGTGAGGATTACAGCGGACGACTACAAGCAGGCGGAGAAGGCACTCGACATGGTTCTGGAGAAGATCAAGGACGGCGTCGGAAAGCACGATGTCTTCAGTTTCAAGCGCGAGATATCTCGGAAGTACGGCGGGTCCAGTTGAAAAGCCTCATGCTGAAGTGCACGCAGTGCGGCAGGTACAGCCTGTCAGAGAAGTGCCCGAGCTGCGGAGGCAAGGCGGTCACGGTCCATCCGGCGAGGTACTCGCCTGACGACAGGTACGCCAGATACAGAAGCCCCATGGCCTATGAAGGCGGGTCTCAGTAGAGTACCTGATAGAGCAGTATCGTATTGAAGCACTGTAATGATGAGGCGCCTGGACAGGGGGAGTTCCCCGCTTCCGCCGCGGCCAGGCTTGGCGACACGTAGGCCAGCCTGAACAGCGATGTGCTGTTTGGACCGTAGGTGTAGCTACTCGGGTAGTTGAACGCCTCGATGGGCGGGGCGTTGTTGGTGCCGTAGGTGTAAGAGGTCGCGAATTGTATGGTCGTCTGGCTGCTTTGGGTGGTGGAGTACAGGTACCCGCCCAGTTTGAACGGCAGGAGCTGGCCGAACAGGCTGTAATTCATCGCATAGGGCGTGAGGTTGAAGTCGTCTACGCTCTGGCAAATCTGGCCAGCAGACGTCAACTCGTTGGGGCTGTTGCCCGGGCACTCCAGATACTGCGACTCGGTGAGGTTACCGATGCGGATGAACCACTGCTTCTTGCTCTCGTCCCCTCCACCGGCGGTGAAGCCGCCAGATCCGGGAACCTGCAGGATGAAGTAATCCGTTGTGTAGCCGGTTGATTGATCGGTGAGCGGGAATATGCTGCCAGTGATGAATATGGCGACGTACGCGGGTCTGTAACAGGATGTTGAGTTGACCGGGGTGCAGCCCGGAATGTAGGCCATCTGCTTCGCCATAGCAGCCGACTGTGTGGCGTTGGACATTAGCAGCTGGCCCACCTGTTCGATTCTGGTGCTGTTCAGGGTCGCGTTATCGACGACCGTGGTTCTGTTCCCCATCACGGCGAACCAGTAGCCGTAGTCCCACCAGGAGATGACTATGGAGTTGGTAGGCGTGTTCTGCCGCACCCATGACAGGGTCTGAATCCAGTCGTTGAAAGGCGAACGGGAGTAGACTGTAGCGCCGTTGACTATGCTAACCCCAGAGTCTGCGGGGCTGTTGTTGCAGAAGAGCTGCCCTGAGTAGGTGCACTGAACCGGGTTGGGGATCCAGTAGGACCCGGCGGGCAGGGCTATGAGCGCGATCACAGCGATGGAGAAGACGACCTTCATCTCGTTTCTGGAGGTCGGGACCTGCTTTGCCTTCTTCACCAGTGGCGTGGTGCTGGGCTTCACAATGGCGTAGGCCAGCTCGGCGAACCCGATGCCTGCGAGCAGACCCAGAGCTATGGACGAGTACACCAGGAGGCGCGAGAAAGCAGCAGAGAAGTAGAGGCCCGTCAGCCCGAACACAAGCGCGTAGATCATGGGGATTCCTTTGCGCCTGAACGCCACAATGGCCCCGGCCACGCCGAAGCAGAGGATCATTGCGTATGACGTGAAGTAGTCGGCGCCTGTGGGGACGAAGTGCTCCGCCACAGACTCCACCAGCGGGTTACCCGAGCGGGCCCAGGGAGCTATGGCCGAAAGATACCTCAGGGAGAGGCCTCCCACCAAGCCGAAGCTGAGGACCGTGAGACCGGCTAGGGCGAAGCCGAAGAGGAACTTGAACATGGTCGACCTGTACTCGGTGGGCTTGGCCCAGGTCTTCGCCCACTGGCCTACCAAGGCGAAAAGCGTCCCTCCGATGAGGACCAGCCCGACAGGGTTGGTGACTATGGCGACCCCGGGCCTCGGGAATATCGAACTGACGAAGAGAGTGGACGCGGTGAATGGGATTATGGCAGGCGTGTAGCCAGTGAGGTCTAGGTTGAGGAACGGGAGGAGGATGAAGATGAGCCCGAAGGCCGCGGCGAAATAGTCTCCTCCGCCCCAGGCGGTCTGGGAATAGCCGATCAGGAGGCCCCCCAGGGCGCCCCGGAGAATCCTGCTTCGGACCGTCCTCTCTTTGTCGAAGACTGTCAGCATCAGATAGCTCGCTGCGACGAAAAGCAGAATCGCGAGCGGCTCGGACTTAAACCACCCCAGGTTGCCTCTCTCTATAAGTGGCGGGGAGACTGCGAACATTAGGGCCGCGAAGAGCCCCGCGGCGTCTCCTGCTATCTTCCTCACCAAGAAGTAGAACAAGACGGACGTGAGCGCGCCGAGGAAGACCGGGAGAATGACAAGCCAGTCGTAGAGGTCAATCTGAACGCCTAAGACGTCGTGGACGAGCAGGTAGGTCAGGGCGCCGAAGAGCTGGAGGCCGCCCTGGGACGTCGCCGCCACATTCCTTCCGACGGGGTACCAGGTGGTGATGTCGTGCCAGTAGAAGTACCCCTGCATGTTGTGGCAGGCCGTGTATACCGTCGGGCCGCAGTTGGCCGGGTTGGCGAACAGGGCGTTCCAGAGCCCCTGCGACTCGGCCAGGTTCACGATGTGCTGGGCCGCGAAGTAGTCGTAATACGGGTCGAACTCGTTCAGGTAATACCCGTACTTCGCAGCATATGATCTGATAAGGACTGCAATCGCAAACACTATGGAGAGCGCCATGGTCGCCATGAGTGCCCTGCGCGACAACGTAGGTCTGTGTATGCGAGACCTTAGGGAGTCCAGTAGACCCAATTCTGGACGGTGAGTTTCGTCGGGCTATTTTAAGCGTGCTTTTCCTATTTCTTCAGAAGGACGCCCAAGTGTGCGGCGTATGCGTTGGCATCGAGCAACCCCTTCCTTTCGGTAGCTAGGTTCGAGGGCTTGACCTCCACCAGCCAGCCTTCACCATATGGGGACTTATTGACCAGCTCTGGGTGCGAGTCGAGCGCTCCGTTCACCTTGGTCACAGTCCCTGAAACCGGCGAGTAGATCTCCGAGACCGCCTTGATGGACTCCACCGTCCCCATGGTCTTCGCATGCTCGACCCTATCGTTCACCCGTGGCGACGTGACGTAGACTACGTCGTTCAGCGTCTTTGCGGCGTAGTCTGTGATGCCTACCCTGACCACCCCGCCTTCCTCCTTCGCCCACTCGTGTTCTTTCGTGTACATCAGTTCGTCTGGAATATGGTAACCCTGAAGGTCCATCAGGGAATGACGCCCTGTCGGTTGACTAATTACCCTTCTGTCTCTTCCAGCCGTAGAGCCGTTCGTCGTAGAACGGAGGCTTGGTGACCGTGCCCCCTTGCCGGGCGTCCCTGACGTTCACTCTGACCTTGGTGCCGAACCCGGAGATGTCAAAGCCAACGCGGCACTGGGCGATCCCCTTCCTGATTATCGGAGAGTAACCGCCGCTGGTCACGATCCCCACTTCGCCCGAAGCTCCCTCGATTTCGAAGCCGTGCCTCGGGATGCCGACGTCAAGGACGAGCCCTCTCCGGATTGACGTTGGGTGCCGGACGGCGGCTTCGGCGACGGATTTGGAACCGATGAAACCTGTCTTGCCAGAGGAGATCACCCATGCCAGGTCGGCTTGGAACGGGTCGGTGCCCTGGTCGATGTCCGACCCATGTAGCGGCAGCCCTGCTTCGAGCCTGAGCGAGTCCCTGGCTCCGAGGCCGCAGGGGGTCGACGTCGCAGCCAGGCGCTCCCAGACCCGCATGGCGCCTTCGGGGCGTTCAATCGATGCACCAAACACTATTACCTCGAATCCGTCTTCGCCTGTGTAGCCGGTCCTTGACACCAGCGCCTCCTCCCCCGCTACCTTCGTTTCCGTGCACCGGAAACGTTTCAGCTGCTCCAGATCCAGCTCAGTCAAAGGCTGGAGAGAATCGGCCGCCTTCGGTCCTTGGACGGCCACCATGGCCGAACCGGAGGTCAGGTCGTCGATCTCGAAATCCCCGGGCGCCAGGTCCTTCAAGTGTTCCATGTCCGTCTTGGCATTGGCCGCATTGACCACCACCATGTACCTGTCATCGGAAAGCTTCTCGATGATTAGGTCGTCGACGATTCCACCGCCGTCGTTGAGGAGAAGTGTGTAGAACGCCTTCCCCTGGGGCTGCGACTGCACGTTGGTGGGTACCATACCCTCTAGGAAGGACCCCGCCCTGCTCCCTTCGACCATGAACCTCCCCATGTGGGAGACGTCGAAGATCCCGGAGCTGTTCCTGACCGCCATGTGCTCGTCGGTGGTTGCCGAGTACCATAGGGGCATCTCGTACCCTGCGAACTCGGTCATCTTGGCGTGTTTCGCGTGATAGTCGTACAGCTGGGTCGTCTTGGGCATGGTGGCCCGCGACTCCCGACTCTATTTAAGAGAGCAACACCCCGCTCCGTTGTTTGCTCACTCTGATACCGGTCGTAGTCCGGCCCAGGAACTCGAGGTTCGATATCGTATCACTGATCGAGGGGGAAATCGGCGCACGCCTGAAGGATGGAGACGTCTTGGTGATTTCCAGCAAGTTCATCGCCGTCTCTGAGGGGAGGGTGGTGAAGCTCGAATCAGTCAGGGCTGGGCCGACGGCGAAGCAGCTGGCGGCCGGGAACGGGATGGACGAGAGGCTATGCGAGCTTGTCCTCAGGGAGTCAGACGCGGTAATCGGGAGCATCCCTGGGTTCGTCCTTGCCAGCAAGGACGGCCTACTGACGCCCAACGCAGGCATAGACAAGTCGAATGTGAAACATGGAAGTGTGGTGCTATACCCCAGGAGACCCGAGCTCTCGGCCTGGAGGGTACGGGAGGCGCTCAAGTTTTCCCGGGGAGTTTCTGTGGGTATCGTCATCTGCGACAGCAGGCTCTCACCGACGAGGAGGGGGACCACCGGAGTGGCTGTTGCTTCGTCTGGAATCGAGGCCGTGTTCGATATGCGCGGAAGGAAGGACCTCTTCGGCAACGTGTTGAAGGTGACTTCCCAGAGCGTCGCCGATGACCTGAGCTCGGCGGCGGAGATTCTGATGGGAGAATCTGACGAGTCGACTCCCATGGTGCTCGTCAGAGGGCTGGACAGGAGGCTTCTGCAGAGCACGGAGTATGGTGGCAAAAGGTTCTCGATACCAATGGACGAATGCGTCTTTCTGCGGAGCCTCGGCTACTCGAGACCGGCCGCCTAGGGCCAGCATACTGCTAAATGCTCGGCGCCAGGCGGTGCGGGCGTTGACCTACGAAATCGTCTGTTCGTCTTGCGGGACGCCGCTCTATTCCGGATTCGACCTGAGGTCCCCTGGAGACGTGCTGAAAGCTGCCGACTACAAGTGCAGGAAGTGCGGTGCGAAGCTCTCACCGACGAAGTTCGAGGTTGACATCAAGAAGATAGACGGGTCGTTCTCCTGAGATAGGCTAAAGTCCATGTAGGCGCTCCGTGCTTTTTGAGAGACATTCCCAGTTGAGCGGCGGTTACACTCTGGTCCTATGCGAGAAGCCTGACGCAGCCAGGGGCGTCTCTGATGCTCTTTCCGGTGGCAAGTACCGCAGTGAGCAGGTGGATGGGACCACGGTGTTCAGGTTCGGCCGGAAAGGAGAGGAATTTGTTGTCTGCGCGGCCCAGGGGCATGTGTACGGCGTCTCTGACCCCTCGGCCGAAAGGACGGTCTACCCTGTCTTCGACATCGAGTGGTACCCATCTAACCTCATCGATGAAAGCAGCGCCAGCGCCGGCAGACGAATCTCGGCGGTCAGGAAGCTCGCGGCGGGAGCGTCGAAGTTCGTCAACGCCTGCGACCTCGACGTGGAAGGTGAGACCATCGGGTACAACCTACTGAGATATGCATGCGGAGGGAAGGAGAAAAGCGCGCTGAGGGCCTCGTTTTCCACGCTCACCGGAGAGGATCTGCAGAGGGCCTTTGACAATCTGAGGCCGCAGATGGGGTGGGAGTCCGCTCGCGCCGGGAGAACCAGACATGCGATGGACTTCGTCTGGGGAGTGAACCTCTCGCGGGCCCTTTCACAATCGGCGCTCGACTCAGGAAACAGGTATAGGACGGTCAGCGTCGGCAGGGTTCAGGGGCCGACCCTCCATTTCCTCGTGGAGCGGGAGCTGGAGATCAGGGAGTTCGTACCCGTCCCCCACTGGAAGGTCTCGGGAAGATTCGAGAGGGATGGCGTGAAGCTCACGGCTGGGTACGCCAGGGAAACCCTCGAAACCAAGGCGCTCGCTGAAAGAATCGAGCAGGAGTGCGTGGGAAGGGAGGCGGTCGTGGTTGCCGCGCACAGGAGCATAATCACGGTCGTGCCTCCCGCGCCCTTCAACATAGGGGACCTCCAGAAGGAGGCCTACCGGGCGTTCGGCTACACTCCAAGCCGGACCATCCAGATTGCCGAGAAGCTCTATCTTGGAGCCCTCATTTCATACCCGCGGACGGGGAGCCAGAAGCTCCCGCCGTCCATCAACTACAGAAACATCATACGCGGCCTCGGTAGGATTCCTGAGTATTCCACGCACTCGGCTGAGATTCTGAAGTTGGAACCGAAGCCGGTCCAGGGTGTCAAATCCGACGCCGCCCACCCCGCCATCCACCCCACAGGTGAGAAGCCCAGGGGCCATTTGGAGGCTTCGGAGTCCGCTGTCTTCGATTTGGTGGTCAGGAGATTCCTGGCCGCCTTTGGCCCTTCGGCCCGTAGGGAACTTGCCGAAGCCACCCTTGCCGTCGGTGAACATAAGTTCAGGCTGTCAGGTGGGAGGACCGTCTCCCCCGGCTGGATGAAGTACTACGGCAGGTACGCCGGATACAAGAACGTCGAGCTTCCACTGGTTTCAGAGGGAGACAGGTTCAGGGTCACAGGGGTTGCGGCCGAGGAGAAGTTTGAGCAGAGGCCTCCCAGGTACAATCAGAGCAGCCTCCTCGAGAAGATGGAGAAGGAAGGGATAGGAACCAAGGCCACTCGCGCCGACACCATCGCGACTCTGGTTGGAAGGGGGTACGCCTCCGGCGAGAGCATGGAGGTGACAGACATTGGGCTGTCAGTCGTGGAGACCATGGCGAAGTACGCCCCGTCAATCATCAGCACAGAGCTCACCCGCGAGATAGAGGACAAGCTCGAGGCCATTGAGAACGGGAGTGGCGGCGACGCGGAGTTGCTTCGAGACACGGTGAGGACCGTTGCAGGACAGCTTGTTGAGCTGAGCGCCAATGAGGCTGCCGTCGGCAGAGAGATTGATTCGGCACTCACGGCAACCGTGGCGAAGTCCTTCGTGCTTGGGAAGTGCCCAGTCTGCAAGACAGGAGATCTCAGAATCGTCAGGTCGAAGACAACGAAGAAGAGGTTCGTCGGCTGCTCCAACTACTCGGACGGGTGCCGCGCGTCGGCCCCTCTCCCCCAGAAGGGAAGCGTCAAAACCACTTCGAGACCTTGCGAATGTTGTTCCTGGCCGGTCGTGCTCGTGCTAGGGGGGAGGAGCCCCTGGAGGCTCTGCGTCAACCCTGGCTGCCCGGGAAAGGCGAGGCCATGAAGTGCTGCATCTGCGGGAGGGAGGCTGCCACTGACTTGTGTCGCTATCATACCGAAGCAGAAGAGAAGGTACGGAACGCCTACCCCCTGTGGGTGAAAGCTTACGGAAGAATCGAGTGGAGGGACTTTTTGGATAATGTTAAACGCAACCCTCAAACGGGCCAGTGGGCAAAGGAGATAGCCGAGTTTCTGAAAGGGCAATAGAAATGATAAGGCAAGCACTTGAGACTGTCAACAAGAAGACGATAGGGGTGCTGAGGAACTCCTTGGCGCGTTTCGTCTCATCGTTGACGAGAGGAGGGGGCCTCCTCGAAGGCGTTTACATCGTCGCTTTGGTTGCGCTTATGGCGGGCTTCGTCAACGCGGTCGTGTTCCCCGTCGCCAGCCAGAGCTACATCCCGTATCCTTCGAGCAGCGCCATGACCATCGCCGAGGCCATAGTCGATGCATTCGTGATTGTTGTCGGAGCCGCTGGAATCTACCTTGTCTACCAGAGCGGGAGGCAGACTGTGCGCTCTAGGACTGTCAGTCTGTACCTTGGTCTGGCGCTTCTGCTGCTCGTAGTGGCCGTGTTCGTTGGCATTGACATGGCTATCCTGAAGGGATTCGGTTAGAGAAGACCCCGCCTTCCCAGCCGGGTCCGCGTTCGGCCCTGATCAGCAGCTCCTGACCTTTGGTGTCCACTGTAGCGGTTATGTCAGAAAGGGCAGAGATGGACCTCCCGGTCCTCCAGTGGGCGAAGCCTTCGCGCCTGTACATGGAGAACATTACCGCTTTGGCACTCGTTCTTGCGAGGGTAGCCAGTACGGAGATGGCGAAATTCAACTTCCTACTGCGCGAGCTGCCGTCGTCCAGTGAGATTAGGTGAAAGAGGCTGTTGAGGCTGTCTATGATTACGACCTTCTGGTCGCCTTCGAAAATAGAAGCGAATTCCTTCTCGATGTCTGATCCAGGCTCGGGGACCCTGAGTTTCGCGATGGTTGGCGAACCAGTCGTCCCGAAGATGTAATCGGCGTTCGACGCGTAGAAAGCGTCGAGGTCGAGGATCTCGGATGTGTCTTGGGTCTGCGCCAACAGGCCGATGACAGTGCGCGCGAAGTCGAGGTTGGCGAGCCTGTTTTCCAGCAGGAACGTCGCAGTCCTCCCGATTAGGGGCGCGAAGAACGATTGCGCCTTGGGCGCGCTGAAGCTCATCTGGGCTCGTGCGTCCGCCTGAATTCGAGTTAAAAACGCTAGTCCATGGGGTGGCTGTTACCAGTCTCCATTTTCTCATCGCAGTCGATGGAGGGCGTGAGCGTCTGTTCTAATTCGACAGATCTTGGAGAGTTCGAGAGGGCTGGGCTTCGACAAGACTCATTAGCCCACCCGAGTTGTCAGCTTTGGATACCTAGGTGAACCGCATCTGTGTAGCAACAGCCAAGGCCAGGGCCTACTACGCCCTCGTTTCAAGGCTGAAGAAGGCAGATCTCCCTTTCTCGAGCGCCCTCCCTGATTCCGACTTCGAACAGTGCGATCTGATCCTCACTACCTCCGACGAAGCAGTGGAGTTTGGCTCCAAGGCCATGACCTTGGAGGAGCTCGATGAGAACCCTGGGATCTTCAAAGGGCAGGTCATCTCCCGGCTTTCTGGGGGCGGGAATGTGCTGCTGGTTGGCGTCGATCCCGGGAAGAGGACAGGCCTCGCAGTCTTCTACGGCGAGACGAAACTGGCTTTCAATACCTTCGACTCGGCCGCTGCGGTCTGTTCTAGGGTTGGCGCCTTCGCCAAGGGGCTTCCTTCCAGCCGCTTGCTCATCAGGGTTGGAAACGGGAACAAGTCCATGGCTTCGAAACTAATCGAAGGGTTGAGGGGGGAGGTGCCCTCCGCGAACATAGAAGTGGTAGACGAATCCGGGACCTCCGCAGGCAGCTCTAAGATGAGAGGGGTGCAGCGGGATCAGGTAGCTGCAGCCAAGATTGCCTTCCGGAGGGGAGATGTGGTCAGCCCCGGGACGACCAGAACTTGTGGCTGAATGCTTCGATAGTCCTGGGCGTCATGTCGCCGACAAAAAGCTCCCTCCTGAGCCTTGTGGACCCGCTCGGCCAGCTCCTTCTGCCCAGGGGGAAAGGTCTCCTAAACAAACCTCTCGTCTATGGCCATGTGCTGAGAGCCGCGAGGGGTATTTTACAACCAGCTTCGCTTTCGGCCGACCGGTGGTCAGACAGATATCTTGGTCATATAACCGCCGTCGGAGAAGAGGTGGGCCGTCGCCTTCTCAACAGCGGCCCTGTGCTCGGCTGTAGTGTAGATTCTGAGGATGTCCATGTAACCGGCGATAGAGCCAACTAGGGGAAGTTCGCTCAGTGGAACGTTCCTATGGCCGGAGCCCTTTCCCTCTCCGTGGACGACTTTGATTGACGTGAGTGCCTGCCTTGCCGAAGTGTATGGAACGGATGGGGTCGTGGGAACGTCCAGGTAGATCTGTTTTACGTCGACCTTCGCCTTCTCGGCTAGGTCGAGAATCACCTGGTCTCTCATGCGGCTGCGCTCGAACAGCTGCTCCACAACCCTGTCCTTCCGCTGGACAAGCTGCTCGAATACACATTTCACCAGGCGCCTGTCCCGGAAACCAATCGCTAGCTGTCTGGCTTCCTTCTGGGCCGGGCCGGCAGGGTCGAGTGAGACGAGGTCGTGGAGAACCTTCTCGTCTGTCATCTCGAGGTAGTCGTTGAGGTCAGAAAGATCCGTCAAGTGCAGGGCCTCCTCGGCCAGCTTCATCGAGTTGACAAGCATGAGCTCGGCGGCCCTCACCGTCCTGTGGAAGTAGACGGCCTTGAACATCTCGTACCTGGCAAGGAGCAGAGCCTCGAAAGCGTAGAGCCCCGCATTGTCCAGGGCGAGATGCCTCTCGGCCACCCTGAGCGAGTCTATTACACGCTGCACGTCCACCTTGCCGTACTCGACGCCGGTGAAGTAGGAGTCGCGCAGAAGGTAATCCATGATGTCTGCGCTGAGTCCACCCGCTATGATTTCGTTCATGAACGGGGGCTTTGTAGACTGCCTTCCGACAGCGAACGCAGACATCTTCTTGGGCGAAAACCCGTGGCTGCTAAGGACGTCGCGAATAGTCGTCTCCGCGATAATCCGCTGCGAAATATCCTCGTGGGTTGTGGTCGACCTGTCGGCCAGAACCTCCTCGAAGGTATGTGAGAACGGCCCGTGACCTACGTCGTGGAGGAGGGCGGCCAGCCTGATTTCCTGAATTGTGTCGGAAGAAAGGTCAATCCAAAGTGAGAGGGCGTCGGCTATCTGCCCCGCGACGTGCATGGCGCCTGTCACGTGATCGAAGCGGGTGTGGACCGCCCCGGGATAGACCATGTACGCTCCTGCGAGCTGGTGAATCCTCCTGAGCCTCTGCACAAATTGCGTGTCGATTACGTCCCGCTCTGCTTCGGTTATCTTGATGTAGCCGTGGACAGGGTCTCTGATTTCGGCTATGGGGGTTAACGTCACGCCTGATTCAAGCGCCTCGGGTGTGTCTTAAACGGTTTTGCGCAGGCAGACCGCTACTTCTTTGCCGGGAGCTTCTCTTTTAGTGATTCGGTGACTTCGACGAGCAAGGCCCGGCTGGTCTCTTCGATACCCCCATTAGCGTCGATGACGCTCCACCCGAACCTCTCCGCCAGCTTCAGGTATGCGTCCCGCGCCTTCTCCTGCAGGCTGATGTTGCGCTCGTAGGAATCTTTCCGTTCACCCCTCCTGGGGACGAGTTTTGTCGGCGAGGCGTCGAGCAGAAGTGTGAGGTCAGGCTCAGGGAGCCCCTCCTCAAGATGCAGGAGCCATTCGAGGTCGAGTCCGTTGCTGACCCCATAGGCGAGGTTTGACCCGCTGTATCTGTCCACGATGGTGGCATCGGTCTTGGCGAGGACGGCCTCGAGCTCCGCCTTCTTTTCCCACCTGTTGGCGGCATATAGCATGGCCCGCACCTGCTGAGGATAGTCGACGCTCCCGTTCAGGAATTTTCTGATTTCGTTCCCGAGGGTGGTCTCGTAGGCCGGAAACGAGAGAGTGTCGGTCGTCATGCCGTTCGAGCCAAACCAGGCTCGGAGGATAGAAGTCTGGGTCCTCTTGCCTGCTGCGTCTATCCCCTCGATAACGATGAAGAGTCCCTTCGGCCCGCTCATGGTAACCAGCCGCAGGTCGAGCGTCTAAATCCGTTTCCTAAAAGAAGATGGACGCCAACAGGAGGACGGCCATTGTGATGATGGCAAGCCTGAAGTAGCTCTTGGAGAACTCGGAGCTTGCCTGGGTTAGAGAAGCGAATTCGTCGAGCGCCTTAGATCCGAAGACCCTCACCCGGCTCTTCATCTTCGCAGACCCGTATTCGGCTGGGGCAAGTCTTGAGGCGGCCAGGCTCGCCATCTTCACTGCCGCGTCAGCCACCGAGGCCGCAGGAGTGACCTCGCCCAGGGCCTCGTATCCTCTTTCGGCCGTGAGCCCCCTCGCAGCAAGGTTGTGGCTGTCAGAAGTGCAGAACTCTATCAGCCCGTAACCAGACGAACCGAGGGCGGCGGCCACCTGTGTCCGGAGGTCGGAGGCGGAGTTGTTCGCGTCGGCCAGAATCAGAACCGACCTGGCGCCTTCCGTATCAACCATAAAGAGCCCGATGCCGTTCTCGGTCAGGTCGCCTTCCCCGGCGAAACCGACTTCGCTCGAATGAGAGTATGCGACTTTTGGCTGTCTCAGCTCCGACAGTCTGGTATCTTCGAAGAGGCGCCTCCACCCTTGGTCGTCGGTCGCCGGTGACTGCAGGTCAGGATTGATAGAATTGTGGGCATCAACTATGGATAGATCGAAGCCCGACTCGGAGGCAGACTTCGTGAGTTCGTCCTCGTAATGCGTGTCCAGATCGTCAGAGCCCAGCGGGGCGAACGAGACGGTCATGACCAGATCGTCTCCGAAGGCTGACGCGCTGACCGTTGCCTTTCCGATGTGGGTGTAGAGAGGCCCTCGCATGAACGCCTGTTCTTCGCTTGAAGTGATTGTCCTAGCAAGTTCGGTCAGGTCCTGCACGTACCTCGAGGTGTCAACTCGAGTAGTCAGATTCCGTTCGTGTCCTCCTGGTCTGTGCAGTGTAAGGGCGGGGCCGAGTTCCTTGAACGCCCTTCTGACGACGCCAGGGAGGTCGTAGCTCCCCACCGGGTGGAAGGGGCCCGGATGCACCCCTGGCAGGACGAGGTAGGTGTCTCCGGCCTTGGTCCTGAACCTCAGGACCTTCGAAGTCACTTCAACCTCTTCCGAGTGCTTGGCGATGACCTCTTCCAGCTGACCCGCGTCCCCAGCCGTCCATGTCTTCATGAAAGCCTGGAACAAGCTTATCGCGTCGTGCCCCAGGCTCGTCTTCCTTCTTCGAAGGAGCAGCGGGAAGGCCACAAACAGCACCATGGCCACCGCGCCGAATGAGGCAGCAATGGGGTCCAGATGCTCAGTCAGCTCGGGAGTCCTGACTACGAAGAGGGTACATGTGGGATGGACGAGGGCCAACATGAACGAGACCGTCGCGCTCTTCTGGAACGCCCCGTAAATCACAAGGAATTCGAACCCGGCTGAAACGAACGCACCAAAGAGGATGGCATTGGTGAGCGGGTATGACGAACCCGACGCCCAGGAGTACGCTCCTCCGAC
>Ga0335081_10011290_pt1 | contig 14441 bp, 13 predicted proteins | sample Lox_Sample_35_FD_206713 | JGI IMG/M metagenome (GOLD analysis project Ga0335081, IMG submission 206713) | Soil microbial communities from Loxahatchee National Wildlife Refuge, Florida, United States - Lox_Sample_3.5 | ecosystem: Environmental > Terrestrial > Soil > Wetlands | place: USA... | reverse complement strand
TGTCGTTTTAGTGGAATCTCCCGGACCGATGAGGCAGTTCACTCCCCCCTTAGGCGCCCAATTCAACTCCTTAATGCCCCTAAAATTTCGAATTTCGACAAAGACAATTCGCATGGGACATACCTCGTTGGGTCCCGGCATTATTTCAAACCAGCAGGACTCCTGTCTCGAGACTGCACACCATGCTTATCATGACGCTTCGGCCTCGCTAGGTGTGGCTTCGAGGAGGTGGCGGCGGGTGGTCGCCATGGTGGTGAGCCGGGCTTCCACCTCGTCGCACATTGCCATCAGTTCGTCCACCTTTGCTACGATCCGCCGTTAGAGCACTTAGGGTCGTTCTGACATCGTATTTAAATATCAGGTAAATACAAATTATTTTTCACCCCTTTCCCCCTATTCGATTGCTTCCCTCTTCGCTTATGTGAAACGTTATCACAATATTTTGTGTTGTCAAGGTAATTTACTTTTCTGGAAGAAACATCCAGCTATGTTTTCTCCGCTAATTGGGAATCTGTGCTGCTTACTTTCTGCCAGCATACACGGGTGTAAGAGCTTTCAGTTTGAAATGGCCAAACTTCTTTAAAGATCACACTCAACTACTCGCTTCCGATTGTAGATGGACATCCGCAGGCCTAATTCCTAGTCTAAGTGAATTAGGGCTAGCCAAGAAGACGTATGCTTCTGCCCCCTCACTAAGTTGTTGAGCCGTAGCTCTGAGCATGCGCCTTTATGTACCGCGCCAAATGATAGGAAGCCATGTGCAGATCACTCTCGGAGATCCGGCTAGGTTCGTGTTGGATGAATGAGGGCAAGGCTTGGGGATTCAGAACCCAAACAGAAGAGCCCTTGGGGAAGGGTTCTACAAACCATCCGGGGAACAATATAACGGGCCTTACCGGGAACTCCTTGCCTGTGCTGGAACGAAGTATTTGGGCAAGCCACCTGGCGTTGGCCTGGGCTTGAGTCACCGGGTCGCGGTCAGGCTCAAACCCTTCGACGAGAAGTCTTTCTCCGTCAAAGGTGACGGTTGGCGATCCTTTCGCAGGCTTGGTGCGGGTCTTGGTTTCCACAACGAAAACGCCTTGCCTCGATAGTACAACGTGGTCGAGGTTGAAGCCGTCACCTATCAGGTCATGCAAGACAACGGCACCTTGCTGCTTCAGGACATCAAGTCGCTCTGCGACCGCTCTCTCGCCGTCCCGGCCTAACCTCAGCCGTTGTACTTCCTTCCCGGTCTGCCGAATCCTACACGCACAGTAACCGATCACGAGGACTGCCACAGCAGAGGAGAGCCACGGATTAAGCTGAGAGCCTGTGATCACTTGTATCCACGCGCCTACAGCAAGGAGGAATATACCGAATGCGAACAGGGCGTAATTAAGCTGCTTCTCGTTCAAAAGGCGATTAATTTGCTCATCTATAGACTGCCCCGGAAGTCTCAGGGGAGGTCCCTTTATTGGTGATTTGGAAGTTGCCTTCTTCATCGGCGAATCCGTTGTGTCTCTGCGACTAGTTAGAAGGTTATTGGAATCCTCTGTTCTTATTGAATGGTCCTGTTGCTTTCCCTGACCCCTTTCTCCCCATCCCCGCCAATGACTGTAGGCGCTGGAATTCTTTCTTACCGATTGTTGCTTTGTATAAACGAAAATAGCTTTGGGATTTTACTCCTTCAAATTGTTCACATTCAATGTGTCGCGTCCCATCCCGAAAAAATACGTCTTTAGATATACTTCGTGGATACGGCTCTGTATACACGACCCTTTTGATTCCAGCCTGATATATCTTCTTAGCACAGAGTTCGCAGGGAAATGTTGTAGTGTAAACAGTCCCTCCTCTTATACCCATTCCGCCGATGACGGCTGTTTGCAATATGGCATTCTCCTCAGCATGTAAAGCACGACAATACTGCATCATCTTAACATTTATTTCGCTTTGAAGACTTTCCGTGAGATATTGTTTTTCCTTAAACGTAAGGCGAGAGAAACCATCAGGCTTCTGCTTCTCAATCTTTTTGAGCTTTTTTCTAATTGTGTATTCACTGTATTTGTCCTTGTAGCAAAATGAGTCCCTATCATCGTCACCATAGGCTCTTAGCCATCTTCTAAACCCATCATCACCGGGCGGATTAGAGATCAGAATCGTCGATTCGATTCTGTTGAAATCTTGGTAATGCCTGTAGCCACACCCCACCTGTCCAGCCCCGACATCATTCCATCCGGCTCCGATAATGTAGCCGTTTGCCCCTTCTATTACTGTCCCTACTTGCCTACAAATGCATGTCGATCGGACACTCATAGAATAAGCCATGTGCATTGCTGTCTCCCTCCGCTCAGGAGCAAAACATCCGGGTTGCTTAATAAGAGCAAAATAAGTAACCAGCTTCTTATTTAGTTCGGTTATTGAATTGTCATTGTTGATCGCGATGTCAGATAGTCTCACACACTCTGAAACATTTTGTTTGAAAAACTCTTGAGTTCCTAGGTCTTCTCCTCTATCTCGCCTATCCCTTTTCTCAGAGAACTTCTCTCGCCCGCTCCTTTTTTCATAATCTGCAAATAGAGATAATAAGTAAAATTCATAATAACGGTTTCTGAAGAACTCAACTTCATAAGGATTTCTGAACGCTTCAATGACAAACTGTTTGATCCTCGGTCTCCCAGTCGCTTTTTCTCGCTCTCTTGATCTGTAAAATTTTACAATTTCATTTGCTGCTTCTGCTAGACTGAATACCGCATCGGGCTTCACGGTTTTATACTGTGTTTCGTAATCCCACGGGTTACCGCACCGCCTGAGATTGTCGCCAAGATCTTGAAGTAATTCCCCAATCAGGTCATTATCATTGCAAAGCCATTGAGAAACATTCCCTCTTGTTTTCCGAATACGATCCAGATACTTTTCAAATACGGTGAAGTCGTCATTTCCAAATGCACGGAAATCTCTTTCTCTAATCAGCTTACCCAATCTTTTCAGTTCTTGAATATCCGGGTAACAAGGGGTTATTTTGTGGAGGAGGTTTTCTAGCGCCCTAGACTTTTTATCTTTCCGGGGGAATGTAATTGTCTTATCCGCATTCTCTATTGCTGACTTGACTAGAGCATCAGTCATTGAGATATAGAGGAAATTATTGTCTTTATGGTCACCTAAGACTTTCAATGTCTCCCTTTTTTTTAGTTGGTTCCTCAAATCTCTCTTAACTTTTGACAGCTCGGCTTCTATCTTTTTGGAGTCTTTTATTCTGGGGGATTCTTTGAGCTTATAGAGTTTCTTGTATAATGTCTCCACTTCATTCTGAACATCTTCGTAGTTCCGAATTTGCCCTCCGATCGTTTTGGAGAGATCACTAACAAGAAACTTCGCAGCTGTTGTACATCCACTTCTCAGAGGGCCAGCGAAGTCAATTATTAAGAAATCATGTTTAAGTTTGTGGAGAATATTCATCTATCTCCTCTGATCTCACGCCGCCTGAAATTGTTGCTCCATTAAATTAGAAGCGGATCATTCTGATATTAAGCATATTAAGCATTTTTTGTGCCACCAAAAAGGCAGAGCGCATAGGGCCCGCCTGCCCAAGGCTTCGGCGAGGTAAACATAGCGTAAGTCGTTGAAAAAGAACATAAGATGTGCGTCAATTCTTACGGCAGAGACCAAATTCTGTTTATTGAAATCAACAGTTGTGGTCAAGAATTGGCCAAAAATGGACTAAACCATTGCGCCCGCCTCGATGAGCCGCCGGCGAGGCAGGGATTGCGGAATCGAAAAAGCAAAACAAGAAATTGGGGAATGATGAGATGAAGAGTGCCAAATGTGGAATGCTGAATTCGGAGTGCCGAAGGGAGATGCCCTTCTATTTTAGCTGTTCTTTTTTCTTTTTGTGACGAGATATTCGGCTTGGGGCTCACGGACCATCATTCGAGTAGCAGGGACAAGCACGACTTTCCCATCACGCCACACGGCAATCGGAACACCGTTCCGCCGGTGTTCGTTAATTGCTTCAGCAACAGCCTCTTTAAGGGCTTTTTCGGCCATGTAGGCTAAAAACTTATGGTGCTTTTTCCCGCCAGTTTTCATTTTGGATCCTTATGTTTTAATAACATGTCAAATGACGCAGGATCAAGGATTTCTAATTTTCCGGATTCTTTAAATGCAATCATTTTAGGAACGTCTTCTGAGTTGTCAAAAATGACCCATGAATCAACAATAGGTTGGTACTCATGGAAAAAGTTAAAAATTCCTCTTCGAAAGCGCCGCCGAACCGTCGCTTCTGGAATAGAATGTCCGCCTTGTTGAACGCGCAATTCAATACGCTCCAAGGCAAGTTTTACGTTTTTAATCCAGAGGAAGAAAAGATGAATAGAGTAGCCTTTCTGTTTTAATTCATTCAGTAGTTTAATGTAGGTCTTTCCGGCAAGGGTCGTTTCAAAACCAAAATCAATGCCGCGGTTACCCAATGAATGAATTTGTTCCAGCATAATCCTTCCTGCTTGAAGGATCGCCCTTTCCGGGGTAAACGGAGAAAGACCTTTTGCGATAAGATCAACATTGACAAATTCCAAACATTCCACATAATCAGGAAGAAACTTTTTGGAAAAGGTTGTCTTCCCCGAGCCATTTGGGCCGGCAATGACATAGAGACTTGGTTTTTTGGTTTTATTCTTCAATCAACCTTTCCGTTTCCCACGTACAGAATCTCGTATAACGCATCAAACATCGTGTTTCGTGATTCGTGCTTGCACGCCAGAGTGAGTCGCTCGTTTTGAGAACAGGCTTAGGTTCGACCCGATATTTTTTCAATATTTGAATCCCCCACCCTGTCATACAAAAAACGTGTCGGTGTCCGTGTCACGTGTCCGTAGGAAAAGCATAGAGCAAAGAACATGGTGCATAGAGTGAATCAATCTTCTCCCACATAGTAAGTTTGCCCACTATATCAGAAACGCAATTAAATAACAATCAAATCGTGGCTCGTGCTGGTGTCAGTAACATAAGCATAACACCTAAGAAATGCGCAGTGTGAAAATTCAGGTAGGGAGATCCTGAACCACGCCATGCACCCCGTAGGGTGCATGATTAGTCCTGAACTCAATGTAGTTCAGGATAGGGTTCAGGGTTAGCCCTGCACCATACTAGAGTGCGTCCAACACTTCTTTGCATTATTTCTCAAGTCGTCATTCCCACGAAAGCGGGACTCCACTTGAAAAGACTGGATTCCGGATCGAGTCCGGAATGACAAACAAAGTGAAGGGACTTTTGACGCACTACACTAGGTACAGGGCAAGCACGGAGACGCGGCGATCTTCTTCCGTCGGGAGTTATTTGAATCATCGCTGAGAAAAAGGCGGCCAAGCTTCACGGGATTGCAGAAAGGACGCTCTTGATGAACGTTTCCATCCCCCAGTTATCGTCGTATGTCATGCCAAGCCGGACGATGACCAGTTTGTGGGAGGGGATAATCGCTATGATCTGTCCCTGATAGCCCATGGCAAAGAACGTGTCTCGGGGCAACTGCGGATACCTGCGACCGGCAGGATCGGAAGTCTTTCCCCTGTTCAGCCAGAAATGGGCGCCATACTGGCCCTTGGGGGCTGCGAGCGCCGGGGTGGTTGTATAAGCGACCCAACCTTCCGGAAGGATGCGTTGACCCTGCCAGACGCCGTCGTTCAGGAAAAGCAAGCCGAAGCGAGCGTAGTCGCGGGCCGTTGCATAAAGATACGATGATCCGATAAATGTCCCCGAGGCATCCGTCCCCCAAACGGCGCTGCGCATGCCGATCTTGTTGAACAGTTCGCGACGCGGGAAGGCCCAGTATTCCTCACGGTTTCCAAGGACATCGCGAATCATCCGGCAGAGGATGTTCGCCGTCCCCGACGAATAGCTCCAGACCGTGTCCGGCGACACGGAAAGGGGCTTGGATGCCGCGTACGCCCCCATGTCGGGCTTCAAGAACAGCATGATGTTGACATCCGATACGGGTCGCTCGGCATAGGCCTCGACCCACTCAAGCCCCGAACTCATCCGCAGAAGCTGGTCGACGGTGATGGCATGGCGTGGGTTGTCTGTCCTTCGCCATTCCGGCACAGGGGCCGGTGCCCTGAGTGAAATCTTATGTTTCCGCACAAGGATCCCTATGAGGGCATTGGTGACGCTTTTGGCCATCGACCAGCTCAAAAGAGGCGTTTCCTGCGAGATCCCCGAACCATAGCGTTCAACGATGAGGCGCCCGTCATAAACGATGAGCAGCGCGCGAGTATAAAGTTTCTTCTTCGGATCCGCCTCGATGAAAAGCTTATCCACGGCTGGTTTGAGCCTCGCCATATCAATATTCGTGGATGGCGGAGCATCGGGCATGCGGTCTCCCATGGGCCACGGTGTTGCTTTGAAATCGGCAGGCTCCGGATCGGGCATTACCGGCCTCCACTGGCGAATTGATTCCTCGGGGACGCCGGACAGGAGCACGGCTCCCAGTTTGTCGACATAGATTGCCTTCTTCTCGAACAGACCGATCCCAAGAAGGGAGCAGGTCACGCTTTTTTCGTTCCTGTCGATCTTCGCCTTGAAAAGCTTGAAGACAGGGCTAAAGCCGATGTCTTCTTGCTCGACCGCCCCTGGTTCACGCCCCGAAACGAACACTGCCGCGCACAAGGTTTTCGCCTTGAAGGCGGAGCCGATGGGAAGCTGTTGTATGTATTCCCTATTCTGGTAGCCCGCATAGACTGTTGCAGCACACAAAATGACGATGAAACCAAGGATGATTCTTTTCTTGGTAAATACCTTCATCTCCTGTTCCCCCTTTTGTCATGGCTAAAAGAACTCGAAGATCATCTCGCCCTGGTTGCCCTCATTCGTAACCCTTCAATTTGGAGGTGTCTATCGGATAGTAGCGCACGTGATTAACATGATCGTATGAGAGAAAGACAATGATGTCAATTTCGGAATAGAAGAGACAAGACACGGAGATAGGGGGACACGGGGACGCGGTGATGTAACCCCCCTCTTTCCCCCCTTAAGCTAAGGGGGGACGAAGAGGGGTTATGACACGGAGATATTGCTGACTGCGGAATTAAGTATACTTAACTCATTTTATCCAATGTTCAAACCACCCAGCGCTCAATCGGGGTTTCCAAAAATTCCCCCACTGGAATTCCTTGCTCTCCGACCAAGAGTTGACGTTTCACCCGAAAGGCTTTGGAGAAGGCTTCCATCCCGCGGAGACGCTCTCTTCTTCGCCCACTTTTTACCTCAAAGGCTGCAACATCATTCCCTGCCCGCAGGACAAAATCCACTTCCTGATTTCTTTCAAGCCAGTAAAAGACTTCCATGTTTTTTCCCCTTGTGCTGTTCACAAGATGCGCTCCTACTGCCGATTCAACCAGTCTCCCCCAATGATCACGGTCCTGTTGAGCGGCCTCAAGGGAAAGACGAAAGGATGCAGACACCAAAGCAGTGTTCAAGACCTGGATCTTGGGGCTCGACGACCGTTGCTTCACCCGTTTCCCGGAAAACTTTGACAATCCCGAGATCAGCCCCGCCCCGTTGAGCAGATCGAGGTAGTGCGCCAGGGTGGTCGTATTTCCAGCGTCGTGCAACTGTCCAAGCATTTTTTGATACGAGAGCACCTGCCCTGAGTAGTCGCAGCACAGCTGAAACAGTCGCCGAAGCAGAGCAGGTTTATCGACACGGGTTAGGAGGAGAATATCCCGCGAGATCGTCGTCTCGATGAGTGAATCGATGATATACCTGGACCAACGTTCATGCTCATCGATGAGCCCGGCCGCACCTGGATAGCCTCCGTACAAAATATATTGCTCTACATTCCAACTGAAGGCCTCCCTCATCTCGGCATAAGACCAGTGAGTTACAGGAATGATTTCAAAGCGTCCCGCTAAACTTTCCGTTAAACCTCTCTGAACAAGGAGGGGCGAAGATCCGAGAAGGACCACCTTCAGGGGGAGACCCGAACGGGTATCCTCATCCCAAAGGCGTTTGATGATCTCGGACCATTCTGAAACTTTTTGAGTTTCGTCGAGGATCAGAAGGGCGCCTTTCCTTCTATTCTTCTCATTGATTTTTAGACGGGCGATTTCCCACTGCTGGACCAACCAGGTACGATCCCGCAAGGTGGGCTCATCGGCTGTTACGAAATGAACGGGGATAGAGACAGCTTCCGTCAGTTGGCGAGCCATCGTGGTTTTCCCAACCTGCCTCGGTCCAGCGAGAACCTGGATGAACCGTCTGGGCTCTTGAATGCGCTTTAACAAAGTATGAAAGATCGCTCGCTTGTACAATTCCCCTCCCGCCGTATAACAAATTACTCAATATCCTGAGTATTATTACTCAATGTAATTAGCAAATCAAGTGGCTTGGCAAATGCTGAACGCGGAATAGGATATCACAATTTGTGATACCCTTTGACCGGCGGGTGCCTCGCCAGCCCCGCCTTGAAGGCGGGGTCAAGGGCACAACTAAAACAACATTTCTTTTGCTCGCATCACGCTCGCCGCTGCGTGCCCGCGGAAGCCTCGCCGTGCCTGCCCCGTCCTAATGGGGTGGGCGGGGAACTTCACTTATCAAACTATACCTCTCAATTTTTCAGGAGCCCGTTATATCGTGATTCGTGACCATGTCCCCCTCAACCCACTGGGGCCGAAAACGGCGTGTCACGTGTCCGGAAGAAAAACATAGCGCCCTAACAAATGCGGATTTTGGAATTAACAAGGAATCGACAATAAAGGAAACAATAAAATCTCCCCTCGCCCCTCTTTGCCAAAGAGGGGTAATTCCCCCGTTTAGTAAAGGAAGGGGGAGGGATTTGATTTGGGGAGGGCAAGTATAGAGAATCAGGCAAAAGGCTAAGGCTCCTTTCTTTCAAGATCTTCAATCATCTCGAAATCTTCATCGTACGAATAGATTTCGCGGAGACCATGATTTTTCATAAAGACTGCGTTGTAAGCGTCAATGAAATCAATATTTTTCCTCGCATAAAGGACAAAGGCGTCTGCCAGGGCATCCTTATCAGGAATGAATAGATTTTCTGTACCCAGAATCACAGAGACCTTTTCAATGACTTCGGCTTTCGGCACCTTGTAATAAGACAGGAGTGTCCATATCAACTCGGCAATCACCATGCCCGATGTTGAAATGGCTATTTCCCCTTCCAAAGCCTTCTTGAACATCATCCTGCATCTCTCATACTTCGAAGGGTCATCTTTGGTGAGATATCTCAGAAATACATTGGTGTCGACGAATTTATTCTCCATGGATTCAACCCCTCGTGGCGACTCTCCTGGCAATTCGCCTTTTAACCTCTTCCCTGACTTTCTTGAAATCGGTTGGCTTTTCTCTGTCCATCATCTTCACGGAGCCACCGATGTCAAAGAGATTTCCCTTTAACGGTTGAATAATTGCCCGGTTGCCTTCGACCACGATGATCACCTTCTCGGAAGGGTGGAGGTTTAAGGCCTTCCTGACCTCTTTTGGAATGGTCATCTGGCCTTTGGAGGTAAGTACGGCTATAGGCATTTTGTCCTCCTTTTTTATTATTTTCTGCCATTATAAGATATTTCTTACTTTTTTGCAATAATCCTATTTCCCATGTTTTTCGACATATGCGGATTGGTGAATGGGAGTACGGAACAGAGAGGAGAATTTAAAGAATGCCAGATCACGAATCACGCTTGCGCGCCCTGCCTCCGCCGAAGCGACTTCGCGAGGCAGGCGTAGCGCTTCAGCGCGCAGGCACGAGTCACGTATCCCGATTCACGGAGTAGTATAAAATGGACAGCAAGTGGACCAGTGAGTCTCGATGTCACGGCCATCAAGCTTAAACCGTACCCGCACACTCCAGAAATATCTGGTAAGTGGGGTCAAAGGACTCTCAATTTTATGTGAAGAGTTTTCTAACTGCGTTCGACTATGGATGATATCCTCATTGGGTAATGCGTTGTCGCTTCCATCTTTTCGCCCGTATCACCGGGAGTGTTTTCTCTATATCCCTTGCATTGTCTCCATCCAAACATGAGGGCAGCCCTTTCGATGTCGGTTGCTACCTTTCTTTCCAAGTCTTTTTCTGAGCCAATAACAAAGACATCAGTTCTATTGAAATCTCACCCACCCTTACCGTTCACGCATCAACATAACGCATAGAGCATGGCGCAAAGCGCATAGCGTGAGTTCATTATCGTGAAGCGTGAGGCGCAAGGGGTAAGTCGTAAGACGGAAAAAACAAAAAAGCCCATCCTATTAATACCGTGATTCGTGTCCGCAAATCATTGATAAACAAAAAAGCCCATTCGTTTTGAGAACAGGCTTAAGTTCGATCCCACAATTTTTCAACTTTGATTTTTCCGTCTTCCCGGACCCTTAAGGTTTGCCATTCGTAGTTTTCGCGGTCGACAACTTTTTCGATACTCTAAATCAAGCATTGGCCCATGTATAAGTAATGTTTTTAACTTCCATATCCAATTCCCCATCTGAATCTTTAAGAACGATTCGAACACAATTTTTTAAATCCTCTAAAAACTCTCTTGAATCGACCAGCAGGCTTCCCCATTCCTCGCTCCTGGGACTCAAGACATGGACTCTGACACGGTTAGTCTCTCTTCTCGACCATCCCCACCCATCTATGAAGACGATAACGTTGTCGCGGTTATTGCCGACCGGGGAATTTAAACCCTGGCCTTGAGAGCCTGTATCTCCTATCCTTGAAACAGTCATCCATACAATTTCAAAATCCCCAAATTTCTCAATGCTCTTCTTCATACCTGCCTCCAATGGGCAAAATTAAGCATTTTCCGTTCCAAAAGACAAACACCTCGTAACCTATTAATCAAGAACATGTTTTTAAGTTATTGGATAAGATCAGGGTGGTCAAAAAGTGGCCAAAATGCCGACAAACTGATTTTTTTGCACTTCGGGAAGCTTTTATTCAGACCTGGCTAATCATTTGTGTGAAGGACTAGACGGATGTGGGTGGGCAACTGGGTTTTGCCCATTGACCCAAAGTGGTGTGGGTTAGTTCTTATAGCCCGGGATTAATTGTGTTTATTGAATTCGACTGTCGTGGTCAAGAATTGGCCAAAAGTGGCCTAAGCCTGATGGATTGTGTAAAAACGGATACACGGAGAAACGGAGATAGGACATGGGGAGTTAGGGTGAATGTGAGAACCTTATTGAGATATTTGGGTAAAGCTGGTAAAGTATATACGGAATGCGGAAAAGGAGGTTATGAAAATGAAGGCATCTACTAAAAAGGTCTCTGATATGACGGTTGATGAACTCAAGTCCGTCATCCACGAGGTGATAGCCGAAGACATGGAGGCCTGGCGGGAGACATTCGAAATTATGGCTGACAAGAAATTGATGAGGCAAATCAAGCAGGCCGATTTGGATTGGGCATCAGGTACCAAAGACTCCTACGTTTCATGGAATGACCTGAAAAATGTATAAAGTAATCCTTCACAAGAATGCTGCGAAATATTACAGAAACGCTGGTAAGAAGCTGTAAGGTAGGATCAATACAGCCGTTGATATCATCCTGGAGAATCCCCGTTATCATGTGCATATTAAGAAATTGGAAGGTGAGCTTAAGGATATGTATCGCTACAGGCTCGGTAACCTAAGGATTCTTTACGAGGTTCACGAGGATATCAAGACCATCCGAATAAAGGCTATAGAGGCAAGGGGATCTGTTTACAGGTAACTGCGATGGGTCAATTCTGTAGGATCCGTCGCTGAATTCTTCCACCTATTTTCCCTTCAGAAATCTTATCTACCTCATTTCAGGGGATGAGAGAAGAAGAGACGCGGTGTTGAGGAGAATAAATCATCCATAAGAAGGTTTATCATTAATTATTGCAGAGGACAGAGATCAAAACCGATCCCTCAAGGATTTTAGAAATCTGCTGGAGTTTTGGTAAGGCAAAAATCGTCAGAATTTCTCGAGCATGGATCGTCTTTCCAGTTTAATCAAGTCATCTATTGATTCCTGTTTTTGAAAGCTGCATCAAAGGGGTTATTTGTAAAGGTGCTTTTCTGTTTCTGCCTTTTTTCCCCTCTCCTCTCTTCCCTCTTGCTCTCCGCCGCCTTTGGGACTTCACGGGGTTTGAGCGGACTGTCCTTCATGGAAAGGGAAATCCGCCTTCTTTCGAGGTCCACATCCAGCACCGTTACCAATACTTTTTGATGAACCTTCACGACCTCCGCCGGGTTTTTCACAAAACGGTTGGAAAGTTCGCTGATATGGACCAGCCCGTCCTGATGGACGCCAATGTCGACAAAGACGCCAAACGCCGTAAGATTCGTCACAATTCCAGGAAGCTTCATCCCGGGTTTTACGTCCTCTATCTTTTCAACCCCTTCTGCGAATCGGAAGGCTTCAAACTCCTCACGCGGATCGCGGCCGGGTTTGGAGAGTTCCGATAGGATATCATTTAACGTAGGGAGGCCCACCTTGTCCGTGATATATTGTTTCAGATTGATTCTCTCCCGGAGCTTCTCCTCACGCATCAAATCCAGCACCGAGCAGCCCAGATCCCTTGCCATGGCATCCACAATGGGATAGCTTTCCGGGTGGACCGCGCTTCGATCCAGCGGGTTTTCTCCATCCCTGATGCGCAAAAAACCCGCGGCCTGCTCAAAGGCTTTGGGTCCCAGACGGGGTACCTGCTTCAATCCTTCTCTCGATTGAAACGGACCGTATGTATTCCGGTACTCCACGATCCCCTTTGCAAGCTGGGGTCCTAACCCCGAGATATAGGTCAGTAGCTGCTTGCTGGCTGTATTGACTTCGACGCCCACACGGTTCACAGAGCTGGCCACCACATCATCAAGACTGTTCTTCAGCGCTCCCTGGTCCACATCGTGCTGGTACTGGCCAACGCCGATTGACTTCGGGTCGATCTTGACCAGCTCTGCCAGAGGGTCCATCAGCCTCCGGCCGATAGAGACCGCTCCGCGCACGGTCACATCCTGATCAGGAAACTCCTCCCTTGCCACCTCCGACGCTGAATAAACCGATGCGCCACTCTCGTTGACCATCACCACCTGAATGTTCTTCGGGAGATCGAGGCTGCGGATGAACGTTTCCGTCTCCCTTCCTGCTGTGCCGTTCCCCACGGCAATGGCCTCTATGCCGAAGCGCTCGCACATCTCACGCATCTTTGAGCCTGCCTCGGCCGCCCCCTTTTCGGACTGCAGGGGATAAATGGTTTCGGTATGTAAGAGCTTCCCCTGGCGGTCGAGACAGACCACCTTGCAACCGGTCCGGAAACCGGGATCGATGGCAAGGACATTCTTCTGGCCCAGCGGCGGAGCAAGAAGAAGTTGACGGACGTTCTCGACAAAGACCCTGATCGCTTCCTCATCTGCCCGCTTCTTGGTTGCCAGCCGAATCTCACTCTCCATGGAAGAAGAGAGAAGTCTCTTGTAGCTATCGTGCACGGCGCTCCTCACCTGCTCGGATACAGGCCCTTCCCCTTTCACAAAAAGACAATCGAGGATTTCCAGGGCCTCCTCTTCGGGGGGGATCACCCTCAGCGTGAGAAAACCCTCCTTCTCCCCTCGCCTCATGGCAAGAATCCTGTGGGATGGCGCTGTGCTCACCGGCTCTTCCCACTCAAAGTAATCCCTGTACTTGATTCCTTCAGACTCCTTCTCCGGAATAACCTTTGACTTAAAAACAGCCTTTGATGAATAGAAATCACGCATCCTGGTCCGGGCCGTCTGATCTTCATTCACCCATTCTGCGATGATATCACAGGCTCCTGCGAGGGCGTCTTCCGCGGAATCAACCCCTTTTTCAGGATCGACGAAGGCAGCTGCCTCGGCCAACGGGTCGATGTCCTCCTGTGCAAAAAGAAGCTGGGCCAAAGGTTCCAGTCCCTTTTCTTTGGCGATGGTTGCCCGCGTCCGGCGTTTCGGCCGGTAAGGCAAATAAATATCCTCCAGAACGACCATGGTCTCCGCCGAAAGGATCTTCTCCTCTAACTCATCGGTGAGCTGTCCCCGCTCCTCTAAAGATTTGAGGATGGCCTCACGCCGCTTGTCCAGCTCCATGAGCTGATTGATCCGGTCGCGAACCGCTGTGATGACGACCTCATCCAGAGAGCCTGTGGCTTCCTTTCGGTATCGGGCGATAAAGGGGACCGTCGCCCCTTCGTTCAAAAGGTCTGCCGTGGCCTGGACCTGTTTCTCGGTGAGACTCAGCTCTTTCGCAATCTTAGGAATATGGGCTTCGTTCATAACCTCCCTCAAGAAAATGACAAACAGCGTGCGGAGACTTCGGATGAGGCAATCGTAACAAAATATGGATGGAGGTTCAATGATGGATCGGGGGAAAGAAAGATGGGGAGACACAGCGAAACGGAGATGAGGAGAGACCGAAACAAAGCCTGCAACATCACTCAAGGTCGGCAGACTCTTTTATAATTACATCTGGAGATGACGCG
>Ga0335081_10011289_pt1 | contig 14441 bp, 15 predicted proteins | sample Lox_Sample_35_FD_206713 | JGI IMG/M metagenome (GOLD analysis project Ga0335081, IMG submission 206713) | Soil microbial communities from Loxahatchee National Wildlife Refuge, Florida, United States - Lox_Sample_3.5 | ecosystem: Environmental > Terrestrial > Soil > Wetlands | place: USA... | reverse complement strand
CGGTCCTGCACAATGTCGAACTCGGGTTGGAGGTGCAGCGCCGCAAGCCGGCGGAGCGACGCGAACAGGCTCTGGCGCTGCTGGCGCAATGCAAACTGGAAAAATTCGTCCACTTTTATCCGCACGAAATATCAGGTGGCATGCGGCAGCGCGCTGCGCTTGCCCGCACGCTCGCGCTCAACCCGGACGTCCTGTTGCTCGATGAGCCGTTCTCGGCGCTCGACGCGCAGACCCGCGTTCTGCTGCGGGGCGATCTCGCACGTATGCTGCAACAGCACGGCCGCACCACGCTGCTCATCACCCACGATATCGTCGAAGCGCTCGCGCTTTCTGACCGCATCGTGGTGATGTCGCACCGGCCCGGCACGATCCTGCGCGAGATTCTGGTCGACCTGCCGCACCGTGACGATCCGTTCCAACGCACGCTCGATCCTAAGGTTAGTGAGTACGTCGCCGAAATTTGGGATATGCTGAAAATCGTCGAATAAGAAAGGGATGGCCATGAAGCCTCAACATACTGCTCTGCTTGCTCTCGCGATGAGTGTCGCAATGGCCGTGCCGCAGGCGCGCGCTGCCGACACCGTCAAGTTTTTGCTGCCGACGGTGACGGAGCTGCCTAGCTTCGCGCCGTGGGTCCTTGCCAAATCGGAGGGCTATTACGCGGCGGAAGGCCTCGATGTGCAATTCCTCGTCGGCCGCGGTGGCGTCGACGTCGCGACGCAGGTTGGCGCCGGCAATGCCGACATGGGCGAGGCGACAGGCGACACCACCATTTTCGTGCGCGGTAACGGCGTGCCGGTGAAGACAGTCGCGGTGCTGGGCGGCGGCGGGCTGATGCAACTCGTGGTCCGCAATGACTCGGGAATCAAGGATCTGAAAGGTCTCCGCGGCAAGCAAATCGCGGTCATCGCCTACACTGATTCCACCTATTACATCCTCCAAGGCATGCTGGCGACTGTTGGCATGAACAAGAACGACGTCAAGGCGCAGGCCGTGGGCATCGCCGCGGTGATGCAACTTGTCAGCAACAATACTATGCCGGCGGGCACGTGCAATCCGGAATGCGCCACCACCATTCAGGACAATGTTCCGGGCGTCAAAGTCTACCTGTCGTCGGACTACACGCCGAGCATGGCCCAGGCGATGGTTGCCTCCGACAAGATGATCGCGGAACGGCCGGACGTCATCCGCAAAGTCGAGCGGGCGACCTACCGCGCCTGGTCGGAAATACGCAAAGACCCGGTGAAGATGGCGGGCGTGTATGTGGCCGCGGTGCCGAGTCACCATGGCCAGGAAGCCTATCTCGGCCGCGTCTTCCAGAACTACGAGAAGTGGGTGTATTCCGGCAAACAAAAGAAGACCTGGGCGATGGATCCGGAACGGCTCAGCAAGCTCGAGGATCTCTATCTGTCGCAGGGTGTGATTCCCAAAAAGATTCCGGTCGATCAACTCTACACCAACGACTTCCTGCCGCAGTGACGCGGCGAACGGCGTCTCGGAGCGGCCATGACGCGGCTTGAGATATTTCTGAGCACGTGTTTGTGCGTCGTCCTCCTTGCCGCCTGGCAATGGGGATTGGAGGCGGCCGCGGTGCCGAGCTTCATTTTTCCCAACCTGTCGCGGGTCGTCGCCGAATTCATCCGCATGGTGCAGTACGACAACGTCCTGCATCATCTCGCTATCACCACCGTGACAGTGCTGATCGGGTTCGCTCTCGGCACGTCGATCGGCATGGTTGCCGGTTACGTTCTCGGCGTATCGCGTACTGCCGAGGTGGTGCTATCGCCCTACATTCTCGGCATGCAGATCGCACCCAAGGTGGCGTTCGCACCGCTGTTCATCATGTGGCTCGGCTACAATATCTATCCGAAGATCGTGGTTGCGGTGTTGATCGTGTTCTTCCCTGTCATGATCAACGTCATGGTGGCGGTGCGCAACGTCGACCGGGACATGTTCAATCTGGTTCGCTCGTTCACTGCGACCCGCATGCAGGTGTTCTGGAAGGTCGAGTTCCCGGCGTCCCTGCCGGCGCTGTTCTCGGGGCTGCGAATCGCCGCCACATTGGCGGTAATCGGCGTCTCGGTGGGCGAGATGGTCGGCGGCAGCGACGGGCTCGGTTATCTTCTCATTTACGGCCAGGGCCAAGCCGATACCGCGATGGTGTTCGTCGCCATCATCCTGCTGACGCTCGTCGGCATCATTGCCTATCTGTGCGTCGTGCTGGTCGAGAGCCGGGTGTTGAGCTGGATGCCCAGGCAGGCTCTGGCCTGAGGCCCGCGATCGGCCGCCGCGCAATCAATCGTCAACATCAAAAGCAAAACGCCATGCCTTACTGTCCGGCAAACGGAATTCAGCTCTACTACGAGGTTCACGGCGACGGACCGCCTGTTGTTTTTGTCCACGGCGCCGGCGGCAATCACGCCAGCTGGTTTCGCCAGACTCTGGCGTTTGCGGTCAGCCACCGCGTCATCGTCTATGACCAGCGTGGCTTCGGCAATTCGAGGGATCCGGAAAAGCGCGGCCGCTCGGCAATGGTCGACGATCTCGCCGCGCTGCTCGATCATCTGAAAATCGAGCGGACCGTTCTGGTTGCGCAGTCGCTCGGTGGCGGCACAAGCGCGGGCTTGACCGTTCGCGATCCGCGCCGCGTTGCCGGGCTCGCGCTGTGCGACACCCTCGTCGCCATGCGGTTGCCGCCCGACGTCGTCGCCACCATGGAGGATGTGCAGAAACGCACTACCGGCCTGCCGCAGACCATCCGCGTGCTCGGGCCCAAGACGCGCGAGCGTCATCCCGATATGGCGCTGCTCTACACGGAACTGGCAAGCTTCAACGCCTACAACGTTGCCAACATGCCGGGCATGTTCGCCGGCGTCGAAGTGGCCGCACTGGCCGCGACTGGAGTTCCCATCCTTTACGTTGTCGGTTCGGACGACATTCTCTATCCGCCGGACTGCGTCCGCCGCGTTCAGGCGCTCGTACCCAATTCGACGCTCGTTGAAATTCCAGGAGTGGGCCACTCGGCCTATTTCGAGGATTTTGTGACGTTTAACCGCCATCTCGCCGCGTTTCTGGAGCGGATCTGCCGCACTTGAGGCAGCCTCGGCAACATCCAGGGTCACTCAAAGCCCGCCGCAATCACGCGCCGGACCCGCATGCGCCGCCCGATCACTACGGTCGCGACCACGGCGGCAGCGTAAGCCAGCGTCGTCAGCATACGCCGGCCAAGCCAAACGCCAGCCCGAGTTTCTTGCTGTGTGCCAACATATCCTGGCGAGCAGAGGCGAACCGGCAATCTCCCTACGGCCAAGGCTCTGGGCGCGCAACTCTCTGATGACGAAACCGCATCGTCGCGGCGCGACAGCTGCTCTATAAGGTTGGAATTACGGATCGAATCGGTTGAGCGCATGGCATTTCGTCTTCCCCCGCTGAGCTCGCTTCGCGTGTTCGAGGCTGCCGCCCGCCATAACAGCTTTCGCAAGGCGGCCGACGAACTCAATCTCACGGCGAGCGCAGTCAGCCATGGCATCCAGACGCTGGAAAATTGGCTCGGCGTCGAGCTGTTTCATCGCGGGCCGCGCGGGCTGCAGTTGACCGATGCCGGCAAACGGTACGCGCCGATGGTCAACGAGGCGCTCGCCGTTCTCGCCAAGGCGACCGAGCAATTACCTGGGCGCAAGGCGACCGGAACGCTGTCGATCAGCAGCGCGCCCACCTTCGCTCACAGGATTCTGCTGCCGCGGCTCCCGCTATTTTCCGCGCAATGTCCCGGCCTGCGCGTGACCATCGATACGTCGCAGCGATTCGTCGATCTTGCGCTCGATGACGTCGACATCGCTATTCGCTTTGCCTCTACCAAAAAGCCGGAACCGAACTGGACATTGCTGGCGACGGAAGCGCTCACGCCGGTTTGCAGTCCAGCGCTGAGAAAGCAGTTTGGCGGAGCCGAGGACAGAACTGTGCTGTCGCGCATGCCGCTGATCCATGTCACCGCGGCTTCGACCGACTGGGCGCACTGGTTTACTGAAAACGGATTGGAGGTGCCGCCCTCGATCAGCGACGGCCTTCGAGTCGATAACATTCAGATGGCGTTCGACGCGGCGATCCGAGGCCTCGGCGCCGTGCTGGGCCGCTCGCCGCTTGTTGACGACGATATGGCGAATGGCCGTCTGGTGCCGCTGCCCGGACGCACGGTTCCGAGTGGCAATGCCTACTGGCTGGTCACGGCTCAAACCGAATTTCAGAAGCCGGAGGTCAAGCAGTTCCGGCGCTGGCTGCTGTCTGAATTCGAGGACGGCGGCACGCAACAGCCCGCAAAGCCAGCGTCCACTGAACCGCGACCTGCTCGCCGCGCCAAGCGGTGACCAGCCGCCGTCGCGTGGCGATTAAAAAAATTCAATCGCGGGTGAAAAGCTCGCGCGTGCAGCGGCACGGCAGCGGCGCTTAGTCTCCGCCATGCAACTGGAATTCGATGCGCTACGCGCGGGTGGCGAAGGTGGCTTGCGTCCCGCTTGCCCGGTCTTACACTCTCGTGACCGAGCAGCGGCGGATGCATCCATCGCGGTGCGGGACAGGCCGTTGACCGCATCCGACTGGCGTCTAATGCTCACCTTTCTGCGGCGAATCCATCGTGACGATCTGCGCCGGCGTTTCGGACATCCCTTCGATATCGACGACGAGACCACAGCGCGGCGGTTCTTCGACGTCAGAGCTGGCGGCGAAGTCTCCTGGGCGATGGACGCAGCGGGAGCAATCGCCGGCGTCACGCATCGCGTCATGGTCTCGCCGGACGAGGCTGAAATTGCCGTGCTGGTGCGGTCCGATTGCCAGCGCCGCGGCATCGGACAATTCCTGATCACGGCGCTGTTACGGCGCGCGGAGCGGCAGCACCTGAAAACACTCTATGCCGTCGTGCAGCGCGACAATCGCGCGGTGCTGCGGCTTGCGGCCAAGATCGGCTACACGTGCCGCACGTCGGCTGCTCTGACCGTCGAACTGGTCTTCGACCTCAGCCAAAGCAGGCGATAAAGCCGGTCCGCACCATCTCAAAAAACAGCGTCGTGCAAAAATAAGCCCACAGCGCGACGGCGCCCGAAAGTGCCGTCACGGTGCCGCCGGCTATGAAAAAGAGCGGCAGAAGCGATGCCTCTGCCGTCTCTTTGTTACTCGTTTTCATGGCCGTCATCGGATCCCGCGCGCGAACAAGGGCCGGCTAAGCCGGCACCGGCGCTGCGCGCCCCACCGGCTGCTCCTTGATCGGCATGTTGATCAGCCCCGACATGATGCCGAGCAGGATCGACAGCCACCACACCGGCGTGTACGAGCCGAACCGGTCGTAGACGAGACCACCCAGCCAGGCGCCGAGAAAGCCGCCGACCTGATGGCTGAAAAACGCGAACCCGGCCAGCGTGCCGAGCCAGCGCGTGCCGAACATGACCGTGATGATGCCATTGGTCGGCGGCACGACCGACAGCCAGATCAGCCCCATGACCACGCCGAATGCGATACAGGTGAACGGCGTCACCGGGAACGAGATGAAGGCGAAGATTGCGATCGCGCGCATGAAGTAATTGAACGACAAGAGGTGGCGTTTCGGCATTCGGTCGGAGAGAAAGCCATAAAGCACCGATCCGGCGATGTTGAACAACCCGATCGTCGCCAACGTCCAGCCGCCGACCTGGGCCGACAAACCGCGATCGACCAGATACGCCGGCAAGTGCACGGTGATGAACGCGAGCTGGAATCCGCAGGTGAAGAAGCCGATCACGAGCAGGACGTAGGAGCGGTGACCGAACGCTTCGGAGAGCGCCTGCCGCAACGATTGCTGCTTGGCATCGGATGCATCGGCCGGCTTCGGCGTTGCCAGAGCGAGCGACAGCGGCAACACGGCCAGCATGCTGACGGCAAACATCATCAGGGTCCGTTGCCAGCCGAACGAGTCGATGAGGCCGACCGAGAGCGGCGAATAGAGGAATTGCCCGAACGACGCAGCCGCCGTGCCGAGGCCGAAGGAGAGCGAGCGCCATTGCGGCGGCACCAGTTTGGCAAACGTCGCCAGAATCATCATGAACGATGTGCCGGAAAGGCCTAAGCCGATCAGCAGACCGGCCGACAGATCGAGCGCCGGAGCACCGGTCGCGTGCGCCATGAGAGCAAGCCCCGCAGCGAACATGAGTCCGCCGACGCACATGACGCGTGCTGCTCCGAACCGGTCGGCAACAATGCCGGCCAGCGGCTGACCGACGCCCCACAGCAGATTCTGCAGCGCCAGCGCGAATGCAAACACATCGCGGCCCCAATGGTTGGCAAACGACATTGGGGTAAGAAAGAAGCCGAGCGAAGAACGGGGCCCGAACGACATCAGCGAGATCAGGCAGCCGCAGCCGACGATGAGCAACGGCGAACGCCAGTTTCCCGCGACCTGTCTGGTGCCGGATGGCGCCGCGTTGGGTTGAACAGCGATACTTGTCATATTTTGCCTCGTGCCAAATGGTCGAGAAAGGCTCGGACACTAATCCGCCGAGGCCGCGAGGCATGAATGAATAATTCTAATGCGGCGAACAGTTTTTATCGCGCGCGGCCGGCGGCGGCCGTTCTGCTAAAAGAATGGCTGCCCGAACGGGATGTGAAGCAATGACCGAAACAAACAAACCCTCTGAGTCGCCGCCGAATATCGAGTTCTGGTTCGAGTTCGGCAGCAACTACAGCTACCTCAGCGTCATGCGAATCGAGGATGCAGCTCGCGGCTACGGCGTTCGCATCATCTGGAAACCGTTCCTGCTCGGACCGATTTTTCGTGCGCTCGGCATGGAGAATTCGCCGTTCGTGCTGCAAAAGGAGAAAGGCGCCTACGTCTGGCAAGACATGGTGCGGCAGTGCCGCAAGTACGGCCTGCAATGGACGAAGCCCACCGTGTTTCCGCGAGTCGGCGTGTTGCCGGCGCGCATAGCACTGTTAGGCGCCGAGAAGCCATGGATCGGCGCATTCTGCCGCAACGTCATGGAGCGCAATTTCGTCCACGATCGCGACATCAACGGGTCCGACAGCATGACCGAGATTTTGACCGGGCTCGGCCTTCCCGCCGCTGAACTTTTGGCCCACGCACAGAGCGAGCCCGTCAAGACGCACTTGCGCGAGCAGACCGAGCAGGCTCGCGCCCGCGGCATATTCGGCGCGCCGATATTTTTCGTCGGCGGCGACATGTTCTGGGGCAACGACCGGCTCGACGATGCACTGGCCCATGCGGCGGGGCGCTGACCGGTCTGTTGCAGCGCGCGGCAGTGAACTCTATCCGCGGTCGGCGCGGCGCTGGTCGTCGGGTTTGGCGAGGATCAGCGACCAGAACACCTTGTATTTCGATTTCGGCGCGTAAACCGCGGCGATGCCCATTTTGGTCACCGCCGAATTGAGCATGTTGGCGCGGTGATCCGGCGACGCCCGCCAGCCGGAAAAAGCTTCCGCCAGGGTGTCGTAGCCGGCAGCGATGTTCTCGACTGCAACCGCGGCATCGAAGCTCTGGATACGCTGCTGGAACGGCCGCCAGACGTTGTGATCGAGTTTGTTGCGCTCCGCCATGGCGCGCGCCTGCTGCTCCGCAAGCTTCATCAATTCCGGATCGATGCTGACCGGTCCGAGTCCGTTATTGGTGCGATAGCTGGAGATCACGGCCTGCGCCGCCGCGACGTTGAGCTTGGCGTCGGCGGTCGCCAGATGTTCATTGAAGCCCGGCAAGCCGCCAATCGGATTGTCATTACCGGCGCAGCCCGCGAGCGCCGCAGCTATCACAAGGCCGCAGCCGATTGCCGCAGCCGTTCGCCGGATCATGGATCAGTCCCCCAACGGTCCGACAATGACGGCACGAAAGTGTCGGAACCATGAAAGCAACGCACCGGCCAAATCCAAACCAAATCTGCTCAAAGTCCAGGCCAAGCCCAAGCCAAATCCTTCATGCGGCCGCTCGGCTCACCCGATGCTCAGCATTCAGTAAGGAATCATTTACCATTCCTTAACTGCAAAAAAACAGGTTGGCGAATACCTTTCATCGATTCAATTCGATGCCGGTGCGATGCCTTCTGCTGCCAGTCGATCGAAGCTGAGCCGCCACTGGGGTCCGGTCGCCGCAGCGGGCGGCCTGGGATTTGCTGTCGGAGCGGGCAGCCTCGCGCTGTTCGGGCGTGATTGGCTTGTCCACGCGCTGGAGCAGGCGTCCGGGCCGACCGCCGCGCTTGCCGCCGGCGCGATGCTGGCATGCGTCGCCATGGGCCTCGCCGCCGCCGCGACCATCACGCGGGTGCGCGCCCAGTACCGCTTGATCCGCTCTGCGCTCAACAGCATGACGCAAGGCCTGTGCATGTTCGACAGCGCCGCGCGCCTCGTGCTTTGCAACGAACGCTACATCGAAATGTACGGCTTGCGGTCCGAACAGGTGCCACGCAATACGCCGCTACGACAGCTCTTGGTGGAGCGCACCGCGGCCGGCACGTTTACCGGCGACCCTGATGCCTATGTGGCGGAATGCCTCAAGCAGGTCGCCGAGGGCCGCACCGAAACCAAAACCGCGGCGATCAAGGACGGCCGCATCGTCTCCCTGGTGAGCGGGCCGATGGCGGGCGGCGGCTGGCTCGCGACGCACACCGACGTGACCGATCAATTGTCGGCAGAAAAGGAGCGCGACGCGCTGCGCCAGCGCGAAGAACGGCGCCGCGCCATCGACTCGGCGATTTCATCGTTCCGCGCGCGGGTCGAAAGCACGCTCAACAGCGTGCGTCAAAGCGCTACTGCGATGAAAGCCGCGGCCAAGACGCTGCTGGCCACGTCCGACCATACGCTGAAACGCACCGAGGGCGCGGTGCACGGCTCCAACGAGGCTTCCGCCAACGTCGAAACCGCAGCCACCGCTGCGGCCGAGCTGTCGAGTTCGATCCGCGAGATCAGCCGGCAGCTCAATCAGGCGAGCGATGTCGTGCGTAGCGCGGCCGCCGACGCCAACGCCACCAACGAAGACATCTCGGCACTCGCTCAGGTCGCCGCCAAGATCGGCGATGTCGTCAAGCTCATTCAGGACATCGCCGGGCAGACCAATCTGCTCGCGCTTAACGCCACCATCGAGGCGGCGCGCGCCGGCGAGGCCGGCCGCGGCTTCGCGGTGGTCGCTTCCGAAGTCAAATCGCTTGCCGTGCAGACCGCAAGGGCCACCGAGGAAATCACCCGCGAAATTCTTTCGGTGCAGAGCTCCACCAGCAACGCAGTGGCGGCGATTCGCGCCATCACCCAGCGCATGCAGGACATCAACTATTACACCACCGAGGTCGCCGGCGCGGTGGAGCAGCAGGAAGCCGCCACCGGCGAAATCTCGCACAACGTCGCCAGCGCCGCGACCGGCGCCAAGTCGATCGTCCAGGCGCTCGACGAAGTGGCGGGCGGCGTTACCCAGACGCGCAGTTCGGCGCAGACCATGCTCACGGCGTCCGAGCAGGTTGAAGAGGCGACCGAAAAGCTGCGCGGCGAAGTCGCGGCCTTTCTCAGCACCGTCGCCGCGTAGCACGCTGCGCTCGCGTCTCCCTTGTCGCGCACACATTTTCCGGTCATATCGCTCCATTCCGGGGCGAAAGCGGCATGGACAGGCTTCAAGTCGGTGATCTGAACATCTCCGTCAGTGATGCCGGCAATGGTCCGCCCGTGGTGCTGCTGCACGGCTTTGCCTGCGGCAAACGCATGTGGCTGCACCAGATCCGCGCGCTGAAACCGCGCTTCCGCGTCATCACTTATGATCAGCGCGGTCACGGCCTGACCGACGCACCGTCGGCGGCGCAGCGTTTTTCGGCAAGCCTCTTGGCGCGCGACCTCGTTGGCGTACTCGACGCACTCAACATCGAACGCGCGGCCATAGTCGGCTTCTCGCTCGGCGGCGGACCGGCGCTCGCACTTGCCGCCAGCAAACCGGAGCGCGTGTCCCGTCTCGTGCTCGCCGATGTCGGCGCCGGTGCCGACGACCCCATCAAGCTCGAGTCGATGGCGCGGCGCTGGGGCGATCTCATCGGGCGCGGCGCGGTCGACGAACTGGTGTGCGAGATGCTGCGCAGCGAACTTTTCAAGATATATGCGCGGCGCAATTCGCGTCGCCGCAATCATATGGCGGCGCTGATCCGCGCCACGCCGATCGACGGACTGCGCTTCACCCTCTCCGAAGTGCTGGCCAGGCGCAAGTCTTTGTTTCGGCTGACCGGCACGCTCAAATCCATTCGCGTACCGACGCTGGTCATGGTCGGACAGCACGATTACGTGTGCAGCAAAGCGGCGCGGCTCGCGGCGCAGACCATTCCTAATGCAACGCTCAAAATCATCGACAACAGCGGCCACATGTCGCCGCTGGAACAGCCCGCGGCGTTTAATGCCGCGTTGCTCGACTTTTTGAACTGACCGCGCCCTACCGCCCCGCGGCGTAACCCTGCATGCCGCGCGCATTGGCGGCGGCGCGGCGGCGAGCACTGACACGTGACGCAGCGGTGAGCCGGCCTTCGGACCACCCCGGTCCGATCTCGACCTCATGGCCGCGGCGTTTGAGTTCGGCGACGGTGGTCTGCGGTACCCGGCCTTCGAGCACCAGCACGCCCGGGCGCGCGGTGCGCGGCCAGAACGAGCTCGGGAAATGCTCGCTGTGCCATGCCGGCGCGTCGATCGCTTCCTGCATGTTCATGCCGCAGTGCACGTGGCGCATGAAGAATTGCGTGATCCACTGATCCTGGCCGTCGCCGCCCGGCGAACCCCAGGCGAGATACGGCTCGCCGTCGCGCAGCGCCATCGACGGCGACAACGTCGTGCGCGGCCGCCGTCCCGGTCCCAGCGCCGCCGGATGACCTTCTTCCAGCCAGAACATTTGCGCGCGCGTGCCGAGGCAGAAGCCGAGCTCGGGAATGACCGGCGACGAATGCAGCCAGCCGCCCGACGGCGTCGACGACACCATGTTGCCCGCGCGATCGACGATGTCGAAATGCACGGTGTCGCCGCGCGTATTGCCGAGCCGCCCGACGGTCGGCTCGCCCGAGCCCATCCGCCCTACCGTCGGCTCGCCGGCGCCGGCCGCCATCGCCTCGGTCTCGCGGCGCAGCTTGATCACCGCGCCGAAGCCCTCGATCGAGCCGGGGCGCAGTTCAAGCGAAGCCTTGTCGGTGATGAGCTTGCGGCGTTCAGTGTTGTAGGCGTCGGACAATAGCGTCGCCATCGGCACTTTGACGAAATCCGGGTCGCCATAGAACACCTCGCGGTCCGCATAGGCGAGCTTCGAGGCCTCGACGATCAGATGAATAAAGTCAGGGCCGGTCGGATCGAGTCCGTCGAAATCGAAGCCCTTGAGGAGGGCGAGTTGCTGCAGCGTCACCGGACCCTGGCCCCACGGGCCGGTCTTGCACACCGTGAAGCCGCGATAATCGTAGGTCAGCGGCGGCTCGACGTGCGGCGTCCATTTCGCCATGTCGTCGGCGGTGAGCACGCCGCGATGCCGCCGGCCGCTGGTGTCCATGATCTCCTGCGTGCGGCAAAAGCGGTCGATCGCTTCGGCGACAAATCCCTTCGACCAGGATTGGCGGGCGCGCTCGATCTGCGCCACGCGATCGCCGCCGGCGCTCTCGACTTCCTTGAGGATGCGCGAATAGGTCGCCGCGAATGCTTTATTGGTGAACAGCGTGCCGGTCGCCGGCACCTGGTTGTTGGGCAGATAGACCGCCGCCGAGGTCGGCCAATAGTCGCGGAACAGCTGCGCCACGGTGGCGATGGTGGCGTTGGCGCGCTCCAGCAGTGGATGGCCGTGCTCGGCGTAGCCGATCGCCGGCGCCAGGACGTCCGCGACACGCATGGTGCCATAATCGCGCAGCAGCAGCATCCAGGTCTCGAATGTGCCGGGGACGCAGGCGGCAAGCAGTCCGGTGCCGGGAACGAGGTCGAGGCCTTCGCTGCGGTAATGCGCGATCGTCGCGCCGGCGGGCGCCACGCCCTGGCCGCAAATGACTTCCGGCTTGCCGCGGCGCACGTCGTAGAGAATGACCGGCACGTCGCCGCCCGGACCGTTGAGATGCGGCTCGACCACCTGGAGCGTGAACGCCGTGGCGACCGCGGCGTCGAACGCGTTGCCGCCGCGCTCCAGAATGCCCATACCGACGGCGGTCGCGATCCAATGGGTCGAAGTGACGACGCCGAACGTCCCCTCGATCTCCGGCCGCGTGGTGAAGGTATTCGGATTGATGTTGGTCATGAACGATCTCGGCGCTTTGCTGGCCATGCGTCTATTGTGCCGCGGGTGAGAGCGCCGGTGTGTTGCGCGAAACCGGTCCGGCGCATAGAGACAGATAGTATAGAGAGCGACTGTACTGCACCTGCCGGCGGAGGGAAAGAAACGTGGCGCGAGAACCCCTTAGGGTAGGGTTGGCTGGGCTCGGCGCGGTCGGCCTCGAAGTGGCGCGGCGGCTTGCGGCCGGCATTCCGGGGCTGGTGCTGACCGCGGTTGCGGTACGTGACGCCGACAAGGCGCGGCGCAACTTGCCGCAGATCGGCAATGGCATTGCGCTCGAGCCGGCCGAGAAGCTGGCGGAGAGCTGCGACCTGGTGGTCGAATGTCTACCGCCAGCGCTGTTCCGTACCATTGCGACATCCGTCATCGACCGTGGCAAACTGTTCATGCCGTTGTCCGTCGGCCAGCTGCTGGAGCATTGGGATCTGGTGGCGCGCGCCAGGGAAACCGGCGCGCGCATTCTGGTGCCGACCGGCGCGCTGATCGGACTCGATGCGGTGCGCGCCGCCGCCGAAGGCACCATTCACTCTGTGACGATGGTGACGCGCAAGCCGCCGGCCGGACTCGAAGGCGCACCCTACCTGGTCGAGCGCGGCATCACGCTCAAAGGTTTGAACACCGCCCGCAAGGTGTTCGACGGCAGCGCTCGCGACGGCGCCCGGGGCTTTCCGGCCAATGTCAATGTCGCCGCCGCGCTCAGTCTCGCCGGCATCGGACCCGACCGGACCAAGCTCGAAATCTGGGCCGACCCGGCGATCGATCGCAACACCCATCGCATCGAGGTCGATGCCGACACTGCGCGCTTCTCCATGTCGATCGAGGGCATCCCGTCGGCCAACCCCCGCACCGGCCGCATCGTACCGCTCAGCACGGTCGCGGCGCTGCGCGCGCTGGTGACGGAACTGAAAGTTGGGACGTAATCTGAACTTGAGCTCCTCGCGAAGCGGCGGGGAGCGATCCGTCACCTCGCCGCTTCATGGACATTCATGAAGCGCAGTGTCCGTTGCGCGGTGGGCACGGTCAGTTTTGCATAGTCCTTGCGCGCCAGTGCGATAATCTCGTCGACAGCACGTTGCCCTGCCAGTTTATCGTACAAGATAAACTCAACGGTCGGCCAGCTGAGCTGCGCCGCTTTGCACGGCAGCAGGATCGCATCATTGCGTTGCCCGCTCAACAACTGAACGATGATGCCGGTCGGGCTCGAACTCAAACGGGCGATCGCCGCGGCCAATTCCACCTTCTGCCGCTTGCGCACAAACGTCAGCAGCGCCGCTTCGTCCAGCTCTCCCGCTGCAGCAAGCGCGGCGACAAAGCGGTTGGCCTCCCCATAATCGTCTTGGTTGCTCGCTCTGATGCTTTGGCTAACCTTTGTGATCACGCGCTCGATTTCCTGACGCCGCTCCGCCGGGACCAGCGACAGGATTTTCTGTTTCACAGCCTCGGTTGCGCGCCGTAGCAGCTCCTGCAGCAGATTGCTCGGCAGGTCCCTGCGCAGACCGACCAGTTCGCCGAGATTGTCGTCGCCGTCAGCTCGGTCGACCAGCCTGGTGAACCCCATCTCGGAGAACTGTGCACCGGCATTCTTGGCAAGAACCGACACCACCTTCTGGTCGCCGCGAACCAGCAACGCGTCCGTGAGTGTCGGCTCGAGCGCCGTGCGCTCGGAGATGGCCAGCAGGTGGGCCTGGCTCTTCGTCTTGACGATCTCAACGAGATCGGCCGTGCTTAGCCGCTTTGAGCCGGTCAAAACCGGCGCCGCGACCTTGATTTCATCGTCCCGGGCCAGCCGCCTGATGACCTTGATGGGAGCCATGTCGACCGGAGCAAGCCTCGTGCCGAGCTCAACCAGGGCCGTTTTTTCAATCTTTTCGGCGAGCAGGCACAGAACGTCATCAAAGACGCTTATCTGCTCATCGTTAAGGCGATCGGCATCGTGAAGAAAAAGGTCGGTGATCCGCCGAAGCGTCTGCACCCGGCTCTCCGAATTGCCTTGTTTGATTGCAGTTTCCAGATCGTCAATGAGAGAAAGCTGTTGCATCGCTGCGATATCTTGCATTCCGGGCCGCGCAATGTTCACAAAATTGGATTAAAAATTCCTCTCTCGGCAGCAGCGTTTGTGCCGGATTATGACGAGTTGCGTGGGGCTCCGCCCGCGCGT
>Ga0335081_10011288_pt1 | contig 14441 bp, 12 predicted proteins | sample Lox_Sample_35_FD_206713 | JGI IMG/M metagenome (GOLD analysis project Ga0335081, IMG submission 206713) | Soil microbial communities from Loxahatchee National Wildlife Refuge, Florida, United States - Lox_Sample_3.5 | ecosystem: Environmental > Terrestrial > Soil > Wetlands | place: USA... | reverse complement strand
GACAACCTGGCTATTTTCGGATTGGCCAAGACGGGCGATCACGTCATCAGCTCGACCATCGAGCACCATGCGGTTTTGAATTCGTGCAAGCATCTTGAGGCCGCGGGGTGTCAGGTTACATATGTGCCGGTTGATGGCCGCGGACTGGTCGATCCCGATGACGTGCTGCGGGCGTTGCGCCCCAATACGAAGCTCATCACCGTCATGGTGGCCAACAACGAAACGGGCGTCCTTCAGCCGGTGGAAGAGATTGGCAGGATCGCTGCCGAAGCAGACGTTTACTTTCACACCGACGCGGTGCAAGCGGCAGGTAAGGTTGAGATCAACGTTAAGCGCATTGGCTGCGATCTGCTCTCGATTTCCGGCCACAAAATGCATGCCCCTCAGGGCGTCGGTGCGCTTTACGTGCGCAAGGGAACGCTGCTTGAGCCAATGCTCTACGGGGGCCGTCACGAACGCTCACGGCGTGCGGGGACAGAGAATGTTCCGGGCATTGTGGGCCTAGGCAAGGCGGCGGAAATTGCGCGTGAAGCTTTCCTCCGCGGCGATGTTAAGACGATGGCAGCCCTGCGCGACCGGTTGGAGCGCGCAATTCTGGATGAAGTAGAAGCTACGGGCGTGAACGGCGCAGGCGCCCCCCGCGTTCCAAACACATCGAACATTTATTTCGACTACATCGAAGGCGAGGCGCTGGTGATCGCGCTCGATTTGAAAGGCCTGGCAGTTTCTACCGGCGCAGCGTGTTCTTCCGGTGCGATCGAGCCGTCGCACGTTTTGACTGCAATGGGACTCTCTCCCGAGCGCGCCCGTGCCAGTCTGCGCTTCAGCCTGGGCAAGCAAAACACCGCGGACGATGTGGAATTCGCACTGGGCCTGGTGCCGGCGACTGTGGCAAGGTTGAGGGAATTGTCGCCCATATACAACAAACAGGCAGTCAGCAACTAGAACTCAGCATTCACCCGGACAGCTCTACCAAAAAAGCAGATTCCTCGACACGCCCTCGCCGCTTCGCGGCTGCGGACGGCTCGGAATGAGAGTTGAGGGGAAATAGCCGATGGCGAGCGAGTCGCCCGTCACTACACAACCTTCTCTCGTTCTACAATAGCCACATGCCCTCCAAGACCATCGCTGTCGCCATGTCAGGTGGAGTGGATTCCTCCACCGTGGCGGCCATGCTGCGGGCCGAGGGCCACAACGTCATTGGCCTGACGATGCAGTTGTGGAACCAGCGGCGGCTGGCGGGGCATCAGGGCATGCCTGAAGCGGTGCAGGGCCGCTGTTGCTCGCTCGACGACGTCTACGATGCACGGCGGGTCGCCGAGACGATCGGCATTCCGTATTACGTGGTCAATCATGAGGAACGGTTTGAGCGGGACGTGGTGCGGCCATTTGTCGAAGAGTATCTTTCCGGACGTACTCCGATCCCTTGCAGCCTGTGCAACAATCACTTGAAGTTTGATCAGCTTCTGATTGTGGCGCAACAGATTGGGGCAGAAGCCGTTGCCACCGGTCATTACGCCAAAGTGGAGTTCGACCAGGCGAGCCAGCGCTGGCTGCTCAAGCGTCCAACCGACCGCGGCAAGGATCAGACTTATTTTTTGTTTGGTCTCACGCAAGATCAACTCAGCCGCACTTTGTTTCCGCTCGGTGGGATGACCAAGCCAGAAGTGCGCGACCTGGCAAGTCAATATGGATTGGCACTGGCGGAAAAGCCAGATTCCCAGGAGATTTGCTTCGTTCCGGGCGGCGATTACAAGAATTTTCTGGATGCGTACCTTGCCGAGCAGGGAACCAGCCTGCCCGATACGGCAGGCGAACTCGTCACCCCGAGTGGGGAAGTGATCGGTGAGCACACTGGCATTCATCAGTTCACCGTTGGTCAGCGAAAGGGACTGGGCGTCGCCACCGGGTCGCCGCTTTACGTTCTCCAGATCAGGGGCAACACGCGGGAAGTAGTGGTCGGCGAGCAGCAAAAGCTCTACTCAGACACATTGCTCGCCCGCCGCGTCAATTTGATTTCAGTCGATGATGTTCCCGAGCCGATGCGGGTGAGTGTCAAGATTCGCCATCGTCATGAACCGGCGGCGGCGACAATTGAGAAGACTGGCGCAGACGAAATTCTCGTCACTTTCGATGAACCGCAGCGCGCGATCACTCCAGGACAGGCCGCCGTGTTTTATGATGGCGATATTGTTGTCGGGGGCGGCTGGATCGGGTAGGGCAGTATGAAACTGATTCTTGCAGGTGTCGTTGTTGCGTTTGCGGCGGCAATCTCGCCGGCGCAGGCCGCTCCGGCTCAAGGAAGCACGTCTGAATCAGCTCTAATTCCTCCCGGTTCAGCAATTGTCACAGAACTGTCGAAATCCCTGGATGTGAAGAAGGTTAAGCCCGGAGAAAAAATCGAAGCCCGTGTCAGCATGGACTTCGTCGCGCATGGCAAAAATGTGCTTCCAAGAAATACCAAGATCATCGGGCACGTGGTCGATGCGAAGGTCAGAAGCAAAGGGAACGACTCCACGGTCACAATTGCGTTCGACCGGGTTTTGCCGAAGAACGGGCCTGAGGTGCCGCTGGCTGCGACGATTCAAGCGATCGGCGCGCCGCTGGTTGACTTTAGCATGGCCAATGCGCCTTACGGCGATGCATCGGCCGCCGGACCCATGAGCATGCCAGGCGCTGGCAGGAGCAGTGTTGGGTATCCGGCTTCACCCAGAGGCCCCGGCGGGCTTGGAGAACCTGATGATGGCGTGCCTGCGCGGAATGCCCCGTCACCGCTTGGGCCGACAAGTCAGGGTGTGGTGGGGCTAAAGGGGATTTCGATAAGCAGCACTGGAGAAAACTCTTCAATTACGTCGCGCGAGGAAAACGTACATCTGAACACCGGAACCCAGCTTGTGCTCCATGTGGCTGGTCCTCAGCATTAGTGAAGCCGGCGGTTCTTGTGAACGCTATATAAACATCTCGTCCCGCTGCACGCCTGCCCCGTCGCGACGCCGCCGCTTCGCTCCCAGCAAGGCCTCGATGCCAACCGTCAAACCCCGCATCAGCCCGGAGAACTGACGTACCGGAGAAACCACGGTCTTGTGGACCATTTCGGTGGTTTCCTCTACGCGGTCCATCGTCCGGGTGAGGAGTTCATCAGCACGAATCACCTGGAGGCGAGTACGATCTACTACGTCGTTGATCGTGGCGTCCAGCCGCTGCATTTGGTCGCGCACGATCGTGCTCGTTTCAGTCGCATTGCTAAGGATGCTCTCGACTTTCGGCCGCAGCTCAGTGAGCATGGCTTGGGCCGTATCCGCCGTGGGCAAAATTTTGGTCTTGACTTCCGTGGCCAAAGCCTCAACTCGCGCGCTGCTCTTCCGCACGGCCAGATACATGGCTACAAGAATGCCGGCCTGTAATACGACGGCTGCCGCTGTAACGCCGACAAAAATAGGTAGATAATCCATAGCTTCTCCTCCGCGCGCGACCCCGGTCTTCCCACCCACCAGGAATGGCGGAGAATTCAGTTTACAGATTCTGCGATCCGCTGCCCTCTGCCGCCGTGGCTTCGTGATAGGCCTGTCGTCCGGCCTCGTAAGCAGAGCGGAACTGATCCTTTTGCTGTTTCAAAGCGTCGCGGCCGCGATCAACCCAATCGGACGCTTGCTCGCGCGCCTGGCGCGCTCTCGTGCGCATGTATTCGCGGCCTTCCTCAGCTCTGGCGCGCAGCACGTCACGAGTCTCATCGCCCGCGCGTGGCGCATACAAAACCCCCACCAACGCACCTATACCCATGCCCGCAAGGAACCACAGGAAGCTATTGCCACCTCGTTCCGACATGATCAAACCTCCAATCTTTCGATGCCGTCTAAGCGGATGGTAGCACCCGCTATGGGAGAAATACAAACTTCGGGGCGCGCGGCGCTTGCAGGCGCGGGTTTCTAGCGAGACAATGACAGGCCAGCAGGAGCCACGGTGTCAGACCGGAAGTATCGCCAACGCGGATATCAGGACAACCGGGAAGAGCCTCAAAAAAAATCCGGCGGCGATCGCCCAGTCAAGAAAGACACATTTGGTCCCCGGCCGCTGCACATGCCCGGAACGCGCAGTGTCTCGCGATGCTCGCAGTGCGGAACGGTCTTACAACCAACGGCAGATGTTCCAGCTCGGTGTCCCAAGTGCGGATTCGAACTTCACTCCTGTAAGCAATGCACCTACTTTGATCCTTCCTGCCGCTTCGAATGCACCCAGCCCATTCCGGAGCGTATTCCCAAAAAAGACCAGCGCAACGAGTGCACTTTCTACGCGATGCGAGTGATGGTCGAGAAGGAGACCTCCACGCCCAGCCCTGTTCAGGCCAGCGATGCCCGCAAGGCCTTCGAAAACCTGTTTAAGAAATAACCTACGGCTTTTGCGTGGGACGCATCAGAACTTCGCTGGCAAATGAATTTGGGGCCTGCGTCACGAGCATAGCTACCACATGAGCAACGTCGTCGGGACGAAGCATCTTAGTTGGATCCTTTCCGGCATGCGGGCTCAGTTCCGTGTCGACCGAGCCCGGGCAAACTACAGATACGCGGATATTATGAGCGCGCAGTTCCTCTGCCACCGAATAGCTCAGTCCGTTCAGTCCCCATTTGGATGCGGCGTAGGCCGCGCCATTGGGGAGAGGATTCTTTCCCGCCAGAGAAGAAATGTTGATGATGTGCCCATTGCGGGCGCGGATCATGATGGGAGCGAAAGCGCGAATGCAGTAATAAACTCCGCGCAGGTTCGTATTCAATACGCTCTCCCATGACTCAGGCGGCATTTGGTGGAGCGGGCCACCGAATCCGCTGACTCCAGCGTTGTTTACCAGAATGTCAACGCGGCCAAAACTCTTCTCAACGTGCCTGGCTACGGTGTCGACCGAACGAAGGTCGGTCACGTCACACTCGACGGCTTCGGCCTTACCGCCGGATTTCGCAATGGTCGCCGCTGTGACCTCGAGTGGCCCTCGATGACGCCCACACAGAACCGTGAGTGCGCCCAATTCGGCAAGGTTCCGGGCAATTGCAGCGCCGATGCCGCGTCCTGCTCCCGTAACCACTGCCACTTGTCCGGCCACTGGACTTTGGTTCGCCATGATTCCACTCCGTGAGAACTAACGTGAGGCCCCTCGTCATTGCACGTTAGCCATTGTTTCCGCATCTTAGCAGGTGTGGCACTCAAGTTTGGAAGCCTGCTTGCCTTAGACGAAGCACATCCTTATAATCCGGCAAACTGGAAATGTGCCTGTGCTGTGTCCCGAGTGACCATGGGTTCCGGGTAAGCCAAGTACCGACAGTTGACTTCTGCGAAAGCCTGGGCGGGAGTGACTTAATCCCCAGGTCGGCTGGTGAGTAGGTTACTCCAAACATCAAGGAGCCATACGCAATGAAGACGAGTCTGATGGCCATCATGCTAGTGCTTGTCACGGTGGCAAGCGGTCAGCAAGCCGTTGCCGCGCCGGCCCAGGCGCAGCCGGCGGGGCCAGCACAGCCGCAACCGCAGAAGAAGGAAATTAAAGACCCGGCGGAATATAACGCATACGTCGGAGCAGTGCAGCAGACCGATCCGGGCGCCAAAGTCAGCGGGCTCGAGGCATTTCTGGTTCAGTATCCCAACAGCGTAATGAAGGAAGACGCGCTGGAACTGCTGATGGCGGCCTATCAGCAGACGAATAATCAGGCGAAGGTGGTCGATACCGCCAACCGGCTCCTGACGGTCGATCCCAACAACGTGCGTGCACTGGTGGTGTTGGCCTATTTAGAGCGTGCCGGACAGAAGTGGTCGGATGCGCAACAGCATGCGGTGCGGGGATTGCAGGCTCTTCCCAACATGCCCAAGCCGGACGGCGTATCGGATGCCGACTTCGCCAAGCAGAAGAAGGAATTCGCCACCATCCTTAACTCAACCGCCGGATTTTCTGCTCTGCAACTCAAAGATTATCCCTCCGCCCAAAAATATCTGCGTGCTGCGGTGGAGTCGGATCCCAATGACGTGCAGAACGTTTATCCGCTGGCATTGGCCTATCTCACCGCAACCCCGGAGGACGATGTAAACGGTCTTTTCTTTATTGCCCGGGCTGCTAACCTGATCACCGACGCCAAAGGCAAAGCGGAAGTCACCAAGTTCGGCCACAGCCGCTACGTGAAATATCATGGTTCTGAAGATGGCTGGGCCCAATTGCTGGCGCAGACAGCAACCACGCCATTGCCTCCGTCAGACTTCACGATCACAAAGTACGTGCCTCCAACCCCGGCCCAGCAAGCCCATGATTTGGTGAAGGACAAAACTCCTGACGACATCAAGAAAATGTCTTTCGCGGAATGGGAGTTAGTTTTGTCGGCCGGAGCACAGGAGGACGCCGACAAGGTCTGGACCGTGATCAAGGGTGCGACATTGCAGATGGAAGGAACCGTGATCAAGGCCTCGCCTACGGAACTTCAGATTGCGGCCAGCGAAGATGACATAGAAGCGAAACGGGCAGACATCGTGCTGACAATGACTGGCACAATTCCTGCCAGGCTGATGCCAAAAGAGGGTGCTACGCTGGACTTCGAGGGAACTCCGGCCTCCTACATGGCCACTCCGTTTGTCATGAATATGGAGAAAGGCGCTCTGTTGACCAAGGCTGCGCCCGCAAGAAAACCTCCGGTACACCATCGCCCGTCTCAGCATTGACCGGTTCGCGAACAGCTAAAAAGGCAGTCCTAAGGGACTGCCTTTTGTTGCCCCAGCCAGAGATTAAGTTCCTTGCGGCCGCTGGTTAACGGACTGCTTTCTTTTCGTACGCAACCGGCCTGGCGCTGCGGGGTGGGCGGCGGACGCCATCACGCAGTTGCCGCACGTCGATTTTCAGCTCCGAGATGGTGCGGCTGAGCGTGTTGCGGTGCATCCCAAGTTCACGCGCCGCGCGGCACTGATTACCCTTGTTTTCCTGCAGCACTGTGATAATGAATTTCTTTTTGAACTCCCGCACCGCTTCACCATAAAGAATGTTGCTCTTGTACATCTGCATGATTAGGGCTTCGAGCTGATCTCTCACGGTATCTCGCTTTCTTGGCGATCACGCCCCTGATAAAAACGACTGCTGACCCGGTCCTCAGCTGCTACTTGTGTCCTTGCGCTGGAGCGGCTTCTCCGGCCTGGTGCACTAAATCAAGCCCCTGATAGAAACGGGTGCGCAACTCCGATGGCGCCAGCCAGATTGCGGCCCTTCCTACGTTCAGGAAATAAGGCGCCATTTGCGAGTCCCGCAGCCACGGCGAAGCCGGCGAGAAAGCGGTCACACACATCAGAACCACTGCCACGATCAAACCGCCTCGCAGTACGCCGATCGCACCGCCCAGAATCCGGTCCAGAAAACTGAGTCCTGACTTCTTGATCGCCCAGTGGGCAATCTCTCCGGCCAATGCAGCCACGACCATCACAGCCAAAAAAACAGCCAGAAACGCTCCCGCTTCCGCGAACGCTTCCGATTTCAAATACTTTTCCGGCCATAGCGCAACATGTTGGTACTGCCATGCCGCAATCAAATAGCCCAACACCAAACCCGCAATGGCAAATGCTTCCCGCAAAAAACCATTGCGAATTGCCAGAAGAGTCGACGCCAGAATTACCGCACAAATGATCCAGTCAGCGGCGCTCATTCAGTTTCCGCTCAACAGGAGCTACACTTCCAGCTCACGGCCCGTAAGGCGCCGATAGGCTTCCACATACTTCTCGCTGGTCCTGCGCGCCACTTCGGCCGGCAAGGCGGGCGCGGGCGGCTGCTTGTTCCAGCGAATCTCCTCCAAATAATCGCGAACGTACTGCTTATCGAACGACTCCTGGGCTCGGCCAGGCTCATACCGGTCTGCTGGCCAGAAACGTGACGAATCTGGAGTCAGGACCTCATCCGCCAGCGTGATCCCCTTCGCTGTGTGCCCGAACTCGAACTTTGTGTCTGCGATGATGATGCCCTTTTGCAGAGCATAATCCGCCGCTTTCGTATAAATGGCGATGCTGAGATCGCGCAGTTGCGAACTCAGCTCGGGGCCGACGATGCGGGTCATTTCCGCGAACGAAATATTTTCGTCATGCCCCGTGACCGCCTTGGTCGCCGGCGTGAAAATCGGCTGGGGCAGGCGATCGGACTCGCGCAGGCCCTTGGGCAGTTCAATTCCACACACTTGGCCGGTAGCTTTATATTCCTTCCATGCCGAGCCTGAGATATAGCCGCGTACTACGCATTCAACCGGGACCATGTCCGCCCGCACCACCAACATGGAGCGTCCCCGCAGTTCGTCCGCATGCTTTTGCAATGATTCGGGATACTGTTCGACGTCTGCCGTGATCACATGGTTGGCGACAACGCCCTTGAGGAACTCAAACCAAAACAGCGAGATTTGGGTAAGCACGCGGCCTTTGTGCGGGATGCCGGTGGCAAGAACGTAGTCGAAAGCAGAGATCCGGTCCGTGGCCACGAACAGCAACCGGTCGTTGTCGAGCAGATAGACATCACGGACCTTGCCGCTGGCATGGAGTTGCAGTTCTGGAAAATCAGTTTGTAACAGAACGGGGTCTAGAATTTGGGGGCTCATGAAGAAATTCTACAGGTAGAAAACGTCGCGTATTCTAGTCCTAAAGAAAATTTTGTCAACGGCCCGGCCGGGAATTTTCGGGTTGCTTCGCCGGTGCTTGAATCAAAAGCGGTTGACAGTTCCTGGCCGCAGTGAACTGCCTGCCACTCAATGATTTTAACGGATTCATTTTGTGGAAAAACTGAGGATGGCAGAGGATATCTCGGCCTTTTTCTCTTTTGTTCACGAACCGAGAAGACTGCGGCTAGCCCAAATGGTCTGCCGGGCTCTCTATGCCGTCGCTCCCAATTTCACGGAGACCAACTTGGAAACACCGGGCTCCTGCATGGTCACGCCGTAGAGGACCGGCGCGATGCTCATGGTCTTCTTGCTATGGGTGATCAGAACGAATTGGGTTTGCAAGCTCATTTCCTTTACCAATTCGGTGAAGCGGCCAATATTAGCTTCATCTAAGGGAGCGTCGACTTCGTCGAGAATGCAGAACGGGCTGGGCTGGAACTGGAAAATGCCGACCAGCAATGCCAGGGCGGTCAGCGCCTTCTCGCCGCCGGAGAGCAATAAGACATTTTGCAGCTTCTTGCCCGGAGGCGAGGCCACCACGTCAATTCCGCTCTCGGCGGCGTTTTCTTCATCGGTAAGACGCATGAAGCCGTGTCCGCCGCCGAATAGCTTTCGAAACGTAGCCTGAAAGTTCTCATTGATTCTGGCAAACGCTTCGGCAAACTTCTGCCTTGAGAAGATGTCGATCTCACGAATCGTCGCCAATGTATTCTCGATCGAGTCGCAAAGGTCTTTGCGCTGGTTTTCAAGGAATGCATGACGTTCCGCAATTTCCTTGTATTCCTCGAGGGCCATCATATTTACTGGCCCCATGGCATCGAGGCGCGTCCGCATTTCGCGATAGAGCTGATCTTCCAGCGCCAACTGCTCGCCTGCGACAACTGGCAAAGTTGAATCCGCCAACAATGCCGGGCGCTCGAGACCCAATTCATCGAGACAGGTTTGCGCCAAATACTGTTGATCACTCTGCAACTTGGCGGAGGCTGCCGAAAGATCGGCGCGCCGGTCACGCGCCTGGTCAAGTAACTGGCGAACGTCACGCAAAGACGAGTCCAGCTCTGCAAGGCGCGCTCGAACTTGTTCCGATTCGAACTGCAGGAGAGAATCTCGGGTCTCGCAAGCGTTGCGCTCGGCGGCGAGTTCAACCAGACGATCTGCCAGCTGCTGATTCTCGATCTCCCGCGTGGCCTTCTCTGCGAACGCAGCTTCAATCTGTGAGCCGATGGAATCTCCGCGCTTCGCAGCCTCCTCAAGCAAGGAGCTGATCCGTTCCAAACCTGATACGGCCGCGCGGTGGCGCTCTTCCAGGGCGGCGGCCTGTGCCAGAAACTCGGAAACCCTCTTGCTGGCCTGCTCTCTGTATATCCGCAAGGCCGCGAACTGCTCTTGGGCGCGAGCCAGTTTTTGTTCAAGTTCTGTGCGGTGTTGTTCCGCAACGGTGAGTTGAGCTTGGCAAACTTCGAGCACTTTCTGCAGTTCCTCGCCTTCAACCTGCAAGCGTTGCAACTCTTGACCGCAAATTTCCACGCTCTCAGCCGTCCGCGCCATCTCAGAATCCAACTGCTGCAACATGTGGCCCGAAGTCATTGCTTGGCGTTCAGCTTCGCGTTTCTCCTGCTCCAGACGGTCGAGCAGGGAAGCGAGATCTCTGATTTCTTTGCCAACGGTGAGCACGCGCAACTCTTCTTGCCGCAGTGCCTGTTCAAGTTCACCAACCAGGCGAAGCGTGTCTCGTAATTCGCGCTTTAATGAAAGCGGTCCTTCCGAGCGCTGTTTGCCGCCAGTCACGGTTACGTTGTGAAAGCACTCTCCCGACTGCGAAAGAAAGAAGGCATCAGGATTTTCCAGGGCCAGATCGCGCGCAAAAGCTGGATCGGCCACGATGTAGCCGTCGCGCAGTTTGGACAGAATCACCTCCAACGATTTGCCGAATCCATTGAGGACGCGGATTGTGCTCTTTAAAGGAATGATGGACTCGTTCGCCGCGCCGCCTCCATTTTCCGGCGCGGCGAAAGAGAACTTCGCCTGCGAATCTTCCGGGTGCACAAGAAAAGTGGCCCGGCCATCGACGCCGGCGCGAAGAAGACGAAGACCCTCATCTGCGGCATCCCAGGACTTGACGACAACGAAATTCAACTCATCGCGCAGAAAATCTTCGACTACAGCCTCGTAGCGCGGATCGACCTCAAGAAAATCGGCCAGCACTCCTGCTGGGGCCAAGCCCCCCTGCAATCCGCCGGATTGAAACAGACGGCGCACCGATTCAGTCGAGTAGCCATGCTCGGTGATAAGAGCGTCAAGCGAGCTCTTCCTGCCGACCGCAGAAGCGTACTCTGCACGCAATTGATCGAGCCGGCTTTTGCCCTCAGTTTCTTCGTGGCGCTTCGACTCCAGCGCACGATGCGCCTGCATGAGCTCTTCCGTCAATCCCCCGACTCGCTGGGAAACGGTCTCAAATTCCAAGACCAGCTGTCCGCGCTTCCCGTCAAAGGCTTCCGCATGGGAAGCTGCTGCCGACATTTCTCCTTGAAGCCGCTGCGTTTCCCGGTTCATTCCCGCCCATCGCTCTTGCGCCTGCGTAATGTGATTGCGGTAGTCGGCGGCTGAGGCGACAGCTTCCAGGATCGCCAGCCGCGTTTGTTCCTGCTCTTGTTCGGATATTGCCACCGAGTCGGACACAGCAGCCAGCTCCGCTCGCGAAGCAGCCAACTCCTGCTGCGCCGCCGCCACGTCGGCCACCGCGGACTCGAGTATCCGACGGTTGGAGTCGCGCTCGGATTCAAGCGCAATCACGCGCTGCCGCGACTGCGCCAGCTCGGCTTCGAAAGACGCCGATCGCGAGACCAGCTCGACGCGACGCTCTTCATTGTGGCGGCGTTCTGTCTGCGCAGCTTCCACTTCCAGCTTGATCTCGTTGAGGCGTTCGCGATTCGTCCGCGATTCAGATTCAATGGCATAGCCGCGCTGCCTGCGGTCGGCTTGCTCAGATTCGAGCTGCTGAAGTGTCTCGGCCTGCTGCCGCATCTCCTCGCCAAGCGTGTTCATTTGCTCATCGAGAGCAGCGCTTTCCTGGTCCAGGTTGACAAATTTGCTGGCCAGCACCACGCGCAGCTTGGCCCGCATCTCATCTCGCAGCCGGGCATAACGCTCCGCTTTTGAGGCCTGACGTTTCAGCGAATTCATTTGCCGCGTGACTTCGTCAAAAATGTCGTTCACGCGGGCGAGGTTCTGCTTGGAGTCCTCAAGCCGCGCCTCAGCCAGGCGCTTCTTCGTCTTGAATTTGGTAATGCCGGCCGCTTCCTCGATGATCGCCCGCCGGTCCGTCGGACGGCTGCTCAGAATCTGCCCGATGCGGCCTTGTTCGATGAGCGCATACGACTCCGGCCCAAGTCCCGTGCCCATGAACAATTCCTGAATGTCGCGCAGGCGGCAGAGCTTGCCGTTGAGCAAATATTCGCTGTCGCCCGAGCGGAACAGGCGGCGCGTGACGATGATCTCTCCCGTGGGAACCTGCTGCTGAAACTTGCGCCGGCGGATTTTCAGGACGACGCGGTCAGGGTCAGCTTTAAGAAATGCCGAATCAATCGGAATGACGATCGCGAACCGCGGTTCATCCTCCGGATAAACTTCCGACAACACATTCCCGCTGTTTTGGGGCTTGTCTGAATCTTCGGTTCGGCCCGGCCTGGCCTCTTCTGTCAAACGCTCAGTTTCAGCGGAAGCATGGGCTCGAATCTCGGCCTCGTCCCAATCGTCAGTCATTTCACCGGCAGGCATTTCGTCTTGAATCTCGACCGCGGTCGGCTCATCGGCGTCAGCGCCGTCGTACGCCTCGGGATCAATTAGCGTTAGCGAAACCTCCGCCATGCCCGTCGGCTTGCGGTCGCGCGTGCCGGCGAAGATCACATCTTCCATGCAGGAGCCGCGCAACGTTTTGGCCGATTGCTCGCCCAGCACCCAGGAAATGGAGTCGGCAATGTTCGACTTCCCGCAGCCGTTTGGTCCGATGATGGCCGCGATGCCATCTCCGTGAAACTTGAGTTCGGTGCGGTCGCAGAAGGATTTGAACCCGAGAATTTGCAGCCGTTTTAGTTTGAGCAACGCCTACTCCTTGGAACCACCACTAGCTGTGTAGAGACGGGCGCCTCGCCCGTCTGGTCGAGCCAAGCTCGACAGTCTCGTGCCCGTCACGACGGTTAACCAATCTGATTCCAGGCACACCTGCTCGACGCAAAAGACCCTCCGGCTGGATGCCGTTCGACGACGAAAGGCACAAATTAGCCCTACTGTAACGGCGAAATCCAGCCGGGGTCAAGCAAGAAAACACTATATCTGGTATGCCCTTATGGGCAAATACCTGATTTTGCACACACATTGCAGCAAACGCCCACAGAATGCATGGAGAGGAAAAGAGGAAGGGAAGAAGCGCGAGAGCAAGATAAGACTAACGTACCCTGATCGCCGCTTTCAATGGCGATTTGAGAGCAACAGCGCGAAGCTGACCGTTTACAGTGTCCCTTGGCCGTCGGAACTCTTGGCGCACGATCAATGAGTACGTTGACAATCTATCGCCAACGAACCTTGCCAGTCCACGCCAACCCCAGCGTTCTGATTGACTCGCCCGACTTGCGGTCCTAAGATTTTCAGCGCAGTGATCGGCCAGACCATCTCGCATTACCACGTGGTCGAGAAACTCGGCGGCGGCGGGATGGGAGTCGTTTACAAGGCCGAAGACTTGAAGCTAGGGAGGTTTGTCGCCCTCAAGTTTCTTCCGGACGAGGTTGCACATGATTTACAGGCGTTGGAGCGGTTCCGCCGGGAAGCTCGCACAGCCTCCGCGCTCAACCACCCGAACATTTGCACCATCCACGAAATCGGCGAACAGGATGGCCGACCTTTCATCGCGATGGAATTTCTGGATGGCGTAACCCTCAGATATCGCATCGTCGGGCGACCCTTAGAGGTGGAAACGGTGATCTCACTCGCCACTGAGATTGCCGATGCTCTTGACGCCGCCCACGCCGCGGGGATCATTCACCGTGATATCAAGCCCGCGAACATTTTCCTCACAAAGCGCGGCCACGCCAAGATCCTCGATTTCGGTCTAGCAAAAGTTGCGCCGCCAACCACCTCGGGAGCTGCAACCGTGTCGAGTACCCTGACCGAGGTCCATCTCACCAGTCCGGGCAGCACGATGGGAACAGTCGCCTACATGTCGCCTGAGCAAGCCCTAGGCAAGGATCTTGACGCCCGCACTGACTTGTTTTCTTTCGGGGCCGTGCTTTATGAGATGGCCACCGGGGCGATACCTTTTCGGGGCGATACCACGGCGGCAATTTTCAACTCAATCCTCAACAAAACGCCGGTGTCCCTTCTGGGACTCAGTCCCGAAGTTCCTGTCGAACTAGAGCGAATTGTCAACAAGGCACTTGAGAAAGATCGTGACTTGCGCTACCAGACCGCCTCGGAACTGCTGGCTGACCTGAAACGCCTTAGACGTGATACCGAAACGGGCCGGGTTTCAACTTTTGTTCCAGTGGCGAATCCAAGAAAGCGGATCAAGGTGTGGCTTGGGGCCCTAGCAGGCTGCGGAAAAACTCGGGTCCGTAGGCAGTAGAATATTCGAGCATGCGACTGAACGCTCGAATGAGACGTCTGATTCTGGAAGCCGGGATCCATGCTCGGAAACTCCAACCGACTCTTGCAGGGGTCGCCGATCGGGAGATCAATTGCACCAAGGATGGCATTGTGTTCTCGGGGCAGCATGGAAGTAGGCATGACTTTCCCGAC
>Ga0335081_10011287_pt1 | contig 14441 bp, 13 predicted proteins | sample Lox_Sample_35_FD_206713 | JGI IMG/M metagenome (GOLD analysis project Ga0335081, IMG submission 206713) | Soil microbial communities from Loxahatchee National Wildlife Refuge, Florida, United States - Lox_Sample_3.5 | ecosystem: Environmental > Terrestrial > Soil > Wetlands | place: USA... | reverse complement strand
TCCAGATGCTTGCCGCCGAGGCGCACGATCTCGCCATCGGGCAGCACCAGCTCGACACCGAGCACGTTGTGCGTGGTGAGGCCGTACTTCAGGCAGTGCACGCCGCCGGAGTTCTCCGCGACATTACCGCCGACAGTGCAAGCCACCTGACTCGAGGGGTCCGGCGCGTAGTAGAAGCCGCGCTCCGCGACGGCATGACTGATCGCAAGGTTGGGAACGCCGCTTTGCGCGACGACGCAGCGGTTGTCGTAGTCGATCTCGAGGATGCGGCTGAACTTGCCCAGTCCCACCACGATGGCATCGGCGACGGGGATGGCGCCGCCGGAGAGTGAGGTGCCGGCGCCGCGCGGAACGATCTTCAGGCCCTCGCGGCTCGCGTAGCGCAGCACGCGCGCGACGTCCTGCGTGCTCTGCGGCAGCACCACCGCGAGGGGCTTGGCGCGGTAGGCGGTCAGGGCATCGGTTTCATAGGCCGCGAGCGCGAGCGTGTCTGCGACGACGGCATCGGCCGGGAGCAGTTCACGCAGGTCCTCGAGAATCTGGGGCCGGCGCGCGAGAACCGCCGCATCGGGCTCGGGCAGGCAGATCACGCGCGGTTCAGCCAGCCAGGCGCCGTGCCTCTGCCTCGCCCTCCGGCCGCATCTCCAGGATGAGCGTGATGCCCGCCTTGGCCAGCGTCGCGCCGGTCAGGGGCGCGAGCTGCAGTTTGAATTCCTCATCGCCGACCACGTGCAGCAGCAGTTCGACGCTGCCGCCCTCCTCCTGCAGCCGGTTCAGGAACGGCTGGGAGCGGCGCAGGCTCACGAGCGCGAGCATGAGACTGGCCTCAGCCGTGGAGACCGCTGAGGGCAGCCGCCCCGCGGATGTGAATGCGCCGGTCCAGTAGGACTCGCGATAGCGGCTTTGCAGCCGCTGACCCCTGCCGTCGCGGCGCGGATCGCCGGCTTTCCAGAATGCGAGCGGCAGCATGCCCAGGGAATCGGTGATTTCCTGCGGATCGATGCTGGGGTGGCGAATCCGCAGCGTCAGTGCCATACGGTTCGAGCTCTCCCGGGATGCTGACTCGGCCACGTCCTTACCTCCTCATGCGCCCCGCGCGCGGGGCCTCGAAGCATGCTGCATGTGCGGTTCAGCCCGCAACCTGCTCGCTGACCATGGTGAGCACGTCATAGGCCGCGACCGTCTCGCCCAGCTGATTCGTGATCTCGGCGGCCCAGCGCACCTCACCGTAACCCATTCCCGCGCGGAGAGATTTCTCCTTGCAGGTGAGCCGCACGCGGATGCGCTCTCCCGGCTTCACCGGCTTCACGAATCGCAACGAATCAAGGCCGTAGTTGGCAAGCACCGGTCCCGGATCCGGGTCCACGAACAATCCGGCAGCGGCGGAGATCAGGAAGTACCCATGAGCCACGCGTCCGCCGAAGAGCGGATTGCCGCGCGCGGCCGCCTCATCCATGTGCGCATAGAAGTGATCCCCCGACAGGTCGGCGAAGCGCTCGATATCGCCGAGCGTGATCTCGCGCTCCGCGGAGTCGAAGGCATCGCCGATATTGAGCTCGCCGAAGGCCTTGCGAAAGGGGTGATGCCCCCCCGTGAGCCGGGGTGCACCGCGGACCCAGCGGCCGGTGACGGTGCTCACGAGCTCAGGGCTGCCCTGCACGGCGGTTCGCTGCATGTAATGTGTGACGGCACGGATTCCGCCCAGTTCCTCTCCTCCGCCGGCGCGACCGGGGCCCCCGTGGACGAGGTGAGGCAGGGGTGAACCGTGCCCTGTCGAATCGTTGCGGCAGGTGCGATCCACGACGAGCACGCGGCCGTGATAGGGAGCAAGCCCGAGGGTGAGCTGCGCGGCGATGTGTGGGTCGGCGCTGAAGACCGAACTCACGAGGCTGCCGCCGCCCCGGCGCGCGAGCCCGACGGCCTCCTCGAGCGTCGCATACGCGAGCACCGTGCACACCGGCCCGAACGCCTCCACCTCATCGATGACTGCGGCGGATGTGGCGCGCGCATCGACACAGTCGAGCAGCGTCGGGGCGATGAAGGCGCCCTGGCGCGCATCGGCTGCCGCCGGGCGCAGTGCCTGCTCGCGCCCGGTGATGATTTGAGTTGCGGCGAGGAGCCGGCCGAGCTGCGTGTGCACTTCCTGTCGCTGCGCGAGTGAGGCGAGCGGTCCCATCTGTACCGTCTCGCGCCTCGGATCGCCGACCACGATCTTCTCCAGCCGGGCGCGCAGCGCCTCGAGCACGCGCGGGCGGATCGCGGCCGGCACGATTGCCTTGCGGATCGCCGTGCATTTCTGACCGGCCTTGACGATCATTTCACGGCACACCTCCTCGATGAAAGCATCGAACTCGGGTGTGTCGGGCGAGGCGTCGGGTGCGAGGATGCTGGCGTTCAGCGAGTCGGTCTCGGCGGTGAAGCGCACGCTGTGACGATGGATTGCCGGGTGAGAGCGCAGCCGCTGCGCGGTGCTCGCCGAGCCGGTGAAGGCCACGCTGTCCTGACACTGCAGATCATCAAAGAGACCTTCCACTCCGCCGATCAGCAGTTGCACGGCGCCGGGCGGCAGCACACCGGACTCGAGCAGCAGCCGGAACGCGAGGGCCGTGAGGTAGGAGGTGCTCGTCGCCGGCTTGACGATCGCCGCTACGCCCGCAATGAAGGTGGGCGCGAGCTTCTCGAGCATGCCCCAGACGGGAAAGTTGAACGCATTGATGTGAATCGCAGCCCCTTCGAGCGGCACGAGGATGTGCTGGCCCACGAAGCTGCCGGACTTGGACAATGGCTCGACGGCGCCTTCGGCAAAGACCCGCGCATCGGGGAGCTCGCGCATCGCCTTGCTCGCGTAGACGAACAACGTGCCGATGCCGCCGTCGATGTCGAGCCCGGCATCGCGCCGCGTGGCACCCGTCGCATAGGAGAGCGCGTAGAGCTCTTCCTTGCGGCCGGTCAGATATTGCGCCAGGGCCTTGAGGCGAAGCGCGCGCTCGTGAAACGTGAGACGGCGAAGCGCCGGACCGCCGACGCTGCGGGCGTGCTCCAGGACCTGCCGGGGATCGATGCCGGCGGGAAAGGCCAGCGCCGGCGCCTGCGCGACGGGCGCACCCGTGCTCGCATCCACAAGCGACGCGGGCGCGCCGCGTCCGCTCTGCCAGCGATCCGCGATGAAGCTTTCAAGCAGCATGCGTGAGCTCCCTTACCCGGGCCGGTGCCAGGCGCCGAATGTTCCCCGTGAAGCGGCGAGCGATGCCAGGAGCGGTGCCGGCGTCCAGTAGCGTGCGCCGTGCTCGCGCGCCATGCGATTGACGCCCTCGAGCACGTTCGCCACTCCGCTCTCATCGGCAAAGCACATCGGTCCGCCACGAACGCGCGGAAAGCCGTAGCCGTTGCACCAGATGACATCGATATCGTCCGCGCAGTGCGCAATGCCCTCATCGAGCACGCGCGCCCCCTCGTTGATGAGCGCATAGATGCAGCGCTCGGTGATCTGCACCGCGCTCAGCTGCCGCTGTGGCACGCCAAGGCGCTGCGCTTCGGCGCGGATCAGCGTCTGCACTTCCGGATCTGCCACGCGCGCACGCCCGTCGCCCTCGTAGCGGTAGTAGCCGCGGCCGCTCTTGCGTCCGAGCCAGCCGCGCTCGGCCAGCAGATCGGCGATGCGGAAATAGCGGGGATCATCCGGCCGTGCGGGCAGCTCGCGCCGCGCACGATAGCCCACGTCAAGTCCCGCGAGATCGCCAACGGCGCAGGGACCCAGCGCCATGCCCCAGTCGGTGAGCGCCGCATCGATGCTGGAGGGCGTTGCGCCCTCGAGCAGCATCAGCTGGCTCTCACGCCCGTAGGCGTAGAGCATGCGGTTGCCGACGAATCCCGGGGCGTTGCCCACGATCACGCCCAGCTTGCCGAGTCGTGCCGTCACTGCCTCGGCGCTCGCCAGGGCGGCGGCCGAGCTCTCCCGGCCCCGCACGATCTCCACCAGCCGCATCACCTGCGCCGGACTGAAGAAATGCATCCCCAGCACGGAGTGCGCGCGACCGCTGGCCGTGGCAATCGCATCGACGTCGAGCGCCGAGGTATTGGTCGCGAGAATCGTGGCTGGCAGGCAGAGCCTTCCGAGCTCGCCAAACAGCGCCTGCTTCACGGCGAGATTCTCGACCACGGCCTCGATCACGAGATCGGCCTGCTGCAGCGCCGCGGCGAGCGCGGGCACGACGAGAAGGTGCGCGCACCGCTGTGCCGCCTGCTCGGCTGACAGACGCCCGCGGCGCACCGCCGAGTCGAGCATCGCCGCGATGCGCGAGGACACGCTGCCGAGGGCACTATCCGCGCTGTCCGTGATCGCGACGGAGAAGCCGGCCTGCAGCAGCGCAGTGGCAATACCCGCTCCCATGGTCCCGGCGCCCACCACCGCCACGTGCCGCACCTCGGGCGCCGTTGCGCCGCGCGCTCCCCGCCGGGCTGCCCGTTCGGCGAAGAACAGGTGGCGCAGGGCGCGCGACTGCGGCGATTGCCGGCACTCTTCGAACACCACTCGCGACAGCGCGAGCGCCTCGTTGAAGGGCATCTCGATCGCCGCCTGCACGCTGCGGATCAGTCCCTGAACGGCCGTGAGCGATCGCGTCGTCGCCGACAGACTTGCCCAGTGCCGCGCCGGATAGTCCGCGCCGCACCGCTGCAGATCGGGAATGGGCTGCTCGGATAATCGCCGCACGGGCGCATGGCTCGCCACCAGTCGCGCGGCCAGCCGCCGCACACCGGCACCGAAATCCTCCTCCTGCACGACCTCATCGAGCAGCCCCAGCTCGTGCGCGCGCAGCGCATCGATGCTCTCACCGGAGATCATCAGCTCGAGCGCCGCCGCAAGACCGATGGCGCGTGGCAGACGTTGCGTGCCGCCGGATCCCGGAATGAGTCCGAGCTTCACCTCCGGGAGCGCGAGCCTCGCACCCCGCGCCGCGCAGCGATAGTGACTTGCGAGCGCGAGCTCCAGTCCGCCGCCGAACACCGTGCCGTGCACTGCGGCGAGCACCGGCTTGGCGCAGCGCTCGAGCCGCAGCAGCACATCGTTGAGCAGCGGTTCGCCGGCGCCTGCGGTCATCTCCGAGATGTCGGCCCCTGCGCTGAAATGCGCACCGGCGCCCTCGAGCACCAGCAGCTGCACCGCCGGATCGGCCTCGGCTGCCACGATCGCCTCGAGCAGCTGTGCGCGCACCGCTCGCGAGAGCGCATTCACCGGCGGGTGATCGATCGTGATGCGCGCGACGGCACCTTCGACCGAGCGCTGCACCACTTGCGGCATGCGTCAGGACTCAGGTCCCGGTGAAGCGGGCGGCCCGCTTATCGCGAAAGGCGGCGACACCCTCGGCAAAGTCCGCCGTGCGCCCCAGCTCGCGCTGAAAATCCTGCTCGATGAGCAGCTGCTGCTCGAGCGAGTGCTGCGTCGAGCCGTGCAGCGCCTGCTTCGTTCGCGCCAGGCCCCGCGGCGCACCGGCGGCCAGCCGCGCCGCAAGCTCGGTCACGGTCGTGTCGAGCTCCTCATCAGCCACGCAACGCCAGATCAAACCCCAGGCGGCGGCCTCCACCGCGCCGAGCTTATCGCCGAGCAGCGCCAGCCCCATGGCGCGCGCGGGCCCGACGAGGCGCGGCAGGAACCAGGTTCCGCCGCAGTCCGGTACGAGGCCCAATTTGGCGAACGACTGGATGAAGGAGGCCGAACGCGCGGCCACGACCATATCGCAGGCCAGCGCCAGATTTGCGCCGGCGCCGGCCGCCACGCCATTCACCGCTGCGATGACCGGCACCTCCAGCGAACGCAGGCTCAGCACCAGCGGATTGTAGAAGCGCTCGAGCGAGGCGCCGAGATCCAGAGCCGCCCCTTGCGTCTGCGATGCGCGATCCGTCAGATCCTGTCCGGCGCAAAAGCCGCGGCCGGCGCCGGTGAGGATCAGCACGCGCACCGTCCGGTCGGCACGCACGCGCATCAGGGCATCGCCCATCTCCTCGTGCATCGCGACGTTGAAAGCATTGAGCCGCTCGGGCCGGTTCAGGGTGAGACGGGTCACGGCACCGACGCTCTCGACTCGGATGCACTCATATTCAGGTCTCGTCATAGGTGAGCTCCAGCTGCGGCGTCTCGGCGCGGGCCTGGCAGGCGAGGATGTATCCCTGCGCGAGCTCGTCGGGCTCCAGCGCGTAGTTCTCATCCATCCTGACACGGCCACTCAATAGCTTCGTGCGGCAGGTCGAGCACACACCCGCGCAACAGGAAAATGGCAGATCGATTCCGGCCGCACCTGCGGCCTCGAGAATCGTCTGCAATCCGGTACGCATCGCGAAGCTGCGGCGGCGGCCATCGAGCGTCACGGTCACCTGTGTGAGTCCTGCGCCCGGCGCGACCGAAGGCGCGCGAAGCGGGGCTGCCGCCGTGCCCGCAGAGCCCGCCGCCGCGGCCGTGAAATGCTCGACGTGCAGGGGCGCTGCGCTCACGCCCAGCTCGCGCAGCACTCCCGTGAGCGACTCGCCCATGTCGGAGGGGCCGCACATGAAACCCTCTACCACGGCCGCAGGGCTGAACAGGTTGCCGGCGGCGGCGCGCAGCGTCGCCGCATCGATGCGGCCGCCGGGCAGTCCGCACTCCTGAGTTTCGCGGCTGAGAAAGAAATGCGGCGCAAAGCGCGCCATGTGCCGGTCCTTGAGCGCCAGCAGCTCCTCGAGCAGCATGATCCGCTGCAGCGCGCGATTGCCGTACAGGAGCACGACCTGACTCGCGCGGTCGCGCTCGAGCAGCTCGCGGATGATCGCGAACACCGGAGTGATGCCACAGCCGGCAGCGATCGCAAGGTACTGGCCGTGCGTCCCGGCCGCGGTGTGCGCACCAAAGCTGCCGGTGGGAGGCATCGCTTCGAGCCTCGCGCCCGCACGCAGCGCGCGTGCGAGGTACTGCGACATGCGGCCGCCGGGAATGTGCCGCACGATGATCCTGAGCGGCAGCTCTGCGGGCGCACTGACGAGCGAGTAAGTGCGGCGCTGCTCAGCGCCCTCGAGCGGCAGGCGCAGCACGATGTGCTGACCGGCGCGGCAGCGGAAAGTCGCGCGCTCGGCGGCTGGCACCTCGAGCGTCACAGCGGTCGCGTCCTCGGATTCCGGCCGGACTTCGGCGACGGTGAGCGGCACAAACCGGAGCACGGCGCGCGCCTCAGGTGCACTTGAAGCGGTCGAAGGGCTCAAGACACGCCGTGCAGCGGTAGTGTGCCTGACACGGTGTCGCGCCGAATTCGCTCACGAGCTCCGTGGCGTCGCTGTCACAGCGGGGACAGCGCACTGCAGCCCCGGGCTGCGGGGGTGCGATGCCATGGGCTTTGAGTGCGCGATGTGCGGCCGGCGTAAGCCAGGCGCTGCTCCACGGCGGTGACAGCACCGTCTCGATCCGGGCATCGCGGATGCCGGCGGCAGCGAGCTTGGATTGCACCGCGGCGCGGATCGCCTCGGTCGCCGGGCAACCGCAGTACGTCGGAGTGATGCCGATACTCGGACCGCCCGGGCCCGGCCAGCGCACATGGCGGATGATGCCGAGATCCACGACGCTCACCACCGGCAGCTCCGGGTCATGCACTTCGGCCAGCAATCGCCAGATTTCAGCTTCGCGCGATGCATCGGCGGCGACGGTCATGGCTTACCAGCGTGCCCCGGGGTGTGCGCGGTGCAGATGCTGCATTTGTGCAAGCAACGGTCCCAGGTGCTCCGTGTGCACGCCGCACTTGCCGTACCACGGATAGGAGGCGTCGGCCGGCCGCTGCAGCGTAGCGCGCGCCAGGATCGGATCGATGCTGGCGCTCCAGCGGCTCTCGAGTGCGGCAGGGTCGGGTGCAATGGATTGTGCCGCCAGCACCTGCTCGATGGCATCGCACGCGAACAGCTCCGGCGTGAATCGCCATAGTGCCTCGAGCGCCACTTGCATGCGGCGCTGGCTCTCGGGCGTGCCATCGCCCAGGCGCACGGCCCAGCCGGAACTGTAGCGCAGGTGATAGCGCACTTCGGGCAAAGCCTTGGCCGCGATCTGGGCGAGTCGCTCATCGCTCGAGCGCTCGAGCGCTGCATAGAGCTCGAGCTGATACGCATCGATCAGCAGCTGGCGCACGATGGCGAAAGCGAAGTCCGTATTCGGCTGCTCGGCGAGCGCGAGATTGACGAAGGCGCTCTCATCGCGCAGAAAAGCGAAGTCATCCTCCGAGCGATTGCCGCCCTCGAGCTCCGCGGCATAGCCGTAGAACAGGCGCGCCTGCCCGAGATGATCGAGTGCGAGATTCGCAAGTCCCAGGTCCTCCTCCAGCGCCGGGGCATGACCGATCCACTCCCCCAGACGCTGCGCCAACACCAGATTGGTGTCGGCCAGGCGCAGCACGCAGGCCGTTCGCGCCGCCGCGAGAGTGGGAGTGCTCACAGGTTCTTCACTTCCTCGGGAATCTCATAGAAGGTCGGGTGCCGGTAGATCTTGTCGCGCGCGGGCTCGAACAGCGCCTGTGCATCGGCGGGATCCGAGGCCGTGATGTCGCTCGAGCGCACCACCCAGATGCTCACCCCCTCCTGCCGCCGCGTGTAGACATCGCGCGCGTGCTCCAGGGCCATCGCGGCGTCGGCGGCGTGGACGCTGCCGGCGTGCTTGTGCTCCAGGCCTGAGCGCGCCCGAATGAAGACTTCATACAGCGGCCAGTCGTGTTCGCTCTGCGTCATGCGCGTCGCGCCTCCTTCGATGCGTGCTTGGCGGCGTGCGCCGCAGCGGCCTCGCGCACCCAGCGGCCCGCCTCGTGCGCCTGCTGCCGCGCCTCCAGTCGCTCGCGGTTGCAGGGACCGTGGCCTGAGAGCACGCGCTGAAACTCACTCCAGTCGATCGGCCCGATGTGGAAGTGCCCGCTCGCCGCATCCCAACGCAGCTCGGGATCGGGCAGCGCGAGCCCCAGGAACTGCGCCTGCGGCACTGTCACATCGACGAAATGCTGGCGGATCTCATCGTTGCTGAAGCGCTTGATCTTCCAGCGCATCGACTGGGCGGTGTGCTTCGACTGCGCATCGCTCGGGCCCAGCATCATGAGCGCAGGCCACCACCAGCGGTTGAGGGCTTGCTGTGCCATCTGACGCTGCGCAGCGGTGCCGCGCGCGAGCGTGAGCATGATTTCGAAACCCTGCCGCTGGTGGAAGCTCTCCTCCTTGCAGATACGCACCATGGCGCGCGCGTACGGTCCGTAGGAGCAGCGGCACAGCGGGATCTGATTCATGATCGCCGCGCCATCGACCAGCCAGCCGATCGCCCCGACATCCGCCCAGCTCGGCGTCGGGTAGTTGAAGATGCTGGAATATTTCGCAGCACCGGTCAGCAGCTGCGCCGTCATCTCGGCGCGCGAGATGCCCAGAGTCTCGGCGGCGCCATACAGGTACATGCCGTGCCCGCCTTCATCCTGCACCTTGGCGATGAGCACGGCCTTGCGCTTCAGGCTCGGTGCGCGCGAGATCCAGTTGCCTTCGGGCAGCATGCCGACGACTTCGGAATGCGCATGCTGGGAGATCTGGCGGATGAGCGTGTCGCGATAGGCTTGCGGCATCCAGTCCTTGGGCTCGATGCGCTCATCCGCATCGACGCGCGCCAGGAACGCGGCGGTGAGCTCCGCGGGTTCCACCGCTGCCCCGCCCGCACCTTGCGGTGCCGGCGCATTCAGAGCCTGCGTATACACGCAGGGAATGTTACACAAAGGCGGTGTACGATGTTTCGGCCCGGGCGCGCGCCGCCCGCCGGGAGCATTTTGTGAGCGAAGCTGCATCTTTGAGGCTGTCTCGTCGCGCCCTGATGGCCGCGGCGCTGGCGAGCGGCGCCGCAATGCTGTGCCGCAGACCCGCGTTTGCCGCTGGCACCGCCGCGACGGACCTGCCCCTGATCACCAAGCCGATTGCCTCCAGCGGCGAGAAGCTGCCGGTCATCGGCATCGGCACGAACGCCTTCAGCCTGCGCTCAGCCGATGAGCAGGCGGCGCGTGTGGCGCTCATTCAGCGCATGTTGCAGCTTGGCGGTACGGTAATCGACACCGCGGCGATCTACGGCGGCTCCGAAGCGGTCATCGGCGATGCGCTCGCAAGCCTGGGCGTGCGCAGCAAGATGTTCGTCTCGACCAAGGTGATGGCGCGCGATGCCGACGCCGCCAGGTCGCAGATGGAAGAATCCCTCCAGCACCTGAAAACCGATCGCGTCGATCTGATGTCGGTGCACAACCTCGTCGGACTCGATGCCGTGCTGCCGCTGGTGCAGGAGTGGAAGAAGAGCGGCCGCGTACGCTACGTCGGCATCACCACCTCCGAGCCGCGGCAGCATCCGCAGATGATCGAGGCGATGCAGAAGTACACGCTCGATTTCATCCAGGTCGACTACTCGCTCGGCAATCGCGCGGCTGCCGATCAAGTGCTGCCGCTTGCGCAGGAGCGCAAGATCGCGGTGCTGGTCAACGTTCCCTTCGGCGGCCGGCGCGGCGCGAACATGTTCCCGAAAGTCGCCGGCAGGGCACTGCCCGCCTGGGCGGCGGATTTCGATGCGCAAAGCTGGGGACAGCTGTTCCTCAAGTACGTCGTCTCACACCCGGCGGTGGTGTGCGCCATTCCGGGCACAATCGAGACCGCACATCTCGAGGACAACCAGCGCGGCGGCCGCGGGCGTCTGCCCGATGCGGCTCAGAGGATGCGTCTGGAGAGCTTCTGGGACGGGCTCTCCTAGTCCCGCCCGTTCAGCGCGCCGGGTTACCGGCGCCGGGCGCACCAGAAAGCCACGCCCGCCCTTCTGCGTACAACTGCTGCACCTCCGGTCCGGTGAGACCCGGCAGTCCAGTGCGGCGCACGTCATAGCCGATCCGCGTCTGCAGGTACGCGAGGTGGCGATAGCCTGGCGGAAAGCTCGCGAGCAGCGCGCGATCGAGCTTGAGCTGCACCCCCGGCTCGACCGGATCGATGCGATCCTTCTCGTAGATCGGCTGCCGGCGCACCAGGCCCCAGCGTCCCGCCCGCCGCTCGAGGAAATCGTAGAACCGTCCCGTGCACAGCACGTCGCAAAGCACGCCATCGACCGGTGCGCGCTGACTGATGGTCATCTTGGTCTGCGCGATGGCTCGATCGGCAACGACGTCGCAGAAGAATCCGCCGAGAAAATGCAGGATGCTGACGCCGCGCTCGAAGCCCTCGCGCCGGGCGCGGATGAAATCGCGCGCCGGAGCGCGAAACCAGGTCGCACTCATCCACGCATCCTCGTGCCACAGGGTCGCGAAACGCTCCCAGTCGCCGCTGTCGCTGTAGAGCGCCCAGCGTTCGATCAGGTCGCGGATTTCCCGCGCGTCATCCTCAACCGCCATCGCGCCACTGTACACCGCGACGGCGGACCGGCGCGCTAATCGACGCATTCGCCGCGCATTCGCGCGTTGAGCTCACCGCCAGGGCACGGCGATGCTGGCAGCACGATCCGGGCGTCTCCGGATCGCCTTCAGCGTAAGGAGGAAGCGGCATGGTCAAGCAGGCGACGGCAAGTCATCTCAATGTCTACAGCGTGCGTGAGTTCGAATCCTCGACCGGGCAGAAGGCCAAGAGCTGGACCAAAGTGGGCGTGGCGTTCCCGCACAAGGAACCGCCTGGGTTCAACGTGGAGCTCAATCTGCTGCCGCTCGACGGGCGGCTGGTGGCGCTGCCGCCGGCGGAAGAGGAACGCGAGGGCGCTCCCGGCTGAGCGCTGGCGGGCATTCGTTGCCGATTGTGTCGGGCTCCCCTACAGTCCGCACGATATGCCGAACGCACGCCCGTTCACGGTACTGCTCGCCGCGGTACTCGCCACGGTCTTCGTCCCCGCCGCTCGCACGCAGGATGCCGATCCGCCCTCGCGCGTCGCACGTCTGAGCTTCGTGCAGGGCGAAGTATCCGTGCAGCCGGCGGGTGTCGAGGACTGGGCCGCTGGCACCATCAACCGGCCCATTACCACGGGCGACAAGGTGTGGGCGGACCAGAACGCGCGCGCGGAACTGCAGCTGGGCTCCATTGCCATCCGCCTGGCGCCGATGACCGGGTTCTCGTTCGTCAATCTCGGCGATCAGATGCTGCAGATGCAGGTGACCGCCGGCACCATTCACGTCCATGTTGCGCAGCTCGAGCAGCAAGACAGCATCGAGATCGACACACCGACGCTCGCACTGTCGCTGCTCAGCGCCGGGGACTATCGCGTCGAAGTCAACGAAAGTGGCGACACCACCGTCGTCAAAGTGAGCTCGGGTGAAGCCGAAGCAAGCGGGGGCGGGACGAGCTTCCCGATCCACAATCAGCAGAAGGTGACGTTCAGCGCGGCCGGCGAGATCACGGCGGACTCCGCCTCACTCGGAGTACCGGATGACTTCGATGTCTGGTGCATGCAGCGGGACCGCCAGCTCGAACGCGCCCAGGCAGATGCCGAGCAGTACGTCTCGAGCGATGTCACCGGCTACGGCGATCTGGACCAGTACGGTGACTGGCGCACCGTGGAGGATTACGGCCAGGTGTGGGTCCCGAGCGCAGTCAGCGTCGGCTGGGCGCCGTACCGCTACGGCAGCTGGGTGTGGGTGGCGCCCTGGGGCTGGAACTGGGTGGACAGCGCGCCGTGGGGCTTCGCGCCGTTCCACTACGGGCGCTGGGTCTATGCCGGCAACTCCTGGTGCTGGGTGCCGGGACCGCGCCACGTGCGAGCGGTGTATGCGCCGGCGCTGGTGGCCTGGGTCGGCGGAGGCGCAGCGGGGAGCGTCACCTGGATTCCGCTCGGTCCGCGGGATGTCTATCTGCCCAGCTACCACGTGAGCGAAACCTACGTCCGCAACGTCAACGTCACGAACTCAAAGGTCGTGAGCACGGCGAGCATCACCAATGTCTACCGCAACCGCGTGCCGCAGCAGCGCTATGTCAATCTGGGCGTGGCGAACGCGCTCACCTCCGTGCCGGGAAGCGTGCTCACTGCGGCTCAACCCGTGGCAGCGCACGCCGTGCGCATCGCACCGGGCGATGTCGCCCGCCTCACACCCGGCGTCGGGGCGCCCGCTCTCGCGCCCGTACGCAGCAGCTATCTGGGTGCCCCAGCCGCACCGGGGCTGCGAGTCCGCAGGCCGCCGCCAGCCGTCATCAACCGTCCGGTGGTCGTGAGGCCGCCGGTGATCAATGCCACGCCGGCACGGCGTGAGATCCAGCCGTACATTCCGCCACGGTCCAGCGCGCCCCCGCAGCGCGTGGCGCCGCCCCCGCAGGAACGCCTGCCACCCCAGGACCGCGTTGCGCCGCCGCAGGAGCGCCTGGTGCCACCGCAGCAGCGGCCAGTGCCGCCACCCCAGGAGCGCATGGCACCACCACCGCCCCCGGTATTTGCGCCACCCCCGCAGCGACCCGCGCTTGCTCCGCGACCGCAGACATCGGCCCCGCCGCCGCCACCTCCTCCGCCGCCGCCGCCTCCTCCGCCGCCGCCGCCGCGACACGACACCTCACCGCCGAGCAACAACCCCTCGCACGAGCATCACGGGGACACGCACCAGAACTGAGCGCGGACGCAGTCGCCAAAAGAAAAGGCCCGCCAGGTGGCGGGCCTTTTCAGCTCTGCAGACGAGCTGCAGAAATCGACTTCAGGACTTCGGCGCATCCGAAGAAGGAGCGGCCTTCTTCTTGTGCTTGCTGCTCTTCTTGTGCGAGGTCGACGCCTTGGAATCCTTCGAATCCTTGCTTGCCGCAGCGGCCGGGGCAGAGGAAGAAGCGGCGGCGGGCGCATCAGCAGCCAGCACCGGACCTGCCATCAGTAACGCAGTGAGGACGGGAACCAGTTTTCTAAACACAGTCATCTCCAATGGAATGCCAGACGCGGGATTCAGGTTACTCTGGCAGGCACCCCTGACAACTTAATTAATCGTAAGCCAAATCCGCGGTTTGGGCGCTCGCCGGTGAGGCTTGCGGCTGCGGTTTTTGCCCCAACAGCGCCATCAGAACTGACAGATCCACCGGCTTGACGAGGTGATGATCGAAACCGGCTTCGCGCGCCCGGCGCCGGTCCTGCTCCTGGCCCCAGCCGGTGAGCGCGATCACCTGCACCGTCCGCGTGCGGGGGTCGCTGCGGATCCGTCGCGCCACCTCGTAGCCATTCAAACGCGGCAGGCCGATATCGAGCAGCACCGCATCCGCCTGAAACTCCTCCAGCGTCGCGAGCGCCTGCACGCCATCGTGCGCCATGCGGGTCTCATGGCCGAGCGCGCCCACGAGCATCGCGAGGCTGACCGCAACATCGAGGTTGTCATCGACGATGAGCACGCGGCGCGGCTCGCTGCGAATCGCGAGCGGCTCGGGCGGAGGCTCGCTGCGCTGCGGGGTCTCGAGCGAGGGCGGCTCGGCGAGCGGCAGGCGGATGGTGAACGTGCTGCCGCGAC
>Ga0335081_10011286_pt1 | contig 14441 bp, 13 predicted proteins | sample Lox_Sample_35_FD_206713 | JGI IMG/M metagenome (GOLD analysis project Ga0335081, IMG submission 206713) | Soil microbial communities from Loxahatchee National Wildlife Refuge, Florida, United States - Lox_Sample_3.5 | ecosystem: Environmental > Terrestrial > Soil > Wetlands | place: USA... | reverse complement strand
ACGAGGGTTCTCGACTATTTGCAATCCACGCAGCTCCCGGATGGCCATTGGCCGCAGAACATGTGGTTGCACGGCGAGCCGTATTGGAACGGAATCCAGATGGACGAAACAGCGTTTCCCGTCCTTCTGGTTGACATGGCATTTCGGGCAGAAGCACTTGACCGATCGAAACTCTCGCAATTTTGGCAAATGGTATCGAAGGCGGCACGGTATCTTGCTCTGAACGGACCCGTCACGCAGGAGGATCGATGGGAGGAAGACCCGGGATATTCCCCCTTTACACTTGCGGTTGAAATCGCTGCGTTGTTGGCGGCTGCGGATATGGCAGAAATAAACCGTGAAATGAATCTCGCCAATTTTCTCAGAGAAACTGCGGATATCTGGAATTCGAGTATCGAGCGCTGGACGTATGTTACCGGCGGTGATCTCGCGGCCAGGGCAGGCGTGGAAGGCTATTACGTTCGGATCGCTCCACCGGAGACGGGTGATGCGGCCTCGCCGGCAGGAGGCTTCGTTCCCATCAAGAATCGTCCGCCCGGTCAATCGGTTGAACCGGCAATCCAGATCATCAGCCCGGATGCGCTGGCACTTGTCCGATTCGGTCTCCGTTCACCCACTGATCCGCACATCGTAAATACAGTAAAGGCAATAGACGCGCTCTTGAAGGTCGAAACTCCCTACGGTCCTGTGTGGCATCGGTACGATGATGACGGTTATGGAGAGCACGAGGACGGTTCGCCATTCAATGGAACAGGCATCGGTCGTGGATGGCCTCTCCTCACCGGCGAGCGTGCTCATTTCGAGTTGGAGGCGGGTCGAACAACTCAAGCCGAGCGATTGTTCTCGGCATTCGAAGCGTTCGCAAATGAAGGAGGGATGATCCCCGAACAAATCTGGGATTCATCGGACGTTCCGGAACGTGATCTTCGCTTTGGCCGTCCCTCCGGATCGGCAATGCCATTGGTGTGGGCCCACGCAGAGTACGTCAAACTCTGCCGATCTCTTCACGACGGAAAGGTGTTCGACCGACCGCCCCAGACATATGAACGATACGTCATGAACGGTACCATATCGCCGTATTCGCTGTGGCGCTTCAGCCACAAATGTCGAACTATGCCGAAAGGAAAGGACTTGAGAATCGAAGTCCGCGCTCCCGCCGTGATCCGGTGGACCTCGGATGAATGGACGAATACTTCAGATGTCGAAACAGCCGACTCTCATCTGGGATTATTCGTCGCGGACTTGCCCACCAGAACCTCTGCATCCGGAGCAACCATACGCTTTACTTTTTACTGGAAGGAGGAACAGCATTGGGAAGGCGCTGATTTTGCCGTCGCGGTGGAGGAGTGATCGTTAGCCTTTTGTCAACACGAGGTCGAACATCGACTTAACGCCGATTGGAGTCCAGCAGAAAAAGGGTTCCCCGTATTTCACTCCAATTTTCTTCCCGTAGTACTCGCAATCGGTGACGATGCGCTCCAGGAATTCAGGTCTGCTCAAAATTGTCTCGGGGTCTTTGCTTTTGGGGTTGTAAAACTGAGAGGCGTGGGCTTTGATGGCCTTCATCTTGATCTCGAAGGTTCTCGAAATATCCACGATAAATGAAGGGATAAACTCGTACCACTGCATGAACTCGAAGAAATTGTCCGGGCGATGTGGTTTCTGCTTCAAACCGTTCAGAGATGTCTCGATTTTTCTCAATCCGGAATAGAACCAGGCCTCTTTGCACAATTGGTGGGTGTGAACGTGATCAGGGTGGCGTTCGACCGCATGAGGAATGATGAGGATGCTCGGGCGCAGCTCTCGGATGAGTGTTATGACTTTCGTTCGATTTCCGTGGCTCAACTCAATTTGTCCGTCTCCGATCCTGAGGTTTCGTCTTGTCACCGCACCAAGGATCTTCGCAGCTTCCGCGGCTTCCTTCAACCGTATTTCCTTGTTGCCCCTCGTCCCCAGTTCGCCCTGTGTGACATCCGCGAGCGCAACCTTGTAGCCGTCCCGAACGAGTTTTGCAATTGTTCCGCCGCAGGACAATTCAATATCGTCCGGATGAGCGCCTATTGCCAGTACGTCAGCGAGCATGGGAATTCTTCAAAGTGTTGGTAGTTTCGGAAAAATCGCAGCTGGAATATAGGGAAGGGAAGCAGGAAAGACAAGAAGAACGGATGATGCTTGGTGTCCTGATTGCTGGTGTCGGGGCCTATTGATCCGCCGTATCATTTTGAGCTTGAAGAAGGATGGCGGATGTCCCGACAGAAACCTGGCGAGTATCGGTAGGAAATGCCGCTGGACGGCATCCCGTGCAGCGGGACTCCCGGCACATCTGCATTTTATTTCGGAGTGGGTCGCAATGCACCATTAGGTGGATTCTTGCTTGTCCGCCAAACTATGGGTACTATGGCACATCGTATGGCCGACGAAAAGACAGTTCTGTCCGTATCGGACATCACTCGCCAAATTAAGATGTCCCTTGAAACCAAATTCCCCCGCGTCTGGGTTCAAGGCGAAATCTCCAATTTCAAACAGCATACGTCCGGTCACCTTTATTTCACTCTCAAGGATGAAGGAGCGCAGATTTCCGGCGTGATGTGGCGGAGCAGAGTGGCGTACCTGGCAATCGTCCCCGAAGACGGGATGAAAGTGATTGCACGAGGATCCGTCACCGTCTATCCGCCGCGTGGCAACTATCAGATCGATTGCGATCAAATTCAACCAGTGGGCGTCGGAGAACTGCAGCTGGCGTTCGAGCGTCTGAAGAAGAAGCTCGCTGAGGAGGGATTGTTCGATGCCGAGCACAAGAGGCCGATTCCCGAATATCCCGAGCGGATCGGCATCGTCACATCGGAGACGGGCGCCGCCCTTCAGGATATGCGGAGTGTGCTGAGCCGGAGATTTCCATCGGTTGAAATCGTTCTTGCCCCTGTGCGTGTCCAGGGTGTCGGTGCCGCCGAGGAGATTGCAGACGCAATCGCTGACATGAATCGTTTCGGAAACGTGGACGTGATGATCGTTGGACGTGGCGGCGGCTCGCTCGAAGATCTCTGGGCATTCAACGAGGAGATTGTCGCGCGCGCGATTTACAATTCCCGGACCCCTGTAATTAGTGCCGTCGGACATGAGATTGATTTCAGCATCGCGGACTTTGTCGCCGATTTGCGCGCGCCGACTCCCTCCGCGGCGGCGGAATTGGTGGTGAAGGACAGGTCCGAACTTATTGAAGTTCTTCGCAATATGTGGTATACTATGCAACACGCCATCGAAGAAAAGGTGTCGTCGCTGAGGGAATCCATCGGCGGATTTACCGGCAGTTATGCGTTTAACAGGCCGAAAGACCTGCTGAGGGAATCGAGTCAACGCGTCGATGAGGTGGAACGGAATCTGCTTGTCGCCACCGCTCACATCCTGAGGTTGGCAGACCGCAGCCAGCAAGCGCTGGCCCAACGACTCGAGGCTCTGAACCCCAAGGCAGTCCTCATGCGTGGATATACGATCGTTCGGAAAAAGGGTGAAATCGTGATGAGTTCCGATGATCTGGACAAGGGAGATGTTGCCACGATACAGTTCCACGATGGCGATGTAACGACAAGAGTTGAGCGATGACCACCAAAAGACCCGCGAAACAGACCTTCGAACAAGCCATCAAACGTTTGGAAGCGATCGTCGAAGCATTGGAGCAGGGGGATGTCCCCTTGGACAAAGCGCTGGCCCTGTATGAAGAAGGGATTCAGCTCTCGCGCACGTGCAGCGAAACTCTGAAGGCGGCGGAATTGCGCATCAAGACTCTGAGCAAAGATATCAAGGGACAATTCGAACTGACTGATCCGCGGGAAGAATGAGCGATCTGCATTTTCAATTCCTCGACCACATCAATAATCCATCCGACCTCCGCAAGCTCGACGTCAAAGATTTGCGGGCTGTCTGTGGCGAAGTCCGGGAATTCCTGATCGACAGCGTGTCGAAGACCGGAGGCCATTTTGGGGCCGGTTTGGGAGCTGTCGAATTGGCCGTCGCACTCCACTATGTCTTCAACACCCCTGAAGACAAACTGGTTTGGGATACGGGACATCAGGCATATCCTCACAAGATTCTCACAGGACGCAAGGAACGGATGCACACGATGCGCCAGTTGAACGGTCTGAGTGGATTCTTGAAGCGTTCTGAAAGCGAATACGACGCCTTTGGCGCCGGTCACGCCAGCACCGCCATTTCGGCCGCGCTGGGGATCGCGACCGCGCGCGACTACCAGAAGAAGGATTTCAAGGTAGTGGCGATTGTAGGAGATGGCTCGCTCACGGGAGGCATGGCGTACGAGGCTATGAACAATGCCGGATTGCTGAAGAAGGATCTCATTGTCATCCTGAGCGACAATCAAATGGTCTCCCTTTCATCGGTCAACCCGACCCTCTGGTCCTTTCACAACTACTTCACAGAGGCGCTGACCCACCCGACGTACAACAAGTTCAGATCGAGTGTATGGGACCTTACGGGCAAGCTGGATTCGTTTGGCGATCGATTGAGATCCGTCGCGCACAACGTTGAAAAAGGTCTGAAAGCCATCGTTACCCCCGGAATGCTTTTCGAAGCTCTCGGGTTTCGTTATTTCGGTCCTTTTAACGGTCACAATGTTGTGAAACTGGTGGAGATCTTCCGCCACGTCAAAGACCTCAAGGGCCCGATTCTCATCCACGCTATTACGGAAAAAGGGAAGGGATACGTTCACGCGGAGAAGGAAGCAACCGGCATGCACGGCGTCACCCCTTTCGACAAGATTACGGGCCAGGCGCAGAAAAAGGGGGATGAACGGCCTGCATACACGACGGTATTCGGCAGAGCGCTCGTCGATGTCTGCAAGATGAATCCGAAGGTTGTCGGGATCACTGCCGCCATGCCGGACGGGACGGGGCTGATTCTTCTGCAGAAAGAAATGCCGGATCGATTCTTCGATGTGGGCATTGCGGAGCAACACGCCGTGACATTTGCCGCCGGCCTCGCTACAGGAGGATACATACCGGTTGTCGCCATTTATTCTACTTTCCTGCAACGCGCATATGACCAGGTGATTCACGACTGCGCAATTCAAGGTTTGCACGTAGTGTTTGTCATGGATCGCGGGGGATTGGTCGGTGCGGATGGACCGACGCACCACGGCGCACTCGACCTCGCGTACTTACGCTGCATCCAGGGCATGGTGGTCATGGCGCCGAAGGACGAACAGGAACTGAGGAACATGCTGTTCACGGCCGTGGAATACAACGGAGGCCCCATCGCGTTGCGCTATCCGCGCGGTAATGCACTCGGCGTACCGATGAAAGAAGGATTCGAGAAAATCCCTATCGGGACTGCTGAACCTCTGCGTACTGGAAAGGATGTGCTGATCCTTGCCGTCGGCACGATGGTTAAGAACTCACTGGACGCTGCATCGCTCCTCGAAGCCGAAGGAATTAGCGCGGAAGTTGTGAATATGCGATTTATAAAACCGATTGACCGTGCGATGCTCGAATCGCTCGCACACCGGTTCGACTCTATCGTCACGGTTGAAGACAATGTCATCCAGGGCGGTTTTGGTTCTGCCGTCCTGGAAGCTCTTCAGGCCATCAGCGCGGCGCATTGTTCGGTGAAACTGCACGGCCTCCCGGACAAGTTCATTGAACACGGTACACCAGCCGAGCTGTACAAACTCTGCAGTCTGGATGCACAGGGAATCGCAAGTGTGACCCGAGAATTCCTTAAATCACGGCACGGCTCTTCAACGCTCGAACTCGTCGGTTCATAAATGGAAAAGAATGGATAAAGTCCGAATTGGCATTGTCGGCATGGGGAGGATTGCCCAAACGATCCATCTGCCTATCCTGAGCAAGCTCCCAGATACGGAGATCGTCGCCGCATGCGACGTCGACCTCAACAAGGCTACATCCATAGCAAAGAAATACGGCATACCCCGATGTTATGACAGCTACGAAGACATGCTGAGGAAGGAGGAGGACATCATTGCGGTGGATGTTTGTTCCCCGACAAATCTTCATAGGGAAATCGCAGTGGCCGTGCTTGAATCGAAACGGGATGTGTTGGTTGAGAAACCTCTTGCTCGGACCGAAAAGGAGTCGGTGGATATCGTTGCGGCTGCCAGGAAAAGCCACAAGCAAGTGATGGTTGGAATGAATAGCCGGTTCCGCCCCGATTCAATGATTCTGAAGGGATTCATCGAAGACAAGGCATTGGGCGATATTTTTTACGCTAAAGCCGGATGGTTCAGAAAGCTGGAAATGACCAACCCCTGGCTTACGAAGAAAGAACACTCAGGCGGCGGCGTCGTGCTGGATCTTGGGATTGTCATGTTCGATCTCGCCTTTTGGATGATGGGATATCCTGAGGTCAAGGAAGTCAATGCCACCAACTATTCACATCAGACAAAGGGAGTCGAGGATTCCTCGATCATGTTTTTGAAGATGAAAAACGGATCGACACTGACAATCGAGGCCAGTTGGTCCTTCGAATCAAATCAGGATTTCTTCTATTGTGACTGCTATGGCACAGATGGAAGCGGCTCCCTCAATCCATTCAGGATCCTCAAGCGCATGCACGGAAGTCTTGTCAATGTTGCGCCCGCCTATCACGAAACGCCCCAGACGCTGTACCACAAGTCTTATGAAAACGAGCTAAAGCACTGGATCGGATCACTTCGCGGTTTGCACGCGGCTATCTCGACGGGTGAAGAATCTGTCCATCGAATGAGAATTGTCGACGCAATCTATCGCTCCGCGAAACTCGGAAAAGCTGTCGCGATCAAGTAAATGAACGTTTGACGATAGTTTTCAATCGAAGGGCGACGGAATGGTCGCCTTCTTTTTCTCACCGGCATCGGAAATGAAACGAAGAAAGCAGCCTCCCAGGCCCCGCAAGAAACCTGCAAACTCTGTCGTAGCCCTTTTGACGGATTTTGGCGAACGCGATCATTATGTGGGAACGATGAAGGGGGTCATCCTTTCCATCAACCCTCGAGCACGACTGATCGATATCTCTCACGACGTTACGCCGCACAATATCCGGGAAGCAGGATATCTGTTGTGGGCTTCGTATCGGTATTTCCCCGCCGAAACTGTTTTCGCCTGTGTCGTTGACCCCGGAGTGGGCAGCAAGCGCAGGATCATTTGTCTCGAAAGTCAACGTTACAAGTTTGTCGCACCGGAGAACGGACTGTTGGATGCGGTCGTGTTGCAGGAAGCGAATCTCCGATCGTATGAAGTTGTGGACGTCACCCGGTTGACTTCAAAGCCTGTGTCCACCACATTCCACGGAAGAGATATTTTTGCCCCCTTGGCTGCTTTACTGTCGCTTGGCAAGCCGGTACGACAACTTGGAAAACCCTGCGAACTGTCGCGACCGTCTCCGATGTTCTATGAACCTGAACTCGGGGCGACGCAGGCGCGAATACTCCACGTTGACCATTTCGGCAATCTCATTACCAACATTCCAGGGCATATCATTTCCCACTGTGCCGTCAGGATCGGCGGCTTGCAAATCTCAAGAGCCGTTCGAAGTTATAGCGAAGCTTCGGGAGAAGAACCGAGCATGATCGTGGGTAGCAGTGGTCTCATCGAAGTCGTTGTGAAGGAAGGGAGCGCCGCTCGCGTCCTGCGAGCCGACGTGAACACCCCGACAGAGGTTGAGAATAGAAGCTGAGCAACGGGCTTTCGTTGTTTCGCGATTTGAGGTAGTGACTCAATTTGAAAGAACCCCGGCGGTCAACGGACCATTCCGTAACCGAAATGCCCTGTGGGTGTCACGGTATGCCTGCCCCGTGTTCTTTGCGGGGGACCGTGACACCCCTGAAACTGAGTCACTGCCCGATTTGATGGCTCCTTGCTTTTCCTCTCAAAGTTGGCTACATTAATTGTAAGCCCCATATGTCTATGGGGTTTTTTATCGTTCGAACAAAGGAAGTCTGACCATGTTTACGTTTTTCATGATTGTTGAAATCCTGGTGAGCGTTGTCCTGATGATTGCCGTGTTAATGCAATCGAGCAAGGGGGGTGGATTGGCCGGATCATTCGGCGGCGCCAATATTGGCACTGTGTTTGGAGTACGGCGTACTTCGGATTTCCTCACGAAGACCACCACGATTCTCGCGACACTGTTCTTCGTGCTCGCAATGTTCATTAATCTTTTCCTCCTGCCGAGGGGTGAGACGATGAAACAAAGTATCATTCAGTCCGTGCCGCCGCCGACATCCATGCCGCCTGTGCAGACGCCGGTTCCGACAACGAAATAGCTTCTCCTCTCTCCTCGTTTCACGACTTCACGTTTCAACTTGAGCGTCCCGCCGAGCCAGGCCACAAGTTGTAAGGAGGCGGGATCTGAAAATCTAAGATGCACCCATGGCTCAATTGGTAGAGCAACTGACTCTTAATCAGTGGGTTCCAGGTTCGAGTCCTGGTGGGTGCACAAAAACACACGGGGCCAGCGAATTCTGGCCCTGTGTGTTTTTGCGTATCAATGGAGGAAGAAGGTGTCCTGTCGAAGTCCCGACATCTATCAGGAGCTTGTCGAAGGATGTTGGGAAGGGGTGTGAAATCTGGTCGGAACGATCTCGCCCGGAGCACTGCAACGTTCGCCCTCCATCCTGACACGTAGCAAGTGCAATCGCAGTACGCTTTGTTCCTCTCCTACCCTTGCGTCGAAGTTGAATCCGCGGTGGTGGTTTCGTATTTTGGCGTCCTCTTTGAACGTCGCGTTTATCCCGGGTGGAAACAAAAACAGATCCATACGGAGCAATGCGGTATCCGGAGTTTCGGAACCTCGTCCTTGCTTCCTTCCTCCTTACCATAGGGCTCCTCGCGCAGGAAGTGGCCATTGGATATGAGCTGTACAGAATAACCCACGACCCCTTTGCGCTGGGCCTTGTCGGCCTTATTGAAGCTGTTCCTTTCATTTCACTTTCTCTTTTTGGCGGTCACATTGCGGACCGCTACAGTAAGCGCAAAATACTACTTTGGAGTGTCTCGGGAATCGCGACGAGTTCCTTCGTCCTGCACCTCCTTTCGGAACAAAGCGTGCACCTGTCGCAGACGGCGATGGTCTCGGCAATTTACGCCACAATCTTTGTCATCGGTCTCTGCAGAGCCTTCCAATCGCCGACGGCGACCGCACTCCGTGCGTTCCTCGTGCCCGTCGCGCTGTACGAGAATGCTTCCACCTGGAGCAGTTCTGCCTGGCAAGTGGGGGCAATCGTAGGACCGGCTATTTCGGGATTCCTCTATGCGTGGTTGGGTTTTTCAAATACACTCTTGGTCGTCGTCGGACTGGTGGTGGTTGCGCTGCTCCTGTACGGGACGATTGGCAAGTCGCTGATTCCTCTGCGCATTGATCGTGAAAATCTATTCGCCAGCGTCAGCCAAGGGATTGGTTTCGTTTTCAAGACCAAGATCATTTTGTACTCGATTTCCCTCGATTTGTTTTCCGTCCTCTTTGGAGGAGTCGTTGCGATCCTGCCAATTTATGCGGAAGATATCCTGCGCGTTGGCGCAGAAGGTCTCGGGATTTTGCGCGCGGCCCCTTCGCTTGGAGCAGTACTCACGCTGATGGTTCTTGCCCGCGTTTCTCCAATGAAACATGCATGGAAAAACCTCTTGATAGTGGTTTTCGGATTTGGAGTGTGCATCATCATCTTCGCGGTGTCACCGTGGCTCGCTCTGTCGGTTGTTGCGTTGTTTCTCAGCGGCGCGTTCGACAGCGTCAGCGTTGTTATTCGCGCGACGATCCTTCAGTTGATGACGCCGGACGACATTCGAGGCCGGGTGATGGCTGTGAACGGTATCTTTCTTGCTTCGTCGAACGAGCTTGGTGCCTTCGAATCGGGCCTCGCTGCGAAGATTTTGGGGACGGTGCCGTCCGCCGTGTTCGGCGGCGTGATGACACTCTGTATCGTGGGATGGATGTTTTTCAGCACGAGGGATCTTTTGAAGGTAAACGTCGGGCACGCTCATTCCGGCGAAGATCGCACTGTTCGCCAGAAAGTGAAGGCGAAAACCTGAAGACACAATCTGAATGAGAAATCTCTTGGAACAGGGGACGCGTCTTGTCGGATACTCTATCCGCCGGTGAGTTTGTTCCAGCCTGCTTCGAGGTCCCTCTTGCTTCTCTTCGTCACGTAACGATCGTGGAGGTGGTTCAGCTGTTGCAGCGCTATAGAGTCAAGATCTTCGTCATCCCGGTCGCGCTTCTGAAGCATTTCGAATACCTCTTTGTCGTCAGCATTCATGGACTTCACGTGCGTGCGAAGAGACAAAATCATCTTATGTTGCTCGTCTCGTTTCAATGTGTGAGTCAGAGTTGAACTGAACGCTGAGATGCCACGGCGGCCTACGAGTGCTACTGCTTTCTTTTTCCGTAGGAAGGATTTTCTTCAATTGCGCGAAGCAGTTCCGGCATCACTGTGACGCCGTGGTCCTGGATCTTCTTGGCATAGATCATCGCAGAATCGGGATCATTTTTGACGTGAACATAGAAATTCGCCAGGTAATAATACCCCAGAAGAAAATCAGGGTTGATGAGGACTGATCTTTTCCAGAGTCTCTCCGCATCATCGACTTTCCCCGCGTCAAGGCACATCTTGCCGTAGTTAATGTATGTGTAAAGCTGGAGCGGCTCCAGTCGGATCGATGTCTCATATTCGTTCGCCGCACGGGCATAGTCGTGGCGCATGGCGTAGATATCCCCCAGCATCCGGTGTACCGCCATCATCTTCGGTTTTCGAGCAATCCCTTCCTGCAGAACTCGTTCCGCCGCCGCATCATCGCCTTCATCGAGAAGCAATCCGGCAAACGCTGAATACGATTCGTCGACGCTCGGCGAAGAAACGAATGCGTTGGTCGCGTAGGCCGTGCGGTTTCTGAAATGCTCGGAATGGACCATGGCCAGGATGGAAAACAGTCCGAGAAGTGCGATGGATCCAAGGGCATGAACTGTCTTTTCGAAGCGAAATTTCTGAACCAGTGGAAGTTGAACGACGGCGAAGAGAAATCCAAAAAATGAACAGTAGTTGCGATGTTCGTGGAAGATTGTCCCCGACAGGAAAGTGGGAGCAAGGAACAAAAAGAACCAACTCAACCCCCACAGTATTTCGCGGTATGATGCGGGTCTGTGTATCAAATAGGCGGCAACAAGTGCAAGAACGCTTATGAAACCAAGGATCAGCGAGTTATCGGCAAGGTTCGGGAAAACGGAAAGATTGAACGGGAGGAACACCTTTCCAATGTACAGGATGAACGCCGGGGCGTTCTGCAACCAGCTTATCCCGAAAGCGAAAAGAGACTCGTGAACCGCGTATCCCCGTACGACCAAGCCGCGAAGGAAGAACCAGATCGCAAGAAGAACGGCGTAGGATGCCGCAACCGCAAAAATTGTCGCACGATTGTATTTTTCCTTGCGCACCAGGAAGGCATATCCTGCGCACAGGATTGGAAGGGCGACAGCCGGCTCCTTCGTCAGCAATGCAAGGAAAAAGAAAACGAAGTGCCAAACGAGCGCGGAAACGCGTCTCGTCTCCACGGCACGAAGAAACATGGAAAATGAGGCGAGCACGAGCAACGCCAGAAGCGTGTCGTTCCTCCCCGGAATCCAAACGACAGCCGATGTGTTCAGCGGATGAACACAAAACAGCAGAGCCGACAGAATCGCGAGCTGTCTGGCGACTCCCAATTGTCTGAAAAGAAGAAAGAGGAGGTAAGAACACCCTATGTGAAGAAGGATGTTGGTGATGTGGAAAATAGCGGGGGAATCCTTCGACACTTGCAGCTCGAGCATGAACAAAAAATTCATCAGCGGACGATAAAACACATTCGGATTGGTGATCGAAATGAAGACATCCGTCGTGAAAAGCTTTGGAAAGTTCGCAAGATTGCTCAGGAACTCCTGGTTGACGACGAGGAGCTGTGTGTCGTCGGAATACGTGTATTGGTAGGCGACACTCTTTGCGTAGATGATGCACGCGACGAGGGTGATAAGAAAAAAGACGTGTGAGTTTCGCAAAGAAGGCGCTTCAATGTGCATGGGACTTTTCGTGAGTGAATCAGACACGCTGCATGCTACCGATAATTCTAGTCATCGGCAAGGCACGTTGCATTCGCTGAGTGGCATCATCGTTGTCTCCTTGAAGCGCGCGTTGGTGCGAAGCGACGATTGGTACTCCAGGCCGTTCAACTGCTCCGACCCCGAACTGGCGTTGTATCTGAGGGAGGACGGTCAAGAACGTGACATTTCGGAGGGAGTGAAAGCGAACGTTTTCGATCGCACCAGGTTCCACTTTGCGAGTCGGAATTGGATCGCAGTGAGCAGGCACCCGATGCCGTACCGGATGCTGCGAACGAAGTTGATCGATGAGGCCTCTTTGAAGTATTTGGCCGGACAAGTTATTTCTCCGATACGAAAGTCAGCAAAAATTGCTTGTGACAGCAATTGATTATCGAAGATAAAATCATCGGAATTGTCCGACCAAGGAAGTGATTCAAGCACACGCCGAGTATAAGCTCGATAGCCGGTATGATACTCCGACAATTTCGCACCGATGATGAAATTTTGAAGCAATGTCAACATCCGGTTGCTGACATATTTGTAAACTGGCATGCCTCCCTGGATGGCTTTGCCACCAAGAATCCGTGAGCCCAGGACGACATCAAACTCCCCCGACTCCAGCAAGTACGCCATCGCACTGATCAACTTTGGCGTATATTGGTAGTCGGGGTGGAGCATCATGACAATGTCCGCGTTGCTTTCCAACGCGGCTTTATAACAGGTTTTCTGATTTCCCCCGTATCCTTTGTTCCGTGTATGGACAATTGTTTTGATGTCCAACGATCGGGCTATGGAAGCTGTCGTATCGGTGCTCGCATCGTCAACGAGGATGATTTCGTCGACTACGTCGTGCGGAATTTCATTGTAGGTTGCTTCGAGAGTCTTTGCGGCATTGTATGCTGGAAGCACAACGACGACTCGTTTATTTCGAACCATATTCGCAGATGTACTGTAAGAACGTCAGATCCGGAGGGCATAAACTATCAGCAATATATGGAAATCAACGCACAAGTGACAAATTGTTCGTTTGCACAACACTTTTTTTACTTTCTATTCACTTGCAGCGTCTTTGGAACTACTTGTGTTGTTGGTCCACTGGCAATTTCGTCCTCTACAACGTGAGGTCACACGCTGTGCCGCCCGTTCTTTCGTTGCGAAGAGCTGGGAGTTCCTTCACAACGGAACCACGGAATGGCAGCTTCCAGCGCATTACCGGAGGAGTGCTTTGGGAACGAAGTCAACAGTTCATGCCGATAAAGGTTTATCTTGGGGTTTCTAATGACCGGACGGTCACAATTTCGGGGTATTTTTTACCTCTAGAAGTAAAATGGTAACCTGCAGAGTCTCCGGACCGGTCAGATAGTGTCATTTTGGCAAGGTCCACACTGAGTTCTACTGGCACTCTACTTGTCTATTCAGAACCGACCGAAGAACGCAAGTTACAGTAGTCAAACTCACACTCACTTAATTAAGGAGGTCTTCATATGGGTCAGCAACAATTGCTCCTCATCATCCTCGGCGTTATCATTGTCGGTATCGCCATTGCGGTTGGGTTGAGCCTCTTCAGCGCCCAAAGCATTCAGTCCAATAAGGACGCCATCATCAACGACCTGAACAACATCGCAGCTCAGGCGTATCAGTTCCGTATTCGGCCGGCATCAATGGCGGGTGGAAACGGAGCCTATACGGGATTTGCTATTCCGTCAAAGATGGCTTCCAATGCAAATGCTACCTACACCTGCACACCGTCTGCAAACGCTGTGACGTTTACGGCTACGTCTGCGAACAATGCGTCGAACATGGTTTATGCCGCGATCGACACAGATGGCAAGTTCGTTCAATCCGCCTGGTCCTACACGGGCGAGTTCCAGTAATCGGTCGATGTTTCAATCGTGAATCAAAAATCCCGCCTTCGGGCGGGATTTTTTTGTACCGACACTCCGTCCTTTCCCTTCGCCTTCCGCGTAAACGCTGGTGGGGAACCTATTCTCCGCTGACGGTTACGACAACCGTTCGACTTCGTGCGCGGATGTCAAATTCCACGTGCGTGACTTGCTGCCAGGTACCGAGAAGAAGTCGGCCACCCCGGACGGGAATACTCATATCCGGCCCTATGACGCTGGCCTGGAGATGAGAATGCCCGTTGCCATCCTGCCAAGCCTGTTCGTGACCGTAGTTGCGGCTTGGTGGTATGAGCTTGCTGAGAATCTGGGGAAGGTCCTTTCGCAGTCCCGGTTCAAACTCAATCGAACAGATTCCGGCGGTGCTGCCGACCGCAAAGACGTGCGCGACGCCCGTCCGAACGTGTGACCCGGTTACCAGTGAATTAACCTCTTCCGTCAGATCCCGCATGTCGCCATATCCCTTCGTCG
>Ga0335081_10011285_pt1 | contig 14442 bp, 16 predicted proteins | sample Lox_Sample_35_FD_206713 | JGI IMG/M metagenome (GOLD analysis project Ga0335081, IMG submission 206713) | Soil microbial communities from Loxahatchee National Wildlife Refuge, Florida, United States - Lox_Sample_3.5 | ecosystem: Environmental > Terrestrial > Soil > Wetlands | place: USA... | reverse complement strand
AGGCGGCGGAGCGGCTGGGCATCAACCAGCCGAAGATTTCGGCGCTGAGGAATTATCGCCTGGAGGGGTTCTCCGTCGAGCGCCTGATGAGCTTCCTGAACGCACTGGGCCGCGACGTGGAAATCGTCATCCGGCGGCCGCGCTCCCGGCGCGAACCGCGAATTCATGTCACAGCAGCGTAAAATCAACAATCGTCAATTCTGTCAATCGCCCGATGGCCCGATCACTCAATCGCCCGATCTCTCAATCACCCGGTCGTTCAATTTGGCAGATTGACGCCGCGCGGCCGGGGGGATAGTCTGACACCAGAGTCTGCATGGAGAGAGTCGAGCCATGAGCGGCATTCAATTTGTGACCGACGAAAAGGGACGCAGGATAGCCGTCCAGATCGACCTGCGCAAGCATCGGGCGCTTTGGGAGGAGTTCTGGGACGGACTCGTCTCCGAATCGCGCCGCCAAGAGAAGGGCATGCCATACCAGGAATACCGCTCCGGCCGCCTCAAGCGCGGCCGTGCTCATGGCTAAGTATTCTATTGAAATCAAGCAATCGGCCGCGAGGGAACTCGACGCTCTTGAGGACCTCGTCTTTGCCCGCATCGATCGCAAGATCGTAGCTCTTTCGGAGAATCCCAGGCCCGCCGGCTGCAAAAAGCTTCGAGGTCACGCAGATACCTGGCGCATCCGAGTGGGCGACTGGCGCGTGGTCTATATCATCGACGACGACGCCAAGCTGGTGAGCATCACGCGCGTCGCTCATCGTCGCGAAGTTTACGAGTGAGATACCGTGACGTGGGGCAGACGCAAAAGGGAACGTGCGCCAGCCGGCCCTTACCCACCGGCCTTGACACACCAATCAGCAATGTCTGATCAACCAGTCCTCCTGACTCCGCCTCTGCCCGGCGATATGTTCGGCGCCGCACAAGGGACCTCGTGGTAGACTCAGCTGAGACGAAAGCGCTTTCTGCGCGCGCCGTGGAGGAGATTCAGGTGCAGGTCTTAAAGGCCAAGGGTGAAATCGGAGCTGACGGACACTTGCGCGTGGACGTTGCCGTGGAACTCCCGGCCGGGCCCATAGAGCTGGTGATGGTCCTGGGCAGCGCCCCGTCGTCGAACGGAGCCAGGTACAATTTCTCGGAACTTGCCGGTCGGCTTCAGTGGAAAGGCGACGCCGTTCGGGAACAGAGAATGCTGCGCGATGAGTGGTGAGAGGTATCTGCTCGACACCAATGCCGTCGTCGCCACCCTTGGTGACCAGAGGACAGCAACGACAGAACTGCATCCAGCGCCAGGCGGCCGTTGCTCGCTGGAGTGATTCTCAGTCCGCTGCGTATTCGTTGATCCTCTCCCCAAAATCCTTGAAAAGGCGAGCGACTGAAGAAAGTTTTTTCAGTTTCTCCAAATCCACTTTCCCGATAAGTAGATTGCCGTCCGCATGGGCGTATGGTTTGCCGCATTCAGCCGTCGCAGCCTCAATCGCTGTTTGAAGCGTCGCCTTCGCGATATTTTCTAGATCTTGCCAAGCTTTAAGCTTCCTCTGTCGAAAACAAGGCTTCCCATGCGAATCGTAGTGGCTCTGGATGCTGGCCGGATCAGCTAACAACCAAGTTTCAAGGCACTGGACCATCAAGTAGCAATTCTTGTCGCCCGCCCACTGGGGCCGTTTCAGTCTTATCGCTTTCCAGGGCTTAGAGACATCTCCTACTGGGCCTTCGGAATCGATTAGGAGAATACGAAGGGCATGGCCATCGGCCGGCAGCGGATTTGCAAACTGTTTCTCGGTGGTAGTCCCTCCACGGCCTGGAATACATTGAAACCTCGAAATTCCCCTGTCGTTGGCCAAGTCCGCCAGGGGCTGGAGAAACCGCTTCCACGCTTTGCGGAACTCGCCGTCGTTGTGCTTGCGCTTGTCGACTGTCCGCCCCCCGCCTTCCCCCTCGATGTACACCAAGATGCTTTTTCTAGCCATCAGTACCTTACGCCCCCGAGTTCGCCCGAGGTCCACAGCTCGCCTAGGGCATGGTCAGCGCGCCATTTGTGAAAGTCTCCGCGCGAGAGTCGCTGGACGACGGATCCCTTTGGACCCGAGTCGAACGCGAAGAGGACATCGAAATCGTCTTGAAGCGCAGTGAGCAAATGCTCAGAGTGAGTGGCAACGATCAATTGAGTCTCGGAGGAGGCGTCAGCAATCATTTGCGCAACCATCCGAATCATGTCTGGGTGCATTCCTAGTTCAGGTTCTTCGAGGCAGGTGAACGGCGGCGGGTCGGGCTGAAGCAGGATGGATGCGAGAGCGAGAAATCGCAGGGTTCCGTCGGACAATCGGTTTGCGGGGACCGCCGGCTCAAACGACTTCTCTACCAGTTCCAACCCAACTCTGCCAAACAGAACGCGGGTGACATAGTCTCTATAGGTCGCCTTCAGTTCTGGCAAGAGCTCTCGAATCTTTTCGTGCGCCGCCGTCTGCTCCAGGGCGTTTAATGCGACCGGCAGATCATCCATGGATTCGGACAGACCCCTATCTGAGCGACCCGCCGGGGCCGCTTCACGGAGCTTGGAGCTGCGGCCAAAAGACCACTCGGAGTAGATTCGGAAGCTAGAATAGAGGTTCGCTAGCCGCGTGATCTCCGGATACTGGCCGACATCCCGAATCTGGCTCAGGATGGACTGAAACGGGTTGTAATCCTTGGTGCCCAATTCACGCTCGTGTCGCCGCTTGCGGGCCCCCGGAGTGCTCAGCATCGCCGCGCTTCGATATGACCCAACAAAGTACGGGGTTGTGTTTGTCGGGTCCTCATGCTCGCTGGTTATATATTCTTCGAGTTGAGCGCGCGAGTGGCTTGGGGGGCCCAATCTTAGTTTGTGCCAAATCCGATCCGGCAATTCGGGCACTCGGACTGTCGCTTGGACAGATCCACAACCCGATTCCTTATCGATCCCGTTGTAAAGCCAAGACTCGAAGCCACCTTTGGTAAACACGCTCTGGATATCGAGGGGGGCCTGGGAGATCATTCGGATGCAATCGATCAGATTCGACTTGCCGGACCCATTTGGGCCTACAAGCAGGTTTAGCCGACCCAGCTCAAAAACCGTCTCTTCTCCGAACGACAGCAAACCCTCGACCCGCAGCTCCTGAAGTGGCGGCCCTTGGTCGCTCGACTTGGTCTGTGGGACTAAGAGATCCCCTGACGTAAGGCTGCGAACGTGGCCGAGTGTTATCGCCGGATGATGTGGAGCCTTGCTCCAAACGCGGAAGTCGCCAACACGGACCTCCGGTGGCGCGAGCTCGAAGACGGCTTCCTGCCAAATTTCGGCAGGGTCTTGGGAATACAGAACTTCAAAAGCTGCGTCTCGCCTCCCACCCGGTCCGGCGGCATAACCAAACTCCACGGCAAACACGTCGACGAGATCTCCGACTGTGGGAGCATCCCCGAGAAGTCCGAAATCGCGGTAAAGGAATGCCGACAAATGGGCCACCGAAAGCGGTCTGCCATAAAGCAGGTGCTTCAGCGCGCGTTCTGCATGATCGTATCGAAGCGAGTAAGTCTCGCCGACGTCAACGACCTTGCGGAATGGTTGATCAGGCCGCAGCGAGCTGCGTGCGTAAGAGCCTGCTACGTTCTCGTTCAACCAGAGATTTTTCTCGCTCGCCTTCTGATTGGTGAATGGCTTGATGTACGGCGTCCCGATCGGGTGGTCCTTCACTAGAAAGAATCGCTGAAAGAACTCAACAAAACTAGGTTGCTGCCCGGGAGAGCCCGCAACTTGCTGTAGATGTAGGTATCCCGCGAAAAGAGGGTGTATCTTCTCGCTCCGCAAAACGCTCAGGGCTCGTCCAACAATCGGCTGCCGAATAACGTGGATCATTTAGGCACATGCCTCGCCTGGGACGTATCGAGATCAACTCCAATAGCCGAGCGCCCCAGCTCCCTCGCAACGTCCAGCGTCGTCCCAGTGCCCATGAACGGGTCCAGGACCACGCCTGGCTCAAACGGAGCATCGCATCCACACCTCTTCCAGCCGCCCATTTTACGCTTGGTGAACGTGAACTCGCGAAAGTATCCGCCAAGCATCGCCTTGGCCTCCTGCGCGAGCTTGCGGACGCGTTCAGAGTTCCTGTCAGTACCCGTCTGCACCAGTCTGGCCTTCCCGGCGTCTGATATCCCTGTAGCCTGAATTGCCGCGATGTGCTCTAGCGTTAAGTTCTTCTCGCGTGCGATGGCGAGCGCTCGTCTTGCCTGGGGTCGAGCGGAATCTAGGTCCATCGTTGTACGCTCTACTCGTCGGTGTTGCGGTGTTCCGCATTTCGTGCAGACCAGTTCGGGGCACGCGAGCAAGATTGCTCGCCTGGCAATGTCGGCAGGGAACGGCGCGAGATGCTTACCCAGGTCCCGTTTGGGGGCAATGTTCCAGACATCGCCTGGGTTTGCTCCCCGCCCGTCCACGCTGTACTGCTCAGCGTAACCGAAGAGATCGTAGTAATACCCATTTAGCCCGAAGTGCAGAATGTACTCGTGCCTGCTAGCCAATCGGTCGCGGGCAGGTTCGGGATAGCCGCCGTTCTTTATCCAAGCGATGCGGTTACGCACAATCAGCCCGGCATTGCGTGCCCTGGCCTCCACCTGACTGGGGATACCCATCAAACTCTTGCGCCAATAGGTGTCGCCGATGTTCAGGAAGATCGATCCCGATGGGCGCAGTACGCGACGCCACTCCGTAATCGCGGTTATGATCTGTTCCACATACTCCCCATCAGTCCGTTCCTGGCCGATCTGCCCCTCGAGCCTGTAGTCACGCTTCCGCCAGTAGGGCGGCGAAGTGACAATCAGGTCAACTGAGCGATCATCGATTTGCGTGGGCCGGAGTTGATTTGGTTCCGAGAACAGCCTCCGAAGGTTCCGCGCATCGCCTCGAAGAACCCTCTGGAACGGCTCTAGAATTACTTGGCTCACTTTAGCCCTCTTGTCCGACCACCGAGGAGGAGCCTGCGATGGACGGCGACGGCTCAGACGCCGCGCACAGCTCACCGCCACCCTGCCGCCCTCCGGCACTAACGAGCGTCCGCATCTGATGCGGCCCGAGGCGCTTGCACCCTTGCTTTGCAGCATCATGGCCTTGCAGCAAAGTCGAGAGAATTCTACAACAGGAAACCAGCCGTCGTCCACGACCGCCGATCCAGTTCTGTGCTGCCTCGCCAACCGCTGGGAAACTGATCGAATTTTTGATCAGAACCACGCGGCGCTGGCCACGGCACGATTTGGTTGGCTCGTGCAGAGCTGAGCGCCGCGACTCCGAGAACCAATTCTTCCGCCTCTTCAACCTATCTTCCTGGACACCGGACGGCGCAGCTATTCGGGCCAGGACGACGAGTTCGCCCGGCGCCTGCACGCCGACCTGCAACAGCCAACGTGCGCTGCTGGTTTGCGCCCGAGAACTTGAAGATCGGGGATAAGTTCCGCACGCGCATCGACGAGTCGATTCGCCTCTACGACAAGCTGATGGTGATCCTGACGGAGCATTCCATCGCCAGCGCGTGGGCGGAGGAAGAGGTGGAAGGGGCGCTTGAAAAGGAGCGCAAGTCCGGTAAGCCCGTCCTCTTTCCCATTCAACTCGACGACGCGGTGATGGAGACCGATCAGGCCTGGGCCGCGAGCCTGCGCCGCACGCGCCACATCGGCGACTTCCGCAACTGGAAGGATCACGATGCGTTCAAGAAGGCGTTTGAGCGCCTGCTGCGGGACCTCAAGAACAGTGGCAAGTGACAAGTGGCGAGTGACAAGTAGACGCAGGGACGAGAGACGAGAGAAAGCGCCCACGAGTGACAACTGACAGGTGACGAGCCCGTGCCTCGGACATCGCTCTGGGTGGCCGCGCGCTCGCCTTGACTTTCGGTTCGGCCGCCCCTAACCTCAGGTTGTGGACTATGCAAAGCTGATCACCATTGAGCCCGGTAAGCGCGGCGGCAAACCCTGCATTCGCGGTTTGCGCATTACGGTGTATGAGGTCCTCGAATACCTGGCTTCCGGCATGACTCAGGAGGAAATTCTGGAGGATTTCCCGGATCTCACTGCCGAAGACATCCGGGCTTGTCTCGCTTTTGCGGCTGATCGCGAGCGCAAGCTGCTGACGGTTGCGCCGTGAGGCACGGTGAAGCTCCTCTTTGACCAGAATCTCTCCCACCGGCTGGTCGCAATCCTGGCCTCTGTTTTCCCCGATTCTTCGCACGTCCGTCATTTCGGCCTGCAAAGCGCAGCCGATCAAGTCATCTGGGAACTTGCTCGGGAACAAGGCTTCACCGTAGTTTCGAAGGACGCCGAGTTTCATCAGCGCAGCTTTGTGCTTGGATTCCCGCCTAAGATCATCTGGGTTCGCCTGGGCAATTGCTCCACCAGCGACGTTGCCGCCGTTCTGCGGGAGTACGAGGCGGACATCCGCCGCTTTTGTGACGATGAGGTTCATGCTTTCCTTGCAATTCCCTGACCGCCGCCGAAAAGGAGCGCAAGTCCGGCAAGCTCGTGCTGTTTCCCATTCGCCTCGACGACGCCGTGACGGATACCGACCAGGCCTGGGCCGCCAGCCTGCGGCGCACGCGCCATATCGGCGACTTCACGAACTGGAAAGATCACGACGCTTTCAAGACGGCCTTCGAGCGTCTCCGGCGTGACCTCAGAGCCGGCGAAGCGGCCAGTGGCAAGTGACCGCGATCGCGGGCAACCCGCCGCACTCGAAGGCGCCTGCGCCGCGATCAAGAGCCAAGAAAGCCTGAGGGACGTGCCGGGCCAAGGCTCAGCGCTACATCGCTAGCCTACGGCGCGCCACGTCGCCGGGGGCGGCGGGCGCCTGAAGGAATCCGCGTGAGGCCGCGCTCGCCGGATTGGCCCACTTCAAATACCCCAAGGTGCGCTCACAAATCTGCTCGGTTGAAACTTGAAAGACGGCCTTGGTTTTTGCCGAAGGGTCTGCCTTTCGGTGGGGCCGGACGATGCCGAAGTCCGCTCAAAACTACACGTAGGTCTGCAAAAGTTGTTCGTTTGATGCCTCAAAAAGGCCCTTTTTGACCCTGGTTTGTCCAATATCGCTACACTTTTCGTTTTTGGGGTGGGCTTTGTAAGTTGTTGGAAATTGGTGCGAGGCTGGAGGAGGAGTCAGGAGCCAGAAGTCGGAAGCCAGGAACGCCGCGTGCCGAGCTGCGAGCCGCCACCCCGCGACTCGGCGGGCCTGTGAGGGTGCTCGCGCGGGCGCGCCGGGTGCCGCGACCATTCTGAAAGTTGATTGCGTCACCCTGCCCGGCCCCACCCAGCGAAGCCGACATCGACCCCCCTTGTGCAACAAAATTTTGATCGTATGATGCCTCAAAACGGGCCTTTTTGGGGCTGAAAATTCCAGATTTTGTACACTTTTGATTTTTTGTAGCATGCCGTAAGTTATTGAAACTTCGTTCGTCGTCAGGGTCGTTTTTTGAACGTCGTTACCAGGGTCGTCGCCCCTGGCGGCGTTCCTGCCAGGGGGCCGGCCCGGCGTCGGCCGGGCGCACGTCCCGATCCCGGCCTTCAAGGCCGGTGGCTGGCCGTGATATCGTGGGCAATGGTCTCCTCGGGCCGCGGGGTAGTCCCCAGGCGGCGGTTGCGTCGCCGAGGCGGGGCCGTGGCGTGGCCCGCCCTTGCCCCTCAGTAGGCTCAGGCGCGCCTGTTGCGCTCTACGAAGGGGGTTTATGGCCGGGCGTTCGCTGCCACGCCGCCTCGCGTCAGCTGGCAGCACAGTAAGGTTGTGCGAGGTTACGCGCTGGTGTGAGCGCGGTCACTGCTTTGCGGGCATGATGCTTGATATTCAATGGGTTGGGTAATAGTCGTCGCCGGCTGAGCAGGCAGAACGGCGTGACGGTTTGATCGGCCCAGGCTGCGGCTGGCCGCGGCGGGCGCGATTCGACCACCTTTGAGGGCTAACTATGGACGTTTCATCGGTTTACGTGGTGGGCGCTGGCCCGGCTGGGCTGTTCGCGGCTCGCAAAATCGCCACCGCAGGCCATCGGGTGACTATTTTCAACCGCGATATCCGGCCCGGCGGCCTCGCCGAGTACGGCATCTATCCCATGAAGCACCACATGAAAGCCGGCCTGCGCAAGCAATTCGTGAAGATCCTGGCCATGCCCAACGTGGAGTACTTCGGCAACGTCGCCCTGAGGAGTGGCGGGGCTGTGACCGTAGACTCGCTGCGCGCCTGGCAGCCGGCGGCCATCGTCTATGCCGTGGGGGCGCAGGGCACCAAGAAGCTGGGCATGCCGGGCGAGGACGCGCGCGGCGTATACTCGGCTAAAGACTTTGTTTACTACTACAACGGGCTGCCGCCCTTCTCCTCCGCCGACTTCTCCACCGGCCGGCGAGTGGCCATCATCGGCATGGGCAACGTGATGGTGGACGTGGCCCGCTGGCTGCTTCTCGATCAGCCGGGCTCGAAGCCGGATGAGGTCACGGTGATCGCGCGCCGCGGCCCGTTTGAAGTCAAGTTCGACAAAAAAGAGTTCGATTACGTCGAGCAGTTTCTGGATCGCCGCCTGTTCCGCGAGGAGTTGGCTCGGGTGGCCGGGGTGATTCAGGCCGCCGGGCAGGACGTAAGTACTTTGGGGGACACGGTTTTTCCCTGGCTCAACACGGAGCCGGCGGCACCGCCCGAAGCGAAGCTGAGCTTCCGCTTTCTCACCACCCCAACGGCCATCGAACCGGGCGCCGATGGCCGCATAGAACGCCTCCGCGTGGTGGATAATCTGTTGATTCGTCAGGGCGAAGACACCAAGGCGCGCGCCACCGAGAAGGAAAGTGCCCTGCCGTTCGACACCTTGATTTTCGCCATTGGCGACGTCGCAGACCCCACCGTGGGGCTGCCCTACGGAAAGAACGAGTACCTCACCAACCCTGACGGGGCTGAGCCGGACCGCGCAGGCTACGAGGTGTTTGACCCGGCTACGGGCAAGGCGCTTGACGGCTCGTTCGTGGTGGGCTGGGCGCGCAAAGCCAGCGAAGGGCTGGTGGGGAAGGCGCGTTTCGACGCCGAGCACGGATGCGAATATGTCCTTAAGTATCTGGAGCATGCCACCAATCGAGCCACCCCGGCGGCGGCCGAAATGCTGCGCGCGCTGCGGACGGGAAACGATGCCGTGGTGACGAAGCAGGGCGTGGACCGGCTGTTCCAGGTAGAAGCGTGCAAGGCGCAAGCGCTGGCCGTGCCCGAGTACAAGTACGCCACCAACCAGGAGATGCTCGAAGCGATCCAGTCCAGCGAGGCTCACTGCGCCGCGTAACGGGTCAGCACGGCGCGCGACCCGGGAGCAGCGCACTTCTGGCGCGCTTGCGCCGTGCCTCTTCAGGGTTGGATCTCCAACCGTATAACTTCAAGCCGTTGAGTACGTTAACGCCTTTCGACCGGCTGTTTATACCCTCCCCCGCGCCGCTTGGTAGCCGTTCCAACCATCTTCGCAAGCAGGCCGCGAGCATTCCTATAGTTGTAAAGTCCCTCTGTGGTACACTCAGGCGATTTGTTCGCGGCGGCTGAAGATTGCCTCGACGACCTGCGACGGGGTACTGCAGGCTATGGCAGCCTCAAACAAGCCGACCACATCCGCCCGGCCCGGCAGCCCCGACGGGGCCCAGGTTCTGCGTAACCCCCGTTCCCTCAGTAGGCTGCCTTCGTTCTACATCCCGACTTTCTTGCTTCTGGCCGCCGTGGCAGCCGGCGTGATCTGGCACGACCTCGATGGCGCTTACCGGCGTACGCTGGCCGACTGGAACGTGCGGTTGTCCACTGCCGCCGAGGCTCGCGTCAGAACCGCGAACCTCTGGCGGAACGAGCGGCGCATGGACATCGGCCTGGTGATGAGGGATCCGTCGACCGTCCGGCTGCTTTCCACGCTGCCGCACGAACGAGCTTCAACGGCGATCAAGCGCGACGCGGAGAAGGAGTTAGAGGCGGTAAAGGAGGGCTACGGATATCTGGCGGGCGCGGCGCTCGATATCGATTGCCAAGTGGCTGTACAGTCAGGAGTTACGCCGCAAATGCTCCCGCCGATCCGCGCGGCGTGCGAGCTTCTTCGGCAGCGCGGCGACTTCAGGGTGGACAGCTTCCTCATGGAGGAGGGCCACCTTACCCTTACGCTCTCCGCACCGGTGTTTGCCAACCCGGCAGCCTCGCCGCCCGCCCCAGCCGCCCCGCCGAGGGTTGGCGCGGTCGTCATGGTGTCGGACCCGTGGAAGGACCTAACTCCTTTACTTGCTTTTGAAAGCACCCCGTCCCCCACCAGCGAAACGCTGTTTGTGTGGCGGAACGGCGGCGAGGCTCTCATCTTTCTGCCGCGGTTTCAGGCGCAGGGCGCGAAGGCGTTTTTCCGGCGGCCCCTCGATGCGCCAATTCTCGAGTCGCGCGTAGCCCGCGAGACCAATGTGCCATTCGGCGAGTTCACCGACTATCGCGGAGTGCGCGTTTTCGCTGCCGCACGCCAAATTGCCTCGGATCGCGATAGCCTGGTGCGCAAGGTTGACCGGGCCGAGGCGTTGGCGGGTTTTCGCCGGCGCGTTGTCCTGGAAGGACTTACGGGGGGCTTGGCGGTTCTGTTGTTGGGTTCGGTCATGGTCGCCCACGACCGGCGCGCAGCCGCCCGCGGCCTGGAAGAAAAGGTGAAGCAGCAGCAGGCGCTGCTGGAGATCAAGCAGCAGGCGGAAGCCTCGGAGGAGCGCTTCCGCAAGGTGTTTGAAGAAGGTCCTTTTGGAATGACCATCATCGACCTGAATAGCCGCTTTCTTAACGTCAACCAGGCGTTCTGCTCGATGCTGGGCTACACGAAAGAGGAGTTGACGGGGCGCACTTTCGCGGAGATCACGCACCCGGAAGATGTCGAGAAGAACCGCGATTTAACCCAGCAGGCGTTCCAGGGATCGATTCCAAGCTTCAGATTCGAAAAGCGTTACGTCGCGAAAGACGGCAGAATCGTCTGGGCGAACCTGGCGGCCGCATTGATTCGCGACTCGGAGGGGAGGATCCTTCACGGCCTCGGCATGCTGGAGGATATTACGGAGCGCAAGCGGGCGGAAGAAGAGCTCCGCCTCTCCGAGGAAAAGTTTGCTAAAGCCTTTCGCGCCAGCCCGGCGGCCCTCTCACTCTCAAGGTTTTCGGACGGCCGCCTCCTCGAAGTGAACGATACTTTTCTGAGCATGTTTGAATACAAGCGCGAGGAGGTGATCGGAAAGACTTCGTTGGAGTTGAATCTCTGGGTGGACCCCGGCGATCGCACCTGGCTGGTCGAGGAGCTGCAAAGGTCCGGGCGGACGAGGAACAAGGAAATTCGCCATTGGAGCTCCTCGGGCCGAATGCTGAACGTGCTGTCGTCCGCCGAGACCCTCGACCTGGGCGGAGTGCCGTGCTTGCTGGCGACCTTCGTGGATATCACGCAGGCTAAAGAGGCGCAGGAGGCCCTGCGGCTGAGCGAGCATCGCTACCGCGACTTCATTTCGCACAGCAACGAAGGGGTGTGGCGCGTGGAGCTGGAGCAGCCGATCCCGGTCGATCTGCCGGTGGAGGAAAGCGTTGAGAGGTTCCTGCGATACGGCTATCTCGCCGAGTGCAACCAGGCCCAGGCCCGCAATCTGGGCTTCGCTTCAACGGACGATCTCATCGGCAAACGCCTCGGCGATTTGATCTCCTCGTCCGATGAAGAAAGGCTAGATTCGTTTCGATCGGCCGTGAGGGGGGGATGGCAAAACCGCACCGTCGAGTTTCAGGGGAGAGATCGGGAGGGCAACCCGAAGTTTTTGCTTCGGACCGAGACCCCGATTGTGGAGCAGGACCGCCTGGTGCGGGTGTGGGGAATCACGCGCGACCTTACCGAGCTCAAGCGGGCGGAGGAGCAAGTGCACCATGCGTTCGAGCAGTTGCGGGCGCTCGCGGCGCGGCTGCAGAATATCCGCGAAGAGGAGAGAAAAAGGGTGGCTCGCGAGATTCACGACGAACTGGGCCAGGCGCTGACCGCGATCAAGATAGACTTGATCTCCTTGATCCGCGATCTCCCGCCGGGCTCGAGGCCGCCCGAGCCGCGCACGGAGGCCCTTCTGAAACTCGTCGACGGAACAATCCTCGCGGTGCGGCGGATTTCGACCGATCTGCGCCCCGGCATTCTCGACGACCTGGGCTTGGTGGCGACCGTCGAGTGGGCGGGGGAGGAATTCGAGGCCCGCACCGGAACCCGGTGCCAATTGACATTGCCCCCGGACGATCTCGACATCGATCCGGAACGCGCCACGGCTGTCTTCCGTATCTTTCAGGAGACGCTTACCAACGTGGCCCGGCACGCGGAGGCTAGTGCGGTCGAGGTCCGGCTGACAGAGGAAGGCGGCGACCTGATCCTCGAAGTCCACGACAACGGCAAGGGGATTCCGGAAGAACGACTTTCGACCGGCCGGTCCCTCGGAATACTCGGCATGCGGGAGCGCGCGGTGCTGCTCGGCGGCGATCTCACCATCCGCGGGATTCCGGGAGCAGGCACAACCGTGAGCGTGCGGATTCCGGAGGCGCGCACGACGGGCTGAGACCATGATCCGGGTGCTGATCGCCGACGATCACGCTATCCTGCGCCGCGGGCTGATAGATATCCTGACGCGCGGGCTCGATGGAGTGGTATGCGGCGAAGCCGAGGACGCGAATCAGGCGCTGGCGCAGGTGGCCCAGCACGACTGGGACCTGGTTATCCTCGACGTCACCATGCCCGGGCGCAGCGGTGCCGACGTGCTTGGGGACCTGAAGCGCGCGCGGCCCAAAGTTCCTGTCCTCGTCTTGAGCGTGCATCCCGAAGATCAATACGGCCGGCGGATGTTCAAGGCGGGCGCGTCCGGCTACCTCAACAAAGAAAGCGCACCTGAAGAGCTGCTGAAGGCGGTTCGAAAGGTGCTTGCGGGCGGACGCTACGTGGGCCCCCGATTGGCGGAGAGTCTCGCCGGGAGTCTGGTGGAAGATGCCGCGCGGCCCGTACATGAAAGCCTCTCCGCGCGGGAGTTTGAGGTGCTGCGCATGATTGCCTTCGGCAAGACCGTGGGTCAAATCGCCGACGAACTTCGCTTGAGCGTGCCGACTGTCAGCACTTACCGCGCTCGTATCCTGGAGAAGATGAACCTCAAGAGCAACGCCGAGCTGATGCGCTACGCCTTGCAGAATCGTCTCGTGGATTGACGCGGCGGCGTAGTACAAAGCACGACCTCCCCCTTTACACAGTCTGACGGCAGAATCCGGCTTTCGCTGATGGCGCCGCCTCCAGCGAACCGGCAAGATGGACTCCGGCAGCCTATGAGAGTCCTAATTGCCGATGACTCGCCCCTGATCGCTCAGCGTGTGAGCGCGATGCTGGCCGTGATCGGCGGCGTCGAGGTTGTCGGCCAGGTGGAAAGCGTCGCGGAAGCTCAGGAGGCTGTCCGAAGGTTGGAGCCTGACGTGCTGATTCTCGACTTTCGCATGCCCGGAGGGAGCGGCTTGAACGTACTGGAGAGCATTAAAAGAGATCGCGTGAGTCCGATCGTGATCGTCCTGACCAACTACGCCTTTCCCCAATATCGCGTCAAGTGCTTGGAGAGCGGCGCGAGGTTTTTTCTCGACAAATCAACCGAATTCGAGAAGGTCGCTGAAGTCCTGCAGGGTTTGGTTCGCGATTCCCAAAAGGAGCGGTGAGATTGCTGATGCGGAACGTGTTTGGCAGGCCGGAGAAAGCGGGAAGGCGGTCGCGCGCTGTGCAGCGCGGAATCTGCCAGGCCGCGGCTCCGAAGGCGGCGGACGCAAGCGTGGAGCCCGGCCAGGCGGCTCTCGACCGCGCCCGCGCGCTCAGGAGCGTCGGCGGCGACGAGGAGTATCTCATGGAGGTTGCGGGTATCGTGCAAGCGGCGTTGCCGAATCTCCTGTGCGGGCTTCAGCAGGCTGTTGCTGGAGGCGATCTTCGGGCCGCCCTAAGAAATGCGCACCTCCTGACGGCGGCTGCGTTCAGCGTCTCGGCTGAAAGGGCGCGTGCGGCCGCACTCCTGCTCGAGACGGCGGCTCTGCGCGGCGACGGGAGCGCACTCCCCGGGCACGCGGCTGCCTTGGAAGCGGAAATCGCAAAACTCGCGCCGGCTCTGGCGGAGCTTGAGCGGTCGTTCTCACCTGGCACCTCATCAGGAGATTCCCACGAACTATGTTGAAGCAACTCGACCTGCTTTTAGCGGGCGCCTCCGGCGGCCTCGCCGTGTCTTGGGCCTGGTTCCGGTCGCTGCGCAACAAAGTGAAGATGTACGAGGCCTACATGCATGAGCGCATTGACAGTCGGTTTCACGAAGCACTGAATGGCGCAGGCCAGAGGCCGGAACTCATCATCCGGGGCGCGAGCGACGGGGGCCACATCTCGTACCAGTGTTCTGGCTGTGGGTTGGAATTCGCTCTGGCCGG
>Ga0335081_10011284_pt1 | contig 14443 bp, 12 predicted proteins | sample Lox_Sample_35_FD_206713 | JGI IMG/M metagenome (GOLD analysis project Ga0335081, IMG submission 206713) | Soil microbial communities from Loxahatchee National Wildlife Refuge, Florida, United States - Lox_Sample_3.5 | ecosystem: Environmental > Terrestrial > Soil > Wetlands | place: USA... | reverse complement strand
ACCGTGAGCTGGTTGGTGGCCGTGATGATGACTTCGATGCTCCGGGCGCTGCTGCCGGTCGGCCGGGTCGTCGAGGAAGGGAAGGCGAGCGCCGTCCCGAGGCTGCCGGTGCCGCCGAGATAATTGTAGCCGGTGAGACCCTGGCCGGGACCGCGGACGGAAATGGCGTTGGGGCTCGCGCCGATGCCGCCGATGCGACCCTCGGTCGCGTTGGCGTAGTTGCCGTATTCGTCGATGCCCAGGCCGATGTAGCCGCCGTTCATGCCGTTGATGTCCGCGCCCCCGCCGCCTGCAGCGGTCTTCTGGGCGTAACCGAGGCTGCCGCCATAGGCGCCGACGCCAAACGTCTTGCTGGCGTCCGCGAGGAAGAACGTGATCCCGTCCGCGCCGGAGCCGTTGTAGCTCGCGTAGCTGAATTGCACGGCGATGGTGGCGTTTGCCGCGTTGAAGGCCGTGCTGTCGTACGCGTAGGTGGCCTGGTTGCCGCCGTTGCTCGTCAACCGCAACCAGCCGCTGCCGGCCGGATCGATGCCTTGCGCCGCCGTCAGGACCGGAGTGTAGCCGGTGCCGCCAAGGACCCAGCCCGGGGCGGACGTACCGTTGAAGCTCTGATTGATGGTGACGGTTTGTGCCTGCGCGAACCGAGGCCAGAGAATCGCAGCGGCCCCACAAATGACACCAGCGGCCGTTCGAACCCGACGTGAGGCCCACCTGCCAAATACCTGCACTTGAGGCTTAGGGTCGATTCTCACTTTGGGCCGTGGTTTTCTGGTTCTGTCTTGGGCAATTCTGCGATGCTCAATGGCTATCAAGATGGGCTTTGGCAGCAACTGAATTTAGGGGTTATACCCTATTTTACAACGCTTTTAACCCCTAGTTGCCCCATAAGACAAGAACTCGTTATAATACAACATCTAACGATTGCTACGCGAACCGAGTAAACCCGGTCGCACCCTAGAATTCCCCAAGAATCGGGCTAGGGCGAAGATCTCGGCCGGACCCTGCCCGGGATGCAGGTGCCCTTGGCGTGCAGCTCGGCCGCTGAATTACAGGCCGAGGGATGTGCGATAGAGCCGCGGCACCCGCTTCGTGACCGAGCACAGCGTTTCCCAGGGAATCGTGTCTGACCAGGCACTGAATTCGGAAATGCTGATCTCCTGGCCGTCCTGCCGCCCCACCAGCACCGCTTCGTCCCCGCAACGGACCCCGTCCACTTCCGTCACGTCGACGATGGTCTGGTCCATCGTGATGCGGCCGAGCACGGGGCATAGTTGTCCGTGAATGAGCACCCGGGCCCGATTGCTGCACGCCCGGGCGATGCCGTCCCCGTAACCCGCACACAGGATCGCCACGGTCGAATCGCGCCGCAGCGTGTGGGTCCGCCCGTAGCTGATGTCCGTGCCAGCCGGCAGCGTTTTCACGATCCCGACGCGCGTGCGGAAGCTGAACACGGGCTCGGTGTGCACCCGCGCGAGCATCGAGTGCGGATGCGGCAGGATGCCGAACTGCAGCAGCCCCACCCGCACCGCGTTGAACGGCTGCTCGCCGTGCGCGGTCTCCAGACCCGCGCTGTTGTCGGCGTGAATCAGCAGGCGGGAGAGATCGAGCCCGTCGCAGCGGCGGAGCGCGGCCAGAAAGCGCCGGCGTTGTTCCGCCGTGAAGGCGGGATCCTCGTCGGCGCTCGAGAAATGGGTGAACGCACCGTCGAGCCGGAGGTGGCTCGCGGTCCGGAGCTGGGCGTAAAGGCGCGGCGCCGCCTCGTGCCACACCCCGACCCGGCCCATGCCGGTGTCGATCTTGAGGTGGACGCCGATCACCCGGCCGGCGGCCCGGCCGACCGCCTCGAACCGCTCCACTTCCTCCGCGCACGACACCGTCGCCGTCGCCTCGTACTCGAGCAGGAAATTGTCCTCCTCCGGGAGCAGGGGGCTGAGCACCAGCACCGGCCAGCCCGGGCCCAGCTCGCGAATCGCCGCCGCCTCCGTGATGTTCGCCACCGCGAACAGCTCCGCCCCCGCGTGCATGAGGCGCGCGACCGTCTGATGCAGCCCGTGGCCGTAGGCGTCGGCCTTGACCACCGCGACGTACCTGATGTGCGGCGGCAGCGAGGCCCGGATGAGCTTCACGTTGCGTTCCAGCGCCGCCAGGTCGATCTCGGCCCAGCAACGGAGCGGAAGATGCGGCGGAGTTTGCATGGTCAGGATGGTTGGCGCCGCGGGGCGCGATGAATGCGCGGCGTCCAGGCGGCGTAGACGGCGGCCTCGTGCAGGAAGGCGTCAGGCTCCGCCGCGGGACGCAGTAGTTCGGCGCCGGATTGGCGCGCCCACAACCCGGCCGGCTCGTAGGGAACGCTGCGCGCCGCGGGCGGCGGCGGGCTCCAGACGCGGAATCCGGCGGGCAGAAAGAGCGCGCCGGGGTACGCCGCGACCGCGTCGGCGGCCCTGCGCTGCAGCGGCCCGGAGCCGGAATCCGTGCATTCGACCCAGTGCCACATGTCGCGGCGGGCGTCGGCGACGACGGCAAACGGCGGCGCCCAGCCGGCGGCGCGCAGGTCGGTCGCCAGCAGCTCGAGGCTGCGATAGGCGAAGGCCGGCGGCGGGCGCGCGCATGCGGCCTGCCAGGTGCGCAACGCCATCGCCGCGGTGCGGATGCCGAGGATCGAGCCGGGACCCTCGCAAAAGACGAATGCACCCACGCCGCGCGCGGCGACGCCGGCCTCCGCGAGCGCGGCGGCGGCGTTCTCGAAGATGGCCACGCCCGCCTCGCCCGCGGACTGCCGCCAAACGGGCGCCGCCCCGGGGCGGAACACAGCGACCGCCACGCCGGCCGATGAGGAGTCGATGAGCAGCACCGGTCCCCGGGTGGCGACAAGCGTGGTCAAGCTCGGCATGCCGGCTGAGCATGCGCCGCGCGGCCGGGCGGGCAAGACTTTGGCGCGCCGGGGCCAGCGTCGGGCGTGCGGCGGACAATCCAGCATTGACCGGCGCAGCCGGCGTCCCGTAACGTGACCAATTCCGTCGGTTTCCACGGCCATTTCCCGCCCGCAGTGAACATCGAACTCAAAGACATCTCCGACACCCGCAAGAGCCTCGTCGTGACGCTCGACGTCACCGAGGTCGACGCCGAGCACCGCGCCGTCATCTCCGAGATCGGCAAGGTCGCCCGGCTGCCGGGCTTCCGCCCCGGACATGCGCCGGCCGCGCTCATCGCCAAGCGCTTCGGCAAGGAGGTGCTGGAGGAATTCCGCAAGAAAGTGGTCAATCGCGCCTATCGCGGCGGGCTGGAGAAGGCGAAGCTCGAAGTGGCCGGCATCGTCAAGGTCGACGAGGGCCGCCTCGAGCCGGGCCTGTCCTCGGCCGTGACGTTCACGCTGGACGTGCTCCCGCCGATTGAGCTGCCCGAGTATGTCGGGCTGCCCACGACCGTGCAGCCGACCGAGGCCACCGACGCCGAGGTGGACGCCGTGGTGGAGAGCCTGCGCCAGGAGCGCGCCGATTTCAAAGTGGTCGACCGCGCCGCGGCGAAAGGCGACTACGTCAAGCTGGCCTATGAGGGCACGATCGACGGCCAGCCCGTCGCCAACCTGCCGCCGGAAAAGCAGGTCTACGGCAAGGTGCCGCAGACCTGGGAGGAGGTGGAAGGCGCGCAGGAGGGACTCATTCCCGGCCTGGGCCGGCAGCTTGCCGGGCTCAAGGCTGGCGACAAGAAGAGCGTCCCGGTGACATTTCCCGCGGAGTTTCCGGCCGCGCCGGAGCTGGCCGGCAAGACGGTGGCCTACGCGGTCGAGGTGCAGGAAGTCCGCACGCGGGTGCTGCCCGAACTGGACGAAGCCTTTTTCAAAGCCCAGCACGTCGACGGCCCCGAGGCGCTGCGGACGCAGATCCACCAGAATCTCAAGCTCCGCAAGGAATACGAGAACCGGCGCGCCCAGCGCCAGCAGGTGGGGGACGCGCTCGCCGCCAAGGTCGAGTTCCCGCTCCCGGAGAGCCTGGTCGCGGCGGAGACCCAGGACGTGCTGCGCCGTTTCATGGAGGACAACCTCCGCCGCGGCGTGCCGGAGGCGGAGTTCGAGAAGAACAAGCAGGAGCTGTACGACAACGCGCGCCGCGCCGGCGCCGCCCGGGTCAAGACCCAGATGCTCCTGGCCCGCATCGCCGAGAAGGAAAAGATCCAGGCCGGCGAGCGCGACCTCGACAACGCGATCATGCGCGAGGCGGTGCGCGCCAACCAACGCCCGGAGAAGGTGGCCCGCGAGCTGGCGGGCGACCGCGACCGGCTGCGGGCGATCCAGCAGTCCATCGTCCTGGACAAGACACTTGATTTTCTGGTGAGCAAGGCTACCGTCACGACGGCAGTCGCCGAGGGGCGAACGAAGTGATCCTGCTGTGAGCTACTACGTCCCATTCATCATTGAGAACACCGGCCGCGGCGAGCGGAGCATGGACATCTTTTCCCGCCTGCTGAAGGACCGGATCATCTTCATCGGCACGCCGATCGACGACGGCGTGGCCAACCTCGTGATCGCCCAGTTCCTCTTCCTCCAGATGGAGGATGCAAAGAAGGACATCCATCTCTACATCAACTCGCCCGGGGGCGTGGTCACGGGCGGGATGGCGATCTACGACGCGATGAACTTCCTGCAGTGCGACGTCGCCACCTACTGCATCGGCCAGGCGGCCAGCATGTCGACCGTGCTGCTGGCGGCGGGCGCGAAGGGCAAACGCTTCGCCCTGCCCAACAGCCGCGTCATGATCCACCAGCCCACCGGCGGCGTCGGCGGCCAGGCGGCCGACATCGCGATCGCCGCCCGCGAGATCCTGCGCTGGCGCCAGACGCTCAACGAGGCGCTGGCGCGGCACACCGGCAAGACGCCGGCGCAGATCGACAAGGATTCCGACCGCGACTATTACATGAGCGCCGACGAGGCCAAGGCCTACGGCATCGTCGACCACGTGATCGCCTCGGCCCGCGAGGCCCAGTCGCTCACGGTGCCGTCCGCGGCCTGACGCCCGCCCCGCTTCCTCCCTCCCGCCCATTCCACCCACCGCCCCGCCATGGCCAAGTCCTCCCGCATGACCCTGTGCTCGTTCTGCGGCAAGTCGCAGGCGGAGGTGAAGAAGATCATCGCCGGCCCGGGCGTGTACATCTGCGACTCGTGCGTCAACGTCTGCAAGACGATCATTGACCGCGAGGTCAAGGCCCCGGCCGCCGAGAGCCGACCGGCTTTCCGTCTGGTCAAGCCGTCCGAGATCAAGCGCACGCTCGACGATTACGTCATCGGCCAGGAGCACGCCAAAAAGGTGCTCTCCGTGGCGGTCTACAACCACTACAAGCGCCTGATGTTCGACGCCGGCCAGCCGCAGCGCAACGGCGTGGCCCTCGCGCGCGAGTTCTCCGAGGTCGAGGTGGAGAAGAGCAACATCCTGCTCGTCGGCCCGACCGGCTCGGGCAAGACCCTGCTCGCCCGCACCCTGGCCCGGATCCTCGACGTGCCCTTCGCCATTTCCGACGCCACCACGCTCACCGAGGCCGGCTACGTCGGGGAGGACGTGGAGAACGTCGTCCTGCGCCTGCTCCAGTCGGCGAACTACGACGTGAAGAAGGCCGAGTGCGGCATCATCTACATCGACGAGATCGACAAAATCCGCCGTACGACGGAGAACGTGTCCATCACCCGCGACGTCTCCGGCGAGGGCGTACAGCAGGCCCTGCTCAAGATCCTCGAGGGCACCGTCTGCAACGTGCCGCCCCAGGGCGGCCGCAAGCACCCCAACCAGGAGTACATCCAGGTCAACACCGCCAACATCCTCTTCGTCTGCGGCGGGGCGTTCATCGGCCTGGAACAGTTCGTGAAGAAGCGGCTCGGGACGCGTTCGCTTGGCTTCCACGTCAACCCGGACGACCACAATCTCACGCCCGAGGAGATGATGAAGATGATCGCGCCCGAGGACCTCATCCGCTACGGGATGATCCCCGAGTTCGTCGGCCGCCTGCCGATCGTGTCGGTGCTCGATCCGCTGACCGAGACCGACCTCCAGCGCATCCTCCTGCGCACCAAGAACGCGATGGTGAAGCAGTACTCGAAGCTTTTCGCGATGGACGGCGTGCAGCTGCGGTTCACCCGCGATGCGGTGCGCGCCATCGCGCGCAAGGCGCTGGAGCTCAAGACCGGCGCGCGGGCCCTCCGCGCCATCATGGAGAGTCTCATGCTCGAGGTGATGTTCGACCTGCCGCAGCGCGAGGACGTGGTCGAGGTGGTGATCGACGAGGGCGTGGTCACGGGCCGCCGCCGTCCCGTCCTGAAGAAGGCCCCCAAGGCGGAGACCAAGGACGCGGCCTGACCGCGTCCGGCCGGCCGGAAAACGAAAAGCCGCGGCGCCCGCCGCGGCTTTGCTGTTTCCGGACCGGGAGGATCGCGCCGGCTACCAGTGCGCGTAGTCGCCCTTTTCGAGGGCGAGCGCGAAGGCGACGAACAGCTGCACGCAGCGCTCCACGTCCTCCAGGTCCACCACCTCGCTGGGCGTGTGCATGTAGCGCAGCGGCACGCTGACCAGTCCCGTGGCCACGCCGCCGCGTCCCATCTGGATCGCGCGCGCGTCCGTGCCGGTGGGCCGCGGGTCGGCCTCGAGCTGGTAGGGGAGGCGGAGCTTCTTCGCCGCCTGGACCAGCCGCCCGTAGATCTTGGGATTGATGTTCGGCCCGCGGCAGATGATCGGCCCGGCGCCGAGCTTCGTTTCACCGTATTTGCGCTGGTCGCAGTCGGGATGGTCGGTCGCGTGACCCACGTCGACCGCGACCGCGAGGTGGGGATTCACGGCATAGGCGGAGGTCGTGGCGCCGCGGACGCCGATCTCCTCCTGCGCCGTGGCGACTGACACGACCCGGGCGGCGAGCTTCTTCGGGCTCCGGGCCAGCCGCACCAGGGTTTCGCCCACGATGTAGGCGCCGACCTTGTTGTCGAAGGCCCGCGATGCGCCGATGCTGCCGTGGATCAGCTCGAACTCGTGGTCATAGGTCGCCACGTCGCCGATCGCCACGCGCTCCAGCGCCTCCTTCTTCGAGCGGGCGCCGATGTCGATCCAGATCTCGTGGATCTCCGGCACCTTCTTGCGGTCGCTCTCGTCCATCAAATGCACCGCGCGCTTGCCGGTGACGCCTTTCACCGGTCCGTTCCTGGTCTGGATGACGACGCGCCGGCCCGAGATGACGGTGCGGTCGTGGCCGCCGATGGTGTCGAAATAGAGAAAGCCGTCCTTGTTGACGAAGGTGATGAGCAGGCCGAGCTCGTCCATGTGCCCGGCGAACATCAGCACCGGGTCGCCCCGGGGGTTGAGCGTGGCGATGCGGTTGCCGAGGGCGTCGCAGGCATACTGGTCCGCCGCCGGCTTGACGTGGCGGTCGAAGACCGCCTGGGCCTCGAACTCGTAGCCCGAGGGCGACCGGGCGTGGAGCAGTTCGGTGAGAAATGCGGGCACTTGATATTTCGGCATGGGAGACATTTCTCACGCAAAGCCGCCAAGGCGCAAAGGAGAAAATTGCTTTGCGTCTTCGCGTCTTTGCGCGAGACCTCTCCCCGTTCCATGACCATTTATCCCGCCATCGACCTCAAGGGCGGGCGCTGCGTGCGCCTGGCGCAGGGGCGCGCCGACCGGGAGACGGTCTACGCCGCCGACCCGGCCGAAGTGGCGGCGCAATTCGCGGCGGCGGGCAGCGCGTGGGTCCACGTGGTGGATCTCGACGGCGCGTTCACCGGCGAGCCGCGGAACCTGGCCGCCGTGGCGGCGATCGTGGAACGGGGTTTGAAGGTCCAGTTCGGCGGCGGGCTGCGCACCCGCGCCACCGTGGAGCAGGTGCTCGGGCTCGGCGTCAGCCGGGTGGTGATTGGAACGCGCGCGGCGGAAAGCGAACCGTTCGTGGCCGAACTCGTGGGCGCGTTCGGCGACCGGATTGCCGTCGGCATCGACGCGAAGGCTGGCCGGGTGGCGGTGAAGGGGTGGGTCGACGCGACGAAACTCGAGGCCGTGGCCCTGGCGCGGCGCATGGAGGCGCTCGGGGTGCGCACGCTGATCCACACCGACGTCGTCACCGACGGCATGCTCGCGGGACCGAACTTTGCCGCGCAGGATGCCATGCTCGCGGCGGTCGCGTGCGACGTCATCGCCTCGGGCGGCGTCGGCGGCCGCGAGGATGTGGCGCGCCTGCTGGAGATGAAAAAACGCCGTCCGAATCTGGACGGCGTCATCATCGGCAAGGCGCTGTACGAACGGCGGGTCGAATTGGCGGATCTGATCAGGCTGGTCGCCTGATCAGCACGTCCTGGCCGACCTCCGCCGTCGCCGGCCAGTCGTACCCGAGCGGCGCCAGGATGGCCTGCATCCCGGTCAGCTCATTCGGGGAGTGCAGTGCGCACAACAGATGCGGCCGATGATGCACCACCGCGGCTTGCATGCCGGCGAGCGCACGGTGCCCATGCCCCTCGACGTCGATCTTCACGAAGTCCGGCGGGCGGAGGGTGCCGGCGGCGACGAGATCGTCGAGCCTGATCGATTTCACGACCAGGGGCGCGCACGCCGCGACCCGGGTTTCGCCTTCGTAGCGGAGGTGGGTCGTGGTGCTTTGCAGTTCGCCATAGGTGTACAGCTCCGTGGACCCGGTCTGGTCCGACGCGGCCGCGGAAAAGACCTTGAGCCAGGTCAGCCGGTTCAGGCGGCGGTGGTATTCCAGCCGCCGACAACTGAGCGGATTGGGTTCGAAGGCCGCAACCTCGCCAGTCGGCCCCACGCGGCGGGCCAGGCCGACACTGTAGAAGCCGAAGTGCGCCCCCAGGTCCCAGCAGCTCCAGCCCCGCATTGCGCCCAGGCCGGCCAGCCGCTGCTGAATGGCGGGCTCGTGGGTGCCCCGCCAGTAGGACGTCCATGGGTAGAGCGACCACCAGCAGCCCGCCAGGAATCCCCGCCGGACGCGGAGCGGGAGCCAAGCCAGCCTGCTCCAGAGCAGAAACCGGCCGGCCCAGCGCTGCAGCGAAGAATTCACAGGGGGCGGATCCGGTCCGCGATCTCCTCGAGGGGATAAGTGATGATCTCGGCGAGCGTCGGGTGGTACCACGGCGCCCTCAGCAGGTCGAAGACCGTGGCGCGCATCGCCAGCGGCCCGCTGAAGCAATGGATGAGCTCGCCGGCGTCCCGGCCCACGATCTCGGCGCCGAGGACCCGGCCGCGTTTGGGTTCGGCGATCACCTTCACATAGCCGTAGTTGGCCTCCATCAGGATGGACCGGCCGTGGTCGTTGAACGGATAGCTGGCGGCGAGGAACGGCGTGCCCGCGCGCTCCAGCTCCCGCTCGAGCCGCCCGATGGTGGCGAGCTGCGGATCGGTGAACACCACGTTGAGCAGGAGCGAGTAGTCGACCGGGCGCAGGTTCGGCACCCCCGCGGCGTGCCGCGCCGCCAGCTCGCCCTGCTGGATCGCCACGTGCACGATTTCCACCGGCCCGGAACAGTCGCCGGCGGCGTAGATATGCGGGACGCTGGTCTGCTGCCAGCGGTTGGTGACGATCTGGCCGCCGGGGCGGCGGCGGACTCCGGCGGCGCTCAGGTTGAGGTTCGCGGTGTTCGGTTCGCGGCCGAGCGCATTCAAGAGATGGACCGCCCGGCGGATGAGGCGCCGACCATCGTGCACAAAGGTGACCGTGAAGCCGCGCGCATCGTGACGGACCTGCTGCAGGGCCGTGCCGGCGAACAGTTCAATGCCCTCGTCGACGAATGCTTGCTGCACGACCGTGGATGCGGCGCCGGAATGGTCGCGCAGGATGTTCGGACTGCGCTGGATCAGGGTGACGCGCGACCCGATGCGGTTGAGAAATTGGGCCAGCTCGCAGGCGACCACGCCGCCGCCAAGCACGATCACGCTCGGGGGAACGAAATCCAGGTCGAGCACGTCGTCGCTGGTCCAGAACGGCACGCCGGCCAGGCCGGGCACCGGCGGCACGCTGACCTTCGACCCGGTCGCGATGAGAAAACGGTCGCCCCGCAGGCGCGCACCGTCCCCGAGCGCCACCGTGTGGGCATCCTCGAAGCGCGCCGGCTGGCGAATAAGGTCGAATTTCCCGGCGGTTAGTTGCCGGACGCGATGGGCCGCAAACTCACCGATGATGCGCCGCTTGCGCGCGTGCACGGCGCGAAGGTCAGGACGGGCCGAGGGGATCCGCAGTCCGAAGGCCTTGCCCTGCCGGGCCAGGTGGAGGACGTCGGCGACGTACAGCAGCGTCTTGGAGGGCATGCAGCCGCGCAGGATGCACAGCCCGCCCAGTTGCCGCGCGCCGTCGACGACGGCCACCTTCCGGCCGAGCGCGGCGGCGACCCGCGCGGCATTGAAGCCGGCGGATCCGCCGCCCAGGACCACAAAGTCATACCGTTTCATGAGGGAGTGCCACGCGGGAACCAACCGCGCCTTCGCCTCCGCCAGTTAGCGCCCCTTCCCAAAGAGAATGATGTGGACCGTCTTCAGGACGATCGAGGCGTCGAGCACGAAGGAAAAATAGCGGAGGTAGTACAGGTCGTACTCCAGCTTGCGCAGGGTGTCGTCGAGATTCGCCCCGTAGGGATAGTTGACCTGCGCCCAGCCCGTGATGCCCGGCTTCATCAGGTGCCGGAAATGGTAGCAGGGGATTTCCCGCTCGTAGCGCTCGACCAGCTTGCTCCACTCGGCGCGCGGGCCGATCAGGCTCATGTCGCCGCGCAGGACGCTCCAGAGCTGGGGAAACTCGTCGAGCCGGGTGGCGCGGAGCAGGCGGCCCACCCGGGTAACCCGGGCGTCGCCGGGTTGGGTGTACGGATCTCCGCCGCCGTCGCTGGGGCGCATGGTGCGGAACTTCACGATCTGGAAGGGCACGTGGTTCAGGCCGATGCGCGTTTGCAGAAAAAAGACGGCGCCGCGGTCCTCCAGCCAGATGGCCGCCGCGCACAGCAGCAGCAGCGGCGAGCACACCACCAGGCCCAGGAGCGCGAGGACGATGTCGCTCAGGCGCTTCAGGCGGGCGAAGACCGGCTGGCGGGCGATCTGGAAGCCTTCCTGGAACAGCCAGGTCGGATCCAGCTCCTCGAGGGGGATCTTCCGCCAATAGATTTCGTGAAACAGCTCGAGGGTGTAGGTGGACACGCCGTGAAAATGCAGCTCCATGAGCTTCTCGACCACCCCACCGGGCAGGTCGCGGGCGGAACGGTGCAGCACGATGGCCTCAAGCCGCGGCGCCAGCTTGTCGAGGATCTGCGGCAGCTCCGTCACCGCCTGCATCTCGATCTCGATCATCGGCGCGATGCTCTCCTGATGGTTGGCGTCGGTGGCGATGTAGATCACCTCCTGGGACAGCTGATTGGTGCGGCAGGTCGCCTTGAAGGCCACGCAGCTGCCCTGGTTGCCCAGGAACAGGATCGGCCGCTGCTGGCGCGTGGCCATCATCCGGAGGGTCAGCCAGCGGCGGTAGGTGAGGGTGACCGGGATGAGGAGCAGGAAGCCGAAGGCGATCACCGCGCGCGAGGACTGCAGGGCGTACTGGTCCTTGATGAAGACGTACGTGACCATCATCATCACCAGCATGCCGGTCGCCAGCGCGATGACGTGCAGGCTGGCGTACGCCACGCTCAGCATGTCGGTGCGCGAGGAGTAGCCGTCGATGAGGTAGAGCGCGAGGCAGAGGACGGCGAACGGCCCGAGCAGGGAGCGAAAGTCTGACACGCCGGCCACCAGGGGCCCCGCTTCGAAGGAGCCCACGGCCACCGCGGCGCGCAGCCAGCCGACCACCTGGAAGACGACCTCGACGCAGACGAAGTCGAGCACGAGCAGCAGCGGGAAAACCAGTCGACGTTCGCTCATGAGGCCAAGCCGATTAGACCGGAGAATGCGCCGGCCGCAAGCCCCGTCCGGGCTGCTCGTCCCGCACAGTCCATTCCTTCACCGCAAGTCACGGAGCAATTCCTCCCACTTGGCCAGGGCGGCCGGGAAGCCGCCCGTTGCGCGATGCCAGTCAGCCGCCGCCCGGCCCATGTCGGCGCGCCGTTCCGGATTGCCGCGCAGGGTGCGGACCGCCGCGGCGATGGCGTCGGGCGAGTCGTCGGCCGCCACCATGCCCGCCCCCCGGCGGTGCACCTCGGCGGCGAGGCCGCCGTGCGGCGAGCCGACGAACAGGATCGGCCGCCCCACGGCCAGCACCCCGTAAAGCTTGCTGGGGTACACGTAGCGCTCGCAGCCGGAACGCAGTGTGATCAGGTGCACGTCGCCGGCGGACAGACTCTCCGCCAGCCGGGCGCGGGGCTGGGCGGGCAGAAAGCGGACGTTGGTCAGCCGGCGGGCGGCGGCCGACTGCTCCAGTCTTGCCCGCTGCGGACCGTCGCCGGCGAAAAGGAACATCAGGCCCGGCTCGCCGCGCAGGCGGTCCGCCGCCTCCAGGACCGGCTCCAGGGCGTGCACCCGGCCGAGGTTGCCCGAGTAGGCGACCACAAACTGGTCCGTCAGCCGCCACTCCCGGCGCAGGGCGTTTTCGGCCGGCGCCGCGGTGGCCACGCTCGGTCCGGCCGGCGCCCAGTTGGGCAGGACCCGGATCCGGTCCGCCGCCACTCCGTGTTCCGCGACCACGGCGGCCATCTCTTCGCTGATGGCGACACAGGCCCGGGCGTTCTTCCACGCCGCATCACGCCGGCGAATCCACGGCCCGCTCAGCCGCTTGAGCACCGGATGACCCGGGAGGGCGATCGTGATCTCGGGATGGATGTCCTGGATCCAGTGCACCACCGCGACGTCAGCCGATCGGCCCGCGGTGGCGACCAGGGCCGCCAGTGCGGGCGGGTCGGTCATGGCCACCAGCCGGTCATGCGCCGCCAGCCGGCCGGGCAGGGCGCGCCGGCAGGCGAGGGAGAAAGTCAGGTAGTCGCACGCCTTGCCCGCGAGGCTGCGGCGCCCCCAGCGGGTCGCCCGCAATCGGATGACATGCACGCCGTGGCGGTCGTCCTCGGGTGGCTCCGCGCCCGGGCCCCCGCGGCTCGTCAACACCGTCACCGTCCAGCCACACCCGGCGAGGCCCTCGGCGAGGTCGGTGAGCAGCTGGGCCGTGGCGGCCTCGCTGGGCCAGTAATGGCGGTTGACGAAGATGACGCGCCCGGCGGTGACGGCAGGCATGGCGGCGTTATCGTCTCAGGGTCGCGGGGGCGCGTCCCGCATCTCCCGGCGTTTGGCGATGCTGAGGAATTCGTAGAATGCCATCAGGCGGCAGAGCACGTAGCCGCGATAGCCGTCCAGAAAGCCCGCGCGCACGACATAGTGATAGAGGAACCGCGCGGTGGGGCGGAGCGGCAGGGCCCGCGCCAGGCGGCGAAGGCGCCGCTTGCGCGCGAGCCGGGCGCCGGCGTCCTCCTCGGCCGCGTCGAGTCCGGCCAGCTCAGTCTGCGCTTCCCAGTTGCTGTAGCGGTTGTGCTTCTCCACCCAGGCCGCGATGGACGGATAGGCATGATGGTCGAGCAGGCCCTGCAGGCGGCCGGAGGTCCCCTGCAACCGCACGTGCTCGTGCACCTCGTTGTCGCCCGACCCGGTGTCCGCGTTCGCGCCGGGCTGCTCGTAGCGCCCGAGCCGGTGCTTGAAGCAGCGCAGATTCCAGCTCGGGTAGTAACCGCAGTGCCGGATCCAGCCGCCCATGAACTGGAAACGCCGGTTGACGTAGTATCCGTCGCAGGGCGGTGCCGCCAGCACCCGCGGCAGTTCCGCGGCCAGTTCGGGCGTCATGCGCTCGTCGGCATCGAGGATGAACACCCAGTCGTGCCGCCAGGGGACGTTGGCCAGGGCCCAGTTCTTCTTTTTTGGATAACGCCGGTCCCAGTGGAAATCCACCACCGTGGCGCCCAGGCTCGCGGCGGCGGCCTGCGTGCCGTCGGTGCTGAGCGAGTCCACCACGACAATCTCGGCGCAGAAGCGCGCGGAGGTGATGCAATCCCGGATATTGGCGATCTCGTTGCGCGTCGGGATCAGGACCGAAACGGGGCAGGAGGCAGTCATGGCAATCGGGCGGTCATGCCGGCGGCCGGCGCGCCCGCTTCAAGTTGAAGATGACGACGTCCACTGACGCAAGCCTCAGGCATTCGCCACGGTGAGCTTGTGGTAGCGCACGGCGGCGAACAGGCAGCACCAGAACCCTTCCACGACCGCGGGATTGGCGAAGGGGAATTCGACCAGCGCATAAAGGACCAGCAGGCCGCAACCCGCCAGCAGGTAGGCGGGCAGCACGCCGGGCCGCCCGAGGCGGAAGGCGGCGGCCAGCGGAAGCGCGGCAGTCAGGACAATCAGGATCGTGCCCACCACGCCCACCTCCGCCAGCGTCTGGAGCCAGTCCGAGTGGGCCTCGCGGTAGAACGGCACCCAGCCCTCCACCGACACCTGCTGATTGAAGGTCGGGAACACCA
>Ga0335081_10011283_pt1 | contig 14447 bp, 14 predicted proteins | sample Lox_Sample_35_FD_206713 | JGI IMG/M metagenome (GOLD analysis project Ga0335081, IMG submission 206713) | Soil microbial communities from Loxahatchee National Wildlife Refuge, Florida, United States - Lox_Sample_3.5 | ecosystem: Environmental > Terrestrial > Soil > Wetlands | place: USA... | reverse complement strand
GCCTGGACGTGGTCCAGGTCCGGGTGCGCGACGGCGTGGCCACGCCGCTGTTCGGGCCCTCCGCGCTGCTGTCCGTGCTCACCGCCGCCGACGGGTATGTCATCATTCCCGAGGAGGCTACCGGGCTCGACGCGGGCACCGAGGCCGACGTCACCCTCTACTCTTGAGGGGTTATGGCCGATAGCCCGTTCATCCGCGACGTCCCGGCGGTCCGGGCGCGGCAGGCCTGGCGCGACGCGTGCGACGCCGCGGGCTGCCCGGCCCGGGTCCCGGCCCTGCGGGTTCCGGTCGGCCAGGCGGCCGGGCTGGTCACCGCCGGGCCGGTGTGGGCCGTCCGCTCGTCGCCGCCGTTCGACGCGGCCGGCATGGACGGCATCGCGGTCTGGTCCGCGGACACCCTCGGCGCCAGCGAGACGAGCCCGATCCACCTGCCGCCGGGCGGCTACCACGTGGTAGACACCGGCGACCCGATGCCGGCCGGGCGGGACGCGGTGGTGATGCGCGAGCACCTGCACTACCAGGACGGCGCCGTCGAGATCCGCGCGGCCGTGCCGCCCTACCAGCACGTCCGGTCCATCGGCGAGGACGTGAGCGCGGGGGAGTTGCTGCTGCCCGAGGGGCACCGGCTGCGGGCCGCCGACGTGGCCGCCGCCGCCGCGGCGGGCGCCACCGACCTGCTGGTCCGGCGCCGCCCGGTGGTCGCGATCCTGCCCACCGGGGACGAGATCCGGCCCATCGGGACCGAGACCGGCGCGGGGGAGATCACCGACACCAACTCGCTGATGCTCGCCACCCAGGCCCGCGAGGCGGGCTGCGAGGCGCACTGCCTGCCCATCGAGCCGGACGACCCGGATCGCATCGCCGCCGCGGTCAAGGCCGCGGTCACCGGCTGCGACCTGCTGATCATCGTGGCAGGCTCCAGCGCCGGCCGGGACGACTACACCGCCCGGGTGGTGGCCGAGCACGGCACGCTCGCCGTCCACGGCGTCGCCGTCCGGCCCGGTCACCCGGTCGTGCTCGGCGCGGTCGGCGGCACCCCGGTGCTCGGCGCGCCCGGCTACCCGGTGTCGGCCGCGCTGACCTTCGACATCTTCGCCGGGCCGCTGCTGGCCGAGCTGACCGGCGCGCCGCCGCGGCGGCGCCCGCGGGCCACCGCCCGGCTGGCCCGCAAGCTCGCCTCCCCGCTCGGCCTGGACGACTGGGTGCGGGTCCGGCTCGGAGTGGTGGGCGGCGACCTGATCGCGACCCCGCTGCCCCGCGGCGCCGGGGTGCTGACCTCGCTGGTCCGCGCGGACGGGCTCCTGGTCGTCCCGGCCGGGCTCGAGGGCCACCACGCGGGCGAGCAGGTGGACGTCGAACTGCTGCGCGGCATCGACGAGATCGCCCGCACGATCGTGGCCATCGGCTCCCACGATCTCGTCCTGGACCTGGCCGCCTCGGCGCTGCGCGCCGAGGACCCCAACCTCACGCTGGCGTCGTCGAACGTCGGCTCGCTCGGCGGCCTGGTCGCGCTCCGCGACGGCCTGTGCCACCTCGCCGGGTCGCACCTGCTCGACCCGGCCACCGGCGAGTACACCCTGCCCTACCTGGACCGCGTGCTCGCCGGCGCCGACGTGTCCGTGGTCCGTCTGGTGCACAGGGACCAGGGCCTGATGGTCGCGCCGGGCAATCCCCTCGGCCTCGGGGGCATCGGCGACCTGACCACGCGGCCCGGCGTGCGCTACGTCAACCGCCAGCGCGGGGCGGGCACCAGGGTGCTGTTCGACTTCGAGCTGGGCAGGCTCGGCATCGCCCGGGGCGACATCGACGGCTACGCCCGGGAGGAGCCCACCCACCTGGCCGTGGCCGCCGCCGTGGCCGCGGGCCGCGCCGACGCGGGCCTGGGCATCCTGGCGGCCGCCCGCGCGTTCGGCCTGGATTTCCTGCCGGTCACCCAGGAGCCGTACGACCTGGTGGTGGCGGCCGGGGCCATGGACAGCCCGCTGCTCGCGCCGCTGTGGTCGCTGCTGCGGTCCGACCGGTTCCAGGCCGCGGTCACCGAACTCGGCGGCTACTCCACCAAGGAGATGGGCCGCCGCATCCGCTGACGCCGCCATGGCCGGACGGACGGAGGACGACTCAGCTGGCCGACCCCGCGGGCCCGGCGCCGAGGTAGCGCAGCACCGCGAGCACCCGCCGGTGGCCCGCGTCACGCGGGTAGAGCCCGAGCTTGGCGAAGATCGAGTTGATGTGCTTGCTCACCGCGCTCTCGGTGATCACCAGGGCCGCTCCGATCTCCGCGTTGGAGCGGCCCTCGGCCATCAGCGCCAGCACGTCCCGTTCCCGTTCGGTCAGGTTGTCCAGCGGGTCGCCGCCCCGGCGCACCAGCAGCTGCGCCACCACCTCCGGGTCGAGCGCGGTGCCGCCCGCCGCCACCCGGCGCAGCGCGTCGAGGAACTCGGCCACGTCGGCGACCCGGTCCTTGAGCAGGTAGCCGACCCCGCGCGTGTTCGCCGACAGCAGGTCGGCGGCGTACCGCTCCTCCACGTACTGCGACAGCACCAGGACGGCCACGTCCGGCCACTGGCTGCGGATCACCAGGGCGGCACGGATGCCCTCGTCGGTGTGGGTGGGCGGCATCCGCACGTCGGCGATCACCACGTCCGGCTGTTCCCGCTCGACCGCGGCCAGCAGGCCGGCCGCCTCGGCGGCGGTGGCGACCACCGCGAACCCGGCGCTCTCAAGCAGCTTGGTCAGGCCGGCCAGCAACAGCACCGAGTCCTCGGCGATGACCACCCGCCGCCCGTCCGTCACGGCGTCCACGCTACGCCGTGCTCACTCGGCGCGCAGGGCCATGGCGGCCCGCGTCCGGGTGGCCCAGCGAGCTAGCGTCCGGGTGGACCAGCGAGCTAGCGTCCGGGTGGACCAGCGAGCTAGCGTCCGGGTGGCCCAGCCGGCCGGCGGCAGCGCCGCGGCTACCGCGATCGCCTCCGCGGCGGACAACCGTCCCGGCGCGCAGCACCGGCCCGAACCCGGGGTTACCCGGCACGCCGGTGACGGTGATCCTGCTGCCGGGCGCCGGCCAGCCCGAGAGGGCCCAAGGCGGCGGAGATCAGCAGCACCAGGCCGATCGCCACCGCCTGCCCCTTGTGCCGCGACATGCCGCCGGACGCCGTCCTGACCGCGCCCACGCCATCCAGCCGGATCACGTCGCCCATGGCGGGTCCCTTCGAGGTGGGAAGCTAGCCGGCCGGGCAGGCGGGTTCGGGAACCCTCCGGCCCCGGGCCGTGCTCGCCAGAATGACAGCAGCGGGCGGTCGTGCACATTGGCCTAAGCCCCCTAATGCGGGGTGCAGCTGAGCCGCGCCGAGGAGCTCGAGCACCGGGTGGAGCGCCTCACCCAGACCCGGGCCGGAGTGGTCGACGCCGCCGACGCCGAGCGCCGCCGGCTGGAGCGGAACCTGCACGACGGCACCCAGCAGCGGCTGGTCTCGCTGGCCATGAACCTGGGCATGGCCCGGGCCCAGACCGAGACCGTCGAGGAGGCGCACCAGGCCATCACGGCGGCCCACGAGGAGGCCAAGGCCGCCCTGGCCGAGCTGCGCAACCTGGTCCGCGGCCTGCACCCGCCGGTGCTCCAGGACCGTGGCCTGGACGCGGCCCTGTCCGGGGTGGCCGCGCGGATGCCGATCCCGGTCCGGCTGACCGTGAACGTGCCGCGCCGCCCGGCGCCCACGATCGAGGCGGTGGCCTACTTCGTGGTCTCCGAGGGCCTCACCAACATCACCAAGCACGCCCAGGCCAGCCAGGCGGAGGTATTCGTGCAACAGACGGGTGACCGGCTGCACATCATCGTCACCGACGACGGCGTAGGCGGCGCCGACCCGGCCCGCGGCACCGGCCTGGCCGGCCTGGCCAGGCGCGCCGAGTCGGTCGACGGGACCCTGGAGATCGCCAGCCCGCCCGGCGGGCCGACCCTGCTCACCGTGGACCTGCCATGCGCGCGGTAGCCGTGCCTGGCCGCTGGGTCTGGGGCCTGTCCGGCCTGGTCACCGCGGCGGCGTTCGCGGTCCCCATGACCCACCTCATCGTCAGGGCCGGGGTGCCGGTTCAGGCTCCGCCGCCAGACGTCGTGACCCGGACCGTGACCGTGCCGCAGCCCGTCACCAGCCTGACCGTGGATACCTACGGCGGCCAGGTGCAGGTGACGGCCGGACCGGTCCGCCGCGTCCAGATCACCGAGACGATCATGTATGATCTGAAGGCCGGCGGGCCGCCCGCGATCGCGGAGTCAGTGTCCGGCGGCCGCCTCAGCCTGGGCGACCCGGCGTGCGCCACCTCAGACTGCAGCGTCGACTTCGCGCTGACCGTGCCGCCGGATCTCACCGCCACCGTGGCGACCCAGGGCGACCCGGTGATCGTCTCCGGCACCGGGGAAACCGACGTGGACTCCGCCGGCGGCCCGGTGTGGGTCAGGCAGATCGGCGGGCCGCTCACCGTCACCACCGAAGGCGGGCCGCTCGTGCTGAACGGGCTGGCCGGCGCGCTGCGCGCTGACACCGGTGGCGGGAACCTGGTCGCCCGGGACGTCGCCGCCGCCTCGGCCACCGTCACCACCGGCGGCGGCCCGGCGCAGATCGCCTTCGCCGCGCCGCCGCAGACGGTGACGGTCAGCACCGACGGCGGACCGGCGGTGCTGACCGTGCCCGGCGGCCCGTACGCGCTGACCGCCGAGAGCGACGGCGGCCCGCAGTGGGTGGGCATCGCCACCGACCCGGCCGCCCGCCCCTCGATCACCGTCACCACCGGCGGCGGCCCGCTGCGCATCGCGCCGTTACCGGGCCGCCGCTCGCCCGGACCTGGCCCTCCGCTCAGCGCGGCCAGTACCTGCTCAGCGCTGGTTCAGCATCGCCTGGCGGAACCGGGATCAGTGTGCGGTAGGGGAGCCTTCTTACGGCGCCTGCCCGCGGTCTGATCAGGGGCCGCGACAGCAAGCCTGGCCGCGCAGCAAGCCACGCACCGATGTCTGGCTATACCTGGCGACCGGGCGAAGTAGCTCCGCGACGGTGGCCCCTGTCAGGGTGCTAATCCGCGAGGTTCCATACGTAGGTGGTGCCGTTCTTGTCGGCGACGGCGAGTTGCGTGCCCATCAGGTTGAAGCCCAGCGACCTCACCCCGCTGCCGCCTGGGTCACTGATCGTGCCGAGCGGCGCGCCGTCCCCGGCCAGCGCCGGCGCGAGGACCTTCAGCGCGACCGTCCGCCCCAGCCCGGAGTCCCTGGCGCGGAACACCACGGCCATCCCCCCGGCCCCGATGCGTGCCTCCAGCCGGTACCCGGCCACGACCGCGCCCGGCGGCAGCCCGGAAACCAGCCACCCGGCCCGCCCGGACGCCGACTCGCCGGCCACCGTGCACCTCCCGCCAAGACCGACCGTAACGCCCCCAATAGTGGCAGTTGCGCATGCTCCGCGGGCCCTGATTGAGGCACGCCGATGGCCCGAGCCGCGCGACCGGGTCACCGATCGGCGGCGGAGGGCACCGTATCCCGCAGCGGGCAGATAGGCGGCCCCGATAGCATCGATCACGATTCGGAACGCGGGACGCAAGGGGTCGACGGTGAGCGACGCGGAGGCGTGGAAGCCAGGACAGGACACGCAGGCGGTCGCGACGGCGCGGCTGCAGGGGCAGGACCCGGGCAAGATCCACTGCCCGGCCTGGGGGGTCATCGGCAACCTCGGCGACAGCATCTGCTACGCCGGGGTTCCGGCGAAGGTCGAGGCGATCCAGGCCGTGCTGCGCCGCCGCGTCGTGGATGCCGATCTGCCGGTGCGGGTGATCGCGCCCAGCTTCGCGGGCGGGATCTCCGACGGGCAGCGCAACGGCACGCCCGAGATGCGCTACTCGCTGATCGGCCGGGAGACCACTAACGACGGCGTGTGCCTGCACCTGGAGGGGAGCGACGTCCGCGCGGTGATCGCCGTCGTCGCCTGCGACAAGCCGCCGGTCGGGACGCTCGCCGCGATCCTGGAGCGCAACGTCCCCGCGGTGGTCATGTCCGACGGCTCGATCCGCCCCGGCATCGACTCGGTGACCGGCGAGCCGATTGACATCGTGTCCTGCTTCCAGGCGGCGGCGGAGCCGCCGGCCGAACGGCGCCGCATCGCGCTGGAGGGCTCGCCCGGCCACGGCAGCTGCGGCGGGATGTTCACGTACAACACCATGCAGTCGTTCATCGCGACCTGCGGCATGGAGCCGCTGCACATGGTGAGCCCCGCGTCGGAGGACGGCCGCCGTATCGAGGAATTCCCCGCGCAACTGCTCGACGCACTGCAGGTGCTGGCCGGGCGCGGGATCCGGCCCCGCGACATCGTGACCCCGGCGTCGCTGCGTAACGCGACGCTGGTGGCGATCGCCATGGGCGGTTCGACGAACGTCGTGCTGCACGCGCCGGAGCTGGCCCGCGCCGCCGGGATCGACTTCTGGCGCGAGGTGATCACCCAGGAGGAGTTCAACCGGGTCTCGCGCACGCTGCCCGTGCTGGTGAACGTGCGTCCGTTCGGCCGGTACTCGATGGTCGACATCGATGCCAACGGCGGCCTGCCGGTGATCGTCGGCGAACTGCTCGGTGCCGGGCTGCTCGACGGCGACTGCGTCACGTGTACGGGGGAGACGCTCGCCGGGCAGGTCGCCCGGCTGGCCCCGCCCGCGCCGGACGGCGAGGTGATCCACCCGCTGTCGGCGCCGTTCAAGCCGACAGGCGGCCTGCGGCTGCTCCGCGGCAACCTGGCCCCCGACGGCGGTGCGGTGATCAAGCTGGCCGGCGTCGAGGGCGGCATGGCCGATGGCCGGTTCACCGGGCGCGCCCGCGTCTTCGACAGTGAGGCGGCGCTGATCCAGGCGCTGGCGTCCGCACCGGAGCAGTTTGAGGACCGCGACATGGTGGTGATCCGCTACGAGGGCCCGCGCGGCGCGCCGGGCATGCCGGAGCTGCTCGACCCGACGTCGCGGATCACCGCGTTGTGCCGCCGCCGCGGCATCACCATCGCGCTGATGACCGACGCCCGGTTCTCCGGCGGCTCGGTCGGGGTGGTCATCGGCCACGTCTCACCCGAGGCGGCCCTCGGCGGGCCGATCGCGCTCATCGCCGACGGCGACACGATCGTCGCGGACGTCAACCACGACACGCTGGACTGCGCGGAACTGCACAACGCGGCCACACGTGCGGCGCGGCAGGCGCAGTGGCAGGCCGAAGCCGAGCGCAACGGCGGCACCCACCCGCTGGTACGTCCCGCCAGCACTCGGTTGCTGCGGCGGATGCGCGCGTGCGCGCTCCCCCCGCTGCAGGGCGCCGGGCTGTCGGAGACCGGCGTCCGCGTGAGCCCGGGGTAGGCGACGATAGCCCGCGGGATTTGCGGGCTTGATACGGGTCCCCGAGCGCTCCCGCCCATGCGCGTCATACGCCGCCGCCGGCGCCGCCGCGAGCCGGGGCCCGCGGCGGCGCCGGTTACCGGATGGCGTCATTCCGAGCCCGCAGAGCCCCGGGACTCAGCCGGCCCGGGCGGCTCCGGCGGGCGCGGTTCGTCCCGCCCAGCGGACCCAGCCGGTTCCGCGGACCCAGCCGGTTCCGCAGGCGCAGCCGGTCCGGCGGCCGGGCCTGGGTCGGTGACCGGGAACCGGCTGGGGCTGGATTCGCGGCTGGCGCTGAAGGCGCGGGCCACGCTGAAGAGACGCTCGGCCCGGTCGATCACCTCGTCCGCCCGATCCCTGAGCTGGTCGAACCGCTGCAGGACCTGGCCGAGCCGCTCCGGGAGCGAGTCGGCGGACGCGCCGGGCCGGTACCCGCCATGCGGACGCCCCGGGTGCGGCGGCACCGGCGGCACCGGAGGGATGGGCGGGATCGGCGGGATCGGGCCGGGACCGGCCCGGCGACCCCGGTGGTGGTGACCGTGGCGGTCGTAGCGGTCCCCGGGCTCTCCGGCCTCGCCGGCTTCTCCCTCGGCCTCGCTGACTTCTTCCTCGGCCTCGCCGGCCCGTTCCTCGGCCAGATCGGCCTCCTCCTCGGCCCGGTCGGCCTCCTCCTCGGCCCGCTCGAACCGGCGCCGCGCCTCCTCGGCCGCGGCCCGGGCCTGGATGGCCCGCTCCTGCGCCCGCACCTGCTCCTCGGCGGCGGCCCAGCCGCGGGTCATGTCGGCGGCCTCCTGGGCCATGTCGGCGGCTTCGCGTGCCATCCCGGCCGCCTCGTCGGCCCGTTCAGCCCGCTCCCGGGCCCGTTCGGCCCGCTCCCGCTCCGCCCCGGCCTGCCGCTGTGCCGCCTTCAGGCGCTGCCGTGCCCCCTCGACCCGCATGCGCGCCGCCTCGACCCGCAGTCGCTCCGCCTCGACGCGCTCCCACGCGCCGTCCTCGGGCTCCCCGGCCGCGCTGTCCCCGACGGCGCTGTCCCCGACGGCGCTGTCCTCGTCGCGGTCGCGCTCGACCGCGTGCCTGGCCACGTTGTACGGCTCGCCGGTCTCGGCCATGCGCTGGCGGATCTCGGTCTTCTGGGCCTTGTTCTGAGTCATGATCGTCTTTCCCGGCGAGTCTGCCCGCGTCCGCCCGCCTTGGATGAATGGCATGACCAGAAAGCCCGTCACGGTCGACGCCGTGACCAGGTAAGCCCGCGAGTCGTGGACCCTTGTCCTCGTCGCCGGCGCCGGCGCGGGCCGTCGCTGGCTCGGAAGCGGGCAGGCGGTGCGCTGCCACTACAACGGAGCGTACCCACCGGCCGAACGGACGGCAATGCGGAAAACCCCACCTTCCGCGCGCGGGGAAACCTACGGTTCGGCCCGCAGGTACGGCGCGCGGAAGAAGGCCGGCTCGTGCCCGAGTCCGGCCAGCCTCACGTCGAACGGCGGCACCCCGGCCACCAGCCGCCCGAGCGCGGCCGCCACCGCTGCCGCCTCGCCGTCGAACGCGTCGACCAGCGTGACGTGCGGCGCGAACACCGGCCCGCCATGCTCGGCCGCGAGCCTGCCGATGGCGCCGGCCAGCCGCTCGCGTTCGGGTCCGGCCGCGGGCACCAGCCAGGTCATGCAGGACGTCATCGCCGCTCCAGGTCGGTGAGGCAGGCCCGCGGCGGCCGGGCCGTGACACCCGGTCCGTACGGGATCAGCCCGATTTTTACCGAACGGACCCGGTGCTCGCACCCCCGCCGCCCCTTGCCCCGGCCGGCCGGGTCATTTCCGCGCATCCGCGGACCACCGGGCCTCGACGCGGCCGAACCGCCAGTAGGCCAGCGCGGCCGCCCACACCGCCACGAACATCCCGGCGATGCAGAATCCGGCGACGTTGATGTCGAAGTTGGCCACCAGCGACCAGAAACCGCCGTTCAGGTGCAGTTCGTCGGTCAGCACGCCGAGAATCTCGATGGTGCCGATGATGAACGCCGCGCCGACGGACAGCCCGGTGATGACCAGGTTGTAGTAGACCTTGCGGACCGGCCGGGCGAAGGCCCAGCCGTAGGCGAAGTTCATGAACAGGCCGTCGGCGGTGTCGAACAGCATCAGGCCGCCGGCGAACAGGAACGGCAGCGCGAGCACGGCGTAGTAGGGCAGCCCCTGGATGGCGGCGTAGGCGGTGGCGGCGAGCAGCACGACCTCGGTGGTGGTGTCGAAGCCGATGCCGAAGATCAGCCCGACGAAGTACAGCTGCCAGGTGTGGTTGACGGACTTCATGAACCGGCCGAAGAACCGGTACATCAGCCCGCGCGCCTGCAACTGGGCCTCGAGTTCGGCCTCGTCATAGGCGCCCCGGCGCATGTCACGGAAGACCTTTCCGATGCCGGCCAGCACGATCAGGTTCAGCAGCGCGATCAGGTAGAGGAAGCCGGCCGAGACCAGCGTGCCGATGGTCCCCCCGGCCGTCTCGTAGGCCGAGTCGGGGTTGACCACCGCGCCGAACACGGCCCGGGCCGCGACGGTGATGCCGGCGCCGACCGCCATCACGATCGTGGCGTGGCCGAAGGAGAAGAAGAACCCGCTCGCCAGCGGCCGCTTGCCGTCGGCCATCAGCTTGCGCGTGGTGTTGTCGATGCAGGAGATGTGGTCGGCGTCGAAGGCGTGCCGGAAGCCGAGGAACCATGCGGTGACCGCGACCCCGAGGCCCACGCCCATCCCCGGGCTGCCGCCCTCGCCCCGGTAGTCGAAGTGGTGCGGCATCACGACCAGGATGTAGATGCCCCAGCCGACGACGTTCAGCGCCAGGATGGACCCGAACATCGCGGCGAGCCGCCCCCACTCGCGCCCGGAAAGCCCCGCGATCATCCGCCGCAGGCGGCCCCCGCCGCGCCCGGCGGGCCCCGCGATCGTCCGCCGCGAGCGGCCCCCGCCGCGCCCGGCGGGCCCCGTGCCCGCCGGTTCCTGGTCGACCGTATCGCCTGGCATGCGTTTTCGCCCTTCGCCCGAGGACTGGTATGCGCCGGCCGGCCAGGCCAGGCGACCGGACTCGTCCCCCCGCCGGGCTGTGCTGGTTCCGGGGGGATGCCCCCCGCCCCCGGCCGGAGGCTTTACCGTTGCGGGACAGTGCCGGGCTTTTACCGGACTTCGCTGGACTGGCGGCCGCCCCCGCGGTCCGAGGGCATGGTCAACGTACCGGGCCGCCGCAGGGACCGTCAAGGTTGATCAGATGATCAGCTTTTAGCGCGGGCGCACACGGGTGTGGAATCCTGAAGCGGTGCACCTGCTGCCCGCGGACCGGTCCGATCACCGGATCATCGACGCCGAGCGGATCTGCCAGGCTATCGCCGCCCTCGATCGCCCCGAGGTGATCGCCGCGCGTGCCCGGCAGTTCGCCGTGCTCGCCGATCCGACCCGCCTCACGCTGCTGACCTGCATCAGGGCCGCCGGCCCGATCAGCGTCTCCGACCTCGCCGCGGCGACCGGGATCAACGACGCGACGGTCTCCCAGACCCTGCGCCACCTGCGCGCCAGCCAGACGGTCATCGCCGAGCGCGACGGCCGTGTCGTCCGCTACCGGCTGGCCAGCACCCCGGTCGCGGCCCTGCTCGCCGAGGCCGCACCGCTGGCCGGGACCGCACCGCTGGCCGGGACGGCGCCGCTGGCCGAGCAGGCCTAGGGCGGGCCGTGACCGACCTGACGCTGGTCAACGCCAACGTGCTGACCATGGACCCGTCCCGGCCGCGCGCCTCGGCGGTGGCCGTAGCGGGCGGCGGCCGGATTGAGGCGCTGGACCCGAATCCGCCCTGGTCCGGGCGCGTTGTCGACCTGCGCGGCGCGACCGTGCTGCCCGGGTTCCACGATGCGCACAACCACATGATCGGGTTCGGCATGTCGCTGGCCGAAGTCGACCTGAGCACGCCCCCCGTCGGCAGCCTCGACGAGCTGTACGCGGCGGTCGCCCGCCGGGCCGAGGCGACGGCGCCGGGGGACTGGGTGGTCGGGGCCGGGTACGACCAGAACAAGCTCGGCGCCCACCCGGACCGGGACGCCCTGGACCGGGCCGCGCCGGGGCGGCGGGTCTGGCTGCGGCACACCTCGGGGCACATGTGCGTGGTGAACAGCGTGGTCCTGGCTGACCTTGGCCTGGACGATGCGGCGGCCACCGAGGTGCCCGGCGGCCGGGTCGCGGTTGATTCCGGCGGCCGTCCCACCGGCCTGCTCGAGGAGCGGGCCCAGCTCCTGGTGGGCAGCCTGGTCTACCCGTACCCGCTGGCCGAGCTGACCGACGCCATCGCCCGGGCCGCCGAGGTGTACCTGCGCGAAGGCGTCACCAGCTGCACCGAGGCCGGCATCGGCGGCGGCTGGGTCGCGCACAGCCCGGCCGAGCTCGCCGCCTACCAGGCCGCCAGGGACGCCGGCCGGCTGGGTGTCCGGGTCGAGCTGATGACGGCCGCCGAGGCGCTGCACCCGCTCGGCGCGCACGCCGCCGACGGCCTGGTGGCCGGGCTCGACCTGGGTATCAAGACCGGCTTCGGCGACGACTGGCTCCGGCTCGGCGCGGTGAAGGTCTTCGCCGACGGATCGCTGGTCGGCCGGACCGCCGCCGTGCACGACCCGTACGACGGGTCCGACGGGGTCGGGTACCTGCAGGCCGACGCGGCCGACCTGCGGGCCACGATCATCGCCGCGCACCGCTCCGGCTGGCAGGTCGCCACGCACGCGATCGGCGACCTGGCCATCGACGTGGTGCTCGACGCCTACGAGCAGGCCCTGGCCGAATACCCGCGGCGCGACCCTAGGCACCGCATCGAGCACTTCGCCGTGGTCCAGCCGCGCCAGGTGGGCCGGGCCGCCGCGCTCGGCGTGACCGCCGTGCCGCAGGGCCGCTTCGCCACCGAACTCGGCGACGGCATGCTCGCCGCGGTCGGCCCGGACCGCCACGGCTGGCTCTACCGGCAGCGGTCCCTGCTCGACGCGGGCATGGTGCTGCCGGGCAGCTCGGACCGGCCGGTGGTGGCCGGGGCGCCGCTGCTCGGCATCGCGGACATGGTGAACCGGCGGACCGCCTCCGGCGCGCCGTTCAACCCCGGCGAGGCGGTCACCGCGGAGCAGGCGCTGCGCGCCTGGACCTGGGGTTCGGCGTACGCCAGCCGCCAGGAGCACGTCAAGGGCTCGATCGCCCCCGGGATGCTCGCCGACCTGGTGGTGCTGTCCGAGGACCCGACCGCGGTCAGCCCGGAGCGCATCGCCGCCCTGGCCGTGCTGGCCACCATCGTCGACGGCCGGGTCGGCTACGACGCCGGCGCGGTCGACGACCTCGGTTAGCCTCGGCCAGCTGGCTCCGGCTGGGGCCTCCGGTCAGGGCCAGAGCCGGCCGGTGGCCCGGCGGGCGCCTTCGGCCAGCGACTCGAACTTGGCCCATACGATCGCCGGGTGGATCTCCGGGGTGTAGGTGGCCGGCTCGAACCCGCTGAGCCGCTCGCCGATGTAGGCGAAGAACCCGGTCTTGGCCTGCTCGCCGTCGGAGATCACGTCGAGCCCGGCCGCGCGCTGCCTGGCCACCACGTCCGCGACGGCCCGGCGCTCGGTCTCGGCGAGTTCGGCCCCATCGGCCGGCCGGCCGGCGGCGGCCGCCTTCATCAGGTCGAGCAGCGCGGCCGGCCGGGCCAGGCTGCCGACGTGCGTGGTGTAGATGCGATCGGTGCTGCGCCGCATGACAGTGATCATGCCCCAGACTGGGGGTTGTGGACGAGGCGGCGCTCGCGGCGGTCACCGAGGCGGCCGGCGGCAGCAGCACCGTCCTGGCTGCGCGGCAGCGCGGGCCAGGGCGGCGCCACGCTCCTGCGCGGTCGTGCTGGTGGAGGGCGTGAGCGACCAGGCCGCGCTGGAGACGCTGGCCGCCCGTCAGGGCCGGGACCTGCGCGGCGACGGCGTCTTCGTGGTCCCGATGGGCGGCGCGACCAACATCGGGCACTTCCTGGGCCGGTTCGGCCCGGGCGGGTTCGGCGTCCGGCTGGCGGGCCTGTGCGACGACGGGGAGGAGCGGGGCTTCCGGCGCGGCCTGGAACGGGCCGGACTTGCGGCTGGCCCTGGTCGGGCCGGCCTGGCCGCCCGCGGCTTCTTCGTCTGCGTCGCGGACCTGGAAGACGAGCTGATCCGCTCGCTCGGCGTCCGCCCCGGGGCGCCGACTAAACGCCGCACTAGTCTCATCAATCTCATCGGCACATTAATTCACTCACCCTCGCGAATTGGGTGAATTCAGCGCCCTGGAGGCCCGTCTGAAACAACAACGATGGACCATCGTTGCTGCCAGAGCGACATCGATGGTCCACCGACGCTGTTTCCGGGCGGGGCGCTGGCGCGGAAATGGCTCGCGGACGGGGTGGCGGGGCACGTGAGCGCCTAGCTCACGGATCGAGGGCGAGCAGCCTGGCGGCGACCTCGCCCAGGTCCTCGCCCACCACGTCGGGCGGCTCGAACGGCGCACCGTAGCCGCCGGACTTGCGGCTCACCCAGCCGGTGACCAGACCGGCCCGTTTGGCGCCGTGACAGTCCCAGTCGTGCGCCGCGACCAGCGCCATCCGCGTCGGCGGGACGTCCAGGACCTCCGCGGCGTACAGGTACACCATCTTTGACGGCTTCCACCGGTACACCTCGCCCACCGTGACCACGCGGTCCACCAGCGCCCCGAGCCCGGCGCGGTTGACGAACGACGAGGTGAGGTACGCGGACCCGTTGGTCACGCAGGCCACGCGCATTCCGGCCTCGGTCAGGGCGGTCATCGCGGGCAGCGCGTCGGGGAACGCGGGCAGCTCGCTGAACCCTGCCATGACGTGCGCGACCTGCTCGTCGCTGACCGAGTAGCTGGTGAGCCCGCGCAGCGCGGCCTCGGCGACCTCGGTGAACGGCGCGAAGTCCCCGGTCGCGGACAGGGCCATGCCGTCCCGGAGCGTGCGGGTGTACCCGGCCTCGAGCAGGTGCGGAGGCTGGCCGATCTCGGTGAACCGCTCGCGCAGCGGCTCCAGTGACATCAGC
>Ga0335081_10011281_pt1 | contig 14448 bp, 13 predicted proteins | sample Lox_Sample_35_FD_206713 | JGI IMG/M metagenome (GOLD analysis project Ga0335081, IMG submission 206713) | Soil microbial communities from Loxahatchee National Wildlife Refuge, Florida, United States - Lox_Sample_3.5 | ecosystem: Environmental > Terrestrial > Soil > Wetlands | place: USA... | reverse complement strand
GCCGCCGTCGCTGATCTCAAATCGGCGGGTCTCAAGCCGCGCGAGTTCCTGATCATCACCGCATCGCTGATCGGGGACGTGATGGCGGTCGGCATGAAGAAGAACGGCACTATCAAGGAATACCCGCCGTCGATCTCTCCCGAAAACGTAGCATTCATCGAGCAGAATTACGACAAGCTTCAGGCGATGCTCGCTCCGCTGAGTGGCGGTCACTAAAGTTACATCGACTGCGAGCCGTCGAGCTTCTGGCCGCTTACCAGTGCCGAAAGTTCGGTGAAGCGCAATCCGCCGAGCGCGCTGAAAATCGCGCCGATTCGATACGTCAGGCCGCTGAAGAAGCCGACGTATTTCCTGCGCCATACAGACATGCCGATGATGCGATCGGCGGTAAACAACGGATCGCCGGCGTTGGGATCGGGTGCGGGATGAATGGTCGCGCGAATCCCGGGATACAAACGAATCTTGCGCTGAGCGTTTTCGATCTGCGCGGCAAGGTCCACGTCCGCGCCGAAATGGCCGTAGTGCTGGTCGAAGTAGTTCATGCCCTTGATGAACTGTTTGCGGATCATCAGCGCATCGCAGCCGGCGTATTCAACCGCGATGCTTTCTTCGCTCTCCACGATCGGCTCGCCCGCATTTCCCGAAAGCGCGTCATCGATCTTCTGGTTCCGCGACACCGTGTTTCCTTCCACGTCGACCAGCAGCGGGGCGACCGCAGTGGTCTCGCTGTCGCCCTCCAGCCCATCCGCGAGCCGGGTGACTGTATCGGGCGAGACTTCCACGTTGGGGGAAACGAAAAAAACAATTTCCGCCTTTGCCGTGCGAGTTCCGATGTTCATGGCGCGCGTCGCGCCCATATTATGCGGCAGGCGCAGCAGCGTGATCTTCTCGTACTCGGAATCTAGCTCGCGGCTCTCGTCCTCACTCGCGCAATCCACCACGATGATTTCCATGCGGTCGCGATTCTGGGATTTTTCGAGCGCCTCGATGGCGCGGCGCAGCGCGGGCGCCTGGTTGCGCGAGACCAGGATGACAGAAACGCGCGGCTCGACGGGAACCTCGACCTGTTCGCGCGGAATGGCGACGGTTTCTACCGGCTGCTCGCGTTTCTGAGTGTCTCGCCGCCGGGTCTCGGGCATGTCAATTCGCGTTCATTCGCGTACATTCGCGGCCGAATATGGTTTTTCAGCGCTGGAACCGTGAATCTCCTGCAAGCTCCACACCCGGATTGGATCGTGCCGCCGCGACGCGATCGCTTCCGCCGCCGCGCGCGCGCCGCTCATGGTGGTGATGCACGGCACGCGATAGGTCACCGCATTGCGGCGAATCGCTTTTTCATCCGAAAACGCGTGCGCGCCGCTGGTCGCGGTGTAAATAATCAGATCGAGCGAGCCGGCTTTCAGCAGGTCCACGGCGTTGGGCCGGCCTTCGTTCACCTTGAACACGGTTTTCGCGGAAACCCCCGCGGCGCGAATCGCGGCAGCCGTCCCGCGCGTCGCGGTGATCTCGAATCCGAGCTCGGTGAACCGGCGCGCGAGCGTCACCGCGAGCGGCTTATCGCGGTCGTTCACGCTCAGAAACACGCGGCCTTTGTCCGGCAGCGGAGTCCCGGCACTCAACTGCGCCTTGGCGAACGCTTCTCCGAAATTCTCGCCGACGCCCATCACTTCCCCCGTCGATCGCATCTCCGGCCCCAGCGTCGGATCGACGCCGGGAAATTTGTTGAACGGGAACACCGGCGATTTGACGAAAAACTGCGGGACGTTGAGCACGCCGGTCGCGTCCGTAAAATCCGCGATCTTTTGACCCAGCATTACGCCCACGGCGATTTTCGGCAACGCCACGCCGGTCGCCTTACTGACGTATGGCACCGTGCGCGAGGCTCGCGGATTCACTTCGAGCACGTACACCACGCCGTCCTGCACCGCGTACTGCACGTTCATCAGCCCGATCACGTTCAACGCGCGCGCCAGGCGCTCCGTGTAAGAGCGGATGGTCGCGATCACCGTGGAAGAAAGGGTAGTCGCGGGCAGCACGCAGCTTGAATCGCCCGAGTGAACGCCGGCTTCCTCAATGTGCTCCATAATTCCCGCGATCAGCACGGCCCCGCTGCCATCCGCGACGGCGTCCACATCGATCTCGGTCGCGTCTTCAAGAAACCGGTCGATCAGCACCGGCCGCGACTGCGAAAACACCACCGCTTCCCGCATGTAGCGGCGCACGGTGTCCTCATCGTACGTGATCACCATCGCGCGGCCGCCGAGCACATAGCTGGGCCGGACCAGGACTGGAAATCCGATGGAGCGCGCGACAACGCAGGCCTCCTCGACGTTTGTCGCCGAGCCATTGGCGGGCGCGGGAATGTTCAGCTCGTCGAGCAGTTTTCCGAAGCGCTTCCTGTCTTCGGCCAGATCGATGTTTTCCGGATCGGTGCCGATGATCGGCACGCCCGCGGCTTTGAGCGGCAGCGCGAGCGTCAGCGGAGTCTGCCCGCCGAACTGCACGATCACGCCGTCGGGTTTTTCTGTATCGCAGATGTTGAGCACTTCTTCAAGCGTCAGAGGCTCGAAGTACAGGCGGTCGCTGGTGTCGTAGTCGGTCGAAACCGTCTCGGGATTGCAGTTCACCATGATCGACTCGACGCCGAATTCCTGAAGCGCGAAGGACGCATGACAGCAGCAGTAGTCGAACTCGATGCCCTGCCCGATGCGATTGGGGCCGCTGCCCAGGATCATCACTTTCTTACGATCCGACGGAGAAGCCTCGCATTCGCGCTCATAACTCGAGTAAAGATACGGTGTAAAGCTTTCAAACTCCGCCGCGCAGGTGTCCACGCGATTGAACACCGCTGCAACGCCCAATTGCTTGCGCCGCGCGCGGACCGCGAGCTGGTCCGCGCCCCACATCCGCGCCAGACGCGAATCGGAGACTCCGTCGCGCTTGGCTTCCGCGAAATCCTCGCGCGTGGCGCGATCGAGCACATTCACGGCGAGCTTCTTTTCCAGATCCACCATCTCGCGTACCTGCCGCAGGAACCACGGATCGATCGCCGTCAGCGCGTGCACCTGTTCTTCGGTGTATCCGGATTCGAATGCGAAGCGAACATAGCCGAGCCGGTCGGGATTGGGTGTGATCAGCCGCGGCTCGATCAGCTCCCGCTGGCAGCTCATCGCGCCCTCGGATCGGCCGGTTTCCAGGCTGCGCATTCCTTTACCGAGCGCCTGTTTGAAAGTCCGCCCGATCGCCATTACCTCGCCGACGCTCTTCATCTGCGTGCCCAGCACAGGCTCCGCGCCGGGAAATTTTTCGAACTGCCAGCGCGGAATCTTGACCACCACGTAATCGATGGTCGGCTCGAAACACGCGGGTGTCTTGCGGGTGATGTCGTTCTTGATTTCGTCCAGGCGATAGCCGACCGCGAGCCTGGCCGCGATCTTGGCGATCGGGAATCCGGTCGCTTTCGAAGCGAGCGCCGAGCTGCGCGACACGCGCGGGTTCATCTCCACAATCACCATGCGGCCCGTTGCAGGATCGATGGCAAACTGAACGTTCGACCCGCCGGTATCGACGCCGATTTCACGCAGGCAGGCGAGCGCTGCGTCGCGCATCATCTGGTATTCGCGATCGGTCAGCGTCTGCGCCGGCGCCACCGTGATCGAATCTCCCGTGTGTACGCCCATAGGATCGAAATTCTCGATGGAGCAGACGATGATGGCGTTGTCGGCCAAGTCGCGCATTACTTCGAGCTCGAATTCCTTCCAGCCGAGCACGCTCTCTTCGATCAGGACTTCGTGCACCGGCGAAAGATCGATGCCGCGCTGCAGGACTTCTTCGAGATCCTCACGATTGTAGGCAATCCCTCCGCCCGTTCCGCCGAGGGTGAAGCTGGGCCGCAGGATCACCGGGTATCCGATGCGATTCGCGAATTCCAGGCCTTTTTCCACCGAATTCACGAGCTGCGACTGCGGCAGATCGAGCCCGATCTTGCGCATGGCGTCCTTGAACAACAGCCGGTCCTCGGCCTTTTTGATCGAATCGATCTTCGCGCCGATCAGTTCCACGCCGTATTTGTCCAGCACGCCGGCTTCGGCCAGCGCCACCGAAAGATTCAACCCGGTCTGGCCGCCGACGGTCGAAAGCAGCGCGTCGGGGTGCTCCTTGCGGATGATTTCTTCGGCGAACTCCACGCTCAGCGGCTCGATGTAGGTGCGGTCGGCCAGGTTCGGATCGGTCATGATGGTGGCCGGATTCGAATTGATCAGCACCACCTCATAGCCGTCCGCGCGCAGCGCCTTGCATGCCTGCGCGCCGGAATAATCGAACTCGCACGCCTGCCCGATCACGATGGGACCGCTGCCCACGATCAAAATGCGCTTCAGATCATTTCGGCGCGGCATGGGTTTCCATTAACTTGATGAAATCGTCAAAGAGATAGCGCGAATCGTGCGGGCCGGGCGCGGCCTCGGGGTGGTATTGCACGCAGAACGCGGGATGATTGCGGTGCCGGAAGCCTTCAAGCGTTTCGTCGTTCAGGTTCATGTGCGTGATCTCGATTTCGTTCAGATTGAGCGAATCGGGATCGACGGCGAAGCCGTGATTGTGCGAAGTGATCTCCACCCGGCCGGTGATTTTGTTGATCACCGGGTGATTGGCGCCGCGGTGGCCGAACTTGAGCTTGTAGGTCTTCGCTCCCAACGCGAGGCCCATAATCTGGTGGCCGAGGCAGATGCCGAACACCGGCACGCGCCCAATCAGCTTGCGCACCTGAGCGGCCTGGTATTCGAGCGGCTCGGGATCGCCGGGACCGTTCGATAGAAACACGCCGTCGGGCTTGAGCGCGAGCACCTCCTCGCCCGCGGTTCCCGCGGGGACAACTGTCAATTTGCAGCCGACCTGAACCAGCCGGCGAAGAATGTTGCGCTTGATTCCGAAATCGTAGGCGACCACGTGGAACCGCGCGGCCGAGGCGTCCGGTTCGCGGTCAGAGGGCGAGCACGGGATCGTGCCTCGCGCCCACTCGTAACGTTGCTGGGTCGAAACGCGTGTGGCGAGATCCAGCCCGGCCATGGATGGCGAGGATCGCGCACGTTCGATCAACGTCGCGGGGTCGAGGCACTCCGCTGAAAGAACTCCGCGCATCACGCCGCGCGAGCGCAGATGCCGCACCAGGGCGCGGGTATCCACGCCTGCGATTACCGGCACATGATTCGAGGTCAGGAAGTGCTGGGCGGTTTCCTGCGCGCGCCAGTTGCTCGCCAGGGGCGAAAATTCGCGCACCACCAGACCCTCGATGTACGGTTTCACGGCTTCGCTGTCGTCGGCGTTCGCGCCGTAATTGCCGATCTCGGGATTGGTCAGCACCACGATCTGGCCGGAGTAGGAAGGATCGGTGAAGATCTCCTGGTAGCCGGTGATGGCGGTGTTGAAGACGACCTCCCCTGCGCGTTCGACAGGCGCACCAAAACTGGTAGCCTCGAAGACGGTTCCGTCTTCCAGGGCGAGAACTGCTCGGGTCAAGCGGGCGACGCCTCCAGGTAAGGGGTAACTTCTATTTCAGCATACTCTGAGTGCGGCTTGCGGGGATCTCTACTTCGGATACGGATGCCCGCGCAACGTCGTCAGCGCGCGATAAATCTGCTCGGCCAGGACCACGCGGGCGAGCTCGTGCGGCATGGTTAGCGGAGATAGCGCCAGCAGCCGGTCCGCGCGCGATTTCCACTCCGCCGGCAGGCCGTTCGCGCCGCCAATGACGAACACCAGGTCGCGACCGGCTTGGAGCAGGCGCGCGAAATCAGCTGAATCGCACGGTTTGCCCGCGGGATCGAACAGGAGTTTCATCGCCGGCGGATGCCGCGCGAAGGGGTCGGCCCGGCGCGGATCGATTTCCCGCATTTCGCAGGTGACAAAACGCGTCGAGCGCTTGATGTACTCCTCCGCCATCGCGTTGGCGTGCGGGTCGCGCGGTTTGCCGACGAAGTACAGGTAAATTTTCATGCCCGAGCACCGCCCGCGGTTAATCTTCGAACGCGGGCTCCAGATTTTCCTCGCCGCGCGGGCGCAGCTCTCGATTGCGCATCAGGATTCGCGCGCAAGTGTTCCAGCGCAGGAGGGCGTCGTCATTTCCGGGCGGACGCAGGCTTTCGGCGCGCTCATAATGCTCCATGGCTTCGCGCAGGGATTGGTAGGCGCTGAACCCCGCGCCGGGAGCGCCCTGCCGCAGCAGCGATTCGGCCCAGCGCTCGGCGACGATGCCGGCGTAGTAGGCGCGCTCGTAATCGCCGTTGAGCTGCGGAAGGACTTCGCGCGCGCGGGCCTGCGAAACGCCTTTCCCAAACTGATCGGTGAGGCTCAACAGCAGCATCACCAGCGCCTGCGCGTTTTTGGGCTCGATGCGGAGCACGTCCAGGCAGATGCTTTCGGCCTGCCAGGGCTCGTTCAAGAGGCGATAGCGCTCGACTTTTGCAAGCGCTTCCGGAATCGCGTCGCGCGAGATGGGTTTCAGCTCGAACATGCGACTACTATATCAACGGCCGCGCGGCTCGACACGCAGGATCATGTGCTCCTCGTCGATGTAGGTCGAGCCGATTTTGAGCGAGTGCGGCTCGACGCCGTAGGGCTCGAATCCGCAGGACCGGTACAGGCGGCGTGCGGCGTCCTGGGTGGCCGCGACAGAAATGAGGATCTGTTCGAGCGACGGGTCGCTTGTGGCGGAATCGATCAGGCCCGCGATGAGCGCGCGGCCGGCGCCTTTGCCTCTCTGCGATTCGGAGACATAGACGGCATAGATGCGGCCCTTGTGGCACTCTTTCGGACCCGACTCGCGCACAAAGGTCGCCATGCCGACGAGCTTGCCGTGGTCGAATGCGCCGAGATTCAGCGCAAGCGGATTGCGAAAGCGCTGAACGATGGTTTCGATGGAAAGCGCGCGATGCTGCTCAACATCCTGGCTGAAGGCGAACGGCTCCGCTTCGAGCGCTTCGAGCCGCAGATCCCACCACGCCTGCGCATCCTGCTCGCGGAGCCTGCGGATTTCCATGTTCGATTCCAGCGAACACCCACCCACCTAGCGGAAAATCTTAAACAGCCGCCGCAGCGGATCGTAAAACTCATCCACCACCCGCTCTTTCAGCGGAATAATCGCGTTGTCGGTAATCTTGATTTCTTCCGGACAAACTTTCGTGCAGCACTTGGTGATGTTGCAGTAGCCGATGCCGCAGTTCTCGCGCAGATCCCCCAGTCGATCCGCGGTGTCGAGCGGGTTCATTTCGAGCGCGGCCGTATAAACCAAAAAACGCGGGCCGATGAATTTGCCGTGCATGTGGTGCTCACGCAGGACGTGGCAGACGTCCTGGCACAGATAACATTCGATGCACTTGCGGAACTCCTGCACGCGATCGACGTCGGCCTGCTGCATGCGCCAGGTGCCGTCGGCGGCGTCGGGCTTGCGCGGGACGAATTTCGGGATGCGCTCCTTCACGCGATAGTTCCAGCTCACGTCGGTCACCAGGTCCTTGATGCGCGGGAAGGTGTGCATCGGCTCGACCGTCACCGGCTGGTCGAGCGGAATATCGCTCAGCCGCGTCATGCACATCAGCCGCGGCTTGCCGTTGATTTCGGCCGAGCACGACCCGCACTTTCCGGCCTTGCAATTCCAGCGCACGGCAAGATCGTTGGCCTGGGTGGCCTGTATGCGATGGACCACGTCGAGCACCACCATGCCGGATTCGACTTCGGTCTTATAATCGACAAAACTTCCCTGCGAGTTGTCGCCGCGCCAGATCCGAAAAATTGCGCTGGCCATTACTTGTTCTCCTCGATCACTTGTTTGAGCTCCGCGGGCAGCGGCGTCACGGGGACTTCCTTCACGGCCGGCGAGCCGTCCGCGGATTCCAACACCCGCAGATTCAGTTGACCCCATCTTTCGTTCTTTTCCGGGTAATCGTCGCGGAAATGTGCGCCGCGGCTTTCCTGCCGGGTGACTGCGGCCGTGGCGATGACCTCGGAAACGGTCAGCAGGTTGCGCAGGTCGAGCGCGGTGTGCCAGCCGTTGTTGTATTCGCGGTTGCCGCAGATTCCGGCCCGCGCCGCGCGAGCTTTCAGTTGCGCGATGCCTTCGAGTGCGCGCTCCATTTCCTCCTCGCGGCGGACGATGCCCACCAGATCCTGCATCAGGGTTTGCAGATCGTGCTGGATGGCGTAAGGATTCTCGCCGGAGGGTCCTCGGTCGAAAGGCTCCAGCGCGCGGCGGGCGGTTTCTTCCACCTGGTCGTCGTGGATTTGCGCCGCGCCGTGATCTTTGGCGAATTTGGCGGCGAATTCGCCGGCCCGCTGGCCGAAAACCAGAAGATCGGAAAGCGAATTTCCGCCCAGGCGGTTGGCGCCGTGCAGTCCTGCGCCGCTTTCTCCCGCCGCGAACAGTCCCGGCACCGTGGACATCTGCGATTCCGCATCGACCGCCACGCCGCCCATCATGTAATGCATGGTGGGGCCGATTTCCATGGCTTCCTTGGTGATGTCGACATCGGCGAGCTGTTTGAACTGGTGATACATGCTGGGCAGTTTCTTCTTGATGTGCTCGGCCGAGTTCGGGAGTTTTTCGCGGATCCAGGCGATATCCAGATAAACGCCGCCGTGCGGGCTGCCGCGGCCTTCCTTAACCTCGCGGCGGATGCAGCGCGCGACGTGATCGCGCGTGAGCAATTCCGGCGGACGCCGAGAGTTCTTGTCGCCCTGCGTGTAGCGCCAGCCTTCTTCTTCGTTGTCGGCGGTCTGATTTTTGTACGGCCCGGGAATATCGTCGAACATGAAACGCTTCCCGTCCTTGTTTCGCAGCACGCCGCCTTCTCCGCGCACACCCTCGGTCACCAGAATTCCGCGGACGCTGGGCGGCCACACCATGCCGGTGGGATGGAACTGCACGAATTCCATGTCGAGCAGCTCGGCGCCGGCGTGGTAGGCGAGCGAATGGCCGTCGCCGGTGTATTCCCACGAGTTGCTGGTGATCTGGAACGCGCGTCCCACGCCCCCGGTTGCGAGAACGACGGCTTTCGCGTGAAAAAGCTCGAAACGTCCGCGCTCGCGATCGTAGGCGAAGGCGCCGGCGACGCGGCCGCCGTCCTTCAACAAGGTCAGCACCGTGGTTTCCATGTGGAAGTCGATGCCCTGATGAATGCCGTGATCCTGCAACGTGCGGATCATCTCGAGGCCGGTGCGGTCGCCGACGTGCGCCAGTCGCGGATAGCGATGCCCGCCGAAATTGCGCTGCAAGATGCGCCCATCTTTGGTGCGGTCGAACATGGCGCCCCAGGCTTCCAGTTCTCGCACCCGCGCGGGCGCCTCTTTAGCATGAAGCTCCGCCATGCGCCAGTTGTTCAGATACTGCCCGCCGCGCATGGTATCGGCGAAGTGCACGCGCCAGTTGTCGCGATCATCGACGTTGCCCATGGCCGCGGCCATCCCGCCTTCGGCCATCACGGTGTGCGCCTTTCCTAGCAGCGATTTCGAAAGGACGCCGACCTTCACTCCCGCCGCCGAGGCTTCGATCGCCGCGCGCAATCCTGCGCCGCCGGCTCCGACCACCAGAACATCGAATTCGAACTTCTGATAGTCGGTCATCAGATGATCCTCACGTCGTGGATGATTCCCATAGCGCACAGGCGCACGTAGAGATCGGTGAACCCGACCCAGAACAGGCTCATCCAGGCCCACAGCATGTGTTTGCGGTTGAGGCATGAAACGCAATCGTAGGCCTGCTTGCGCAGCGGTTTTTTCGACATCTCATCCAGGCGTCCGCCGGTGAGATGCCGCAGCGAATGGCAGCCCAACGTGTACCCTCCGAGCAGGATCGGATTAACGATCAGCACCAGTGTCCCGATCCCGATGCCGAACGCTTTTGCCCCATTGGGCCCGGTGAACCACAGAGCGTTCCAGGCGTCGTGCGCCAGGATCACGATGAAGATCAATGCGAGATACAGAAAATATCGATGGACGTTTTGCAGGATCAGCGGGAAGGTCCGCTCACCCCAATAAGATTTCCGCGGCTCGCCGACAGTGCAGGAGGGTGGGTCGGCCCAGAAAGCCTTGTAGTAAGCGCCGCGATAGTAGTAGCAGGTGAGGCGGAATCCGCCCGGCGCCCACAGGATCAACATGGCGGCCGAAAACGGGACAATCGCCGGCCACCACGCCGGTTTGGCCGTCATCAGCAGCGGGGAATAAAACGGTGACAAATAGGGTCCGAAGGTGTAGTTGTCCCCTTGAAGCGCGGCCCAGGTCGAGTAAACGATGAAGGCCGAAAATCCCAGGAAGACCAGTAGAGGTTCGATCCACCAGTTGTCTTTACGCACGGTGCGGCCGAAGCCGCCGTTGTGAAGCGGAACGTCAATCGAGGACATGTGGGCGAGAAGGCTCCAAAGCGAGTTTCGAGCATTTCAGAATATCGCTCCGGCTCGCCCCATTTCAAGCGGCGCGTCACGTCACAAGTCGATTCAGGCCGCGCGGCGCAGGTCGCGCATGCGCTGCTCAAACTCGTCACGCGTGATCTCACCGCGTGCGTAGCGCTCGCGCAAGATCTGTTCCTCGGGTCTGATGACGCGTCTTCGCCCGCCCCAGGGGATGGCGAAAACGATGATGAAAAGAATGAACAGCCAGAAAGCCCAGAACCACCAGCCCCATCCTCCACCCCACATAATCGACCTCCTCTCTTCCTTGCTTAAATTTCAAGCTCCAGCAATTCCGGAATCGGCTCCTCCGCTTCGCTGCCGGCGAGGTTCAACACTTCGACGCGCTGCCCCGGCGTCAGATGTTGCAGCAATACGGCCGGACCTTGCTTGAAACGAATCGCGTCCCGATAGGTGTTCTCACGCGCGGTCAGTTGCGTGAACGTCACATCCTCGGATTCGCCGATTCCGAAATCCCGCTGGATTAGCCTTGGAATGTCGTGCACCCGCAATTGCGCTCCCGGCGGAACGCAAACGGCACACTCGGGAGTGCTTGGTTTCAAGCCGATATTGAAAAATTTTCTCCAAAAGCCCGTATGCTCTTGTTTGGCGTCGCCGGTTATTACCGGGGGCGGAGAAGAAAGTCCAATCGATCCGGTCTGGAACCTTCGCACCACCAGTTGCTCGCCTTCGACGGCAAGCCTGTTTTGAACGGCGTGCAATGAATAGTCGCACATAATCGTTTTCTCCTGACATGGCAACTTGCAAGATCTGGACCAGATCTACATTCCTCATCTCACGAAAATTCGAAATTGGCCGAAATTGGCAATCTCCATGGACGTCTCAATGAGTAGAGGACGAAATAATATGAGTGATATTGCACTGAGTATTCACGATCTAAACCGTTCGGAGGTGGAGCTTTTTCGCAGGGTCTCCTGGGGCGCGATCTTTGGCGGCGTGCTGGTGGCGTTGAGCGTCGAACTGGTGTTCCTCACGTTTGGGCTGTTCATAGGCTTCCAGATGAAAGGCGGCGAAGCCGTCGCATGGACCGAAGCGTGGTATTTGACGGGGGTATTCTGTTCTTTGCTGGTTGGTTCCTGGGTTGCCGCCCGCTTTGCCGGTAATCCGAATCGCGGCAACGGACTGCTGCACGGGTTCGTCGTATGGGGCTTGACAATGTTCACGACCGCTGCCATCGCCGTGGCCTTATCGTGGGACGTTATCCGGGTGGCCAGTTCTTGGCTGCAATCGGCGATCTCGACAGGCGCCGCCGGGGCTGCTGGCGCCGCACCCGGGAATCTGACCCAAGCGGCGACAAACGCAGCGGGAGACATCTCCAGCACCGCGCTAGTGGTTTTCGGGGGATTAATATTGGCGGCTGTAGGATCTTTCATCGGCGGGGCATGGGCCGCGCCGAGGAGCGCCGACTTTGCGCCGGCCCATACCCCGCACCTTCCCGAGCAGCCGCATCACGCCTGAGCGGCGCAACATTCTTCCAGTGATTTGACGCGGTCGCGCCGGCCCTCCGGCGCGACCTTTATTTTTGCCCGCCAGCTAGGATCAAGCGCGCCAGCTAGAATCAAGTAAGACGATTTCGCTCCTTAAATCGAGGCGTCATCTTGAATCGCATCTCGTTTGCATTTCGAAGTTTTTTTTCGATCCTTTTTCGCGGTAAGCTCGCCGCGGATATCGCGCAGGCGTTCGGCTACGCTCGCGCCGAACCAGCGCGCCCGGCTGCTCCGCCGCGGCCGCAGGCGGGACCCTCCGACGGCGCGGTGCAGATCCTCTCGATCCTTCAGCGCGATGCCCGATTGATCGATTTCCTGATGGAAGACATCTCTTCCTACTCCGATGAACAGGTGGGAGCGGCGGTTCGCGACGTTCAGGAGCAGGCGCGCAAGGCGATGTTGCGTTACCTCCAGTTGTCGCCGGTGATCGATGGAGTAGAAGGAACTTACGTCAAGAGCGACTCGGCCGAATCCGGTGGGATCAAACTGATCGGCAACGTTCCAGCCAACGGGAAAGCTCCGGGAGGCACGCTGCGGCATAAAGGATGGAAGGCGGACAAAATCGACCTTCCCGGAAGCGCTCCCACGAAAATCGTCGCGGCGGCGGAGATCGAGATAGAGTGAACGTCGGCATCGATCTCGGCACCACCAATTCAGCGCTCGCTTATATCGATCCGGTCGATGCGGCCGAGGCGGATTTTCCGGCGATTCGAGTGCTTGAGGTCCCGCAGTACGTCGCGCAAGGCCGGATCGAAGCGCGCCGCACGTTGCCCTCTTTCCTGTTTCTGGGCGACCAGGAATACGTCGGCGCCTACGCGCGCGACCAGGGCGCGCTGGTCCCCACCAAGTCCGTGCATTCCGCCAAAAGCTGGCTTTCGAATCCCGAGGTCGATCGCACCGCGAAAATTTTGCCGTGGGACGCGCAGGAGCAGGGACGCGTGCTTTCGCCGGTCGAGGTTTCGACGCGCATCGTCCGCCACCTGGTGGACGTGTTTTCAAAAGATCGCGGCCTGCCCATCGCCGAACAGAACGTGGTTCTCACCGTTCCCGCTAGCTTCGATGAAGAAGCTCGCGAGCTGACCGTTCGCGCCGCGCGCGAGGCGGGAATTGAGCGGCTGACGCTGCTCGAGGAGCCGGCCGCGGCGTTCTATTCCTGGATCGCGAACGACCTCGCGCGGTCGCAGAAAAATCTTTTCGACGGACAAACCGTGCTGGTCTGCGACGTCGGCGGCGGCACCAGCGATTTCACGCTGATTCGCGTGGCGCGCGAAGGCGATCGCGTCGATTTCACGCGCACCGCGGTCGGAAGACACCTGCTGCTCGGCGGCGACAATTTGGATTTGACGCTGACGTGGCTAGTGGAAGCCAAGCTGGGAAAATCGCTTTCCATTCGCCAGCGCAGCGGTTTACGCCGCCAGTGCGCGGCCGCCAAGGAGCGCCTGCTTTCCGATCCCGCGCTCGCAAGCGTAGAGGTAACCGTACTCGGCGCCGGATCGGCGCTGGTCGGCGGGACCTTGCGCACCGAAATCCTGCGCAACGAAGTGCTCGAGCTGGCGATCGACGGCTTTCTGCCCGTGTGCGAGCTTTCCGATCGTCCCAAAGAGGAAGAAAAAAGCCTGTTTCGCGAGCTCGGGCTTCCCTATGTCGCCGATCCCGCGATCACGCGTCATCTCGCGTCGTTTTTAGGATCGGCCGGCGATGCCAAACCGGACGCGATTCTGTTCAACGGAGGATTTTTCATCCCCGAAATTCTGCGCCAGCGCGTCGCCGACGTGATGGAGCACTGGTACGGCCGCCGTCCCGTTATTTTTGAGAATCGCGACTTGGATCTCGCCGTGGCCGTCGGCGCGGCGTATTATTCCTACGTTCGCGAAACCGGGGCCGGCCTGCTGGTGCGCGGAGGATTGCCCCGATCCTACTTCATCGGCCTGGGCGGCGCGGGCGACGGCCTGCGAACCATGTGCCTGGTGCCGCGCGGCGCTGAAGAGGGATCCACGGTCGAGCTCGACCCTGGGAATTTGCAGCTGGTCACCAACAAGCCCGTGGCGTTTCGTCTGTACAGCTCGCGCACCCGCGCCGACGACCGGCCCGGCGATGTGGTCGAGTTCGCCGAAAGCGACAGCGAACTGCACCTGCACGCCCCTCTGAACGCCGTCCTCCGTTTCGGCAAGGCCGGCGAGCGGCTGATTCCCGTGAAGCTCGGCGCCAAGCTGACCGAAGTCGGAACACTCGAAATCTGGGCCGATTCAAAAGCGAGTGAGCATCGCTGGCGGCTTCAGTTCGAATTACGAAAAGCCGCGCAGCAGCTCGCGCGGCACGCGGCCGCCGTGGTGAGCGAAGAAGCGCTGGCTTCGGCCGAGCGCTTGATCGGCGACACGTTCGTCGAAACCACTCTCGATCCTCCGCAGTTGCCCGCGCGACTGGAGCAGGCGCTGGGGCTGGGCCGAAATTCGTGGCCGGTCTCGGCGATCCGCAAGCTCGCCGACCGCATGCTCGAGCTCGCC
>Ga0335081_10011279_pt1 | contig 14450 bp, 14 predicted proteins | sample Lox_Sample_35_FD_206713 | JGI IMG/M metagenome (GOLD analysis project Ga0335081, IMG submission 206713) | Soil microbial communities from Loxahatchee National Wildlife Refuge, Florida, United States - Lox_Sample_3.5 | ecosystem: Environmental > Terrestrial > Soil > Wetlands | place: USA... | reverse complement strand
GATGCGCCGAGCAAGGGCTCATCAATACTGCGTTGATCAAGGCCAACCAGATCGGCACGCTGAGTGAGACCCTCCTGGCGACTCGTATAGCGAAGCAATTGGGCCTCGCCTTGGTGGTCTCTCACCGATCCAAATCTCCCAACGAAGTCATGGAAGCCGACATCAGTTTCGCGGTTGGGGCGCTCGGCCTGAAATGCGGCGGTGGTGCGAACACGGAGAGGCTCGTCAAATACGGAAGAATCGTCGAACTGATGGAAATGGCAAAGAAGGGTACAAAGATCACGCGGAGGCTCGACCCCGATCTCATCATCGCCGACATTTCCGCTCACGAAGAGCCGACGAACGCGGGCATCCCGACTGTGGGAGTGGTGGTCATGCTCGAGAACGGAATGAAATTCTCCGCTGCGACGCCCCTGGGCACGTCGGCCGGGACGGATGAGGCCATACACCTGGTTGACAGCATCATCGAGGCCGGCCCGCTCACGCGGAAATTCCCGAACTATTTCGTATTCAACGAGAAAGAGAAGACGTACCGTTTCGCCGGCAACCTGAAGGCCGACGCCATCACCAAGGAAAATCGCGAACTGGCGGACCTCTGGATGAGATCAAAGAGGTATGGGGGCAAGGGCTGTCTGAACGCTGTGGCCAACGTAACCGAGGTGCTCGCTCCCCGATTCCTAGGGCAGAGAATCTCGGCGCTGGGCTCGCTCGCCGACGTCGATCGCGAACTTCTGCTGCTCGAGCTGGATATGTCGATTAAACGCAGCAAGATCGCTCCTAACGCCTCCGCAGAGGAGAAGATCCAGATCATGCAGAGGAAAGCGAATCTCGGCATGAACGCGGTGCTTTCGCTATCGCTCGCGCTCGGGCGCCTGATCGCCGCAAGGGATGGAGTGGAGCTTCCCGACGTGCTTCGGGAAATGGAATCCACCATTGACCGCAACTATCTGTACGGGATCAAGTCGGCAGTGCCAGTGCTGGAGGAGGTCCACGCCCTCTAGATCTCATCCGGCTGAGGCAGGGGAAGGTTTTCCTCTCGACAGATCTTCTCGAGTTGGTTAAGGGACCAGACAGCGCTGAAGTCGTAGAAAGCTCCGTAGGGCTGTTGGAGAAGTTCCAACACCCGCACAGCCTGGGGGTCACTTCCCTCGGGCAAGGAGTCTCTCGCCTCTTCTAATCGAGTGCCGCTCAGTTTGAGCGTGATGAAGCACTGCAGGTTGCCGGGCTGAAGAGAAAGCTGGTCGAGCCCACCTTTGAGTATCTGCTTGCGCGCCAGAATGACCTTCCGTTCCCCAACGTTGTGCAAAAGCTGCATGTATTTCTCGAAGAGGACCCATTCATTCACAAGCAGCCCGATCTCCGACGGGCTGAAGCTCCTCCAGAAAGCGACGGGGTAACGGGAGGACAGGAATCGGCCCAGCATGAAAGCGCCTGCCTCGTATCCGGAGATATGTTCGCGGGTGCATTTCGCCAGCGCTCCCTTGAAGAAGCGGATCTTCCGGTCCAGCGTGAGCAGTTCGAAAACTCTAGCTTGGCCAAGGTGATCGCCAATATCGCTCTTTAGAACCTCTTCGATGTACAGATGTTCGCGGTCGTCGAACCAACTGTTCACAAGCTTTGTCGCTTCTTCGGACTCTCCTCTCATTTCGAAGTTCACTAGCCGAATAACTTCGTTGAGTGTGGAGACGTGCTCGACCGTGAGGCCTCGGATCAACTGCTGGTAGTAGCGGTAAGCATAGGCAATGGACGCAAACGATTTTCTATCTGCCGCGTCGAGTTCGACAGACTCTCCCTTCATATACCGCAAGAGCCGGGCCGGCTTGAACTTCGCCTTTCCCTGATAGATCGTCCTGCGCCTCGAAGAAAGAGTAATCCAGTCACCCTCCTTGATTTCCTTCCCATAGGAATTAACCAGGCTTCCGCCGGGCTCCCACGATACGCCGTTCTTCTCGAGATTCAGTAGGGCGGGAATACCCATGCTCTGGCAAATCGTAACTACGTGGATGGCCGCTGAGGTCAAGCTCAGAATTGCGTCTACCTCGCGCATCACCACCGCGTCCGTCGGCACAAAAGTCTTCTTGCAAAGGCAGACCTTTTCCCCACCTCTCTTAGCGCTCAAGGCGGCCTCACCCGTGAAATAGACGCGCGCTGAAACTGCCGATCTCGGCAGAACCGAGACGCCGGAGCAGAAGCTGGTGAGCGTCTTGAAGTCTTCCTCATCGATGGTGTCGCTCGTAAGCTGTTTTATGTGGTAGGGCCGGATGAGTTGGGTCGCGCGTTCGCGCGAGATGGTCCCGGACTTGTGCAGGTCCATGGCTGAGGTCAGGGCCGCTCGACCCGCCATCCCCGTTTCGTTGAGTTGCAGGAGCGCGAACCACTGATATCGGCTGGTCGCTTCGACCGCGAACTCGATGGTCACAGGGGACTCAAACTCTCGTTCAAGATCGCCAAGATGTGGGACGAAATGATGCACGGCGGGGAAAGAGCCCTTAATAGCGTCTCTGTCCTCAAACGAGGTCGACTGGATCTCTGCAGTCCCTGTCATGATTTCTTCGCCAAAGATGTTATGGGCGGTCTGGAGCTCTATACCTAATCCCGTCTTTGTATCGCGGCTGTGGATGACGCCAGCGTAGGAATTTTCGTGGCGAACCGTGCAGATCATTTTCTGCAGAATGAGGCTCGGATAATGTTCCGTTCCTTTGCAGAGGGATAGTACAAGCGCCTGATTCTCTTCGAAATCCTTATAGGCCTGCTTTGCAAAAAAAGCGGCTTGCGCAAACGAATCCTCGACGAGCTTTTTATCAGTTGTCCGGATGATATCGGACAGCCGCTGCGTCAAACTCATCACCTCATCTGGAGAAAGGTCCGACTTGGCGGCGCTAACGATCGCCGCGTGCTGGTCAGGATGGAGAATGCGGCAGAGATTTCTCAGGTTATTCAGAAACATCTTGCGCGCCGCAACGGAGCCGTACATCGTTTCTAAGCAAGGCAGCGCGCTCTCTGTCACGCCCACGTTGAGGTACGTGTCCATGACTCCAGGAATGTAGTTGGTCGTGGCGCAGCGGATTGCAAACACAAGAGGGTTCCTGCAATTCCCCAGCCCTTGCATCGTGAGGATCTCGAGCTGCTTGATGGCATCCAACAGGCACTCTTCGAAGTGCTGGGCACGTTTGATATAAGCGTCCGCGGTAAGCACGACGAAGTCGGGTACTGGATAGCCGAGTTGGCTCAGCTTCAGGAGTATGGATCCTTTTTGACTGATGTCCTGCTGCGAGTGAGCCTGAGAGCTTGTACAAGGAACTACAAACTCATTCTCGGACGGCTGAACTCGCCCCGTTCCTCCTAAGAATTCTGCCTGTGCCGCAGACGACAGATCCTTGGCAGCCTTACGGTCACCTCGGCGGGCATTCACAATCAGCGAAAGGTGCCTTTTCCCGCGTTCAAAGTCATCGCCGCACAGCAAAGGAATGTCGGCCTCACTGACAACGATGCTGCCGGCAGTGCCGTCATGAAGGTCGAACTCCACAATCGGAGGAGAAAACCCAGGACTGTTCGAAACGATGTTGTCTTTCTTCGAAGAACGTAAGTTCGTCCTGGACAGGAGGCTGCGCTGGTTGAAGTAGTTCCCGCGGACGGTGAAGTTGCGGATCTCCGACCTTGTGACGGTCTCCATCGTGGGTGCCCTAGGACTCGAACAATAGGTGGTTTAAAAAGGTTCGTCAAATTGAGTGTGAGGTCGACGGATTCGGAGTTATCAGCAGAACGACCTCGGAGCACGGCAACGAGATTTGGATTCCGGCTCGCGAGGCCATTCCGAAACCGTGTCCTCGATCTCGGAGCCAGTCTGCCTCGGGCTTTTATGGGGATTCAGCCTCTGACAGATCAAGTTCGAGACTGCGGAGAACAGACCGTGCGTGCGTCGCATCCAAAGCAGCAGCGTAGGGCGATGGCTTGAGATAAGCTGTCACGGTTAAAAGCTAACTCTGCGATCGCGCGGCAATGAAGGAATCAAGGGCTTGTCTTGAATCCAGGCGAGGTGTGTAGCCCAAGACGCCTTTCAATCGCGAATTATCGGCCACCCAAGGGTAGCGGATCATGTCCAGCATGCCCGCCGGAAAAGGCACGAGATGTAGCGCCCACAGGATCGCCGCCGCCGGATAAAGCAATGCCGCCGGAATAGGCAGTGGCTTCTTCCCGACTGCGTAAACCAACTCGCTGAGCCGCACAATACCGCTCCCTGCAATGTTGTAGACGCCGCGCGCCTCGCACTTTACGGCGCGGTAAAGCACCTCTGCCATATCTTCTTCGGAGACAAACTGCATCGGTGGGTCCGCGCCGCGAACCTGCGTGAACCAGGGAAACGACCTCCAGGGCCATTCGGTCATTTTGGAGACGATGTTTTGAGTGTGTGGTCCAATAACGATTGATGGCCGCAAGATCATCACCTGGATTTCGGAATGTCGCGCCATAAAGTCCTGCGCCATGCGGTCCACTTCTGCCTTGTGCTTGGAATAGAGGTAGCGCGGCGTACCACTGACCGCAGAATCTTCCGTGAGGTACGGGGGTTCCGAGGGGTTGGCGGGATCCAGGTAGGCCGTAGTGCTGCTCGTATAGATCACGCGTCTGACGCCCGCGGCCTCAGCGGCTCGAAAGAAGTTCTGCGATCCCCCAACGTCAACCTGCCGGTGCCGTCGGACGTCGTGAATGGGGTTAAACTGCCAGGCGAGGTGGAGAGCAGTGTTGATCTCCTGCGAACAAAGATGATCCCTCAATTGTTCCCAAGGAGCGGTCAAATCGAAACGAAGAAATAAGGCCGGACACTTTACCTGCGCAGCCCGTGGGCTGATATCGAGCCCCAAGATGAACTCGACGTCAGCGTCAGATCCGAGACGGGTGATCAGTTGTTGTGCCAGGTACCCACTACTGCCCGTAATAGCAATTCGCAATCTCATGAGCGCACCTCATCCGTGACGTTCGCGCACATTTTCTTTCAAGCGTGCACGATTTTTTGTCAGGCGGCTTTAACAGCTCTCATCGCGGCAAACCTGGCGACTTTGGGTTTGGCCAACTTTTCGAAGTCTTCCCAGGCCAGTCGAATCAGCTCTCGGTGGGAGCAGGCATTGAATGCAATCTCTTTGTCGTTTGCCAAGCTTTCATCGGCGATGACATCTATTCCGTAGAGATTCCCAAATGGCGGCATGGCGCCCGTTTCGCATTCGGGAAACCGGTCCCTGAACTCCGTTTCTGACGCGAGTTCCGCGCGTTTTGCATTTGTGGCCTTCTTCAGCAGCCCAACATCCACTCGGAAGGAGGCAGGCAGGACCGCCATCGTCAATTGACCGTCCAGCTTCACCACCACCGTCTTGGCCAGTTCCTTTCCTGGAATGTGTGATAGCGCCGCGATTCCCTGCGCCGTATAGGCAGGGGAATGAGAGATGACAATGTACTTGACGCTGTGTTTGTCGAGATACTCGGTTAAGCTTGCGAGCGGCATAGCAGCCTCCTTTTCGGCTAACGAAAAATTCTATGGCCCACATCTAAGGGAAAGCTGGTTCTTCTATTCCTCAAAACAAGGGGCTCCCTTGTGGCCAAACGTCTGATGATCCTTTATGGTATGGCTCATCTCGTCGCGGGCTTTCAGTAGTGCTAGCCGTTCCTGTTCAGTCAAATTTGGATTTTCAAGCGCAGCGACAATTTTGTCGAATTGCGCCTCGAGATCTTCAAGTTCTGCACAGAGCATGTTGACCTCCGTTCCCGTACCCGCAGGCGTGGAGCGCCATCTGCGGAGATTGCCATCATCCGCGTCTTTGCTGCCATTCTCTGTCACGCCGCGAACTTCGCGACCAGTTCCTTTTTGCCCAATCCCAGAATTTCATGCTTCTTGCCAACCTTCTTGAAGGCTTCAATCGCCGTATCCAGGTGGTGCTTTTCGTGGGCGGCGGAGAGTTGCGTGCGAATGCGGGCCTGCCCTTTAGGCACGACAGGGAAAAAGAAGCCGACTGCGTACACGCCCTCGTTAAAGAGATCGCGGGCAAAGTCCTGCGCGAGTCTCGCGTCGTAGAGCATGACGGGCACGATCGGGCTATCGCCTTCCCTCAGATCGAAACCAGCCTCTTTGAGCAGACCGCGCCAGTACCTGGCGTTCCACTCCAGCTTGTCGCGGCGCTCGGTCGAGGTGCTGATCAGATCCAGAACCTTGAGCGCTCCCGCTACGATCACCGGCGCGACGGCATTGGAAAACAGATAAGGGCGCGCCCGCTGCCGGCACATCTCCACCAACTCGCGCCGTCCGCTGACGCAGCCTCCCGAAGCCCCGCCCAATGCTTTCCCCAGAGTCGTGGTTATCACGTCAATCTTGCCGAAAACACCGCAGTGCTCGTGCGTCCCACGCCCGGTCCTACCGATGAAACCGGTGGCGTGGGAGTCATCTACGAACACCATGGCGTTGTACTTCTCCGCCAGTGCGACAACCTCGGCGAGTTTGGCGGTGTCGCCATCCATGGAGAACACGCCATCGGTGATCACCATCCGAAACCGCTTGTCCTGGTGTTCTTGCAGCTTCTCCTCGAGGTGCCCCATGTCGGAGTGCTTGTAAGTGTCTTGCATCGCCTTCGACAAACGCATTCCGTCCACCATGGAAGCGTGAACGAGTCGATCGGCGATCATCACGTCCTGTTCATTCAAGCAGGCTTCGAAGAAGCCGGCGTTAGCGTCCATGCAGGAGGGAAAGAGAAGGGTGTCCTCGGTTCCAAGGAACTCGGTCAGCCGCTTCTCGAGTTCCCGGTGGATGTCCTGTGTGCCACAAATGAAGCGCACCGAGGACATTCCGTAGCCACGTGCGTCGAGCCCAGCATGCGCGGCAGCGATCACCTCCGGGTGGCTCGATAGGCCGAGGTAGTTGTTGGAGCAAATGTTGATGCACTTCCGGATTGCAGAGCCGATCGGGAACTCGACCTCAATGTCCGGCGACTGCGGCGAATGGAGATACCGCTCTTCTTTGAACAGTCCCGTGGTCTTAATTCCCTGAATGTCTGCCTCATAGCTATGACGAACCGCATCGACAAAGGACATAATAGGCCTCACTAAATGAAGTTCACTGCCGTGCCCAGTTCCCAACCAGGCTCCCGCAGCGCTGGGCACCCTTAAGCGCTGCCGACCTCCACTTTCCCGAACCGTCGCACCAGGGCCGCTATGCGCTCGACCGTATCGAAAGCTTCGGGCGTGGCGTCGGCGTCTGGAATGTGAATCGCGTACTTCTTTTCCAGGAATCGCAGGAGAGACACCATCGAAAAGGAATCCACAAGGCCGCTGGAAATCAGCGGCGTTGTCTCGGTGACTTCCCGGTCGTCTCCCTCTTGCACGTACTCCCGGATGATGTAGTCGCGAACTGCTTTGCTGATTTCGTCCATGGTCTCCTCAGTCCTCCATGATGGTGGAAAGATCCCCCACCGGCTCGTTGAATTCCTTGCAGCGCAAGATGCGGCGCACGATCTTGCCGCTGCGCGTCTTGGGCAGAGAGTTCACAAACTCAATTTCCTGGGGCATGGCCAGCGGCGAGAGCCGCTTGCGAATGTTGTTCATGATTTCCAGTTCGAGGTCATCGGATGGGTGGAAGCCTCCCTTCAAGGCGACGTACGCTTTCACGACTTCCATGTTGATCGGGTCAGGTTTGGCGACGGCAGCGGACTCAGCCACGGCCGGGCATCCCAGCAGAGCCGATTCGATTTCGAATGGACCGATCAGGTGTCCGCCGGTGTTGATCACGTCATCGTCGCGTCCCATGAACCAGAAATAGCCGTCGGGATCGATCGAGGCGCGGTCGCCGCACAGATACCATCCATTTTTGAATTTCGCCTGGAATCCAGCCTGGTTGTTCCAGTAGCCGCGAATCTGCGACGGCCAGCCGGGCCGCAGCGCAATCAATCCGGCTACGCCTGGGCGATTCACCGGCTCGTAGCTCTTGGGATCCAACACGGTCGCGGCGATTCCCGGAAACGGCTTTCCCATCGAGCCCGGTTTGACCGGCATCCCCGGAAAATTGCTGATGACGATGCAGCCCGTTTCGGTCTGCCAGAAGGTATCGTGAAATGGCTTTCCAAATACGTCTTGCGACCAGAGAACTGCCTCGGGGTTCAGCGGTTCGCCAACGCTGGCCAGATACCGCAAGCTCGACAAATCATGTTTCCGCGCGATTTCTGCGCCCTCTTTCATGAGAAGACGGATGGCGGTCGGTGCCGAGTACCAGACGGTTACCCTATACTTGTCGATGAACTCGTACCATCGTCCTGCGCTGAAGCCTGAATCGAGAACGACCTGTGTAATCCCGTTCGACCAGGGGCCGATGATGCCGTACGACGTGCCGGTAACCCAGCCGGGGTCGGCGTTGCACCAGTAAATGTCCTCGGCTTGGAGATCGAGCACCCACTTAGCCGTGAGGTACTGGGCGATGACCGAATAGTGGACGTGCTGGGCACCCTTCGGCTGTCCAGTCGTGCCCGAGGTGTAGTGCAGAACCGAGGGAGACTCAGCCGTTGTCGAATAGACGGAGAAGTGTTCGACTCGCGGAGCGTGTTCCATCGCAAAGGTGGTCTCGCGTTCCTGCAGCGACGTCCCGTCAGCGTCTACGACGATGATGCGCCGTAGATTCGGCAGCAGGTCGCGGATCTTGCGAACCTTGTACAGATGTTTCTTTTGGGTGAGGATGGCGGATGTACCGGCGTCAGCAAGCCGTACTCGCAGTGATTCCTCGCCGAACGCGGAAAACAGTGGTTGGGCCACCGCTCCCATCTTCAGAATCCCCAGAAACCCGATATACAGCTCGGGCACACGGTCCAGGAATAGGCAAACTCGTTCCCCAGGCCGGATGCCCTGCTCACTGAGGAATTGAGCGATGGTGTTGGAGAGAACTCGAATGTCGTCGAAGGCGAATCGCTTTTCGTTACCCTGATAATCTTCCCAGAGCAATGCTAACTTGCTGGCCAGGCCTAGTTGACAAATACGATCACTGCACATCCAAGCAACATTGATCGGGTCGCCGGGCCGATAGCCCAACTCCCGCTCGGCCACTTTCCAGTCGAAGTTCGTAATGAGCTGCTCATAGCTTGGCGGGCCACGCATACGCTGCCCCCTTGGCGCCGCGCGCCTGCCCGCATTCACGGGTAATGGAGGTTCTTGCGCACACACGCCATGTAAATAGTTACCCGCTCCAGCTGAGTTCCGCAGTGACTCGCGACATTCCTACCTGTGATACTGGTCACCAGCGGAGCTTCCAGGGCGGAGGAATACGTCGTACAAAGCATCAATGTAGTGGGGAAATTATCTTGGGAAAAATCGTGCGAGGCGGCTGTCGCGCGCGCCGATGATGTGCTCTACTGAAAGTCGCGCTTTCGGTCGGCTGATCGAAGGAGCCCTCGTCCAACTCCCTCGCGAGATCAAACTTTTTCGTGTCCTCAATACCATTGTGCACACACCGAGGTGTGCTGACGCCCAGCAATGGATTTGCCACGACCGCGTGGGCGCCCGGCCGGCTAGTGTTGGAACTTCCCGATCATCTCGGCTTGCGCGAGAATGTGTCCCTTCATGGCGCGCTCGACATCGCGCTTGGTGGCCCCGGGCTTGAGACCGATTTTAGAGTCCAGGGCATAGAGCTTGAAGAAGTAGCGGTGAGCGACGCCTCGTGGCGGGCAGGGACCGTTGTAGCCAATCTCCCCAAAATCGTTGTGGCCTTGTCGGGCTCCATCCGCTAGCTCGTAGTCCTTTGCAACGCCTTCCGGCAATTGGCGGGTTCCCGACGGAAGATCATAGAGCACCCAATGGACCCACGTTCCGGCGGGCGCATCGGGGTCATCGACAATCAGGGCCAGACTTTTCGTTCCAGCGGGCGGATCGGTCCAGGAAAGCGCAGGAGAAACATCCTGCCCGTCACAGGCAAATTTCTTCGGAATCTGACCTCCATTTTGAAACGCCGCCGATGTCATCTGGAAGGTCATGGACGATCCCTCTCTTGGCCGTGGTGTGTCTCGCAGCTACGAGGCCAATGCAGCCGGTGAGCGAGCGGAATCACGAACACGGCGTTTCTCATGAATCCGCACGGAGCTGGCTTGCGGTCCTTTTTCGCCTTCTTCCTCGGCAAAAGTTACCTTGGCCCCGATACGCAGACGCGAGTAGCCTCGATTGAGCACGCTGTCCTGATGGAAATAGATCTCCCGCCCGTCCTGAGTCGTGAGGAATCCATAGCCTTCACCAGGTATCAACCTGGTGATCTGCGCTATGGGAGTAGCTTCATGGGTTTTTACATGGCCGCTCTGGCGGCCAGCATAGTCTTGCAACCGCCGCCCGGCAGCTCGGAACGCGGCATCGATCGCCAGCCGAAGATTTTTATGTGGCGTATCGAGCTCAAACTGTTTTGCAGACCTTGTTTTGCCAGTCAGCCAGGCTCGAGTCCTTAGGCTTGGCTGGCGCTTAATCACCAACTCTCCACCAGGCATCGTCAAATCTATTCGAATGTGGCATGCGTTGCCCTTGCGTTGGTGTTGATGCGGAATTTCGATCGCGACGCGACAGCCGATCAGCTGGCTGTAAAATGTCTCGAGCTTAGCTGCTTCTTGGCGAATCCATTCTCGGACGATTGGCGACGATTCCATATTCCGAAAAGTGACTTGAAGTGGGATCTTCATTGCAGCCCCTTTCGTGGAGCCCCTGCGAACAGATTTGGCAGATGCTTTTGAGCACTAACCTCCGTATCGAAACTGGCACGAACGAACGAATTTCACCGTGATGTAGATCACTCAGGCCTGTGCTGAAGACCTGGACCTGAATTGGCTTCGGTTTTGTTCCGCACCCTTCCCAGAATCGCCATTGGGCGTTCTCTCCACACGCCATCTTCGTGATATTTCAGTGTGTAGATGTGTAGCAGAAGCCAACCGTCTTGCAGCAGCCGATTGACCTCCTCGCGGCCGTGGGCTTCGATGTTGTGCCCCGCCACTTCAACGATATCCAATTGCCACAGAGGCAGCATCGCAATAAGGTTCGCGTCAGGTTCGAACGCGGCTTTCTTTTCACGGGTTTCGCGTTTTGCCATAATTTTCAAATCGCGCACAACCCAAACCCCGAAAAATCACCAGACACGCTGCCGGACGCTTTGACCATGATTCCCCGCACGCGGGCTGCTTATTCCCGGGCGTGAGTCGGGCCTACCTTCGCCTTCCCATTCGTTCCCCTCTCTATCCTTTGATGCAGACCATAGGAACAAGGCGCGCAACTCGCCGCGCCAATTTCGCGCGTTCAGCAGCTTCGGCCACGGCGCTGACGTCCTTGTACGCGCCCGGTGCCTCTTCGGCAACTCCCCGGTAAGATCGTGAGCGTATCAGCACTCCTCGTTCTCCCAATTCGTCAATCAGCTTTCGTCCCTGCCAGAGCTTCGTGGCCTGCGTGCGGCTCATGGACCGGCCGGCGCCGTGGCACGCCGACGAGAACGCGAGTTGCTCGCTTTCACCCGTGCCTACCAGGATGTAAGACTCGGTACCCATCGTTCCGCCGATCAAAACCGGTTGCCCCACCGCTCGCAGCGAAAGCGGAAGTTCCGCATGCCCTGGCCCGAAGCTGCGTGTTGCCCCTTTGCGATGGACGAAAAGTTCCCGGCTGCGTCCATCGATCACGTGCCGTTCGATCTTGCACGTATTGTGAGAGACGTCATATAGGAGGGTCAGTCTGGCGCCCGGCACTACTTCCGCGAAGGCAGAACGAAGCAGGTGCGTAATGATCTGCCGGTTGGCCAATGCGCAATTTGTGCCGGCACGCATCGCACCGAGATAATGTTGGCCCAGTTCTGAGCGGATCGTGGCGCAGGCAAGTTCGCGATCCGGAATTGGACGATATCCGTCAATGACCATGCCCTTGAGATAGTCGGTTCCGATCTGGTGACCCAGCCCTCGCGAACCGCAGTGGATGCTCACGACGATGTCGTTAAGCCGCAGCTCAAAAGCTTCAGCCGTCGCGGGATCAAAGATCTCGGCCACACGCTGGACCTCCAAATAGTGATTGCCCGAGCCAAGCGTTCCCATCTCATGCAATTGGCGCTTCTTTGCCTCGCGCGAGACACATTCGGGCCTCGCGCCAGACGCGCATCCACCCTCTTCAATGAACGCGAGATCTTCCGGGCTTCCGTAGCCGCGCGCCACAGCCCATGTCGCGCCCCCGCGCAGCATCTCGTCCATTTCCTGTTCGTCCAGGCAAATTGCGCCGGTACTCCCGACTCCGGCAGGAACGCTTCGGAAAAGCGCATCTCCAAGCTCGGCTTTTCGCTGCTCCAACTGCTCGGCAGTGAGCCCGGTGCGCAGCGTTCGCACTCCACATGAAATGTCGAAGCCCACGCCCCCAGCAGAGATCACTCCGCCTTCCGCAGGGTCAAACGCGGCGACGCCTCCGATTGGAAATCCATAGCCCCAGTGGGCGTCGGGCATCGCATACGCGGCGCGCTGGATTCCCGGCAACGTCGCAACGTTGGTGATCTGCTCGCGGACCTTTTCATCCATGTCCTCGATCAACTTTTCGCCGCCGTAAATGATCGCTGGAACGCGCATCTGCCCCGTCGGCTCGATTCGCCATTCGAATTCGGAACTGTGGGTTAGTGTTTGCCGGTTCATACTTGCTTCAGTTGAGGTTCATACGTCGATCACACATTGTGCGAGCCATTCCCCGCTTTCCTCGCGAGCAACCTTGAGCCCCGTGACGGTGGCTCCTTTGGCTTCTACGCCAAGCGGATGGCGTCCGGGATCAACCTTTTCTCCTGATAGAGTTCCAGTGAGCGAGCAGCCGGACGTAACCACTCGAAACCTGCTGAACAGCATCGCGCGCACCGCCATTTCATAGATCACGGCATTGAGCCAGCTCACCAACAGAAGTTCGGCGTCCGGCGCATCGCAGCGAACTTCCAGACTCTCCGTATTCTCAACGCATGAGACGTCGGCCACCACCGCGGTGAGCGCCACCGCAGCTTGCTCGAACGCCTCTTCGATGGACTTCCCGAATCCTCGCACACCGATGTCGGAGCCGTGCGAGAAATGCTCCCAGCGGGCCATAGCCACTGATCCTCAGGGTATTCGATTGTCGTGCCGATGCCGCCCATTCGAAACGCGAAACCCAACGTGTCAGCTCAGGCGCGTGCCGTCTTTTGCCGCGCAACTTCTGGGAGCTCGGGACGATAGACCTTTTTTAGTGTTTCGACGACATCATCATAGGAGAGCCCAGGCGTTTTCCCGGAGACTTTGCCCTCGGAATGAAGAACGACGTCGTCCATTGACAGAACCCCTTCCAACTTGCCGGCAGTGTTGATTACGGGCAGGCGCCGGACCTTCGACTTTGCCATCGTCGCCAACGCCGTATGGATCTCGTCCTCCGGCTCGCAAGCGAACAATTTGCCGGAGGCAACCTCCCATACTGCAATTTCCCCCGCCGCCCGGTTTCGAGTCCCCAACGCGATGCACAGATCGCGGTCGGTGACCACGCCGATCACTTTCTCTTCCGCGTTCACGATGGGTAGAATTCCGCAGTTGCGATTCCACATGATCTCCACCGCGGCTCCCAAATTTGTGTCTGTTCTACATCTGGCGGCTGTCCTCATCATGACGTCTTTTACTTTCATGTTGGCCTCCTCTCATTCGATTTGCAAACGGCGCCCGATTGGTCCATCGGCGTTCAGGATAGGAATCGAGATTGAGCGAAATCCCGCCTGCCGGCCTGCGTGGGTTTCCCGGGACGAAGGCTCGTTGCCACAGAGATCGCTAAAACCTATAGCGCTTCCTCTCTGCCGCTCCCAGCCTCGATCGATCATCACTTCTGCTACTACACTTCGCTCCGCCGCGATGTGATGCAGATCACCGCGGGCCCCGATGGCCCGTAGCAGGCAGACCGGAAGCAGATGCAGATTCACATTGAGAAAATCCGATCATCGATTCTGATGTGACCCTACGCAGACCGGCCTGTGAGCCGCGTCACGGATTCTTTCCTCGGCGCGCACTTAGCATTTGAAGGAGGGCGAAGTTGTATGTCCGGGATCATCTCCACATTAATGGTTGCAACACGCCCCAAATACGAACGAGGCCGGTAGCCAATATGATTGATGCAGGGCTTAAAGAGAAAGTCGTTCTGATCACCGGCGCCAACAATCCGCATGGCATTGGTGCGGCCGTTGCGCGTGCTTTTGCGGCACAGGGATCAAGAATATTCTTGCACTACTTTCGGCAGAGCCATGCGCCGGCGCCAGCTGAAGGAGCGGCCGACGCCGGCTTGCCAGGTGCAGCGTTCTACTACTCCCAACAGACAAAGACCGCCGACGAGGTGCTCGCTGCACTGCGGAAAATGGGCGCAGATGCCCACGCGTGCGAGATCGATCTCTCCGACGCAAGCAGAGTTCCTCAACTATTTGACGAGGCCGAACGCTTGCTCGGGCC
>Ga0335081_10011278_pt1 | contig 14451 bp, 15 predicted proteins | sample Lox_Sample_35_FD_206713 | JGI IMG/M metagenome (GOLD analysis project Ga0335081, IMG submission 206713) | Soil microbial communities from Loxahatchee National Wildlife Refuge, Florida, United States - Lox_Sample_3.5 | ecosystem: Environmental > Terrestrial > Soil > Wetlands | place: USA... | reverse complement strand
CCGTACACCACCCGGTCCACCCGCGCCTGCACGATCGCTCCCGCGCACATCGCGCACGGTTCCACCGTCACGTACAGCGTCACTCCCTCCAGCCGGTGATTTCGCGCCGCCCGCGCCGCCTCGCGCAGCGCCACGATCTCCGCGTGCGCCGTGGGATCGCAGTCCGCGATCGTCCGGTTTCCTCCGCGCGCCACGCACTCCTCTCCGCGCACCACCACCGCCCCCACCGGCACTTCGCCTCTCCGTTCCGCTTCGCGCGCCTCCCCAATCGCCTCGCGCATCCACTCTTCGTCCGTCTTCGCCATGGCGGAGAGCATAGCACGCGGCCCCTATCGCCCTCCGGTTCTGCGCTTTTCCCTTCCGTCCCTTTCGCATAAACTTACTGCCGCAGTTCATCTCCGCCCGAGCCGTTTCCCCCGGCCGAGGAAGGAACTCCAGCATGCATTTTCGCCGCTCGATTCACTCCGTCTGTGCCGTTGCCGTCTGCGCTGCTGCAATCGCTCTCGCTTTCGGCGCCGTGGGAGCCGCCCCGGCCCACGCCGCGCCCCCGCAGTCCGCACCCGCACCCTCCGCTCAGGCCGAACAGAAGCCCCCCGCCCCGCCCGCGGAAAAAACCGCCGCCGAAGCCTTCAAGAACATTCAGGTCCTGAAAGACGTTCCCGCCTCTCAATTCATGTCCAACATGTTCTTCATCTCCGCCTCGCTCGGCGTCGGCTGCGACCACTGCCACGTCACCGCCGAACACGGCCCCTGGCCCCTGGACAAGGACGACAAAAAAGAGAAAAAGACCGCCCGCGAAATGATGAAAATGATGATGGCCATCAACACCCAGAACTTCGATGGCCGTCAGGAAGTCACCTGCGCCACCTGCCACAACGGCCATGCCGATCCCGCCGGCTTTTCTCCCATCCGTCCGCTCGGCGAAATGCGCGCGGAACCGGAGCAGGCCGCCACCCAGACATTTCCCCCTGCCGACCAGATTCTCGACCGCTACATCGAAGCCCTCGGCGGCGCCGCCGCTCTCGAAAGCGTGCACACGCGCGTCCTCCGGGGCTCGCTCACCTTCGAGTCCGGCCACACCTACAGCCTCGAAGTTCGGGAAAAAGCTCCCAACCTCGGCGTGTTTATCGCCACTTCCGCGGAAGGTCACACCAGCCGTGATGGCTTCGACGGCGAAACCGCATGGAACGCCGCGGGCGCCCGCGTGTTTCCTTCCCACGGCCTGGAAGGCGCCCGCATCGCGCGCGACCTCGAATTGTTCGTGGACACCGATGCGAAAAAACACTACGCGCGCCGTTTTGTGGTCGGCAAAGAAACCGTGGGCGGCGAAGACGCCTGGCGCCTTCGCCTCATCGGCCGCGGTGACGTTTCCGAAATCCTCGATTTCAGCGCCGCCTCCGGCCTGCTCCTCCGCCGCACCGTGCTCACCAAGACCACTCTCGGCCGTTACGCCGAGCAGACCGACTACTCCGACTACCGCCTCGTGGACGGCGTCAAGCTCCCCTTCACCGTCGCCCGCATGGAAGTGAACGCGCGCTACACCGAGAAGTATTCCGAGATCAAGCAGAACCTCCCGGTGGACGAATCCGCCTTCCACATGCCCGCCGGCCCAAAGTAGTGCAGTTCCGGTCGCCACCGTTAGCGATCCCGGTAGTTCAGGACTCACCGCCGGCATTTGGTGGGCCAGGCTCTCAGCTTGTCCTCCTCGAGCTTCATCGCCCATCGCTTCTTCCATGGGCTACACTGTGCCTCGGGAGGTTCCCTTCATGCGCTATCCGATTCTCGTCTCCGCGGTTGTTCTCTCCGTCCTCATCCTGATCCTGCCCGCCGCCCACTCCGCCAGCTCGTCGCATTCAGCCCAAAACGCGAAGCCGCAGGCCGCTCCTCCCTCCCCGCCCACCGCTGCACAGCTCAGCGCCAAGGAAACCGTCGCCTCCGCCCTCCTCCGCCAGCTCGATGAGGAGGAATACGAAGTCCGCTCCGCCGCCGAGTTCATGCCCGCCGCGAAATACAGCTACCGTCCCGTCCAGGGAAATTTCGGCGGAGTCAATCCCGGATACGGCCCCACGGAAATGCGTACCTTCGCCGAGCAGATCAAGCACGTGGCTTGCAGCAATTTCGCCTTCGCCGCCGAGCTCGACGGCGCCACTCCTCCCGCCCGTTGCGATCTCGGCGGACCCAGCCCGGCGCGCACGCGCGACGAACTGGTCGAATACCTCCGCGCCTCGCACAAAGCCCTGCGCAAATCCATCGCCGCCATCACGCGCAGCAACATGTTCGATCCCATCGCAGGGCCCTACGCCACGCCGAATACCCGCCTCGGCCTCGCCGTCACCGCCATCTGGCATCTCGCCGACCACTACGGCCAGCTCGTTATCTACATGCGCCTCAACGGCATCGTTCCTCCAGAAAGCCGCCCCCATCCTCCCGACCTGAAGGATTTGAAAGCACCATAGTAGAAGGACCAGAGCGCGGCTGTAGAGTCTTCAGCCGGCAAGAGGAAGAGCGATTCTTATTCCCTGGGGATGTCCACTTCCTGATAACTGCCGGGTTTTGCCGCGTTTACTGCGGCCAGGATCCGGTCCACGTGGAATTGCGCGACCGTCCATCTCGGTTGGCCCAGCACAACGATGGCGATCGTGCGCTCCGCGAGGTTCTGCTGGTGGCGGATATTCTTGTCCGTAGTGAGCAGCAGCTCAAATCCCGCGCGCTCAGCGGCTTCCAGCAATTCGCCGTTGCTGAATGTATCCCATCCCAGGTCTTTTGCTTTTTTGACGCTGTGTCCTGTGAGAAGCGGGCCTAACGGGGCGGGTGTGCCGTGATCAAAGAGGATCCGCATCAGCGGCGCACGGGAGCTTCCAGGCTGCGCGCCGCAAAATCCAGCACCGCTGTCACCTGTTCGCGCGTTACGTCGAACCACTCCATGATTTCCTCAATCGTAGCTCCGCCTTCCAGATTTTCAAACACCGTCGCTACGGGCATCCGCGTGCCGCGAAACACCCATGCCCCGCTCACCTTTCCGGCTACGCTCTCCACTGCCGGACATTGCGACCAGTCAATCGCAGCCATCGCCAATCCCCTTCTTCGTCAGTTTAGCATAGAGGATCCGGTGACGGGAGAAGCGCACCGAACCCGGGGTCGAGCCGCAGAACGGCAGCGGCTTGACAACCGGACGCCGCGTTCGCAAACTAGTTCCATGCTAAAGGATCTCTTGCGCAGCGTCTTTTTCGGCGATCTCTGGGACGGCATGAAGCTCACCTTCAGCTACCAGAACCCCAAAAAAATTTACACCGAGCAATACCCCCTCGAGCGGCCCATGGTGGCCGAGCGTTACCGCGGCGCGCCCCGCCTCAACATCAATCCGGAAACCGGCGAAACCCTCTGCATCGCCTGCAATCTCTGCGCGCTGGCCTGCCCGGAAAATCTCATCGTCGTCGGCTGGCACCGCGACGAAGCCACCCGCCGCAAGGTCCTCACCACCTTCACCTACGACACTTCGCGCTGCATGTTCTGCGGCCTGTGCGAAGACGCCTGCCCCACCGACGCTCTCGAGCTCACCCAGGATTTCGAGATGGCCAGCTACTCCCGCGAGGGCGCCATCTGGGACCGCAACCGCCTCGAGCAGGGCCCCACTCCCGCCCACTACACCCGATAAACTGCGCACATTCTCCCGTGCTATCTCTCTCGCATCGCCTCCGCCGCGCTAGAATCAGTCTGCGCTCGGAGCATGTCTTGACGATGTCTTTGGAAGGGCCGGATTTTCACCCCGCCGGCCGGGTTCGCTCGCGCCCGGGGGGCTTTGGTTCACCCTGAGGCACGAAGGGCCCCTGAAGCCGATTCCGATCCGGGCTTGCGGGCGGGGCTGTTGGAGTGCAGGATTCAGGCTCTCGAATGGAACTTCGCAAAGATCCCATCACGCGCAGCTGGGTGGTCGTCGGCCACGGGGAAGACGCCACTATCCCCATCGAGCCCTGCCTGCTCTGTCCCGATTCCAAGCCCTCCCAGACCCTGCTCGCCCTGCCCTCCGACGACGACTGGAAGGTCCGCGTCACCCCGCATCCCGTTCCCCTCTATCGGATCGAGGGCGACGTGGGACGCGCCGCCGAAGGCATCTACGACAAGATGCGCGGCGTCGGCGCTCACGAAATCGTCATCGAAACCCCCCACCACAATCGCCCGCTCTCCCGCCTTTCCGACGACGAAATCGGCCTGGTCCTCGAGGCCTACAAGCGCCGCATCGCCGACCTTAAGCTCGACTCGCGTTTCAAATATGCCACTGCGCTCAAGAACCAGGGACAGGCCGCCGCCGCCGATTGGACCCACGCCTATTCCGAAATCGTCGCCACCACCTTCGTTCCCCGCCGCGTCCTCTACGAACTTCGCGCCGCCAAAACGTATTTCGAGGAGAAGGAACGCTGCGTTTTCTGCGACATCGTCCGGCAGGAAGAGCGGGCCGAGAAGCGCGTGGTCGACACTCAGGGCGACTACGTTGCCTTCTGTCCCTACGCCTCCCGCGTTCCCTTTGAAGTCTGGATTCTCTCCCGGAAGCACAATTTCCAGTTTGAATCTCCGCGCCCCGAGGCTCGCCGCAAGCATCTCGCCGCGCTCCTCGGCCGCACCCTGCGCCGCCTCGAACAGGTTTCCGACGCCTACCACCTGGTCCTGCACACCTCTCCGAACACCTCCGTCCACAGCGGCGAAATCACCGAGTACTGGAAGACCATCGCGGACGACTATCACTGGCACATCGAGATCATGCCCATTCTCCCCAAGGGCAGCCGCTCCTACGCCCTCAAAGAGGTCTATTTCAACGCCGTGCTGCCCGAAGAAAGCGCCAAGTATCTTCGCATCCTGGAGTCCGCCCTCTGACCGCCTCCGCAACTGCGCGCCGCAATGTGGGACAGGCATTCAGCCGGTCCTCCGATCCGGAAGCGTCCGCTGCTCCGCCCCCGCGGATCTTCCGAAATCCCGAGCGTGGCGGCCTTCTCACTCGCCTCGCCCTTCTGATTGTTCTCGCCGCCTTTTTCTTCGGCCTGTATCTCTTCCGCGTCCCCATCCTTCAGGCCGCCGGCCGTTTCTGGATTGTGGACGATTCCCCCGGCCCCGCTGACGCCATCATGATTCTGGGCGACGACAATTTTCAGGGCGACCGCGCCACTCGCGCCGCCGAACTCTTCCGCGCCCACTGGGCTCCTCGCGTCGTCGCCAGCGGCCGGCCCCTCCGCCCCTACATTTCCGTTCCCGATCTCATGCGCCGCGACCTCGAGCAGCGCGGCGTTCCCGATAGCGCCATCGTTTCCTATCCCCGCCCGGTGGCCAACACCCGCGAGGAGGCCGAAGGGCTCCGCAAGCTGGCCATCGAGCGCGGCTGGCGCCACGTTCTGATCGTCACCTCCACCTATCACACCCGCCGCACCCACTTCATCTTTGCCCGCGTCTGGCCCAAGGAGTACGAATTCCGCGTCATCTCCGCCCACGATTCGGAGTACGACCCTGATTCCTGGTGGCGCACCCGCGAAGGCCTCAAGCTCGTCTTCCACGAAACCGTTGGCATCGTCGTCGCCGCCTGGGAACTCCGTCACGCCGAATAGCGCAACGCGCTGGCGTGTCCTGAACCGCCGCAGGCGGTGAAGGGCACTCGCTTCCGTAGCGCCGGCCTGCCCTGACGCAGGAAGGGCAGCTAATTAGCGCAACGCGCTGGCGTGTCCTGAACCGCCGCAGGCGGTGAAGGGCCACTGGCATTTTGTACCGCCGCCATCTTGGCGGCGTCTTTTCTGTCTTCCCCGTGTAGCGCCGGCTTCCAGGCGGCATTTGTCACGGTACGGCCGGCATCTCGTCGGCCTTGGCAACTCTCAAAAGGGCGAAACCGTGTCTCACCCCGCCGTGTTGCCTCGACCGCTGCCTGCTGCAACAGGGTCCCGCGGTTCCGTTGTCGTCCCGAATTCCCGGGTCCCGGGGTTCCGCGATCGCGGGGTGATGCGGCACCTGCGCAGTTACCTGGGTACGCCGACCACAAGCAGTTGGGGACACGCCAGGGCGGTGATTCCAACCGGCTGAGAATCAATGCCTGATGGATTTTGGGGGCCTAGCGGCGCTCTCGGCCGGTGTTAACCCCTGGCCACCCGTCCCAATCTCGACCGCTCCCGACACCTCGAGCACGCCGAGATTGTGACTTCGCGCCATTAGTGTGCGCCTTCCGCAGCGCCCTGGCTACGCTCGGCAACGTGACGATTCAAAGCGCGCTCGATCTCCTCGAGCGTTCGGCCCTTGGTTTCCGGCACGAGGTAGTAGGAGAATATCCAGGCCCCGATCGCGAAGAATCCGTAAAGCCAAAACGTCCGGGCCGGCCCCAGCGCCTCCACCAGCGTGAGGAATGTCAGCGAGACCAGAAGATTCGCCGCCCAGTTCGACGCCGCTGCCGTTCCTTCCGCCAGCCCCCGGATCTTCAACGGATAGATTTCGGAGATAAGCAGCCAGAAGATCGGGCCAAGGCTGATGGCAAACGAGGCTACGTAAACCATCAAGGTAACCACGGCCACTTTGGCCAGGCCGGCGCTGGGCGTCACGAACGCGAATCCGAGGATTCCCAAAGTGGCCGCAATTCCGGCTGTACCCGTCAGCAAAAGCGGCCGGCGCCCCAACCGGTCAATCAGCCACATGGAGACCAGCGTCATGATTACGTTGACTGCGCCGATTCCCGCGGTCGCCAGAATGGCTCCGGCAGCGGAGGAGATGCCGGCCGACTGCAGAATGGTAGGCGCGTAGTAAATCACCGTGTTGATGCCGGTGATCTGCTGAAACACGGCGAGACCAATGCCGACCGTAAGCGCAGGGCGTACGGCTGGGCTGAAGAGTGCGGACCAGTGCCCCTCCTCGCTCGCCTGCGAAAGCGTGGACTGAATTTCGCGAAACTCTGCAGTTACGTCCGAGGCCCCGCGAATGTGGGCCAGGACTTCCAGCGCCTTCTCGGTTTGCCCGTGACGCGCCAGCCAGCGCGGGCTTTGGGGGAGAAAGAACATCCCCAGCCCTAACAGCAGACCCGGGACCGCGGCCAGACCCAGCATCCATCTCCAGGCGCCGCTTCCGGCAAACGCATAATCGACCAGGTACGCCCCAAGAATACCGACTGTGACGGCGAGCTGGAACAGCGAGACCTGCCAGCCGCGCGCCTTGGGCGGCGCGACCTCCGAGATGTATACCGGAACGGTCGTTGAAGCCAGCCCGATCCCCAGCCCCACCACGGTCCGGCCGAACAGCAGGATGGAGAAGGAACCTGCGAACGCGCAGATCAGCGCGCCCACCACGAAGATCACCGAGGTGAGCAGGAGCGTGGCCCGCCGTCCAAGCCGATCCGAGAGCCGGCCGCCCCCCAGCGCTGCCGCCGCTGCGCCCACCAGCACCATTCCCACCAGCAGCTCTACAGGAAACGTCTTCAGGGAAAACTGCTGCTTGATAAAGATCATGGCGCCGGAGATAGCGGCGGTGTCGTAGCCGAACAGCAACCCGCCCACGGCGGCAATCATCGCGGCGCCAAACACCACCGCGGTATTCTCCGCCTTTACCCCCGGCCCGGCGCCGCCATGTTTCTCCAGCAGTGATCGCATCGCTGTTCTCCCGGCGCCGGGCGGCTAATACCAGGTCTCCGCCTGCACCCCGTAGGTGAGCCCGCTATTCCTGTCCGCGTAGGGGATGCCGCCCACGTAACCGCGGAAGCCATTCGACCAGCTCGCGTAGGTCAGAAACAACCGGAGCACAGGTCGGCTGAAGAACTGCCGGCCGGCGCCGATCTGCGGCGCAATCGTGAATTTCCGCAGCCAGCCCTCCAGGTGCGTATCTCCGTTTTGTGTGCTCACGAATCCGGCCGTGTGGTCAAACCCGCTCTCAAACGCCAGCGAAAGATACTTCGTAAAAAAGACTTCGGGCCTTACCCCAAACGATGCCCAGTCGTTGAAGCCGTGGCCGGGCACTCCATCCCGCTGCCGCTGAAAAACGAAGATGGGCATGATGGCAAATCGGTCGTTGGGCTGCAAGAGCAGGTGCTCCGTGATCAGCAATCTCTCCGAATTCCTCCGAAACTGCCCGGTATCCTCCACCAGCGTATTGAAATCACTCGCTGCTCCCCTCCCGTATTGAATGGAAAAGGCATGGTAGCCGCCGTGCCATTCCAGGCGCTGGTGCCGCACTCCTACGGCATATCCATTCGTCGTGAGAATGGTTCCTCCCGCCGGCGTCTTGCCGCCTTTCGAGGTTGCGAAGTTGAACCAGGCTGCCCAGAGGCCTGCGGGGCCCTTCAGGTCGTAGATTCGCACGTCGAAGTTGCTCTTTTCGAGATCCCCGTTCTGCGTCGCCACGTCGGGGCGCGCACCGGCCAGGTACGAGAACGCCAGCTTCCCGATTCCGATGTGCAAATCTTCCACCCCCGCGCCATAGCCGCTCATGTCCAGCGGATAGAAGTCGTCGATCTCAATGTGCTGGCGGCGGTAGTATCTTTCTCCCGCCCAGAACTTGGCGTCCGGCTGGCTGTCGAAGAGATTGCCCGCCTGGACAAAGGCTTCCCGCAGGCGGTATTGATCGTTTCCTGTCCCGTTCGGGAAATTCGCGTACGAGGCGGAGTTCGTCGTGTTGGCCTCCACCATCACCTCAGTCTTCATCCATGCCTTGTCGGTACCGCGATTCGGGTTCAGCCAGTTATTTACGAAGATGAGCTCGCCGTAGGTTTCCGCCTCGTTCCCCAGACGGTATTTGGCGTCCGCACCGGGCGCTTGAAACGCAACTTGCTGTCCTCCTTCGCCGTTCACCCCGTATCCCGAACGGATGTACCCGTGAAACTCGAAGGCGCCCACCTGCTCCTGCAGCTTCTCGATTTTTACGTCTGCCTCCCGCAGGAGGTCGTAGGTCGGCTCCGAAGGCAATTGGCCTTGGAATCGAGCACCCACCTGGTCGGACTGTCCGAGGACGGCGGCTTTCGCCAATCCCTCGGCGGTCGACTCCACCGCCTTCCCTGCACTCGCTGGTGGCTTCGATTCCTTCAGTTTTGCAATCTGCTGTTCCAGCGCGGCAATCCTCTGCTCCATCTGGCGCGTGGATTGTTCGTACTGCTGCTTCAGCTCCTCCAGCGATTTCCGGAGATCATCCGCCTGCTGAGCGGCGCATGGCAGCGCCATCCCCACGGCCAGGGCTGCGGCCCAGGTCACCCGTTTCAGATCGATAAGGCTTTGCATATGGTTGACCTCCAGGTGAGTTCGGCTTCCTGCGAAATCGGGGTGGGGCGCTCTTCGACTTCGGCTCCGCCATGCCCGCGTGATTCTACCCTTGTGCGCCTCGAATAGAGGAAATCAAATCTCGAAGCTGCCCGCCTCCAGGCCCGGCAGACGGCGTAAGTGCCGGCCTTGGCCTCGAGTCTCGAAGGTAGGCTGCCCGTGTGGCTGCTGGCCGGCGCCTGGCGAAAAATCTGCGCTCGCCGGAGGCGTCTCTTCCCGCTGCGGAAAGAGTGCGGATCTTTCTTCATCTCCGGTGCGCTCTTTTTCCTTCGTTCTCCCCTGCCGCCCTCTCCTATCTCTCCCGCGACATCGTCTCCCGCATTCCGTTGCCATCATTCCGGCCGTGTTCTATAGTTCTCGCGCCCTCCCACCTGGCTTGCCCTGACCCGCCGCGGCGGGCAAGGGACTGTCCTGACGCAGACAGGTCAGTCCGCCCGGTTCGAACGCCATGATTGCGGAGGAGGTTTTCCATGTGGTTCAAGCAGAACGAGCAAAAGACTCCCCAACAGCCTGAAGCTCCGGCCCCGCGCCCGCAGACTCCCGCGGCGCAGCCTCCCGCGCCCCCGCAGCAGGCGGAACCTCCGCGTCCCGCGCCCCCCGTCGTTGCTCCACCGCCCAGCCTTCCTTCCGTGCCCGCTTCTTCACGCATTACCTCCGGCATCTCGCTGAAAGGCGAAATCTCCGGCCGCGAAGACCTTTGGATCGGCGGAAGCGTGGACGGCAAACTTCGCATGGAGAGCGCGCGCGTGGTGGTCGGTGCCTCAGGCAAGGTGCACGGCGAGATTGAGGCTCGCGAGATCGTCGTCGAGGGCAGCGTCGAAGGCGACCTGCTCGCCGCAGAGCGCCTGGAGATCGCAACCTCCGGCACGGTTCACGGCGACGGCTCCGCTCCTCGCATTGCCCTCGCGGAAGGCGCCGTATTTAACGGCGCAGTGGAAGTCATCCGCGCCGGCGAATCACCGTCCGCTCCACAGAAGAGCGCCCCGGGCGCGCGCACCACGGTCGCTCCGCGCGGCTCGCGAGCCCAGGCGCCGCATTCCGCCAGTGCGGCCGCGGCTGCCGCAGGCGCGGCGATGCCCATCGGCACTCCGCCCGGCGTTCCAGAGGTTGCCCCGGAGTCCCGCGATTCCGATTCCGCTCCCCCAAGCTCGGTCCTGCATCGCGGCATCGCCGCGGACTCCTCAGACGGGTCCGACTAGAGCACCATCCGGGGAGCGCAGAGCATGAACTGGTCCCAGCGAGAGCGGCCCGGCCCAATGGGCGTTGCCTCCGCCAGCAGCGCCTACTCGCCCGCGCGTGCTTCCTCCGGCAGTTCGGCCTCCGGTCCCGCGGAATCCTCTTCCCTCCGCCGCGTTTCCAACGGCCTCAAGGAAATGCTGCACCTTATCGAAGGGGAGGAGCGCGGCGAAGTGCTCGATCTCAGCCCCATTTCGCAGGCCACCGTGGACTTCTTCACCTCGCGCGGCTTCCGCCTGCACAGCCACGATCTTCTGCGCTCCTGGCGCGAGTTCCTGTCGGAGGAGCTGGCCCGCCCGGCCCGCGACGCGCGCGCGACCGCTCCGCCCGCCGAGGAAGGCGAGGATCTGTCGCAACGCCCGGCGCGCTTTCTCGCGCGCCATATGTGGTTTGAACCGCGCAAATTCCACGCCGTGCTGCTGTGGGATGCGCTCGACTATCTCGACGCCAATGCCGGCTCCGCGGTGGTCGCCCGCCTCGCGGAAATCCTTCGTCCCGGCGGCGCCGTGCTTCTTCACCTGCATGACAAAAGTCCGGATCGCTTCTTTCGTTACCGCGTGCTCGACGTCCAGACCCTGGAATGCGTCCCCGCCGCGGCCCCGGTGATTTTCCAGCGGCCCATCCCCAACCGCGAAGTCATGAACCTGTTCCACGACTTCCGCACTTCCAAGACCTTCGTCGGCCGCGACCAGATCCGCGAAGTCCTCTTTCTCCGCTGACTCCTGCCTCGCCGTCCGCGCGCCCGGTCAGCGCACCCGCACAGCCGCCGTCGCCGTGATGGAATGTCCCGCCGCGTCCGTCGCCGTCAGTGTGTACGTCGTGTCTCTGCGCGGAAACACGGTCACGCAGCGGCTGAACGACGGCCGGATGGGCTCGGCGTCAGGCTCGATCTTCACCCCTTTCGCATTCGAGACGCCGTAGCACAGATCCACCCGCTCGCCCCGATGGACCTGGGGCGGCGAGGCATAGAACGCCAGAATCTCGAATCGGTTTCCGCCCAGCGATTCCACCGTCTGGCGGTCTTCTTCCGCCCGCTTTTCAGCCGCCTTCCGCTCGACATCCCGCTCGTACTCGCGATTGCCTTCCCAGCGCAGGAGCATCATGCCCGCGACAATCAGAAACACCGCTCCCACAACCAGCCAGGAATATCCGAGCGCCCTTTCCCACTTGCTCTTCCCGGCCGTTTGGGGAGTCTCAAACACCGGCTCGCACCTCTTGCCAGTATCGCTCTTCCTCTCGCCGCGCGCGGCGGTGAAGATCCGCGGGGAACGCGGGAAACGGGGGCCTGTGAGTTTCGCCCCGGTTTTGCTTGCATCCTTCTCCGCGCGGGAGTAGAAGGGAATGGAGAGGGAGTATGACTCCCCCGGACACAGATCGGCACGCAGTTTGAACCTGACACCGCGCATGCGGTGTTCTTGTGCGAAGGGCGCCTGACACGTCAGGATCAGCCGCGCACAGAATCAACGAGAGCAAATCGGGGAGCCGCCAGGCTCCCCGATTTGTTTTGCAGCGACCGCTCTCTTCCATCCTCATCCGCCCCGTGCGCTCTCACGCGCTGCCTCGAACGAGTTCCATCACTGCGTCATTCCATCCGGAAATTCCTCCCGTTTGTGCGCGCCGCGCGCCGGGCAGTTTCTCCTCCAATTCCGGATCGAAGGTTCCGCCGGATGTGGGAAGCACGATGGCGCGCCCGGCGGCAGCGAGCATCGGCAGATCGCCGCGCGTCGAGCCGATGGCCACCGACTTCACTCGCCCGCGCGCGCGGTCGCCGCGATAGAGCTCCATGAGGCGGCGAACCGCGGCAGACACGTCCGCTCCCGCGGAGAAATGCCAGAAGCGGAGGCCGCGCGTGACGCGCCATCCGCGAAGCCGGGCAGCCTCCTCCAGCCGCCGGCTGGCGGCGGCTTCCTCTCCGGCGAAGAAGAAGGGCTCGTCATACTCGCGCAAGCGGGCCATTTCCGCCATGCGCTGCGGCAATCCCGCATTCTCGGCCACTTCGCGCGCGCTCATCTGGTGGAAGCCGGCGACTTCGACGCCCGCGTGCGCGGCGGTTTCTTCGAGCGCGGCGCACGCTTCGTCATAGGGCCGCGCGAAGGCAATCGAGTGGTAATGGCGAACCATCACCGCTCCGGAAACGCGCTGGCGGAAATAGCCTTCGGGGATGAACAAACCTCCGCCGTTCTCGGTGATGAAGGGGTGGCGATTGCCGATTTTGCGGCGGAGGAAATCCACCTGCGTGCGCGTGCCGCGGCTGACGAAGACGAGCGGAACGTGGCGCCGTTCCAGTTCCGCGAGCGCCGGCTGCGCGCCGCGCTCGGCGAGCTGGCCGTGGGGAAGAAAAAAATCGAGCGGTTCGGTGAGCACGACGAGGGGAAGCGGAAGCATGGGCCCGCGATTCTATCGGCATCGCGCGGAGAAGAGAAGGAGCACCGCCGGCGCTAGTCTTCCTCCGCGAGCCGGGCCGCGGGAGCGGAGGAGCGCGCACGCCGGTGGTGCCGCAGGGCCTCAATGATGGCCGGAAGAATGGAAAGGAAAATCACCACGGCAATCACAATGTGCAGGTTCTCTTTCACATTGGGCAGGGAGCGGCCCAGAAAAAATCCGCCCAGCACGGTGGTGAACACCCAGAGCATTCCGCCCACAATGTCGAAGGTGAGGTAAGTGCGATAGGTCATGCGCGCGGCGCCGGCCACCGCCGGGCAGAACGTGCGCACGATGGGGATGAAGCGGGCGATGATAATGGTCTTTACGCCGTACTTTTCGTAGTAGTCGTGCGCGCGCTCCAGATGCTTCTTCTTGAAAAACAGCGAATCGGGACGCGAGTAGAGCGCCTGTCCCGCCTTGCGCCCCACGAAATAATTGAGCTGGTCGCCGAGAATCGCGCACAGCGTGACCAGCGAGAGCAGTCCCGCCAGGCTCAAATGTCCCGCGGCCGCCAGGACGCCGGCGGTGACGAGCAGGGAATCGCCGGGAAGGAAAAAGCCGACAAACAGGCCCGTCTCCGTGAAGATGATGCCGCAGACAATGGCCAGGCCGCCGGTGCGGATCAATCCCTCGACGTCGCGCAGCGTCTCGAATGCATGGCGCAGCCATTCCATCATGTCCACCTGAAGCCGCGACAAGTTCCGCGGAATTCCCCTTCTCGAGAAGTGCGTTGCACCACGCCGGCGGAAGCACGTCCAAGGCCGGCACTACACCGCCATTTTCCCCCGGCGGAGCGGTGGTTCGCAATGCAACCTTGGTACCAGCGTCCCAAACCGGTCCGGGCAGTACCAGAATTCGGGGGTACTGCCCCAGGGGCCTCAAAATGACGCGGAGGTACCATAGGCGCTGCAGAGACCTCGCGGCACACTCGAATCGTGATGACCGCAGATTCCCGAAGCAGTCTGACTCCCAGCCCCGCAGCGACACTGGATTTCGAGCCCTGGCTCGGAAGGCGCGTCATCCTGCGCGTGGCATTCGCCGAGGTATGCGTACCGCTGCCCGGCACACTGTTGAGCGAGACGGCATCCGCGCTGCGATTCCGCATCGGCGACGGATGGGACGTGGACATATTCAAGAACATGGTGATGGCCATCGAGCCGGAAACCTGGACCGAGATTACGTAAGAGCGAACTCCGCCCTGGCCCCGTAGTACACCCCTCACCCCCTGGCTCGCTCCCCCCGGCGATCCAGGGGGTTTTCTTTTGCCTGAAAATTCACGGCAGCACGCCCCCGCAGAAGGAGAGCAGAACGCCCGCCGAGGATCGAGAGAGCGGCGCCGGCCGGGACCAAGGGCGGCGGAGCGCACCGGGCGCGGGCCTCAGGGATTGTCGGGCCGGCGCTTCAAGGTCGGGCGGTCGTCGCCCGAATCGTCGTCCTGCTTGCCGTTGGTCGAATCCCGATCGGTCCGCTTGCGAAGAGTGGGCTTGCTGGAATCCTGCTTGGTCAGCTTGGAGCGGTTCTGGATCATGCG
>Ga0335081_10011277_pt1 | contig 14452 bp, 11 predicted proteins | sample Lox_Sample_35_FD_206713 | JGI IMG/M metagenome (GOLD analysis project Ga0335081, IMG submission 206713) | Soil microbial communities from Loxahatchee National Wildlife Refuge, Florida, United States - Lox_Sample_3.5 | ecosystem: Environmental > Terrestrial > Soil > Wetlands | place: USA... | reverse complement strand
CCCCGGTATCTTGCGCCCCTCGTGGTCCACAAAAAAGGCTGCGGTGCTTTCCATGCGCACTTCCACGCCGCCCAGTCCGCGCACATAAAAATCCGTGTAGAAATCCACCCGTCGCAATTCGCCATCGGTGATCGAGCGCATGCCGGTTTGCTCCTGCTGCGCGATCACCTTTCGAACGGCCGCATCCTCGATCGTTTGAAATTCGGCGGCCGAGATCTTGCCCGCAGCACGGTCCAGCCGCGCCTGCTTCAGCTCCGGCGGCCGGAGGAAACTTCCGACGTGGTCGGCGCGGAACGGAGGATTGTGCGGAGCTGTGGCGCTCATGGAGGCTCCTTCTATCACGGACGTGGCCCGCGAGAAAGCGGCAGTAACCGGAGCAACCGGGCCTGAATCGAAGATTCCAGCTACAATGACGTTCCCTTTGAGGAGAATCCATGCCGCCTAGCGCCGCCATCTTCAGCCCGGAGATATTCCGTTTCTTCAAGCAGCTCGGCCGCAATAACCACAAGCCGTGGATGGACGCGAACCGCGAGCGCTATGAGCAGCACGTGGTCGCTCCATTCCGCGCGCTGCTCGAAGCGATGACCCCTGCGGCGATGAAGCTTGATCCGCGATTCGATCTTTCCGGCCGCACGGGCGTGAACTTCTCGCGCATCAATCGCGACATCCGCTTCCGGCCGGACACGCCTCCCTACCACACGCATTACTACCTGACCGTGAGCGGCGCGGGCTCGAAGGGCCGCACTGCGGGCCAGCTCTACGTGGGCATCAGTGCGGACACGGCGACGGTCGGTTTTCGAATCTACGGCGGGCCGAAGAACGAGGGCGCTCTGGCCACGCTCGCTTCCCCGCGCGCGCAAAAAAACACCGCGTGGCTCGCGCGACAGAAAAAACGCCTCGGCGGGCGCTACGAAAGCTATTGGTACGCCATAGAAAAGCGCGACTGGAACAAGAAGGACGGCTGGCCGCTCACAGCCGACGATTGGAAGAAAATCGGCGGCTGGGTGGTGCGCCGTCCGATCAAGCCTTCCGCGGCGACGCGCGCCAACTTCCCTGCTGAGATCGCCAAGATGTGGCGCGACCTCTATCCCCTCTACGCATTCACCTCGCAACCGGACTGGAAGCCGTAGACAGTGCACGCAATATCTGTCGAGGCGCCCGAAACTCGCTGCGCAAGGTCATAGGTTTTTCTCGACAGTCTCTCGTTGCATAATCTCTACATAGTTCGGCGGTACCGACCCTGCGCGGCCGCCGGACAATTAGTCCAGGACAATCCGGGTGGCGATTATTCTTGTCTGGCTGCTGTTCTTGACGGCGATCCTCTCCTGGCCGCGATACGCGTCGTCGGCTCAGCTCACCCGCCGCGCTGCTCCTGCCGAGATTGGTTGGGTTACTCTTCTCATTCCATTCCTGTGCACCATATTTCTTTTTGCGGTCCTGCGGCGCTACGCGGCAAGCGACGTTCGAAATGATGAGCAAATGATCTTGTTTTATTCCGGACTCGGCATCGTTTGGGTTTACGCCTGCGAATTTGTGTCCCGATTCATGGGGATCTCAGTGATTCTAGACGTTGTCGAAAGGAAGAACCCAGCCGCTCTATGGGCCACGACGGGGTGTATGACCGGCACCACCTGCTGCTATGCAGGCGCCAACATCGGCAACGGTCCTGGCGTGGCGGCAGTTCTGTTCTGCGCGGTCCTCTCGACGGGTACTTTGTTCCTGCTCTGGTTCATTATCGAGAGTGCCTGTGCTGGTCGCCTCCACGACTCGATCACAGTAGAACGCGACATCGCTACCGGAGTCCGCCTCGGGGCTTATCTTCTCTCGCTTGGAATTATCCTAGGCGCGGCAGTCGCCGGCGACTGGGTAAGTCTGTCGGCGACGATCACCGGTTTTGTGGGTTACTCCTGGCCCTCAATCTACTTGATTGTGCCTGCAGCGATCTTCGAACGCCCCAAACGCTCCGCACCGGTCGAGCTGCCCGGCTCTCTCCTGTTCGCAGGGATTTGCCTGGCGTCGGCAGCGGGCTATGTGGCGTACCGCGGACTGCAATGATTCCCCCAATCTCATCTACCAGTCCGCTGCCGGCCGACCAGTGGGCCGCGGTCCGTTCGCGCGCCATCTTCGACTGCTGCAAATGGGACGTGCAGTCTGAAGATCATTGCGTGCTGGCTCGTTCTCCCCTGCTCATCGATGCCGCCGACTGGCAGACCCTCGCTACGGCCGCCGAACGGCTCGCGGTCGAAGCGCTCGCTGCTGAGCGTGAGCTCTTCCACAGGCCCGAACTTCACCAGATCCTGGGCCTCCCTCGCACGATCCTCAGGCAACTGGCCCACCGGGACCGTTTCGAGCCCCCGGCCGAAGCATGTCGCGTAATGCGTTTCGATTTTCACCACACGAGTGATGGCTGGCGGCTCTCCGAAGTAAACGCGGACGTGCCCGGCGGGTTTATCGAGGCCGGAGGGTTCACCCGCCTCGTCGCGCAATACCTGGGATGCGGCACCGCGCCGCCGGATCCGGCGAGCGTGTATGCCGCAGCAATCTCAGAGCGCGTCGGAACCGGCGGACTTGTCGCGCTCGTCCACGCGACTGCGTACAGCGACGATCGCCAGGTGATGCAGTATCTCGCCGCGCAGCTTGCGAAGCATGGCGTCCGGTCTATCCTGGTCAGCCCCGCGCACTTGCGCTGGAACAGCGGGCGCGCCCGCATAGAATGCTCGTTCGCTTCAGAGACTCCGGACCTGGTCGTCCGATTTTTCCCCGGCGAATGGCTGCCTGAGCTGCAGCCCCGCGTCTGCTGGATAAATTATTTTCACAGCAGCCTTACGTTTCAAAGCAACCCCGCTACCGCGCTGCTCATTCAGTCGAAGCGTTTTCCAATCGCTTGGAATTATTTACAGACCCCGCTGCCCACCTGGCGAACGTTCCTGCCGGAAACTATCTGTCCTAGCCAACTGCCGCGGAATTGGCGTGGAGAATGGGTACTCAAGCCGGTTTTCGGCCGGGTCGGCCGGGACGTGGGAATCGCGGGAATTACGCAGGAGAACGAGCTTGCAACCATTGCGCGATCCGCAAAGCGAAGCCCCACAGAATGGGCCGCTCAGCGGCAATTCGATCTGCTGCCGATAGCGACTCCCGATGGAACGCGATTCCCTTCCATCGGCGTGTTCACAGTGAACGGAGCCGCCTCCGGACTCTATGGCCGTCTCGCGAGAAAGCGATTGATCGATCACGAGGCGCAGGACGCGGCTGTGCTCATTCGCGGCGCGCGACCGGAAGCGTCATGACCCGCGAAGAGCTGTATTCGATCTGGGCGCCCTCGGACTCCCCGTGGTCTCCGTGGGTAATGCCAGTGGCATTTGCCCAGCTTCCACCGGACTTTCTGGCCGCCGCCCCGGCTGCCCCAGCTCGCTCGCCGTGGGTGTTGCCGGGTCTCGCCGATCAAATTCAGGAATCTACGGCGCGGTCGCTCAACAGCTTGAGCGTGCCGGAGATCGACTGGAGTGCCGTGGGGCCGCCTGCCACGACCGCTTTGGTCGTGGATCTGCCCGGCGACCAATCCGTAATGGTCGGCGCTGCTGCGATAGCGCGCGGATACCGACCCATTCCCGTGTTTGCCTCAGCCGCTGGACCAGCCGAAGTTCTTCCCGGGCTGCCCCTGGCAGATAACTCTCCGGGAGTGGCGGTTTCCATTGGGCCGGTTCTTCGCGCGATTCTCGATGCCACTCCCCGTCTCGCCGGGGCTTCGCTCGCACTAGACTCCCCTCCGGTCTTCCTGCTCGATGCGCGGCGAATGTCGCCCCAGGTTCCGGTGACAGACGGAGTCTTCGACAACCGGTCGAAGATATTTCCGGAAGATTTCCCCTCCGCTCGCTTTCTGCGCGAGCACGGCATCGCCCGCGTGATACTCGTGCAGCAGGCACGCGTGCAGCCGCAGGGCGATCTCTCGCACGTACTGCTTCGCTGGCAGGATGCCGGCATTGCCATCCTTGCTGCGGAAACGGGGAGGAGCGAGCCCGCGGTGCCGATTACAGTCGAACGGCCATCGCGCTACCGTGCACTCTGGTATCGCGCACTCGCCATGATCGGATTAAAAAGGCACAACGTCGGCGGATTCGGTGGCTTCCAGGGGGAATGGGGCGGCGCGGGCTGACCGATCAGAAACTCTCTTCCGGAATCTCTTCGTCTTTCTTGAGCGTTTTTGTGCGCATGGTGATGCGGATCCCGCGTTCGCGTGCGCCTGCCAGCACTTCGCGGCGCACCTCCGGCGGCAGCATCTCGGGGGGAAACACTCCAGTTTCATCGCGCGGAAAGTACTTCACAAATAGCGTGGTCATCGTCGCCGTGGCCCAGGCAATCGGCGAGCGATGGAAACCCTGCCGGCGGATCTGGAACAGCGACGGCACGGCAATGTCCCAACGAACCACCGTAGGCTGCTCATCCTTCATCCCGCGCACCACCACGGCCGCCCCAAATCGTGCATTCGACAATCTTCCGCGCTTCAGAAGCCGCGTGATGCCTCGCGGCGTAGGCGTAGCGGGAAACCGGCTGCGCGCCATTCCGCGCGAACGCGAAAGTTTTCCTTGCCGGTACCAGCGGCGCAGCATTTCCATTTCGCCGCCGCCAATCTTCACGTCCATTTCGCGCATCGGGATGTAATGCGGAAGCGTAGCCACCTCGTCCTGCGCCGCCAGGTACACCGGCACTTCGCCGATCGGCGGTCCAAAGCGAAACCGCTCGCGCTCGCTGAACCGCTTGGCCAGATGGAAATGCCCATCGCGATAGATCCGCGGCCGCGACGTCGCCTCGTCGAACGAAACTTCGGGTGACCATTGCGACACCGGATCGTCGCTTTCCGTTTCTTCGAACAGGCGAATGTGGACGGTGTGCATCTCGTCCAGCAACTCGTCCGACCGGCGCACCAGCAGATTAGTAAGCCCCGGCGCGATGCCGGCATTAATCACGGCGGCGCGCTTCCTGGCTTCGAACCGCTCCGCGTAGCGCAATTGTTCGGCACGAAACGGATGGCGCGTCAGATGCGCGGCCATGTCCAGGTAATGCGCCTTCAGCCGAAGCGCGGCGCGCAGGATAATTTCGTTGTACACGGCCGGCGAGGCATTGATCAGCAACTGGCAGCCCCGGCCCGCACGCACGATGGCCCACAGGTTCCGCGCATTTACTTCAACAATGGGGATTTGGTTTCCCTTGCGGAAAAATCGCCCGGCACGCTCCGGGTTGCGGTCCCCGCAGGTGACTTCGTGCCCCTGGCGCTCGAGCAATTGCGCGACGAGGGATCCGGTCGCCCCGGCCCCCAGAACTAGGATGCGCATTTCGACCGCAATCTACCACAGGAATACGGCCCGGCAGAATCGCGGGCCCGGGGCGGCTGCATCCGCGCCTGTCTTGACCCTTCGCGCGGATTTATGACACGGTACTGTACCGGTTCGTATCCCATGCCACGCTCATATCCCCGCGCCTGGTTGGCGATTCTGCTGACTCTCGCGCCGAACGTCGCAGGGGCGCAGGGTACGCGAGCTGCTCCAAAAATTGGTCAGATCCGTATCAATGGCAACCACCGCTTCCCAGCGGACAAGATCATCGCGGCCAGCGGACTCCGCAGCGGACAGCCGGCCAGTCAGCGCATTCTGGAGCAGGCTGCCAGCCGGCTGGCCCAGACGGGCATCTTCAGCGACCTGAGCTACCAATTCCGTCCGCGGGCCGGCGTGTGGGATGCGGTATTCGAGGTGGTCGAATTCACGGATTTTCATCCCTGCACCTTCGACAATTTCCTGTGGTTCAAGGACTCAGAATTGCTCGCGGCCATCGCGCACGACGTGCCGCTGTTCGACGGCGCCCTGCCCGATGGCCGCGCGATGCAGGACCAGGTCACAGCAGCGCTCGACCGCTTTCTCCACGCGCACCAGATTGCCGGTACGACGACAGTCCGGCCCAGCTACGAACGCATGGGAAGTGTGCCCACCTACAGCCTCGTGGTGACGGGCGTGCCCATGCCCGTGGTCGCGGTGCAGGTGACCGGAGGGCCGCTCGATCCCGCAGTGATCACGGATGCGGCGAAAGGAATCTTCGACCACGATTACTCGCGCTCCACGTCGCACGCTCTGGCTCAGACCGCGCTCACCGGCGCGTACCAGGATGAAGGCTACTGGAAGGCGCAGTTCTCCGAGCCCATTGCATCCATGCGCGACCCCGCCGGAAAAGACTCGTCGCAGGGAGTGATCGTCACCTTCAGCGTCACGCCCGGCCTTCGCTACAACTGGGCGGGCGCAAGCTGGTCGGGGACGCAGGCCATGACCGCCGAGCAACTCAACAAGCTCGTGCGGCTGTCGGCCGGAGAAATCGCGCGCCGCAGGCTGACGCAGGAATCCTGGGACGCAGCCCGTACGGCGCTCGGCCAGTTCGGCTATTTGACGGCCGCGGTCGCGGGCACGCCGCAATTCGACGACACGTCCGCCACGGTTCACTTCGATGCCGTGATCACAGAAGGCCCCCAATACAGGATGGGAGAACTGAAGGTCGATGACCCGTCCGGGGATATTGTGCAAGCGATCACCGAAGCGTGGCCACTGCATCGCGGCGACATCTATGCTTCGAATGCGCCGGCCGAATTTGACAAGCGGCTCAGGCAGCGCGGCCGGGTGCCCGCCGCGCGAAACGGCCGGCGGCTGGGCGTGACCACCTCGCTCAACACCGCTAACGCGACGGTCCTCGTGGTAATCAAATACCAGTAATGTCCCGCGCGCGGCTTGCAGTCAGCTCTTCCGCACCTCGGCTTACGGCGTTGCCAGCGGCTTCCGTGGCAGCTTCCGATCGCTCATGGCCAAGTCGTAGAGCAGCGTTGCCGCTACCGCCGCTGATTGCTTCAGATCGTCCAGCATCAGATGGTCGTACACGTCCATGTTTGTGTGCGCCGAACGTGTGCCGAATTCCATGTAATCGCGGATGAATTGGAAGCCGGGCAATCCCACTTCGTCGAACGAGATGTGGTCGCTCGCACCGATGTTGGCAATGGTGAGCGTGGAACAGCCCAGGTCTGCCAGTGGCGCGAGCCACGCATGGAAGGCTGGCCGCACAGCTTCATTCCCCTGCATGTAGATTCCCCGCAAACGGCCCGAGCCATAGTCGAGATTGAAGTAGCCGGCAAAGCCTTCGTATTCCGGGCGAAACGTGATCGCTGCGCCGGCCGGCGATCCCGCAGCACGGCTCGCGAGGTGTTGCGCCACATAGGCGCGCGAGCCGAGCCTTCCCTGCTCCTCCCCGCTCCAGATGCCCACACGCACCGTTCGCCGTGGCTTCAGCTTCAGCTCCTGGAAGATTCTCATCACCTCAAGCGTCACGGCCGCGCCTGCGGCATTGTCCGTCGCGCCCGTGCCGGTGTGCCAGGAATCGATCGGCGCTCCGAGCATCGCCGTTTCGCCGGCGAGATCGGTTCCTGGAATTTCCCCGATCACGTTGTAGGCCATCGCATCGTCGTCATGAAACCGCACGGCCACATTCACTTCAAGCTGCACCGGGATGCCGCGGTTGATCAGGCGAATCATGCGGTTGTACTGCTCGGCGGCTACCACCACCTGTGGAATCACCTTGGGCGGATGCAAATCCCACGGGTGCGCGCGTTTTTCGTCGGGCGTATCGACGGGATACGGGATTACCGCCGAAGTTACGTAAACGGTTCCGGCGTCCTTGATTCCCGGCTCGATCACCACGGCCGCGCCTTCATCAAACGCCAACTGCCATCTCGCGATAGAGAGCTCCGCGCGAGCGCGCTGCTCCGCATTCATGCGAAACGGCTGTGGTGGATTGGGCGGCGGCTCGGCATTCGCCAGCTTCATCAGTTCCTCATCTGTAGCGCGTTCCGCGAGCGGCTCGAAGTTCGGTTTGAGAACGCGCGCCGGTGCGAGCAGAACAATCTTTCCTTTCAGCTTCCCGCGATATCGCTCGACTTCCGCCGGGGTGCTGGCGTCAAGAAACACCGCTTCCCCGCGAATCGTGCCTTTTGTTCCCGGACTCCACGCCTTGGGATACGCGATGATCGGACTGAAATCGGGTGCAGTCATGCTGACCGCGACGCTCTCCAGCGACCAGCCGCGACCGAATGGCCCCCAGGCTTCGCGGTGTGCGTTCGAAACGCCCCAGCTCTTCATCCGTTCGATGGCGTACTCCTGCGCCTTACGAATATTCGGAGAGCCGGTGAGCCGCGGGCCGGTAACGTCCGTCAGGTATTCCGCGAGTTCCGGGATCTGCGAATGCTCGAGCGCCTCCTGCCGGATTCTGCCGATGGCATCGAGAGGGACGCTTCCTCCAGCGCCCTGGCCAGAGATAGGCAACCAGAGGAACGCGAGCATCACGCCGAGTGTGAGTGCTTGTATGACTGATTGGCTCTTCGTGACAATTCGGCGCATTCTTCGGCCTCCCCGCTCATGCGAAGACGTGCGGACAGTAGTCAGCGTTAACGTCCCGCTCCAAACCCTGTGTTGCCCCATCGGCCTCGGCAGCGTAAGATAAAGCCGTTCCCCGACCCCTGTGGCCTAAGGGAGTCTTCTCTCCTACGGCTGCTGGGGCGGTGTTCCATCGTATCCCGCAAGGGCCGCGATGGGGCCGAGGGTGATGGCGGAAACGCCGTCGCCTCCCGTGCTTGGAAAGGAGAACGCCCGGACCCGCTCCCGGCCAACGGGGCGGCATCCGCGGCTCACTGGGCTCTACCCGCCAGTCATCTCCCTTCCCCGCACCTCTGGAATCGAATCTTCAATGCAGCTACACGACAAATTCGGGCGCCGCATCACGGACGTGCGCATCTCCGTCACGGACCGCTGCAATTTCCGCTGCGTCTATTGCCGCTCCGCCGACCCGGAGAATTACCGCCCTGAAGACGAGCTGCTCACCTGGGACGAGCTCGTTCGTCTCGCGCGCGTGTTGCATAGTCTGGGCCTCGAAAAGGTCCGCGTCACCGGCGGCGAACCCATGATTCGCCCCGGCGTCATCGAATTCATCTCCCGCCTTCGCGACCTCGGCTTCCACGATCTTTCCATGACCACCAACGGCCAGCTCCTGGCCGAAAGTTGCCAGAGCCTGGTTCGCGCCGGCCTGCATCGCATCAATATCAGCCTCGATTCGCTCGACGCCGAAAAATTCGAGCGCGTCACGCGCACGCGCAAATTCCAGAGCGTGATGGACGGCATCCACGCCGCGCAAGCCAGCTCCCTGCGGCCCGTAAAGGTCAACGCCGTTCTCGTCCGCGGCCTGAACGACGACGAAGTCGAATCCTTCGCCGAACTCGCGCGCACTTCCGGCATCACTATGCGCTTCATCGAATTCATGCCGCTCGACGCGGACCGCCACTGGTCGCGCGATCTCGTAGTCCCCGCGGCAGAAGTTCGCCGGCGTATCCACGCCCGCTGGCCGCTTGAACAGATTCCGCACGCCGAGAGCGAAACCGCGCGCAAATTCCGATTTGCCGATGGCGCCCCCGGCGAAATCGGCCTGATTTCTCCCGTTACCGAGCCTTTCTGCGGCCACTGCTCCCGCATCCGCATCACCGCCGACGGAAAGCTGCGCACCTGCCTGTTCAGCCAGCAGGACCACGACCTGCGGCCCATGGTCCGGAATGGCGCGAGTGACCAGGATCTGTCCAATTTCATCAAACAGAGGGTGCTCGAAAAGGAGGAGGCCCACCGCATTAATGAGCCCGATTTTGTGCCCCCTTCGCGCACCATGGTGTTTATTGGAGGCTAGAGTGCCGCACCGCATTCTCCGCTGGCAGCTTGCCCGGCAGGCTGGTATAACTCCCCGCTCTGAGCGACAATAGAGGCAGCTCTCCCAGGGACGCCCCACGATATGCCCCAATTGATTGAACTCGGCAGGCTCGCGGCGCCATTACAGCCAGACACTCTGCGTGTGCCGGAAATCGAAAAAGGTGTCGGCTGCGACTTCTCGAGCTATCTGCTCGTGCCCGATACCGGGCTCGACGAGCGCATCGGAGCGGCCGTGGATAAACTCGGCTCCGACCTGGTGATCCTGGGCCACCACTACCAGCGCGACGAAGTGATCCGCTTCGCGCGGTTCCGCGGCGATTCTCTGAAGCTCGCGCAACAGGCTGCCGGGTGCGACGCGAAATTTATCGTCTTTTGCGGCGTCCACTTCATGGCGGAAAGCGCGGACGTCCTCCGCCGCCACGGCCAAGTGGTGATCCTTCCGGACTTGAACGCCGGCTGCTCCATGGCCGACATGGCAGAAATCGGCCAGGTGGAAACCTGCTGGGATGAGCTCGAATCGCTCGGCTCGCTCGGCGTCGTTCCCGTCACCTACATGAACTCTACGGCCGCGATCAAAGCATTTACCGGCGAGCACGGCGGCTCCGTGGTCACCAGCTCGAATGCCGCGCGCGTGCTTGAGTGGGCTTTCGGAAAAGGCCAGCGCGTCCTCTTCCTTCCCGATGAGCACCTCGGACGCAACACTGCCTTTGGCATGGGCATTCCGCTCGACCAGATGGTCGTCTGGGATCCCTACCAGGAGCTCGGCGGCAACACGGAAGAGGCCATTCGCCGCGCGAAATTGATTTTGTGGAAGGGCTACTGCTCCGTCCATCAGCGCTTCCGTCCTGAGCATGTGGACCGCGTCCGCGCCGAGCACCCCGGCATCCGCGTGATCGTCCATCCCGAGTGCAGCTTCGAAGTCGTCCAGAAGGCGGACGACACCGGCTCGACTGAGGGCATCCTCAAGAAGGTCATGGCTTCGCCCCCGGGCAGCTCGTGGGCCGTCGGCACGGAAATCCATCTTGTGAATCGCCTCGCGAAGACGCTCACCGACCGCAAGGTCATTTCGCTCGATCCCCATGTGTGCGTCTGCACCACCATGTTCCGCATCACACCGCAACATCTGCTCTGGGCGCTCGAGAATCTGCTGGAAGGCAACGTGGTGAACCGCATCAGCGTCCCCGAACCGCAGCGGCACTGGGCGCGCGTGGCGCTTGACCGCATGCTGCAACTCGGGTAGCCGCCGCTATGGCTGAAGAGTTCCGCCACTTCACGCTTACGGAAGCAGAACGTACCCGCCTCGAAGTCGAACCCGTACTGATCGAAGCAATGGAGGGCCGCCGTGAGCTGGCCGAAGTCGAAGAAAGCCTGGCCGCTGTAGCCCGCCGCATCGGAATGATGGGCGGCTCGCTGGTGATGCAGTCGGAAGTGGCCGACATGCGCACGCGCTACAATCAGATCGGCATGAAAGTCCAGCGCGCCCTGGAAACGATTCATGCCACCGGATGCCTGGTGAAAGATCTCGAAATGGGCCTCCTCGATTTTCCGGCCATTTTGAACGACGAAGAGGTGTTGCTCTGCTGGAAGCTCGGCGAAGACCGTATCCGCTACTATCACGGCATGAACGAGGGATTCCAGGGGCGCAAGCCTCTCGACCCGCTCGATTCCGGGGGCTCGCCTCCAATTCAGTAGTGCGGGACGACTCGAATAATTCGTCCACGGCCACTCAGAACTGAGGAAACGTGAACGCCGGCCTCTCGTAGGGGCACGACATGTCGTGCCCCTACCGCTCGGCCCGACAAACCTTGCTGGCGGTTTGGTACGAGAGGTAGTCAGAAAGAGGATTTCAGAATGACTGGTTCTTCCGGAAACCGGCTGGCCAACTCCGCGAGCGCCTATCTGCGCTCCGCCGCGCATCAGCCCGTGGACTGGCACGAATGGGGCGACGAAGCATTCGCCCGAGCGCGCGCCGAGGACAAACCTATCCTGCTCGATATCGGCGCCGTCTGGTGCCATTGGTGCCATGTAATCGACCGCGAGAGCTACGAGAATCCGGAAATCGCCGCGCTCATCAACCAGCTCTACGTCCCCGTAAAAGTGGATCGCGACGAACGCCCCGATGTGGACGCGCGCTACCAGGCAGCCATCAGCGCCATTTCCGGCCAGGGCGGCTGGCCGCTCACCGGATTTCTGACGCCCGATGGCCGTCCGTTCTTCGGCGGCACGTATTTTCCGCCCGACGACGCGATGGGCCGCCCCGGCTTTCGCCGCATTCTCTCCGTCGTCGCCGATGCTTACCGTGACAAGCGCGCGGACGTGGACCGCTCCGCTCAGACGCTCGCGGAGGCCGTCGCCAAAGCCGAATCCTTTCGCGAGAGCCGCGCTGCGCTTTCGCCCCGCCTGCTCGACGAGATGGAAGACGGCACCGTCCGCCAGTTCGACATTCGCAACGGCGGCTTCGGCCGCGCGCCCAAGTTTCCGCACCCCGCCGCCATCGATTTTCTGTGCGAACGCTACCAGGCCACCGGCCAGCGCCATCTGCTGTCGGTGGTCGAAACATCGCTCACGAAAATGGCGCGCGGCGGTGTGTACGACCAGATTGGCGGCGGCTTCCATCGCTACTCGGTGGACGAGCGCTGGTGCGTTCCGCACTTCGAAAAAATGAGCTACGACAACGCGCCTCTGCTCGCCAATTACGTGCGCGCGTGGCAGCTAACCGGCGACCCGCTCTTCCGCCGCACCGCCGAGGGCATCATCCGATGGACTGGCGAAGTGCTCTCCGAGCCGCCTGAGCACGGAGGCTTTCATTCCAGCCAGGATGCCGACATCTCGCTCGACGACGACGGCGACTATTTCACCTGGACCCAGGACGAGGTCCGCCAGGCGCTCCCACCCGACGAGGCACTGGCCATCGAGCTCTACTACGACGTCGAGCCCATGGGCGAGATGCACCACAACCCGGCGAAGAATGTCTTGTGGATTGCGCGCGAGCTTCCTGAGATTGAAACGCGAATGGGAAAATCCGAAAGCGAAGTGCTGGCTGTCCTTGCGAGTGCGCAACAGCATCTGCTTGAAGCTCGTAGAAAGCGTCAGAGTCCCGCCATCGATCGCTCCATCTATGCCGGATGGAACGCAATGTACATCTCGGCGTATCTCGAGGCGGCGCGCGCCTTTGGCCGCGAGGATTGCCGCGCATTCGCGCTTAAGACGCTCGATCGCCTTCTGGCAGAGGCGTGGGACCCGGAACGCGGATTCGCTCACCGAGTCGGCGGCCCTCGCCTCGATGGCTCGCTCGACGATCAGGTCTACGCGGCCGCGGCGCTGCTCGATGCGTTCGAAGCCACGCTCGACCGCCGCTATTTCGACGCAGCCACCCGCGCCGCCGACCTCGCCATCAATCTCTACGGTGATGCCGATGCGGGCGCGTTCTTCGATCGCTCGCGCCTCGCCGCGCCCATGGGCGGGCTCGAGGTCCGCCGCAAGCCGTTCCAGGATTCCCCCACGCCATCCGGCAATTCCTGCGCCGCCACGGTCCTGTCTCGCCTGTACGCGTACACAGGCGAGCAGCGCTATCGTGAAGCAGCCACCGCCACGCTCGAAGCCTTTGCCGGCGTCGCTCCGCAGTACGGTCTGTTCGCCGCCAGCTATGCCCTGGCGCTCAGCGTTTACTTGAATGCGCCCGCGCAGGTGGTTGTGCTCGGCCCCGTGGGCGACGAGCGCGCCGCCGAGCTCGAAAAAGCCGCGCTTGCCGTCTTCCGCTACGCGAAATCCGTTCTCCGCGTCACTCCGCAACAGCTATCCGCCGGGATTCTACCGCCGGCACTCGCCGCTACGCTCCCGCATCTCGACGCCAACCTGCCCCAGGCTTTAGTCTGCTCCGGCGGCATCTGCCAGCCGCCAACTGCTGACCCTGCCGCGCTGCAGCGGCTCCTCGCCCCGGGCGCAAACGCTGCCGCCTCGTCGTGAATGCTCTACTCAACAGCTCTCTCTTCCTCTCTGCGTTCTCTGCGTCTCTGCGGTATCCTTTTCCTTCTTTGAACGTAACCGAATGTAGGGAGACGTGATGCTGAAAGTCCGTGACGCTGTCCTTTCCATTCCGCAGATTCCCCAGCTCACCTCCGGCCGCTCCGGCATCTGCTTGGACCTGAACGAAAACACCGCCGGCTGCTCGCCGCGCGTCCTGGCGAAGCTGCGCAGCCTTACCGCCGCCGACATCTCGCTCTACCCCGAACGCGCCGCCGCGGAAGCCGTGGTCGCCGCGCACTTCGGCGTCAGCCCGGAGCAACTCCTCCTTACCAACGGAATGGACGAAGCTATCGGCCTGCTGTTCTCCACGTTTCTCGGTCCGGGCGACGAGGCGCTCTACCCCGTTCCCACGTTTCCAATGTATCCGATCAGCGCGCTTGCCTCGGGCGCATCCGTCGTCCAGGTTCCCTCCGACCGCGACTTCCACTATCCTGCCGCGGCGTTACGCGCTGCCATCACTCCGCGCACCCGCGTCATCGCCATCGCCAATCCCAATAACCCCACCGGAGCCCTCGCCCCTCGGAAGGAACTCGTCGCACTGCTCGAAGCCGCGCCCGATGCCGCCGTCTTCATCGACGAAGCCTATTTCGAATTCTGCGGAGAGACTTTGCTGGGCGAGCTCGCGCGCTTCCCGAATCTGTTCATCGGCCGCACGT
>Ga0335081_10011276_pt1 | contig 14453 bp, 12 predicted proteins | sample Lox_Sample_35_FD_206713 | JGI IMG/M metagenome (GOLD analysis project Ga0335081, IMG submission 206713) | Soil microbial communities from Loxahatchee National Wildlife Refuge, Florida, United States - Lox_Sample_3.5 | ecosystem: Environmental > Terrestrial > Soil > Wetlands | place: USA... | reverse complement strand
AAAAGACGTTATCTGCCGACCGTTGGTTTCACCGACTTTTTTGATCGTTTCGTCGCAGAAGAGGGGCGACTCAGGGCCGATTTTCAACACTACTCACCCGCGACTTTCGTGCAAGACTCGTTTCGACTTTGAAGGTTCCCTGGAGGCTCAAAAAAATGAATACGGGGTGCAGTGGCCGACCGTCCGGATGCCGGCCCGGCGCCGGGCGGTCCCGGACGCCCCTTCCCATCTCGCGGCCCGTCGGTGGGTTGGAACCGCCCGTCAGGCAGGCGGTGGTAGTCCGTATTCCCGGTGGTTATCTTGCGCCGCGGACGCAAGCAGCCGGGCAAATACATGGCGGCTTCGGGCGGCCGCGAAAAATCGCGTGGCCCCATTGGCGCCCGAGGACAAAATTCATAGCGTTGCCCCTTCCCGCTTCGGGTCGCGTCCCAGCGCGCCATCCCACCCCTCCACGTCCCGGTTTCATGCCTTCGTCTGATCCAGCTTCCTCCGCCGGCGGCCCGCCCGCGGGCGGACACCCGCCCGTCCGCGCCGCCGACCTTGAGATCAAGGATGCCCAGCTCATCTTTGAATCCGTCTGGGAGAGCCTCGAGGCCGAGATCGGCCTGCAAAATCTGCGATTTCCGAAGGAGATCATCCTGCTGGGGGGCGCGCCGGGCGCCGGCAAGGGCACCAACACGGCCTTCATTCTGCGGACCCGCGGACTCACCTGCCCGCCCGTGGTGGTGAGCGCCCTGCTCGACTCCCCTGAGGCCCGGCGCAACAAGGACGCGGGCTACATGGTCGGGGACCGCGAGGTGGTGAGCATCCTGTTCCGCCACCTCCTCCGTCCGGAATACCGCGACGGCTGCATCCTGGACGGCTTTCCCCGGACCAACGTCCAAGTCGAATGCTTGAAGCTGATCGTCGACAAGATGCGGGCGCTTTGGCGCGAGTTTGCCGGCACGCCGCTCGGCCTGCACTTCCGCCAGCCCACCATCCACATCATGGTCCTCTTCGTCGACGAGAAGACCTCGATCGAGCGCCAGCTGAAGCGCGGGCGTCAGGTCCGCGCCCACAACGAGGAGGTGCGCCGGACGGGCATCGGCGACCTGGCGGAGGAGCGGCCGACCGACTATGACGCGGACCTCGCGCGCCGGCGGTACCGCGTGTTCAAGGAGCAGACGTGGGATGCGCTCCAGTCGTTGCGCGATCTCTTCCATTACCACTTCGTCGACGCGCAGGGCACCATCCAGGAAGTCGAGTACAACATCCTGACCGAGCTGCAGTATCAAAGCTCGCTTGAGCTCGACCCCCGCACGTTCGACCGCCTGCGCCGCCTGCCGCTGGCCGCCGAAATTGTCGTCCATGCGCGCCAGGAACTCGTGAAGCGGCTCGACTCCTACGAGGTCGAGCATGCGGAGCTGTTCGGCAACGTGGTCGCGGTGATCGAGAAGAAGATGATGCCCATCATCAAGCGCCACGCCATCTCCGGCCTCGCCCTCATCAATACCGAGGATCCGCTCTTCGACGACCCGCTGGCGCTGGCCATGCTGATCGACATCTTTTCCGAGCGCGGCTACCACGCCGTTGTCGACCTGCACCGTGTGGACGTGCCGGAAAAAGTCGATCCGGCCACCGGCCGGATCGCCGGCCGGCTGAAAAAGATCTATCGCATCCAGGTGCGCTTCCCGGGCTCCGAAATCCGCCGCGGCTAGGGGCCGCGGCCTATTCGTACCGCAGGGCCTCGATCGGATCGAGCGAGGCGGCCTTCCACGCCGGGTAGAAGCCGAAGCCGATGCCAATGCCCGTGCAAACGAGCAGCCCCAGCAGCGTCCAGTCCCACGGGAACACGGCCTCCGCCTTCATCCACAACGCGACCAGGTCGCCGACGCCGATGCCGAGCACGATCCCGAAGATCCCGCCGGCCAGCGAAATGGTCACCGCCTCGATCAGGAACTGGGTGAGAATCGACTTCTTGCGCGCCCCGATCGACTTGCGGATGCCAATCTCCTTGGTGCGCTCCGTCACGCTGACCAGCATGATGTTCATGATCCCCACGCCGGCCGCCAGCAGCGCGATGCCGCTGATGACGAACGAACCCGCCGTGATCACGTCGGCCACCTTGGCGAAGGCGGTGAGCAGCGACTCGTTGGAATAGACCTCAAAATCGTTCGCGTCCGCCGGCCCCAGGCCGCGCACGACCCGCATGGCCGTCACGCCCTTGTCCATGGTCTCGTTGTAAATCACGTGATTCGGCGCCTCGGTGGCGATGTTCACCGTGCGATTCTGCGCACCAAAATCGCTGAAGAAGCGGGTGATGGGGATGATCGCGATATCGTCCTGGCTCTGGCCGAAGGACGTGCCCTTCTCGGCGAAGGTGCCGATGACCACGTAGGTGCGCTCCTTCATCTTGATCGTCTTGCCCAGCGGATTTTCGGACGGAAACAGCTTCGTCACGATATCCTGCCCGATGATCACCACCGGCCGGCCGAGCTCGATGTCCTCCGGCTGCAGATTCCGCCCCAGCCCGATGGTGTACTGGTTGGCGTTGATGAAGTACTCGTTGGAGCCGACCAAGGTGATGTCCGGCGTGGTCTTGCGCCCGTTGTAGACGGCCTGGGCGCTGTAATCGAACGCCTTCAGGCACACCACGTCGGCGGTGTCGGCCATGAGCTGCTGGTAGCGCATCGCCTGGGCGAGCGTGATGTCCCGCCGCATCTCGATCTCGCGCCGGTTCGAGCCGCCAGACAGGCCAGTGGGATACTTGCCGAACTGGAAGAAATTGGAGCCGAGGAAGCTGAGGCCGGTTTCGATCGAGCTGCGCAGGGCCGTGACGGTCGTCATCACGCCGATCACTGAGAACACCCCAATGGTGATGCCCAGCATGGTCAGCCCCGAACGGAGCTTGTTGACTCCGATCGAGCTGAGGGCAATGCGCAGGATCTCGGAAAGGGGCATGGCCGGGGGGGCGTCAGTCCGGCGGCGTCATTCGTACCGCAGCGCCACGACCGGATCGAGGCGCGAGGCGCCCCAGGCGGGGGCGAAGCCGGATACGACGCCGGTGGCGACTGACACCAGCATGCTGATGATGACCAGGTCGGGCGAAAATTCGACGGGGAAGTTCGGCATCTGGAAATGGATGCCGAGGAAGATGGCATAGGCCACGCCCATGCCCACCGCCCCGCCGATCAGGCAGATGGACACCGCCTCGACCAGAAACTGCAGCAGGATGGTGCGGCGGCGCGCGCCGAGCGCTTTGCGGGTGCCGATCTCCTTCGTCCGCTCCTTCACGCTGACAAAGGTGATGTTCATGATCCCGATGGCGCCGACGAAGAGCGACAGGCCGGTGATGAACAGCCCGGCCAGGGCGATGCCCTGTTTCACCGGATCCAGCTGGGCCTTGAAGGCCTGCTGCTCGTTGATGGTGAAGTTGTCCCGTTCGCCGGGCAGCTGGCCGCGCACGCGCCGCATGGCCCCCGCGAGTTCCTCCTTCGCTTCCTGCAGGCGGTTCTTGTCCGTCACCTTCACACGCAGGTCGGTCCGGTTGCGGGTGCTGTACATCTTCCGGAAGGCGTTGAGCGGCATGATCAGCTGGTTGTCGAAGCTGAACAGGCCGAGGAATTCGCCCTGCTTGGCGATCACGCCGATCACGGTCAGCGGATGGCCGCCCACCGTGACCGTCCCGCCGAGCGCGGATCGGCCGGGAAACAGCGCCTCGGCCACGTCGAAGCCCAGCACGCACACCGAGCGCCCGGCCTCGGATTCGAGCTCGTTGAACAGGCGCCCCTCGCTGTAGTCGACCTGGCTGATGCGTCCGTAGTCCGCCGTCGTGCCGAAGACATAGATGCCGTCGACTTGGTTGTCCCCGGCCTTCACCGAGGCGCCGCGCCCCGCCACCGGGACCGCGATCTGCAGGAGCGAATTCGGCGCGCTGGTGAAGATCCGGTTGAGGCTCTCCGCGTCGGAGAACCGGATCGGCGGGCGATTGACATAGTTCCACCAGTCCTCCACCGGACCCCACGGCCACTTCTGCACGTAGAGCACGTCGTCGCCCAGCATGGCCAGGCTGTTCTGGAAGCCGGTATCGATGCCGCGGATCGCCGTGCCCATGAGGGTCACGGCCACGATGCCGATGATCACGCCCAGCGCGGTGAGGATGGAGCGCATCTTGTTCGCGCGGATCTGCGCCCAGGCGATGCGGAGGGACTCGACCAGCTCGTAATAGAGGCGAGAGAGTGTCTTCATGGCGGCGGGGTCAGGCGGTCATCATCCGGTCGCTCTCGATCAGGCCGTCGTGAAGACGGATGGCCCGGCGGGCGTGGCGCGCGATGTCCTCCTCGTGGGTGACGACAATGATCGTGTTCCCCTGCTCGTAGAGCTGGTCGAAGAGCTGCATGATCTCCTCGCCGGTCCGGGAGTCGAGGTTGCCCGTGGGCTCGTCGGCCAGGATGATCGAGGGCCGGTTGACGAGCGCGCGGGCGACGGCCACGCGCTGGCGCTGGCCGCCGGAGAGTTCGTTCGGCTTGTGCAGCATGCGGTCGCCAAGGCCGACATTCTGCAGCACCTCCCGGGCGCGGTCGCGCCGGTCGTGCGGCGACATGCCGGCGTAGATCAGGGGCAGCTCGACGTTGTGCAGCGCGGTGGAGCGCGGCAGGAGATTGAACGTCTGGAAGACGAACCCGATCTCCCGGTTCCGGATCTCCGCCAGCTCGTCATCGGACATGTTCGAGACGTCCTTGCCGTTGAACTGGTAATGTCCGCTGGTCGGCGTGTCGAGGCACCCGAGCATGTTCATCAGGGTCGACTTGCCGCTGCCGGACGGGCCCATGATCGCGAGGTACTCGTTGCGGTGCACATTGAGCGCGACCCCGCGCAGGGCGTGGACGATCTCCTCGCCCATCCGGTACAGTTTGGTGACGTCCCTGATCTCGATCACGAGCGCGCCCGGCGGGCGGACCGGGCGGGGGATCTGCGCGGCGGGCGGCGGAGACGGGATCATGGCGGCAGCCGGGTCGGGCGCATCAGCAAGCGGGCGCGGGCCTCAGCTCTTGTCATCCTTCTTCGTCTGCTCGACGATGATCTTGCCCCCGTCCTTGAGCGTGCGGCTGATGGCGGCGTAGCTGCCCGACACCACCTCCTCGCCGGCTTTCACGCCGCTCTTGATCTCGATGTAGGTGTTGTCGGCGATGCCGGTCTCGACGGGGACCATCTTGACGGTGCCGCCCTGGCGGACAAACACGACCTGGTGGAGCATCTCGCGTTCGCGCCGCGCCTGCTGGCGCTCCTTCACCAGCTCCAGGTCGTTGCCCGTGCGCTCCTTCGCCTCCTTCGCGCGCTGCTGCTGGAGCTCCTCCGAGGTCTTCCCGCCCTCGGCGCGGACGGTGACGCTCTGGATGGGTACGGAAATCACGTGGTTCACGGTCTGGGTCTCGATGTCGACGGTCGCGCTCATGCCGGGCCGGAACTGCACCTCCTTGCTGCTGACCCGGACGCGCACGAGAAAATTGGTCACCTCGTCCGACGCGGAAGCGGCGAGCGCGGCCTGGTTGCTGCCCGCGGCGGTCGCGCCAGTGGACAGCGCCGAGCTGCTGATCTCGCTCACCGTGCCCTCGAACTTCCGCCCGGGAAAGGCGTCGACGGCGATAAAGGCGCGGTCGCCCAGCTTCACGTTGACGATGTCGTTCTCATTCACCTTCACCCGCACCTCCATGCTGTTGAGGTCGGCGATGCGCATGACCTCCGTGCCGGCGTACGTGCCGGTGCCGACGACCCGCTCCCCCACCTCGTTGTTCAGCACGCTGATCGTGCCGTCCATCGGCGCATAGATCGTGGTCTTGCTCAGCTGGTCGCGGTATTGGCTGAGCGCACCCTCGCTCTGGCGGATGGACGCCTGTGACGCCTGGAAGTTGGCGCGGGCGACCTCCATGCCGGTCTTGGCGGTCGTGTAATCGGCGTCGGAGATGAGCTTCTTTTGGTAGAGATCGTCGGCCCGGTGGTAGTCCTCCTCGGCCTTGTCCTGGTTCGCCTTCGCGAGCACGCTGGCGGCGCGGGCGGCGGCGAGCGCGGCCTCCTGTTGGTCGACCAGGGCCACGTAGAAGTCCGGTTTGATCTTCACGATGACATCGCCCTTCTTGACCGCCGCGCCCTCCTTGAACGGCAGGGCGGTCAGCTCGCCCGACACCTCGGGGGCGATGCCCACCTCGATCTCCGGCTGGACCTTGCCGGTCGCGGTGACGAGATGGGTGATGTTCCGGACGGCCGCCTTGTCGATCGTGACACTGGTCGGCTTGACCGCGCCCCGGCCCTTCAGCACGGCGCCGGCCACGAGGCCGAGCACGACGACGATGGCGACGATGATCCAGAGCCGGCGCCGCGATTTCTTGCGCACGGGCACGGTGGTCAGTGCCGGACCGGCCGGCGAACGGAGAGGGAGGTCGGAACTCATGACGGGAGGGTTCGGCGAAACGGGAAGGTTTGGCTGATCCCGGCGGCCGATGCAAGCATGGGCCGGCGTCGCGACGGAATATTCGCGAATGCAGCGGGGGACATCTCGGGAATGGACACACGCCGGCGGCAGGCCCGGCGCACTTCCAAAACACCAGATCGCCCGGTGCGGTTGCAGTGATATTGGATGAGCGGCCCGGCGGAGGGACGGATGGCGCGGGCGCGAACCGGGGCGCCCCGCCGGCGCCCGCGAGAAACCCCTTGCCTCGCCGGCCGGCCGGCCCAATGCATCAGGAACCCATGGGCATGCGGTTCTGTATTCTCGGCAGCGGAAGCGAGGGCAACTGCGCCCTGCTCCTCACGGCCCACGCCCGCGTGCTGGTCGACGCCGGCTTCTCCGCCCGGCGCCTTGCCGCCCTCCTGGCGGCCGTCGGCGAATCGCTCGACCGGGTCGACGCCATCTTCCTCACCCACGAGCACGGCGACCATGCCGCCGGCATCGGCGGGCTGGCCCGCCACCCGCAGATCAAGGTTTTCGCCAACCTGGCCACCGCCCGCGCCGTGCAGTCCGGCCTCAAGCACCGCCCCAACTGGCAGTATTTTGAAACCGGCTCCCGCTTCGTTTTCCGCGACCTGGAGATCGAGACCTTCGCCGTGCCGCACGATGCGCAGGACCCGGTGGCGTTCCTGTTCACGGAGACGGCCGGCGCTCCCGCCGCCCCGCGGTCGCGGCTCGCCTGGCTCACCGATCTCGGCCACGCGCCACAGCACATCCGCGAGCGGATCCGCGACGCCGACGTCCTGGTCGTCGAGGCGAACCACTGCGCACAAATGTTGAAGGACGACCCCAAGCGGCCGTGGTCCGTCAAACAGCGCATCAGCGGCCGCCACGGCCACCTGTCCAACGACGGCGCCCGCGAACTGCTCAGCTCCGTCGTCTCGCCCCGCTGGCGCCACGTCTACCTCGCCCACCTCAGCCGCGAGTGCAACAGCTTCGTCGCGGTCGAGCAGGCCTGCGCCGGGGTGCTGGCCGCGCTCCACTGCCCCTGCTCGATCGTCGCGCCGGGCGGCGGCACGCCCTTCTACGATTTCTGAGCCCCGGCGGCCGCGGGCGGCACGCCCGGTGCTTCCCGCCTCCATTTGCATCCCGCGCCGGTTGCCCATAATTTCCGTCTGCGCATGTCTCCCGTCATCCGCCGCACCAAAATCATCTTCACCATCGGCCCCGCGACCGAGGGCGAGGACGTCCTCGAGCAGGTCATCCGCGCGGGCGCCGACGTCTGCCGGCTCAACATGGCCCACGCCACCCATGATTGGACGCGCCAGATCATCCGCCGGCTCCGCACCGTGTCCCAGCGCGCCGGGCGGGAGATCGCGATCATGATGGACATCAAGGGCCCGGAGATCCGCACCGGCGATCTCGCCGCGCCGATCGAACTCCGCCCCGGCGAAATCTTCGATTTCACCGTCAAACCGGCCGGGGCCCGGGAGAGCACCGAGGAAGTGCGGTCGGTCGACGTCAACTACAAGGACCTGATCAACGACATCGCGGTCGGTGACACGGTGCTGGTCGACAACGGCCTCATCCGGCTCGAGGTGCTGGAAAAGAAGGATGCCCACATCCGCTGCCGCGTCCTGACGCCGGGCCAGCTGACCTCGCGCCGGCACATCAACCTGCCCGGCGTGACGGTCAACCTGCCCTCCTTCACCGAAAAGGACCGCGCGGACGCGCTCGTCGGCCTGGAGGAGGGCCTCGACCTCGTGGCGCTGTCCTTCGTGCGGACCGCCGCCGACATCGAGAAGCTGCGCGAATTTCTGCACAGCCACAACTCCCGGGCCCGCATCGTGGCCAAGATCGAGGACCAGTCGGCGATCGCCAACCTCGAGGAGATTGTGCGCGCCGCCGACGCCGTCATGGTCGCGCGGGGCGACCTCGGCATCGAGTGCCCCTTCGAGGAGCTCCCCATCATCCAGCGCCGCGCCGTCCGCGCCTGCCTCCATCACGGCCGCGCGGTGATCATCGCCACCCACATGCTCGAGTCGATGATCAGCCAGTCCATCCCCACCCGGGCCGAGATCACCGACGTGGCCAACGCGGTCGACGAGCGCGCCGATTGCGTGATGCTTTCCGGTGAGACCGCCGTCGGGCGGCATCCGGTCGAGTGCGTGCAGGTGCTCGACAAGATCGCCCGCCGCATCGAGGAGGATGAACCGCACGAAGTCCTCGATCCGGTCAGCCTCGGGGGCGACAAGGTCAAGCTGCTGCATTCCGCCGTGGTGATGGCCAACGAGCTGCCCGGCTCGCTCCTGGTCACCTTCACGCGCCAGGGTTTCATGGCCGCGGGGCTGGCGGCCATGCGGCCGCGGCACGCCATGATTCTCGCCTTCACCCCCTCGCTGGAGACCCTGCGCCAGCTCCGCCTCCTGCGGGCGGTCGAGCCCTACCAGATGGCGTTTGCGAACGACCCGGACTCGACCATCGCGAGCGCCATCCACCACCTGAAGCGGGTCGGCCGCGTGGCTCCCGGGGACAAGCTGATCATCGCCACCGACATCCTGTCGCAGGACCGCCTGGTGGACAGCATCCAGCTGCGCACCGTGCGCTGAGCGCCGGCCGCGCCCTATTCTCCGGTGACCCCGGTGTGGACGAGCTCCATCCGCAGGGCCCGGAGCGCCATCTGCAGCTCGACCAGGAACAGCAGCAGCGAGACGATCAGCGAGGCGACGCAGAGGATGAAACAGAGAATGACAAACAGGGCCGCGTTCAGCTGCAGCAAGGCCGCAAAAAACAGCGAGATGACCAGCACGCCGGCCAGCAGCACGCTGGCGGTGGCGAGGATGATCACAAGGCGGATGAGCCGGGCGCGCTGATACAGCACCTTCAGCTGCGCCGTGAGGTGCGGATGATCCGAGGGCGGCGCCGTCACCAGCTCCCGCACCATCAGGCGCGAACGGTCGATGATCCGGCCCAGCCGGGTGGTCATCGACAGCATGAGCAGGCCGACGCCCGAAATGAGGATCACAGGCCCGACGGCCGTCTGGATCACTGGAATTAGCTGCTGGAGGTTGAGCGAATGCATGGAGCGGCGGAGGGTGACGTCTGGCCGGCGCTTGTAGCATATCCGCGCCGGTTTGTCCTGCCTCATTATCCCCCGACTGCCGGGCCGGTTGACAATTCACGGTTTTTCATAGCGTAGGAAGTCGACATGATGACCGCCGGTCTGCACCGCGATGCTGGCGCGCCCTGGCCGCGTCGTCTCGTGGCCACGGCCGCCGCCGTCTTCGTGCTCGCGATCGGCGTGGTCGCCGCCAGCCCGGCCTTGCACCAATGGCTGCACCCGGATGCCGCCCAGGCGGATCACGAGTGCGCGATCACGCTCTTCAGCCATGGCGCGATCGAGCCGGGCACCATTGCCGCGCTGGTGGTCGTTCCGCTCCTGCTGGTCGCCGCGTTGGTGGTGGCGCCAGACGGGCCGGATCTGATCGCCCCGCGCCATCGGTGGTCGCCGGAGCGGGCGCCGCCGGGGCGTTGAATTGATCCTCTTGTCGTGGCGGGCGTGCACGCCCGCCGCTGCCTTGTCTGCCGGACGGCCGAACGTGCCGCCGGCCTGCCTCGATCAATTCAGCCCAGCCTTCCCATGTCCCTTCGCCATTTCACTCCTTTCTTCATCCTCGGCGCAGCCGCCGCCCTGCCGGCGGCCGATCCCAATCCCGACACGCCCGTCAACCAGACCCCCATCGTCATGAGTCCGGTGGTGGTCAGCACCACGCTGGACACCGCCCGCGAGGACATCGTGCCCAGCCTCGGCGCCTCCACGTTCAAGATGAGCAGCGTCCAGATTGAGCTCCAGCCGCTCGGCGCCAACGCCGGTTTCAACCAGATCGTCCTGCAGGCGCCCGGCGTGGCCCAGGACTCGGCCGCCAACGGCGATCTGCACGTTCGCGGCGAGCACGCCAATCTCCAATACCGGATCAACGACGTCCTGCTGCCCGAAGGCATCTCGGGGTTCGGCCTGGAACTCGACCCGCGCTTTGTGGCCACGATGCAGCTCGTCACCGGATCCCTGCCGGCCCAGTACGGCTTCCGCACCGCGGGAGTCATCGACATCCACACCAAGAGCGGCGCGCTGGCCAACGGCAGCGCGGCCGACGTTTTCGGCGGCAGCTTTGACACGCTGAAGACGAGTTTCGAGTCGAGCGGCACCGCCGATGGGTCCGGCCTTTTTCTCGACGGCAGTTTTGAACACAACGGCATCGGCATCGAGAACCCGACGGCCGGCACGGCGCCGATTCACGATGCCACCGACCAATACAAGACGTTTCTATACCTCTCGCACATCCTCGACGCGACGAGCCGTATCAGCTTCATGGGCAGCGCCTCGGTCAGCAACTTCCAGGTGCCGAACACCCCCGGGCTCGATCCGGGCACTTCGCCGGACGGCGACCCCTGGCTGCCGGGAACGTTCGATTCGGCCGGACTCAACGAGCACCAGAACGAACAGAACTACTTCGGGATTCTCGCCTACCAGAAGTCGACCGACGCGCTGAACTTCCAGCTGGCGGGCTACGGCCGGTACAGCAGTGTGCATTTCCTCCCCGACCCCGTCGGCGACCTGTTCTTCAACGGCGTCGCCAGCGACGTCGACCGCCAGATCTACTCGGGCGGATTGCAGGCGGACGCCAGCTATGTCGCCGGCGGCACCCACACCCTGCGCTGGGGCGCCATGCTGCTGGCCGAGCATCTGACCGCCGATACAACCACGACGGTGTTTCCGGTCGACGCTGACGGCGATCCGACCGGCGCGGCGTTTCCCATCGTCGACAACGGTGTCCAGCACGCCCTCTTCGCCGGCGCCTATGTGCAGGATGAATGGAAGCTGACCTCCCGGGTGACGGTCAACTACGGCGCCCGCTTCGACGCCTACTCGTCCAGCTCCGACCGGGAAAACCAGATCAGCCCGCGGGTGAATCTGATCTACCGGCCGACGAACGCCACCACCCTGCACGCCGGCTACGCCCGCTATTTCACGCCGCCGCCGCTGGAAAATGTCTCTTCAAGGACGCTGGCCCTGTTTGACGGCACCTCGAACGCCTCGGCCGTGACCCAAGATGATCCGGTCAAATCCGAACGCTCCCACTACTTCGATGCCGGCATCAGCCAATCGTTCACCTCGCGATTCCAGGCGGGCCTGGACGGCTACTACAAGACCGCCCGGAACCAGCTCGACGACGGCTTGTTCGGCCAGTCGCTGATCCTCTCCGCCTTCAACTATCGCCTCGGCAAGGTCTACGGCGTGGAACTCACCGCCTCCTACACGGACGGTGCCTTTTCCGCCTACGCCAACCTCGCCCATTCGGTGGCGCAGGGCAAAGAGTGGTCGTCCGCGCAGTTTCTGTTCGATCCCACCGACCTCGCCTACGTTCAGAACCACTGGATCTTTCTGGACCACGACCAGCAGCTCTCCGCGTCCGGCGGCGCCAGCTACACCTGGAAAGGGGCCCGCGGCGGCGCCAAGGTCTATCTCGATGTCATCTACGGCAGCGGGCTGCGCACCGACGCCACCGACACCCTCGGCAACACCATTCCCAACGGGGGCACGGTCCCGGGTTACGTGACCGTCAACCTCGGCGCGGAACGGCGCTTCGACCTGGGCGGCCGGCGGGTCATCACGGCGCGCCTCGACGTCGTGAACCTCACCGACAAATCCTACGAACTGCGCGACGGCACCGGGGTCGGTGTCAACGCCGCCCAATACGGCATGCGGCGTGGTTTCTTCGGGTCGCTGGCGTACTCCTTCTGATCGCGCCCAAAACCCGGCCGGCGGGCCAGCTCCGCAACGCCTTTGCCGGCGTCCGCTGGCTTCACCGGCCGGATCGGGCTCCGTCAAAACGTGCGGCTGACGATGACCTTGAAGAGCACCGGCGCGGCCAGCTGGTCGCCGGTGAAATGCTGATAAACCGGCCGTTCGGCATCGGCATAAACCGTGAGCTGATGGACGCGCATCTCGAGTCCCGGCGAGAGCATGAACCGCCGGAAGCCGGAAGCCACCGGGCTCGCGGCATTGCTCCCGCTATCGCGGGCGCGGCCGGAGGCGATCACCTGCCCCACCGGCGTGATCCTCACCGCCCCAATCGACCAGCCGTCAAAGTAGATTCCGGCGGCCGCGTCGACCTCGGCCCCGGGCCGGTACTGGTCCCGGATCAGAACGGGCTGGTCCCATTCCGCCTGGGCGAACCAAGCCCAGCGGGGATCGGCGGCGAATTGGTGGCGGAAAAGGCCGCCGAGCAGCAGGTCCGTGCTCCCCGTGCCCAGCTCGGAGTCCCGATCGATGTCGCCGAAGACATCGTTGTGGGTGGAGCTGCCGGTGGGCAGCTTCACGCCGAAGGTCAGCCCGACCGACAAATCCGGCGAAAACCCCGTGTAGATGCCCTTCAGGCGCACATCTCCCGGGCCGCTCCAACGCAGGGACACCGGATCGTCCCCGGTCGGCCCGCCGGTCGTCCGGAACGACCGCCGGTCGTAGGGCAACTCGAACTGCAGGCCCCAGGAACGGTTGGCCATGTATTCGAGCCCGGCGGAGTAGAAATCGGTCTCGATCTGTTGGTCCGGGTTGTCCGCCGCCGGCGCGGCGGACCTCCCGCTCCAGTTGTGGTTCTGGTTCTGGAAATCGTATTCCAGGTAGGCCATGCCGCCCTGGTCCAGCGGCAGCATCGAGCTGGTGGCGACGCTGAAGACGCCGCAGCCGCAGGCGCAGGCATGACCGGCGTTCGGAGCCGCGGCGAGCAAGCCCGCGGCGAGGGGCGCCAGCGCGAGTCGGAGGCGCGGGCGCCGGAGCGATTTGGCGCCGGCGGATGAAGAACCCGCCGGCCCGAGGAAAGATGAATATGCGAATGAGATCATGATGAGGTTGGCGCGCCGGTGCGGGAGGACCCGGGATGCCGGCGCGCCGGACATCGGGGGCGGAAGGATTGTGGCCAGGCCGCCCCTCAAACCTGCGGGACGGGGCCGTTAACGGAGCGCCATCTGCGAGCGTCTCGCAGGCGCGCCTCCGGTTTCAGCACTCAGCCCCAAACTTCGGCGGCGGCACCGGCACGGGATCCCGCCGCATTGCCGCGCGCATCGGGAAGCCCTCCAATCGATCGCCGGGCACCGCCGGCGGCTCCATCGCATCCATCTCCTGCGCGATCAAAACCAGCTTGATGGCCGCGTTCGGCGCCGCGGCCGGCCCGGGCTCGCGGCCCGTCTTCCGGGCCTGTTGCACCGCCACACAGAGCGGACAGGGCCTCGCCGGATCAAAGGTCTCGGCCAACGCCGTTTCGACCGGCATCTCGTGCGCATAGCCCGCGAACATCCGGCCCCAGGCAAACACCTGCATCAGATCCAGCGCGGCGCCGTTGGCACAAAGCCAGGCCAGCAGCAGGCAGGAGGCACACAGGAATCGGCGCACACCCCAGCATGATGCGGTCCGGCCCAAAAGCAAACGGGGCGGACTCCCTGGGTGGACTGCCCCTCGCACCCCGGCGGCCACACCGCCCGGCGGAACCAAGATCCTGCCTAGGCCGCCACCGGGCCGCCAAGCGGCCCGGGCGGATAGCACCGCAGCGCGGCCCAGTTGATCAACACCAGGATGGCGATTCCGGGCAGTCCGATCACCACGCTTCGGACCGCCCAGGTCGCCGCGGCTTGCCCACCGACCAAAACAGGCACGCCCGCCACAACCAACGTCGCGGCCGTCAGGCCGGCGAGAAACGCGGGCGCCGCCAGAAACCAGCGCGCGCCCACCGCAGCCGTCAGCGTCCGAAACGCCGCCACAAAAACCAATAGTTCGATCATCGTGACCAGGGCGCCGGACGGCGACGGGTGCGCCGTGAGGCCCCAGTTGAGCCATGGGGCAAGAAACGCCAGTGTCACCGCCGAACGCTTGCGGCCCCACAGCGCGGCAAGCAACGGGGCGTAGAACATGGGCAGCAGCCGCGGACCCCATTGCTCATCGCCGGGAACCGGCAAAACGTGGATCAGGACGGGG
>Ga0335081_10011275_pt1 | contig 14453 bp, 10 predicted proteins | sample Lox_Sample_35_FD_206713 | JGI IMG/M metagenome (GOLD analysis project Ga0335081, IMG submission 206713) | Soil microbial communities from Loxahatchee National Wildlife Refuge, Florida, United States - Lox_Sample_3.5 | ecosystem: Environmental > Terrestrial > Soil > Wetlands | place: USA... | reverse complement strand
GTACATGATCGGCGCCACCATGATCGAGAGCGACTCGGCGCAGCGTATCAGCGCCCGCTCGATGCTCGAGCTCCTGTCCGCGGCCTACGCGCTGCACCCCGCCTTCGGCGAGGCCGAGATCCTCGACACCGGAGTCGGGCTGCGTCCCGCCTTTCCCGACAATCTGCCGCATATCCGCCGCGCAGGCGGTGCGCTCTACGTCAACGGCCTGTACCGCCACGGCTTCCTGCTGGCACCCGCGCTGGCGCGCCGCGCCGCGGCCGTACTGCTCGAGGGGCGCCATTTTGCGGAGGTGATGGATGAGAATCCTCGTCAACGGCGACTGGCGTGAGACCGCGGCCCGCGAGCTCGCGGCGATGCTCGCGGAGCTCGGTTACGGCGGACGCATCGTCTCGACTGCGGTCAACGGCGAGTTCGTGGCCGCGCAAGTCAGGGATCGCACCGTGCTTGCCGACGGCGATCGCGTCGAAGTGCTCGCGCCGATGCAGGGAGGCTGAATGCTGCAGGTCTACGGAACGGAGCTCGGCTCGAGGCTCCTGCTCGGCACCGCGCGCTATTCCTCGCCGGCGGTGCTGACGGAGGCGATACGCGCCGCGCGCGCCGAAGTGGTCACCGTGTCGCTGCGGCGTGAAGCGGGCGGCGAGCGCGCCGGCCAGGGCTTCTGGTCGATCATCCGCGGACTCGGCGTGCGGGTGCTCCCCAACACCGCCGGCTGCCACACGGCGAAGGAGGCGGTCACCACTGCGCACATGGCGCGCGAGGTGTTCGGCACGCCGTGGGTAAAGCTCGAGGTCATCGGCGAGGACGATACGCTGCAGCCCGACGTGTTCGGCCTCACCGAGGCCGCCCGCATCCTGTGCACCGAGGGTTTCGAGGTGTTTCCCTACACCACCGAGGACCTCGTGGTCGCCGAGCGGCTGCTCGCGGCCGGCTGCCGCGTGCTGATGCCCTGGGGCTCGCCTATCGGCTCGGGGCGCGGGCTCAACAATCTCTTCGGCCTCATGGCGCTGCGCGCGCACTTCCCCGAGGTGCCGCTCATCATCGACGCGGGTATGGGCGTTCCCTCACACGCGGCGCAGGCGATGGAGCTCGGCTTCGATGCCGTGCTCATCAACACCGCGGTCGCGCAGGCGACGGACCCGGTGGCGATGGCCGGCGCTTTCGCCCAGGCGGTCGCGGCCGGGCGTGCCGCGCGGCTCGCCGGTCCCATCGAGCCGCGGGATTTCGCCGAGCCCTCGACACCGGTGGTCGGCCAGGCGTTCCTCGGATGAAGCTCGCGCGCGTCTATCCGATCGTCGACAGCGCCGCCTGGATCTCGCGGCTCGCGCCGCTCGGCGTGCGGCTGGTGCAGTTGCGCATCAAGGATCGCCCGGCAGGCGAGGTGCGGGGCGAGGTGCGCGCGGCACGCGCGCTATGCGCCGCGGCGGGCCTGCAGCTGATCGTCAACGACTACTGGGAGATCGCGCTCGAGGAGGGCTGCGATTTCGTGCACCTGGGGCAGGGGGATCTCGCGCACGCGGACCTCGCAGCGCTGCGCCGGGCGGAAGTTCGGCTCGGCATCAGCACCCACGACCACGCAGAGCTCGAGCGGGCGCTCGACGCCGCGCCCGACTACGTGGCCCTGGGTCCCATCTACCCCACACTGCTCAAGGCCATGCCGTGGCAGCCCCAGGGTCTCGCGCGCATCGGGGAGTGGAAGCGCCGTATCGGTACGATCCCGCTGGTGGCGATCGGCGGCCTCACGCTCGAGCGCCTCGCGGGCGTGTTCGCCGCGGGCGCGGATGTGGCCGCCGTCGTGACCGACATCGTCCGCAGCCGCGATCCCGAGGGGCGCGCGCGCGAGTGGCTCGCGGCCGCGGCGGCTTGAGAATCGGCGGGAGTCCCCCGTGAGCAGCCGCTACTCCCGCCAGATCGTGTTGGCCGACGTCGGCGAGCGCGGCCAGAGCCGCCTCGCCGCGGCCGCGGTCACCGTCGTCGGTGCCGGCGGGCTGGGGTGCGCGGTGCTCGAGTATCTGACCGCGGCGGGCGTCGGACACCTCACCATCGTCGATCACGATTCCGTCGAGGAATCGAATCTGCACCGCCAGCCCCTCTATCGCATGAGCGATCTCGGGAAACCGAAAGCCGCGGCGGCGCGCGCCGCGCTCGGCGCCTTGAATCCGGAGGTGCGAATCGAGGCGCTCATCGAGCGGCTGACGCCGGCGAACGCCGCGCCGCTCGTCGCGGCCGCCGACGTCGTCGTCGACGCCGCGGACAGCTTCGCCGTGACCTACGTCCTGAGCGACGCTTGCCTGCGGGCGGCGAAGCCTCTGGTGAGCGCCTCGGTGCTCGGGCTCTCTGGCTACGTGGGCGTATTCTGCGGCGGCGCGCCGAGCTACCGCGCGGTCTTTCCCGAGTTGCCGCGCCAGGCGGGCTCGTGCGCCGAGTCCGGGGTCCTGGGGACTGCCGTCGGAGTCATGGGGACGCTGCAGGCGCACCTGACGCTTGCCCTGTTGCTCCGGCTCGAGCCGCCGGTGCTCGGCCGGCTGCTCAACGTCGACTTGCGCACGCTGCACCTGGGCGGCTTCTCCTTCCTCGAGGCGGCCGAGCCCGCGGACGCGCTCACCTTCATCGCCCCGGCGGACGTCGCCTCATCGGATCTGGTGGTCGACCTCCGCGGCCGCACCGAGGCACCGGTCTCGCCGTTTCCCTCGGCGTGGCGCTTGAGCGTCGAGGCGCTGGAGAAAGGCGAGCAGCCGCTGCCGCCCGCGACGCGCATCGTGCTCTGCTGCCGCACCGGGGTGCGCGCCTGGCGGGCGGCGCGCGCCCTCGAGGCCCAGGGTCACCGCAATGTCGCGCTGATTGCGCTCGGCGAGTGAGGACGGTCCTCGTCATCGCCGGCACGGACTCGAGCGGCGGGGCCGGCCTCACGCGCGATGTCGCGACGCTCACGCAGCTCGGAGTTGAGGCCCAGTGTGCGGTGACCGCGGTTACCGCCCAGACCGATCGCGAGGTTAGGGCAGTGGAGCTCCTGCCAGCGCGCCTGGTGCAGGCACAGATCCGCGCGGCACTCGCGGCACGACGGGCCGCCGCCATCAAGATCGGCATGCTCGGGAGCCAGTCCATCGTCGAAGCGGTGGCCGAGGTCATCCCGTCGCGTGACCACGCCCCGCTGGTGCTCGATCCGGTGCTCGCGGCCAGCTCGGGCGGCGTGCTGCTCGAGGCGCAAGGCCGCGCCGCGCTCGCCGCGCTGCTTCTGCCGCGCGCGACGGTCCTCACTCCCAACATCCCGGAGGCGGCGGTGCTGCTCGGCGTCAAGGCGGCAGCGACCGCTCAGGAGATCATCGGACAGGGGCGGGCGCTGTGCGCGCGCGGTGCCGCGGCAGTGCTCATGAAGGGCGGCCATGCGAGCGGCGGGCTCGCGACCGACTGGCTCGTCACGGCCGACGGCGGTACGCGCGAATTCAGCGCGCCGCGGCTTAGCGGCGCGCGGCGCGGGACGGGCTGCGCGCTGGCGTCGGCGATCGCCGCGGGGCTCGCTGCGCACCTGTCGCTCGAGGCTGCGTGTCAGCGGGCCAAGGAGCATGTGACCGGCTTGTTACGACGGCCCGCCTGAAGCTTTGAGGTCTCCATCACCTTCGACGTCGCGAGCCTGCGACACCCCACTGTCAAATCCGCAGGACTTCCGCCGCGGGGCGTCAACCAACTTCCCTCTGGATCGCTTTAGCTCTTCGACGGGCGGGCAAGGGCTCACCCCAAAACTGACAGAGGGAAACGCACATGGACATTATGTTGCGGCGCGTCCTCCTGAGCGCGCTGGGTACAGGTCTCGCCGCGGTACTGGCGGCTTGCGGTGGCGGCGGTGATTCCGCTTCCAACACCAACCCGCCGCCCCCGCAGACGGCGGCGCTGCAGCTGCTGGTGAGCGACGCCGCTTCCGACGACTGGGCGACGATCGGCGTGCAGCTCATGAGCGTCGCGCTGATTCCGCAGGGCGGCGGCAGCGACGTCACCATCTGGACGGCCTCGGGGACGCCGGCCCCGCTCAACCTGGTACAGCTCGACAACCTGTCGGAGATCATCGGCAGCGTCAGCGTGCCGGTGAACACCTACAGCGGTGCGGTCATCACCGTCTCCGGCAATCCCGGCGACGTGGTGCTCACGGTGGCCTCGAACCCGGAGAGCGGCTTTCCGGCGACCGCCGGCTCGACGATCCCGGCGAGTCAGATCCAGATCCGAGGCACGCAGGGCACGACTGGCAGCCTCACGGTGCCGATCACGCTCACCTTCGACAATCCGCTTACGGTCTCCAGCACCGCGCCGAACGTGCTCAACGTCGAGTTCGACCTGGCGCATCCCGCCTTCATCGTCGCGCACAATCCTCCGGCGGCTGCCGGCACGACGGTCTGGGCGGTCAATTTCAAGGGGCCGGTGCGCCGGCGCCACGTGGGTGACCTGCGCGGACTGGTACTGCGCCACAGCTACGGGACGGTGCAGACGGTGAGCGGCGGCTCCTTCACCATGCTGCGGGACTTCCCCATCGTGCCGGCGAGCAACCCGGAAGGGGAGATCACCAGCACGACGCAGCTCACCATCAACGTCGATGCGACCAACGGCACGATCCTCTACGACGTCGACAACCAGGATGCGCGCAGCGTGACCAACACCACCTTCCCCAGCGCGCTCTCTGGCGAGTTCGTGCGCGTCGCCGCGCGCTACGAGGAGGACGGCTCGCTGACGGCGGTGCGCGTGTGGTACTCGAGCACCTTCGCCAAGGTCTGGCTGAGCCCCGAGGGTCACGTGTCGAACGTCGACGATGCTACCGGCGTCATGACGGTGGAGAACGAGGACGGCGTGCCCGTGCCGATCACCATCGGCCCCAACACGCTGTTCTACTTCCGTGCCCCGCAGAATCCGTCCGCCGACGCCACCTCGATCGGCCGGGGACCCGGGTTCCTCGCGAGCGGTGACATCGTGCGCGGCTTCAAGGTGCACGTGAGCTGCGTGGATCCGCTCGCCAACCCGCTGGTCGCCGACACGGTCGACATCGAGATGGCCGACTACACCGGCACGATCTCCAACGCCAACGCGACCGGCTTCACCTACACGCACGACTACCTGCGCACCGCCGACGACTACTCGGTGAACCTCGACTTCCTGCCGTACACGGGCACCAACAACAACTTCGATCCGAGCGGCACCGCGATCTCGGGATTCGACTGGTGGTACTTCACCTTCCCGACGCAGGCTGACACCGGCGCCAATGCCATCGGCGACTTTGGCTCGGCGAGCAACGGCTCGGTGAGCTTCGGCGGTACCTTCGGCGCGGTCACTGCCTGGGGCGCCTCGTACGCGACCTGGGTGGGCGGGGCGACGCCGTGGCAGGCGCCGATGGCGATCCTCGAGCCGACTCCGCTGCCGCTCGCGCAGGTCGTCAACGGCATCACCGGCAGCTCCTTCACCATGTCGCTGGTGAGCAATACCGGTGGCACCTTCGCGACCGTGGACTTCGACGCCACCGCGGGCTCGGCCACCCTGGTCTACCAGGTGAACCGCAGCGACGGCGTCGTCACGATCACGCCGCTCGACCTCAGCAACCCGGGTGACTTCACGACCTTCACCAACAGCCTGACCGCCGGCACGCTGCTCAAGGTGTGGGGCGTGCCGCAGCCGGCCGGAACGGCGGCGAGCGGCGCACTCAAGGCCTACGTGATCGTCTACTACACGGGGACGTTGCCGATGAGCTGAGGAGCGCAGAGCTCCCCCTGAGGGCGCCGCTCTCCAGGCGGCGCCCTGGCTTTTTTTGCAGGTATCATCCGCCGATGCCATCCGGCACGGCCCCACAGAACGAGCTCACCGCGATCGCACGGCGCGCGATGCGCGAGCATGGTCTCGAGCCCGACTTCCCGCCCGCGGCGCTCGCCCAGCTGCGCGCGATCGGCGGGCCGGCGGCGGCGACGGGTGCGGAGCTGCGCGATCTGCGTGCGCTGCGCTGGTGCTCGATCGACAACGACGAGTCGCGCGACCTCGACCAGCTCTCGGTCGCGGAGGTGCTTGCAGGCGGCGCCACCCGCGTGCTCGTCTCGATCGCCGACGTCGATGCCACGGTGGCGGCTGGCTCGCCGCTCGATGCGCACGCGAGCGCCAACACCACCAGCGTCTATACGGCCGCGCAGGTCTTCCCGATGCTGCCGGAGCGGCTCTCGACCGATCTGACCTCGCTCGCGGCGGGGGAGGAGCGCTCGAGCCTCATCATCGAGATGACCGTGACGGCCGAGGGCGCGGTGAGCGCCTCCGACGTCTACCGGGCGCGGGTCGTCAACCGCGCGAAGCTCGCCTACAACAGCCTGGCGTCCTGGCTCGACGGCAAGGGACCGGTGCCGCCGCCGGTCGCGGCGGTCAAGGGAATGGACGAGCAGCTGCGCATCCAGGACCGGGCCGCACAGGCCCTCAAACGCGTCCGCAAGGCGCAGGGGGCGCTCGGTCTCACCACCCTCGAGGCCCAGGCGATTTACGAGGGCGGGAGACTCATGGACCTGCGGCCCGACGAGGACAACCGCGCCAAGGAGCTCATCGAGTATTTCATGATCGCCGCCAACGGCGTGGTCGCGCAGTTCCTCGAGGCCAGGCGCTCGCCCTCGCTGCGCCGCGTGCTGCGTGTGCCCGAGCGCTGGGGGCGCATCGTCGAGCTCGCCGCCACGGTCGGAGGGTCGCTGCCCGCGACGCCCGACGCACGCGCGCTGAGCGCGTTCCTGGTCACTTGCCAGCAGAAAGCGCCCGAGCGCTTTCCCGATCTCTCGCTCGCGGTAGTGAAGCTCCTCGGCGCCGGCGAGTACGTGCTGAAGCGCCCCGGCGAGCCAGCCGAGGGGCACTTCGGCCTCGCGGTCGATGACTACACGCACGCCACGGCACCCAACCGGCGCTTTCCGGACCTGATCTCGCAGCGCCTGGTCAAAGCCGCACTGGCCGCGCACGCGGCTCCCTACGATGATGCGACCCTGCGCACGCTCGCGCAGCATTGCACCAGCCAGGAAGGCAACGCCGCCAAGGTGGAGCGTCTGGTGCGCAAGTCCGCCGCCGCGATGCTGCTGAGCTCACGCGTCGGCCAACAGTTCGACGCCATGGTCACCGGCGTCAACCAGGGCGGCACCTGGGTGCGCATCGTGCATCCGCTCGCCGAGGGTAAGCTGGTGAAGGGTTTCCAGGGCCTTGACGTCGGCGATGCCCTACACGTGCAGCTCACGCATACTGACATCGAGCGCGGTTTCATCGACTTCGCGCGTGCCCGGTAAGCGCGCGGCGCCGACGCCAATGGGCGACATATTGCCGTTCACCGACACATTGCCGAATCGTCCGCAACGGCTCTAAATACCCCCACGCCCTCACCGCAGGAACTTCCCGCGCGGGGGCCGGCGGACACGGAGGTTCGCAGCCTCCGCGCGCGGAAGGTGCGAGGGGAGCGCGATTTCGCCGACGCCGGCGCAGCGGCGTGTCGCTGGCGGTGATCCGCTGGCCGCACCTCCGGGCGTCGTGTCGGACGCGGTGTTGGGACGCATTGGCGCGACACTGCGTTCGGGGGTGCGGAGCCGGCGTCAGTACTCCAGGTGCACCCGTAGCCCGTAGAACCGCACCGGGCCCCGGTCCTGATTGAAGCCCGGGTTCTGGATGTATTGAAAATCGGGCGTCAGCTGCGCTCGCAGCGTCACCTGCCCCAGAACCCAGGTCCACTGGGCGCGGTAGTAGGTTTCCAGAATTTCCTCGTGGGCGTAGTTGAGGCGCCCGTCGCCGAGCAGAAAGCCCGCGCCGCCCGCGGCCAGGTAGGCGCGGTGCGCATCCGACAGCCCTTCGAGCACCACGCCCACGCCCAGCCGATCCTCAACGCGCGCCCAGTGGATGCCGGAGAGCTGGCCGCCGGCGCTCGCGTGCCGGTCGACCTCGGTGAACACGAAGTCCTCGGTCTTGCCGTCCTGCCATCCGAGGCGCACGAATACTCCGGTATCCCCGCCGTCGGCGAGCGGCTGCTCGGCGTTGAGCCCGTAGCCGGTCTTGTGGCGTCCCTGACTGTCGTCGGCGGCCACGTTCGGCACCGTGTCGGTGGCAGCGGCGATGGCGAGCGCCTGAGCGTAATCGCCCATACGCGCGGTATTGCGGTAGGCGAGGAGCCGCACGATGGTGCCCGTCGCCGCCGGCGCGAGCGTCAGCTCCAGGTTCTGCTCGCGTGCCCGCAGCAGCGTCTCCAGGGTCTGCGCATTCGCGTAGAGCGGCATGCGGTACACGCCGTACCGGAGCGACCAGGCGGGACTGATATAGCCGAATACCAAGCCGTCGGTATAACCGCGGGTGTTGGCGGCGAAGTCCCAGGCGGTATCGTTCCAAAGCGACCAGTTGAGAAACTGCGTGCGTGCGGAGTTTGCATATGTATTGCGATCGAAATCGTCCGATGCCGACATCTGTCCGACCTTGAGCTCGATGCGCCGCGCCGCCTCGGTTCCGGCGATCTGATCCTGGGCGCGGGCCACGGTGCTCACCGCGCCCGGCAGCGGCAGCATGAAGCGCGCGAAGAAACGCGCGACGTAGAACTGCTTCTTGAGGCCGGGGACACCTTCGCGGATCACGTCGCCGTTGGCGAGCCCGCCGAGGCCGGTCCCACCGCTCACGCCTGCGCCCATGAACTTCTCGGTGTCGAAGTACAGCTGCCCCCAGCTGAGCGGGGCCCAGCCCGTGTACACGCCGATGGTGTTGGTGGGCTGCCGATCGCCGTCGGGATACAGGCTGAGGCGTCCCTCGTAGGGTGACTCGAGCGCACTCTGTTGCTGCTCGATGAAGGTGTACTGGGCCGCGAGCAGCTGCGGCGCAGTCGAGGCCGGCGCCGGCTCCTGCGCGCCGGGCGGCGCTTCACCGGCGCGCGCCGCGCCCGTGCACGAGAGGAGCGCCGCGAGCGTGAGAGGGCGGAGCGCACGCGCACTCCCGGGGAGCCGACCGGCGCCCAACACGCTAGCGCGCCGCCACGGGGCCGCCCGTCTGCCAGTCTCCGCCCAGCGCGCGCACCAGTAGCACCGTCGCGCTGATGCGGCGCGTCTCGATGTCCACGGCCGCAAGACGTGCGGCGAGCGCCGCGTTCTCGGTCGAGACGACTTCGAGGTAGGTCACAACGCCGCCCTTGTAGCGGTAGAGGGCCTGCTCGAGCGCGCCCTGGGTCGCGGTTACGGCGGCCGCCTGACTCACGTCCTCGAGCGCGAGCTGCCGGAGCGCGGCGAGATTGTCCTCGACGTCCTGGTAGGCCGCGAGCACGGTGCCGCGGTAGTTGGCGACCTGCTCGTCGTAGGCCGCGCGCGCGGCGGCCGACTGCGCCGCGTGCAGCCCGGCGTCGAAGACGGTGAGCACGCCCTGGGGCCCTATGGACCAGAAGCGGCTCGGCGCGGCGAGCCAGTTGCCGCTCTGGGTGCTCTCCTGTCCGGCGGAGCCCAGCAGGCTGAACAGCGGAAAGTAGGCCGCGCGTGCCACGCCGATGCCGGCGTTGGCGGCGGCCACGCGCCGCTCGGCGGCGGCGACGTCGGGACGCCGCTCGAGCAGCTGCGAGGGCAGGCCCGGGTCGACCGCCGGGATGGCGAAATCAGCTGCGAGCGGCCGCGCCTCGAGATGAAAGCCGGTCGGCACTGCGCCCACCAGCACCGCGATCGCATGCTCGGTCTGGGCGCGCTTCAGGCGCGTGTCCTCGGCCTGCGTGCGCGCGGTCTCGAGCTGGGCCTGCGCCTGCTGCACGTCGGAGAGCGCCGCCGCGCCTCCCTGGTAGAGATTGCGCGTGAGCTCGAGCGCCCGGGCGTAATCGGCGACGGTGCGCTCGAGCAGCCGCTGCTGGGCGTCGAGTCCCTGCAGCGAGAAGTAATCCGTCGCGAGCTCCGCGTGCACGCTCAGGTCGAGCGCCGCGGTGTCGCCGGCGGTCGCCTGCTCGGTGGCGCGCGCCCCGGCGACGGTGTTGCGGATGCGGCCGAAGAGATCGATCTCGTACGACAGGTCGCCGCCGACGACAAAGGTGTCGTAGTTGGGCTCGGTCCCGGGCGGAAAGCCCGGCCCGTTGACCGAGACGCGCTGGCGCGTCGCGCTCGCGTGCGCGGTGAGCGTCGGGAAATAGCCGGAGCGGGCGATGCGGGTCGCGGCGCGCGCCTCCTCGAGACGGGCGAGGGCGGCCTTGAGGCTCTGGTTGGCGTCCGTGACGCGTGCCTCGAGCCCGTTCAGCTCCTCGTCGTGGAACATCGTCCACCAGGCGCCGCGCGGGGCGTTGTCTGCCGGCGCCGCCACCTTCCACTCGCCGAGCTCCCCGTAGGAGGCCGCCGGCGGCGGGGTGGCCGGACGCTGGTAGTGCGGCGCGAGCGAGCAGCCGCCGAGGGTGCAGCCGACCGCGAGCGCCAGGCGCGCGCCTGCGCGCATCAGGTCTTTCCCGGGGCGGCGACCCGCACCTGCATCCCATCGCTGATCGAGTCGGGCGGATTGACGATCAGCGTATCGCTCTCCTCGACCCCCGCGAGCACCTCGATCTCGCGCCCGAAATCGCGCCCCTGAGTGATGCGGCGCAGGTGCGCATGCCCCGAGGAGTCGACGGTCGCGACCAGCAACCCCTGCGATCGAAACAACACGGCGTTCACCGGTATTCGCAGCGTCGTGGCGGTGCCGCCGAGGTTGAAGTGCACCTCGGCATACGAGCCGGGGAAGAGCTCGCCCTTGGCGTTGTCGATCTGCAGCTCGACCTGCAGGGTGCGCGAGCTGGCATCGAGCGCGCGCGCGGTCGAGCTGACCGAGGCCTCGTAGCGCCGGCCCGGCCGATCGGCGAATACCAGCCCGGCGCTCGCCCCCTGGCTGACCTGCCCGGCATAGCTCTGGGGCACCGAGGTGTAGATCCGCAGCCGATGCGTGTCGGCCACGCGGAACAGCGCGTTGCCCGGATTCTCGCCGGCGTTGATCAGCGCCCCGACATCCGTGTTGCGCTGAGTGACGACGCCGTCGAAGGGCGCCACCACGCGCTTGAAGGATTCGAGCTCCCGCAAGCGCGCAAGATTGGCGGCGGCCGATTGCTCGGCGGCTTCCTTGGCCGCCGCATCTCCGGCGCGCTCATCGGCATCCTGCTTGGAGACCGACTCGGTGGCGAGCAAGCCCTGCCAGCGCTCGTTGGTGGTGCGCGCGAGCTGGTAGTTGGCCCTCGCGGTGGCCAGATCCGCCTCCGCCTGACGCAGCTGCTGATCGACCTCCGGCGTGTCGATTTCGGCGAGCAGCTGTCCCTTCTTCACGCTCGCGCCGATGTCGGTGTACCAGGCGTGCAGATACCCGTTGGTGCGGGCATAGATGGGCGCCTCGTAGAACGCCTGTACCGTGCCGGGCAGTACCAGAATGTCGGTGCCCGGTCCCCGGCTCGGGTGGGTGGTGGCCACGGTCACGATCGCGGCGTCGGCGGCCGCGCGCTCGAGCAGCACGCGGGCGTAGAGACGGCTCAGGATTCCCCACGCCGCCAGCACCACGGCCACGCCGGCCGCGATCAGGAGGTAGCGCCTGATGCGCGGATCGTGAACGGGGGAGGGCTCCGGGGACATCTCAGGCATCGGAGGCTCCGGGGACGCGCGCCGCGGCGATCCGTCCATGGATGAGTGTAAAGACCGTCGGCACGAAAAACAGCGTCGCGACGGTGGCGAACACCAGGCCTCCGATCACGGCCCGGCCGAGCGGGGCGTTCTGCTCGCCGCCCTCGCCGAGGCCGAGCGCCATCGGCACCATGCCGATGATCATCGCGAGCGCCGTCATCAGCACGGGGCGGAAGCGCATGACGCCCGCCTGGAGCGCCGCGTGCCGCGCATCGTCCCCTGCGTCCATGCGCTGACGCGCAAAGCTCACCACCAGCACGCTGTTGGCGGTAGCCACCCCCATGCACATGATGGCGCCGGTGAGCGCCGGCACGCTGACGGGCGTGTGCGTGAGGAACAGCATCCAGACGATGCCGGCGAGAGCCGCGGGCAGGGCGGTGATGATGATGAACGGGTCGAGCCATGACTGGAAGTTGACCACGATCAGCAGGTAGACCAGCACCACGGCCCCGGCCAGTCCGACGAGGAGCCCGTTGAAGGAGTCCGTCATGGTGGTCACCTGGCCGCGCACCGTCACCTTCGAGCCGCGCGGCAGATCGTGACGGGTCTCGTCCACGAGTCTGTTGATCTGCGAGGACATGAAGCCGAGGTCCGCGCCCTGCATCGAACCGTAGATGTCGATCACCGGGGTGGCATCGTAGTGGCTGACGACCGCCGGGCCGACGCTGCGATGGAAGCTCGCGAGATTGGCCAGCATCTGCGCGCCGCCCCGGGTCGCGGCCGGGCCGGTGATCGGCGTCGTCGCCAGATCCGGGAGCGAGGCCAGGCGGTACTGCGGGGTTTGCGCCGCGACGCTGTACTGGGTGCCGTTCTGCGGGTCGATCCAGAAGGAGGGTGAGGTCTGGAAGCTCCCCGAGAGCGACACCAGCAGATTCGAGGCCACGTCCTGCTCGGTGAGCCCGAGTAACGCGGCCTTGCTGCGATCGACCACCACGTCGATCTGCGGGTAGTCGTAGGCCTGCTGGATGCGTAAGTCCACCGCTCCGGGGATGGCGCGCATTTTGTCGAGCAGGGCGTTGGCGTACCCACGGTTGCCATCCACGTTGAAGCCCGCGATCTGCACGTCGAGCGGCGCCGGCAGACCGAAATTCAGGATCTGGCTCACCATGTCGGCGGGCAGGAAGGCGAACGTGACTCCCGGGTACTCCCGCGGCAGCTGCGCACGCAGGGCGCGCACGTACTCGCTCGTCGGGCGATGGCCGGCGGTCAGATTCACGAAGACGTCGGCATCGCCGGAACCGACCGGACCCGAAGTCGAGTAGGTGAGATTGATGCCGCTGTAGGGGATTCCGATGTTGTCGACGAGACTCGCAATCTCCGTCTTCGGGATCACCGTGCGGATGCTGGCTTCGACGTGATCGCAAAGAGCGGCGGTCTCGTCGATGCGGATCCCGGTCGGGCCGCGCAGGTGCAACAGGATCTGGCCGGCATCGACGGTCGGGAAGAAGTCCTGGCCGAGCCCCGGCAGGTAGCGGCCCAGCGGGAAGGCGAGCAGCGCCGTGGCGGCCATCGCGCCGAGAAAAGGCAGGGCAAAGCGCGGCCCCGCCCCGAGCACGCGATCGAGCATGGCACTATAGCTCGCGCGCAGCCGCTCGAAGCGCTGCGCAAAGCCCGCCTGCAGCCGCGCGAAGCGGCTCCGGGCGTTCGCATGGGCGCCGGGATCGTGCCGCTGCAACCAGTACTTGGCGAGCGTCGGCACCAGCGTCCGCGACAGTAAATAGGAGGTCAGCATCGCGAACACCACCGCCTCGGCCAGCGGGATGAACAGGAACCGCGCGATTCCGACCAGCATGAACATCGGCACGAACACGATGCAGATCGCGAGCGTCGAGACCAGCGCGGGCAGGGCGATCTCGTGGGCGCCGGTGAGAATGGCGCCCTCGACCTCCATGCCCTGCTCGAGGTGCCAGTTGATGTTCTCGATCGTCACCGTCGCATCGTCCACCAGGATCCCGACCGCGAGCGCGAGTCCCCCGAGGGTCATGATGTTGATGGTCTCGCCGAGCGCCGACAGGCAGACGATCGAGGCGAGGATCGACAGCGGGATCGAGATGGCGATCATCACGGTGCTGCGCCAGCTGCCGAGGAACAGCAGGATCATGAGCGCGGTGAGGGCCGCAGCGATCACCGCCTCGCGCACTACGCCCTCGATCGCCGCGCGCACGAACAGCGACTGGTCGCCCACCAGGTCGATGTGGAAGTCGGGGGGCAACGCGGCGCGGATGCCGGGCAGCCGCTGCTTGACGCTGCTGATGATGTCGAGTGTCGAGGCGGCGCCGGTCTTCAGCACGCTCATGAGCACGCCACGGTGACCGTCGCGCCGCACGATGTTGGTCTGCGGCGGGTAACCATCGCGCACGTGCGCGACGTCGTGCACGTAGATGACGCTGCCGTTGCGGGTAGTCACCGGCAGGTTGTTGAGCTCGTCGATGGTCTGCGGGCTGGCGTTCACCGTCACGAAGTACTCGCGGTCGCCGATCTTCTGCGTGCCCGCGGGCAGGATCAGGTTCTGGTTGCCGATTGCGTTGGTGACGTCGTTGCCCGAGAGCCCCTGGGCGCGCAGCGCGTCGGGGTCGAGATCCACCTGCACCTGGCGCTGCAGGCCCCCGTAGGGCCAGGGCATGGAGGCGCCGTAGACGGTGGCGAGCCCGGTACGGATGATGTTGTTGCCGAGGTCGAAGAGCTCGGCCTCCGAGAGGCTCGGGCTCGAGAGCGCAAGCTGCAGGATCGGCACCGAGGAGGCGTTGTAGGCGAGGATATAGGGCGGGGTCGTGCCCGGCGGGGCCTGGCGCAGCGCCGTCTGCGAGACGCCGGTGATCTGCGCGAACGACATCTCCTCCTTGG
>Ga0335081_10011273_pt1 | contig 14454 bp, 15 predicted proteins | sample Lox_Sample_35_FD_206713 | JGI IMG/M metagenome (GOLD analysis project Ga0335081, IMG submission 206713) | Soil microbial communities from Loxahatchee National Wildlife Refuge, Florida, United States - Lox_Sample_3.5 | ecosystem: Environmental > Terrestrial > Soil > Wetlands | place: USA... | reverse complement strand
AAAGTTTCCGCCGACCACATTCGCGTGATTGCGCGCGGCGCGTTTTTGCATGACATTGGAAAAATGGCAATTCCAGACGCGATTCTGACCAAGCCCGGCAAGCTTGAACCAGATGAGATCGTCAAGATGCGCGAGCATTGCTATCTCGGATACCAGATCGTGAAGAAAATTCCCTTCCTGGCAGAAGCTGCCGAGATCGTTTATTCCCATCAGGAACGCTACGACGGCTCCGGTTATCCCCGCGGTCTCAAGGGCAAGGACATTCCTTTGGGCGCCCGGATCTTTTCCGTCGCCGATACGCTGGATGCGATTACTTCGGATCGTCCTTACCGCCGGGCGCAGTCCGTTAAGGCAGCCCGCGAAGAGATTTGCCGCTTCTCGGGAACCCAGTTCGATCCTGAAGTCGTGGAAGCCTTCATCTCGATGCCGGAAGATATCTGGGCGGATTTGCGCGGCGAGATCGAAGCCCAGACCTATCGTTTTCCGCTCACCACCAGCGCCAAGTCCGGCAACTAGTTCTTCCAGCCTTTGCTTTCTTTTGCACGGTTTCCATTCCTGGCTTTAGGCGTATAAACTCAATGGAAACTTGGGGGCTGGGAGAATATCTATGAAAATCGTCGCGCTCCTTCTGGTTGTACTTTGTACGGTGGCCGCCGTCGCGCAGGATCGTCCCACCGGTCGCGCCCAAGCAAATACCGTTTACGCCGGCGCTGACGGACGGTTCGAAGCCAATCCCGATACGGCCTTGATGCAATTCAACATCTCGGCGCAGGAGGACACTTCCTCCGCCGCGTATGACCGTGCTTCCAAGTCTGCCGACCAGATTCGCCAGATTCTGCGAGCCAATGGCATCGATCCCAAGGCCGCCCAGTTCAGCTTCTTTTCGCTCGAGCCGGTTTACGACTACAAGAATCCCAAACGGAAACTTGTGGCTTACCGCGTCAGCGCCAACGTTTCACTGAAACTGAAAGATTTCTCCAAGATCGGACCGATCACCCAGCAACTGGCCGACGCCGACATCACCGAAAATCAAACCCTGAGCTACACCCTGGAAGACATGGAGGCGGCAAAGACCAAGGCGGTGGAAGACGCCTATCGCCGTGCCCGTCAATCCGCCGAAGCGGTGGCCCGCGCCAGCGGACGCACCCTGGGCGAACTTTCTTACGCCTCGGTCGATACTTTTGAACCGCCGCGGCTTATGGCGCCTGCTCCACGCATGATGGCCATGAAGATGGACGGTGGCGCACCCCCACCCACGGAAGAATTCACGCCGCAAACCGTCACGGTTACCGCTCACGTGAATGCCATGTTTACACTGCGATGAGATACGTCTGATCGCGCGCTAATCAGGTTGTGTTCCTTGCCAAGAACCTGACAATGTACTGGCCGCACAGCCAGCAAGCAGGGCACCCTATCTCTTGCAGGGGTCCGCAACGCCTGATGCGCGGCATGGGGAAGGGGGACCCATGAAGGTTCTGGTCGTGGAGTCAGAAGAAGCTGTGCTCAAAAACACCGGCATCATGCTCACGAAGCTGGGTTACAAAGTCGGACTTGCGCCCAACTGTAACCAGGGCTACCGCGATTTTTGCGAACATGGCCCCTATGATGTGGTGCTGATTGCGCTGAAATTCATGCGCGGCACGGCGCCCGGTGGCGCGCAGTTCATCGATGCCTTGCGGCAAAAAAATCCCAAACAGATATTCGCCTTTATCAGCGCCGCCCCGGTTTTGAAGAAGCCGTTTTCTCTCCAGGAGCTGGATGACTTCATGGGCTCTTTTCGCAGGCCAGCCCGCAGCCGTTTCGGCTGAGGAGAAAGTGTTCCACGTGGAACATAACGTCATGACGAAGAAGACAGCACAAAATCGTCATGACAGATAAGCCTAAGAAAACAAATAGCTTCACTGGCGTCCGCTAGCCGGCTCTTCGGACGTCGGCTGCCTGATCCTCAAACTGAAGACCGAAACGCGCGAGCAGTTCGCGGCGGCCAAGGCGCGTGACTGAAAGCGCTCTGCTGCCGGGCTCCTGCAGCACCCACTTTCTTTTCAAAGCGACCGTCAGAAGCGCCGCGCCCACGGCACCGCCGAGATGAGACCGTCCCTCGCTCCAATCCAGGCATGCAAAAGCAAAGCGGCGGCGCAACATCCGCAAAGCTACGACATCGATTCCGAGTCCTCTGAACGCCTCCGCCCCTTTGCCGGTAAGGTCGTATGCGTCCGCCGCAGCCGAAGAAACTGAAAGCCATCCCAATTGGTTTAGCCGTTCGCAGAGCCGCACGCCCAAGGCGCCGGCGATGTGGTCATAACAAGTTCGCGCGGCGCGCAGGTAATTCGGCGTGCCTGGCTCGAACTTGCCATGCGATCCGGCAAGAACGCTGAGAGCTTCAAGGGCCGCGGCGACTTCAGCGCCTTGCAGGCTGTAGTAGCGATGCCTTCCCTGCACCAACACTTTGATGAGGCGGTCGGCTTGCAGGCGACTCAGGTGCACGCTCGCCGTTGAAGGGCTTACCTGTGCCACGGCGGCGAGCTCGGTGCTTGTGCGGGCGTGCCCGTCCAGCAGGGAATAAAGGATGCGGGCCCGCGATGGTTCACCGATGGCGAAGGCGATTCCAGCTATGGCGACGTCGTCATGAGCTTCTACATTCACACTTTGATTATAGACGAATCATTGCTGTTGGGCAACGTCCATACTTGTTGCCATGGCCGTGCGTTCCGCCACGCAGATTGACCGCCGCGAAGCGCTTTCACTCATGGCGACGATTGCGGCACTCGCGCTCGGAACAAGCCGCCCTGCCACTCCGACAAACCAGAAGAGGACAAACATGACAATCGCCTGCTTTATTCGCTATCAGATTGATCCCTTTCAGAAGGAGGCCTTCAAGACTTACGCGGCGAATTGGGGGCGCATTATCCCTCGCTGCGGCGGCCAACTGATCGGGTATTTTCTGCCCTATGAAGGGACGAACGATGTTGCCTGGGGATTGATTGGCTTCGCCAGTCTCGCCGCCTATGAGAAGTACCGGTCGCGCCTAAGATCGGACAAAGAAGCGATGGAGAACTTCACTGCTGCCCAGGAAAAGCGTTTCATTCTGCGCGAAGAGAGGACGTTTCTGGAAGTGGTCGATGGCACCTTCGAACTGCCTTCGGCCTAGAAGGTCGATCAGTGAAACTTCTCTCCGCAGGCCAGCATTTCCAGGATCATTTTCATGCGCCGTTCGCGGGTTTCCGGCTTCTTGGCGGTTTGCAGGCGGTAAGCAATAGCATAAACGTTCGCTCGGTTGAGGAAATCGAAAAAGGCTTTTGCTTTCGTGTTTCGTCTTAACGCCTTCAGAAAATCCTCCGGGATCTTCGCGTTGCTCGGGGAATCGTAAGCCGCTTTCCAACGTCCATCTTTTTTGGCCGCGTTGACCTCAGCTCGCCCTGCCGGCTTCATTTTGCCGGCGGCGATCAGTCTTTCCGCATGCTTCGTATTGTTCTTGGACCAGCCGCTTTTCGCTCGTCTCGGGGTGAATCGCTGCCGCCATGAGTGGTCATCGTGCTTCTGCTTTTGGCCGTCGATCCAGCCAAAGCAGATGGCCTCATCGAGAGCTTCGGCATAACTGACCGTAGCCTCGCCCGATCCCTTCTTGAAGATGCGCAGCCAAATTCCTTCTGACTCGCCATGATTGGCGGCAAGCCACTTGCGAAACTCGCCGGGCGATCGAAAAGCAAGAACATCGCTCATATCGGCTGATACTCTTCGAACTGAATAGTTTGAATTGTATCCGGCTGATCCATTCTTCTGTCACCGTCGCGCGCTTCGGCAAGTGCACAGGACATATCGAGTTCCCGCTACCGCATCGCAGTTCTTCAATATGCATCTAATGTAATAGAGATTCGAAGGAGATCACGTATGCAGCTGCCAAGGTTTGGAGCGCTTGCAAGCTTCTTCCTGGCCGCGATTCTAGTTGCGCCCGCGTGGGGTGTGAGCCCGGGCGCAAATTCAGCGGTGCCAGGAACTCTTAACTATGTCGAGGGCCAGGCTTCGATCGGCGAGCAGACCCTCAACTCAAAATCGATCGGCTCTGCCCAGTTGGAGCCGGGACAATCCCTGGATACAGGCACAGGCAAGGCCGAAGTGTTGCTGACACCCGGCGTTTTTCTGCGAGTGGGCGATGACAGTTCTGTCAAGATGATCTCGCCGAGCCTCACCAACACAGAAGTTGCCCTAACCAAGGGCGAGGCCATGATTGAAGTCGCGGAAATCCATCCGGAGAATGATATTCGCGTCGCCACCGGCAGCACGACCACGCAACTGTTGAAGACCGGACTCTACGACTTCAATCTCAATCAGGAGGAGCTGCGGGTCTTCGACGGCAAGGCCGTGGTTATGAACGGGGATGAGCATGTCACTGTAAAGGGCGGACGCGAAGTGAGCCTGGCTGTAAACGCTCCGCTCAAGGCCGAGAAGTTCAAGAAGAAAGAGTACGAGGAGGCTGATCTCTACCGTTGGAGCAGTTTGCGCTCGGCTTACCTGGCCGAAGCCAACGTGAATGCTGCGCAAATTTATGTGGCGAATGGATGGGGACCGTGGGGACCTGGCTGGTGGGGAGCTGGCTGGTATTGGGACCCCTGGTTTAGCGCGTACACCTTCATTCCGGGGGATGGAATCTTCTACAGCCCATTTGGCTGGGGATTCTATTCGCCAGGCTGGGTTTATAGGGCGCCATACTACGGCTACATCGGCCGGCCTTATTACCGGCACTTCGGTCCCGATTATCACGCCTGGGGCGGACGTTCGCCTTACGTAACTGGTCCTAATTACGCTCACGGAATCTACACCGGACCCGGCTCGATCGGCAGAGGATTCCACTCCGGGCCGAGAATGATGGGAGGTTCACGCGGATTTGGAGTTGCTGGCCCTGGTTTTCACGGCGGAGAGATGCATGGCGGAGGCGGAGGGTTCGGTGGCCTCCACGGCGGAGGCGGCCCGAGGCGGTAACACAGGTGCCAGCTTTGTTGAGAGGTTTCACCGCTCGGGCGGCGGGATTCGGCTCGAATCCAAAGGAACGTCTCGTTGAATCACCATTTCCAGAGTAGTGCCCGCATCCATGCGTACATCGTTGCCGCGAGTGAGCATGGCAATGGCCGTACCAACTGCCCCGCCGATACCGGCGCCAATCAGTGCTCCCTTGCCGCCATCGGTAACAGCTCCGACGACCGCTCCCGTAGCGGCGGTGCTTGCCGCGGTGCCGACTTTCTGGCCGGTCTGGCTGTCCTGCCGGATCGTGCCCTCCTGGTCTTTTACTGAGGTCTTCTCCGCTCCAGGCACCTGTTCCACCGCGCCGGGCAGGATCACCGTATAGCCGCTCGGATAAATCAGGGTGGTGAAGTGCATGAGTACTTCGGCGCGTCCTTTTACGTGGCCGGCGCGCTGCACGCGGCTGATCCTGCCTTGAACATAAGTTCCCGCCGGAATAAGGACGCGGTCGTTGATGACTATCGGAAATGTGGTTGCAGCATAGACGGAATCGCCTTCTTTGGCATTCTTTGTTGAGAGCGCCTGCTTGAGAGCAAGCGGAACTTTGGTTCCGGCGGGGATGAGGAGAGGAGCAGGAGCCGCCGAAGCGCCCGGGGCGGGTGAGGCCTTTGTCTGCGTCATGGATGTTGTTTGGGCGGCGGCAAAGCTGGCGAGTGTCAAGAAAACTATGACTCGTAGGGAAAACATCTCCGCACCTCGTTGGGACCCGGAACAGGCTCTAGTTTGGCCTGATGCGAGGTAGGATGCAAGGGTGGGGTGAGAAAGTTTGATACCAGGCTCCCAAGGGCTAAGCTCGGCATTGTCCGTTAGGAATGCAGATTCCTCGTGTCTTCACCGCGCGAGCGCGGCTACGGAACTCGGAATGACAAGGATTTAAGTTCCTGGCGGCTGGCGGAAGCCGCGCCCTTCCCTAAGGCTATTTTTGAGATGGCTTTAGACAGTTGAGCGGCGCAGTTGGGCCTCCCGCACATGGCCCATAAACTGTGATTGCAGGCGCTGCGCGCAAAGCTCGCCACAAACCGGCAGCGCTCCTTCTTTTTGGGCAATCTCGTCGTCCCAGGCGCACAGGTAAAGCACCGGACGGTTGAATTCAGCGAAAGACGTCCACATGAGCCACCAGCGGTCATGCGGAGCTTTGAGCAGGCCGCAATTGGGGCCAGCGCAACGATACATGGGATTGACCGGAAGCGGGGGATTCAAAAGTTCAGGGTTCATGAATTTCCGACGACGGCTAGCCGACCCACTATTCTAGCGAAATTGCGGGCGCGACGTTGCTTGGTTTCATTTGTAAATCAGATATTTCTGCCGGAGGGTTTCGAACTTTTCCAGCGGCTCGCGCCAGTCCTCGGCGATGCGGCGCGGGTCTTCACCACGGCTGATGGCATCGTAGACAGATTGGTTGTTGAGCAGCTCGATCATGCGGTCCATGTGGTAGTGGTCGGGGTACAGCTTGAGCAGAGCGGAAGCCAGCTCGACGCCCAGTTCCGGCGCGTCGAAGGCACTGCGGTCGGTGAGAAGAATATTCACGCCTTCGCATTTTTCGTTCTGGTATGCGCTGGAATTCGGGGTGAAGGAGATCGGGACGAAGCGAACTCCGGAAATATTTCTTGCGTTCAGATATTGGGCGAGTTCTTTGCCCTTGATCCACGGTGCGCCAAGCAATTCGAATGGAGTATCGGTGCCGCGGCCAACCGAAACGTTTGTGCCTTCGACGAGAGCGACTCCGGGATACAAAGTGGCTTCGGTCAGGCTGCGCAGATTGGGCGAAGGATTTACCCACGTGAGGCCGGTGGAATCGAACCAGTCGCCGCGCATCCAGCCCTGCATGGGAACGACGGTTAGCTTGGCGTTGATGCCGCGTTCGGCGTTGAACATCTTGGCCAGTTCGCCGAAAGTCATGCCATGACGGGGAGGCACCGGGTAATAGTTCACGAAACTTTCGTGGCCGGGATCTGGAATCGGCCCTTGGATAAACGAGCCGGTAATGGGATTCGGGCGATCGAGGACGATGATCTCAATGCCGGCTTTGGCGCAGGCTTCGAGAAAATATCCGAGCGAGGTTTCGTAGGTATAGAAGCGGGCGCCGGCATCCTGAATGTCGACAACGATGGCGTCGAGTTGTTTGAGAACATCGGGGGAAGGCCGGCGGGCGGCGTCGCTGGCCCCGTAGACACTGTAAATGGGAACGCCGGTAGCTGCATCTTTTGTGTTGGCGATGTCGGTCGTGTCGAGCGTGCCGGTGACGCCATGCTCAGGGCTGAAAATGGCATCGAGCGAAACGCCATCGACGTGGGCGAGCACATCGATCGTGCGGCGGCCCTGTGAGTCGATCCCGGTTTGATTGGTCAGCAGGCCGATTTTCTTTTTTCCGCTCGTGGCTCGCAAGGAAGCAAAATTGTTTGCTTCAAGCACATCGATTCCCGTCTGTACGCTCCCGCTGCGGACTGCGACGTGCCGCTCGGCGGTCTCGGCTTCGTTGTATCCAGTAATCGCTTTCCAGCGCAGTTCTTCTTTTTCATCCACTGTCAAGGGAATTGCTGCGGCTACTGCAGTGGCGATTTTCGAGCGGAGGGCAATAGCGCTTCCCTTCCCGCGCGGGTGGACGGCGTTGGTTAGGAGAATGATGTAAGTGCGGGTAACCGGATCGATCCAAATCGATGTGCCGGTAAAACCGGTGTGGCCGAACGAGCCGACGGGAAGCAGTTCTCCTCGATTGGTGGAAAAAGGCGAATCGATGTCCCATCCCAGGCCGCGAAGAACAAAAGCAGTTGGCGGCTGCTCCGGGGTGGTCATCTTTTCAACCGCAAGCGATGGGAGTACGGAACTGCCGTTGAGCAAAGCCTGCGCGAATTTCGAAAGATCGTCGGCGGTCGAGAACAAACCGGCGTGGCCGGCGACACCGCCCATGCGTCGCGCTGTAGGATCGTGCACTACACCGCGCAGCATTTTTTCGTCTTCATCGTATTGCGTGGGCGCGATTTTTGGCCGCCAGGATGCCGGCGGCAAGAAGCGGGTATGTTTCATGCCCAGCGGCGCGAAGACGTGCTTTTCACAGTAGACATCGAGTGACTCGCCCGTAACGCGCTCTACCAGGGCCCCAAGGACGATGAAATTAATGTCGCTATAGAGAAAATGTGAGCCGGGCGGATATTCGGACTGCTCGGCGAAAGCCATGGCGTAGGCGGTGCCGCGGCCCTCCCACAGGTCCTGCAAATCGAGATCTTCGGGCAGGCCCGAAAAATGCGTAAGCAGCATACGGACGGTGATGTCTTCTTTACCGTTCTGCGCAAACTGCGGAAGATATTTGGCGACCGGATCGTTCAGCCGGACTTCGCCGCGCACGACTAATTGCATCACCGCGGTTGTAGTCGCAATGACTTTGGTAAGGGAAGCGATGTCGAAAATGGTGTCGACGGTCATGATCTCGCGCTTCGGTTCCAGTGCGCGTTCTCCAAAAGCCTTGCGATAGATCACTTGCCCGTTGTGCCAGACAAGCAGGACCGCGCCGGGAACCTGGCCATCATGCATAGCGTCTTTGACAATTGAATCGAGAACTGCAAGGCGCGGCCAGGATTGTGATTGTCTGCTCGTCGCCGCACAGGCCGGTGGCAGAAGCGCGCCGAGACACACGAATGCGACCAGGCTGGCGATGCATACTCGCGTTCTTCGATTTGGCCTATCGCGACGGATAACCTGAATGTACACAAGCGTCGCGCGACGGCTCAAGAAACTGAAGTAAGGGGTGCCGAATATAGCATGCTCCACCTCGCTTTACGCCTTTGCGGAAGTCTGCTATAAAGCAGCCATCGAGCCTATTCCATCTTTCCGGCAAGTCCATCTCCGCTGAACGCAGAAATCAACTCGGCCGCTCCTGTTCCAATTCCTGCGTATGGTGAGCAGGAGGGTCTTTTCTCCGGCGCGTTTGCGGTGCTTGGGAACGCGATCCGGGAACGAGCATTTCCCGCAGCTTCGGCGGCAGTGCTGCATCGGGGAAGGCTGGTGGCGCTGCGTGGGTTCGGCCGATTCACTTACGAACACGATTCTGCTGAGGTCACAACCGCCAGCATCTTCGATCTCGCTTCCGTCTCCAAAGTCGTCGCCACAACCACGATGGCCATGATTCTTTATCAACGGGGCCTACTCGATCTGGACGCGCCGGTGGTCGCGATCGTTCCCGAGTTTGCAGACTTCGGGTCATCTGCGGAAGATCCCAGGCGCCGCGAAATTTCGTTGCGCATGCTGCTGGCGCACTCATCGGGATTGCCGGCCTACGAGAAATTGTTTCTACGCGCCAGAACCCGAGATGAACTTCTCGCGTCTGCTTTCTCGATTCCCCTGGCAGCCGACCCCGGCACGCTGGCTGTTTATAGCGACGTCGGCTTCATCATTCTGGGTGTGGCCCTTGAGCGAATTGCCGACGAGTCACTCGACCGATTCTGCCAGCGTGAAATTTTCGGTCCCCTGGGGATGACGCGCACGCTGTTTAATCCGCCTCCAGCCTGGCGCACTGCCATTCCGCCCACGCAGGATGATCGCACGTTTCGCAAACGAATTATTCAGGGAGAAGTCCAGGACGAAAATGCATACGTAATGGGCGGGGTAGCGGGACATGCGGGAGTCTTTTCGACCGCCGAAGATCTGGCAATTTTCGCTAATGCCATGCTGCAGGGAGGACAGCCGCTGGTCCGGCCCGAAACGCTGGAGCTCTTCACTCGTCGTGAAATCTCTGTGCCAGGCTCATCACGCGCTCTAGGGTGGGACACGCCTTCGTCGCCTTCGCAATCGGGAAAATATTTCTCGCCAAAATCCTTCGGACATCTTGGCTACACAGGAACTTCGTTGTGGATCGACCCGGAGAACCAGCTTTCGGTAATCTTGCTGACAAGCCGCACCTGGCCCGATTGCCAGAACCAGGCGATAAAGGAAGTACGGCCGCAATTTCATGATGCGGTGATCGAGGCGCTGGAGGGCAAGGCTTGAGACGCGGAAAAACCGATCTGGCAAAGCTATCCACCGAGCAAGTCAATCACGCCTCGGCGAATCTGGATTTGAAATCGTCGCTGGAGATCGCCCGCATTATCAATGCGGAAGATGCCAAGGTTGCAGCGGCGGTGAAGCGCGCGCTGCCGCAGATTGCGAAAGCGATTGACGTGATCGCGGCTGCTTTGCGCCGCGGCGGGCGGCTGATCTACGTTGGCGCTGGGACCAGCGGACGCATTGCCGCACTCGATGCGGCGGAATGTCCGCCAACGTATAACGCCGATCCAAGGACCGTGCAGTTCGTTATGGCAGGCGGAGCGAAAGCGCTGGGCGCTCCGATAGAGGCCAGCGAAGACTCGCGGGAATTGGGCGAACGAGAGATCGCAAAGAAAAAGCCGGGCAAGAATGATGTCGTGGTGGGCATCGCGGCAAGTGGACGGACCCCGTTTACGCTCGCTGCGGTTGAATATGCGAGGAAGCGTGGCGCCAAAACGATCGCTGTAACTTCTAACCACCACTCTCCACTGGAGCGGGCGTCCGATCTGGCGATTGTGACCGAAGTCGGTCCCGAGGTGATTTCCGGATCGACGCGCATGAAGGCAGGTACCGCACAGAAAATGGTGCTCAACATGCTTTCCACGGGAGCGATGGCAAAGCTGGGTTACGTCTATGGAAACCTGATGGTCAAGGTCCATGTCAGAAATGAAAAGCTGCAAGCCCGGGGAATCCGCATGTTGCAGGGGGCAGCCCGAATAAACGCGGCAGCGGCACGCCGGGCTTTGCGCTCGGCGGGCGACAGCGTCCCGGTAGCTCTGGTGATGTTGGAGACAGGGGCGGACCGGCAAACAGCAGAACGGGCATTGAAGAACACCGGCGGAAATGTACGAGGAGCTATCTCGGAAGCACGGCACAGTTACCCAAAAAAATGAGTCTTGGTCAGGATTCCGACAGACGATGTCCTTCCGATTGCCTGTTGGTCTCCAGTTGAACGCATGGTTCGTCTATAGAATGGGAGCGCAGGAGATTGGACACGATCGTGGGAACAGCCGTCGCTCGCGCTCTCACAGAGAGCAAGGTCGGAATGGATAAATTCGTCATTCGCGGCGGAAATCCGTTGTTGGGAACGGTCCGCATCAGCGGCGCGAAGAACGCTGCCTTGCCCTGCATGGCGGCCGCATTGCTGACCGAAGAGCCGGTAATCCTCGAGAACATTCCACAAGTACGGGACATTGAGACTACGCGCAAATTGCTGGCCGCGATGGGCGCGGAAGTGGAACTCGGTTACGGACGCGCTCACCATCGCACCACAATATGTTGCCGCAACCTGGCGTCACCCGAGGCTTCCTACGAACTGGTGAAAACCATGCGCGCCTCGACTTTGGTGCTTGGCCCACTCGTCGCCCGCTGCGGGCGGGCCCGCGTGTCCCTTCCCGGCGGTTGCGCGATCGGCGCGCGGCCAATCGATCTTCACATCAAGGGGTTGGAACGCCTGGGCGTGCAGATCACACAGGAACACGGATACGTGGAAGCCAAATCAGAGCGTTTGAAAGGCGCTGAGATTGTCTTCGACAAGATCACAGTGACTGGCACGGAAGACCTGCTCATGGCCGCAACGCTGGCCGAAGGCGAAACTCTCATGCAGAACTGCGCCCGCGAGCCGGAAGTGGCCGATCTCGCCGACATGCTCAATAAAATGGGCGCAAAGATTGAAGGCGCGGGCACGCCAACCATTCGCGTGAAAGGAGTCGGCAAACTGCGTGGCGCAAAACATCGCATTATTCCTGACCGGATTGAGGCGGCAACATTCATCGTCGCCGGAGCGATGACCGGCGGAGATGTGAATGTAACTGAGTGCGACACCCGGCATCTGGGCGCGCTTTTGCAGAAATTAAATGAAGTCGGAGTAAAGACATCGCACACGCCTCAGTCCGTCCGCGTGATGGGCGATGTGCCCTTCAAGGCGGCCGACGTTGTAACAGAAGAATACCCGGGCTTCCCGACCGACATGCAGGCGCAATACATGGCCCTGGCTACGCAGGCCGAAGGAACGTCGATCATTACAGAAAATATTTTTGAGAACCGCTTCATGCACGCGCTGGAGATGGTGCGCATGGGCGCGAACATCAAAATCGAAGGAAGCCGCGCGGTGGTACGGGGCAAAACTCCGCTCAGTGCGGCCGCCGTCCTGGCTTCCGATCTGCGCGCTTCGGCTTCGCTCGTATTAGCGGCGCTCGTTGCAGACGGTGAATCGATTATCGACCGTGTTTACCACATCGATCGTGGCTACGAAAAGATTGAAGAGAAGCTGCGCGGCCTGGGCGCACAAATGCGCCGCATCGGAGAGATTCTGCGGTAGAGCAGAAAGTTTAGCGTGGCGTAAAGCTATTCATGATTTTTTCATACGTCGGCCATAGGGCTTGGAAATCCGGGTCGGGCGCGACAAAAATCATAAAAAGAATCTCTCCCGATTTGCCTTGCACAGCCACCAGCCGCACTCGTTCCGTGAACGGCTTTCCATCTTCTTCCGCGGCGGATATGCCAAACCAATCCAGCCTTCTGGCCGCCCGGCCTTGCAGGGCAAACGCCTGCGGACTGTTAGCCACGCGCAATCCGGCATTGGCCATCTCGATGTCCGTCATCAACTCGCGAAGCCCTGAATCCAGGTCTTTGATTTGGTTCTTGGGCCGGAATCCGCTGATCATTACGCCATAAGCCAACGCTCCATTGGCCGCTCCGCCGCTGGGAGCGATGGTCAGGCTTGAATTCGCATCGCCGCTGAGTTGCCAGTTCTGTGGATAGCTCACTGCATAAGCAGCATGCTGAAACGTCTTGAAACTCGGGCTGGCAATGTTCTCCAGCGAAAGACGCGGAAAGTTCGCCGGCTTTTCTTCGACAGCCCCTTCGGCAACTGCCTTCGGATTCGACAAAGCCTGCTTTGCCGCGAGAAATTCCGGACTGTTGACGTCTTTGAAGGTCTTCCGCGGAAACCGCGAAAGAATGCTGGCGACATTTTTCGCGCGATCCCCGGGATCCGGGTGCGAAGCCAGAAACGGCAAGGTTCCGCTCTTCCCTTGTTGTTTCTTGAGTTGATTAAAGAATGTGATCATGGCGTTGGGATCGTAGTTTGCGTCGTACATGATCTGTGCCCCAACCATGTCAGCTTCAGTTTCCGCATCGCGTGAGTATTTCATCATCACAGTCCCGGCCGTAAGCGAAATTCCCATCTGCCCCAGGGCCCCGGCCCAGCCGCCAACTCCTGCTCCCAAAACCCCTCCCAGAATTGCCAGCGGAATCTGCGCTTTCATCGCGCGGCTGGCCTGACGAGTGGAGTGGCGCATGACAACGTGAGCAATCTCGTGCCCCATAACTCCGGCAAGCTCTGACTCGTTTGCCGCCTCGATCAGTCCGGTATGGACGAAAATCGGGCCGCCGGGGAGCGCGAAGGCATTGATCGATTTCTCGCGCACTACTTTGAACGTATAGGGAAACTTATAGCCTGGCGCTTTCGCTGCTAACTGCTGCCCGAGCTGATTTATATACTTCGACATGGGATGATTTGCCGGCAGAATCGGAAGTTTCTTCTCCACATCTGCCGCGCCTTCCCGGCCGATCTGTATTTCCTGCTCAATGGTGTAGCGGTTTCCCGACATCGGATTGCCGGTAACCCGCCCTTTCCTGGGATCGACATTTTGGGCGAGTGCGCTGACCGACAGCAGGACGACGACAAAACTGGCTTTTCGCAGATGGCGGGTGCGTGCGAGGTGGGAGTTCATAGGTCGAGCGCCATCCCGCCCCTGCTCCTGGACAGGGGCGGAAAGGTTGGGGTGCTGCAGGAATTACGCTGCTTTCTTTGCTGCGGCTTTCACTCTTGCCCAGCGGGCCCGCTGAGCGGCTGCGATCTTGCGGCGGGCGGCGGCCGATAAAGTCCGTTTGGGCTGAGAACTTCGTCCGTTCAATTTTCCAAGTACAGAAAGCGCTGCATCTACTCGTTTTAGTTCAACTTCTAAACTGCTTCTCTCCTTTCTCAGCTGCGAGACGACAGAAGTAATTCCTCTAACCTTTGTCATGGATTCCCCCTCAAGGTGAAGCGGCTAGAAGAATACCAGAAATTCAGGCGGAGTTAATTAGGCCCTTCTGCGCGAGCTCCAACAACGCGCGCCAGGTGGGGAGAGTAACTACGGGAAGACGTGGGACATGGTCCCGCGGACTAGTATTAGCGATTGTTGCGATCAAATCCGAAGAACCGAACAATAGGCTCATGTCCCGAAATGGAATGAAGCCGGATATCGGACTCGCGAAGATAAACTGTGCCACGGGCGGGCTGCGGCTAAAACTTCATCGGTCTTTCCCGAGTGTCTTCCCGTGCTAATTTTGCTTTTATCGTTGTTCCTTATTTGCTCATGTGGAGGCAGCACTAATCCCACTCCAGACCCCGCGCCACAGACCGCGAGGCCTGCC